>Ga0179593_1810274_pt1 | contig 23477 bp, 20 predicted proteins | sample CZODoug2_1_08_16_FD_185931 | JGI IMG/M metagenome (GOLD analysis project Ga0179593, IMG submission 185931) | Vadose zone soil fungal communities from Angelo Coast Range Reserve, California, USA - CZODoug2_1_08_16fungal (PacBio error correction) | ecosystem: Environmental > Terrestrial > Soil >...
ATACACTGCGCATACGTTCTAAGGACCACACCCACGATGGGAGGCTTCTGTGAGCTTGGAATTTGAACCAAATCTCCCGTAAAATTCCTATAAACCTGCGAGCGGTCACTACCATGCAACAAACTCCACGCTGCCTACAGTATCTCGCGCCTAAGATGCCATTAAAGTACTTCAGAGAGGTCTTAAAAGGAACCACCGCTGATGAACAGAGTGGGATACTACAGATGTTTTTTCACAGGTGTAAAAAGTGCCGGGGTATCTGGCCAGCAAAAAAACCGCCCGGACTATGGCGAAGCTACAGTGAACGGGCAAGAGTCTCCCACTTCCCTTGAGAAGGGACGGAACCAGTCTCGAAATGCAAGGACAGCGCAAACCCCTTCCATAAGGGAGACACCCAGAAAGAAGCTATCGAAGGAGTCCAACCAAGAACTTTTGTCATCACGCGGGCCTCCAGTATCGGCGCCTTCAAGGCCTCTGGGCTTCCCCATGGGAACGTCCGGACTGCCCCCACCCTCAAAGAAAGAGTACTCGGGGGAGCTCTATTAAGAAAAGGGACGGCAAGAGAATCTGCCGCTCTGGTCAGGCAGCTAGGGACGGAAAGCAATCGTTACGGAGTCGTTCTCGACGGTCGCTGGGGTGCTCCACTGATTCTAAAAATTCTCCTTGACATCAGAGGGTTGCCCTGGCCGGGAGGCGGCGGGGGACCTGTTCAAGTAAAAAAAGGCATACCCCTACTGTATGCGGGAGTCGCGAATGAATTGGAGAAAAGGGATGCAGTAATCCTGCTGCGAGTAAGCGCAAAAAGTTCTGCAACAAAAGATTGATGAGAGCGCGCGGTCTGAAAGGGGCAAATGACGCCGTAGACAAAGAAAGGCTGGTGCAGATCAGGAAGTACTGCCAAGGGGCTCACCACGGGATGTGTGACAAGTATCGAGAGAGAGGGGGGCGTCGACCTCGGTGAAGTCAAATCCGGCTGCCGAAACAGTGAGGACCACACACCGGAAGGCCTCGTCGCTCACACGGACTCCTAAGGCGCGCCAAAGTCTCATAGGGGAAACGGGGAGGGGAAAAAGAGAGAGGGGGGTCGAAATCAAGAGGAAATTGACCCGCAATAACTGGGGGTCATAAGACCGGCTTCAGCCTGCTCGGCACTCTTCTGAAACGCCTGGTCGACGCCGAACGGCAAAGGGAACGCACAAACTTGGTGAGAGGCAAGGGGCGTATTCCCGGGAAAGGGCACTCGCGTGTAAGGGAGACGAAAAGGGGTGGAACGCGAGGCGTTCACAACATAAAACTGAGGGAACGACTGTAAAAGAATTAGTCGCACCTGGAGAGTTCGAAAAAAACTTAAAGACGCGGGCAAAAAGTGTCAATCAATACACCTGGGGGTTTTATTCTCTTGAAAGAAGCTTGGCCGCCTAGGGGGAGGTGCCAATGTGCGCGAAAAATCGCCGGAATCTTGGGGAGAAGGCGGAATCCCCTAGGAGCTATCGTCAAAAGACGTCCGAGTCAACTGAAAAGGGGAACTCCTGTCGCTTCTTAGAGCTGGTCGCTCTGCTTAGGAAACTTTAGACTCTCCATGTCCTCGAGCGTAGGGAAATCGGTGAGCACAATGGGAAGAAAAACAAGCGACTGCGGACATTACCGGGGAGAAAAAAAACTTTCGGCGGGGTGGGACTTGTCTCAGGGAGACCGGCTCTGGGAAAACTTGGGTTCCGTTCCCAGAACCGTTTTTGGGTGAGGGGGCTGCGTACCAATTTAGTCTCTCTGTCCTCACTCGACACTTTCCGGGCATCTGGGTGTGCGAAGGGGTTTCCCGCTGACCCCTGAAGAAAAAAACCATCTTCTCCCGGGCCCGGTGAATGGGGGGCGAAACTACGGCAAAGCCAAACATGGGAGGGATACATCGAGTACGTCCGGCGACTTCAGCTCGTAGAATCACCGGGGAGTGTGGCTGTCGTTGGCAAAGGAGCGAAATGCATTTCATCAAAAAGCTCGAAGGCCTGGCGCCGGAATAAAACCGGAGCGTCTGACTCCTCACGAGGGCGTTAGCAAGGGGAGGGGGGGCCGACTGGGGTTAAAAGAAGGTCTCGAGCCGAAAAATCTGCACACATTCCCCGCCGGTGGTTCCCGAAGACAGCAAGGAAGAAAAAAAACTGTGGGGGGCAGACCAGGGGCGTCGGCCACAGAAACCTCCCCGAAACCATCAGAGGCCCGACGCCGTGGGGACGGGGAAGCGTGTCGAAAACTCCCAATCTGTCGCTGGTAAAAGAAATTCAAAGATCCGCCAAGGGCCATTTCCTGCCATAAGGGAAAAGAACTCTTTTGGAGCCCTGGGCCGCCACGGGAGAAAAAGGCGGAAGCAGGGGGGCGAGGGAAAAGTCATTATAAGTACGCGGGCAAGAGGGCTAAAGCAACCACCATCCACAAAACAATTCCGGGGTTTCTTGAGCTGGAAATCCTCCGAGAAGGGGAAAGCGAGCTTTCGCCCGCAAGAACTCACGGGAAAAGAGTGCCGCTCACAAATTCCTCGAAACAATCCCTAAGGATTCTTCTCGTCCCTATGGTAAGGACTGCACGTTGAAGGGGGGGGTCAGACATGCGAGGAAGAAGTTTCGAACCTCTAGCCTCGGTCCTCGGGAAGCCTTCTCTTGTTGTTTAGTAGAAGGGGTAAACGCCTCCATAGAAACGGAGTCACAGGTCTGCAAGGGGGAGTATCTTACATTCCAAAGGGAGGGTTAAGGGACGGATGGAATAACTCAACTAGAAAACTCTTTTAAACTTCTATCTAGGGGGCGTAAAGAACTCAAAATCTGAATTTCTATCTTTCCGCGAATTAGAAAAAACATACCTTCTCTCTTCGGGGGCTTTCCCATGATGAGCCCCCTCCGGCGCGGGGAGAAAACGGGGACCGGACTTGAAGGTTGGGGGGGGGGGGGGGGGGGGGGGGGGGGGGGGGGAATCGACTCGTAGTCGATGGAAGGATGCCCAAGACCTCTCAGTCATTCGGTGTTGAATTTACTGGGGACAGCTCGCTCCTGGAACGAACGCCCCAAGGAAACGGGGGGAAATTCCCACTCTCTCGGTGTCGAAAAAAAATCCTCTCCAAAAAATCTGGCCCTCGTCATCTGTGAGCTCCTCGGGGTCCTCATCTGCCTCGATCTGCAACCCGGCTACGGAGTAAACGCCAGGGTAATCAAGAAATAACGAGGTGTTCTGAAGGCTCAAAACAGAGAAGAGCGATCCTGGGTTCATAAAGAGACGATTAGATCTCGAACGAATTAACCGGGGTGAAGGGGGCCGGCTTCGCAATCACCATCTCCAGGGGGGAAACCTCCTTTTCAAATTGAGCTCAAGTCTCCTGACACAAACGTCCCTTCCTGATCCCCTGGGAGGGGCTTCGGTTCTAAGCCGGACTTCGAGAATCAAAACGAACCCCGTCTCCTGTGAGTGCAACGGAAAGTTACCAACATTACTTTGGAAAGCACACGGATTTGGATGACTGACGGGAAGGTCCCTCTTCACAAAAATTCCCTGACGAAGAGGAAGTCCCCTCGTGAAACAGCTTTGGAGTCCAGGATGACTCTGTCCCCTAGACGGAAGAGCCTTCGTGCTCAAGTAGCAGTCTTCTCTCGGGTTCCCTCAAAAGCCCTAGCTCTTCTTAGGTTTCGTTAGACGGACAAACGGGCCAGTCCTCCTACAACCTGAAAGCGCTCGCGTGGTCGAAGCGAGGCCGACCAACAAAATCGCTCGGGGGCAGGAAAACAGGAGGGATAGGCTATGAACGACCCGACAGAAGAGATTTCGTGCGAGGAGTAAACAGGACGGCTTCGGAAGAAGCCTCAGGGGATCTCCACTGGAGGGGTAGAGAAACGGCCAGAGCGAGAAAAAACACAGAAAAGGCAGGCTTAGACTGACAACGACGAGTCATGAGGAGGCGACGAGCACGGGAAACCAGCCCCATCGATAACACGCAGCGAATACTGAGACTATCAGTGCTAAAATCAGTAAAATTCCTATCGTTTAGACAGAAATACTGAGAAGACTCGTCTGAGGGAAGACCTAAAAAAAAACGACGGGGTTCATCTGAACTAGAAATATGCTCCAAGAGGACGTACTACACGGGGGAAGAAAGGGGGGAGTTTTTGCTCCTTTAAGTATTAAACTTCTCAAAACCAAGAGCCTGTAAAAGAAGGTCAGGAAGTGCAAGAAGGGAAGGGACCACTCTACCTATACAGGGGAGTGAAGAAGGGAGGGATTTCCTCAATCTCAACGCCAAAACAAAACTTCAGATTGCAGAGATAAAAGGCTACAAAAACAATCTTTCCCAAAAAACAAAAAAGAGATCTCCAGGGTGTTTCCTCACACATTCCTCCATTGGGGGATTCGCTTCGGCGGAATTTCTTCAAAATTGGCGGACGCGCCCGAGTGAAGTCTCCGGGAAAAATATGCTCGGGGGGGATCCGTCGAAATCCCCCTATTAAAAAAGCTCGTTCTCGCGACCAGGAAGATGAAACTAGAAGGATCGGCCAGATCTGGCCCCATTCTGAAATTCCTTTACCCAAGAGCTGGCACACAGTGGGCAGGAAGCTTGCCTAACTTGGGCCTTTGGAAAAAGATGGTATCAAAAACAAACGACAGGGAATTGCGTGAAAAGGGAACTGGAAAAACAAATCCCTTCAGGGAACGTAGGGGAGGAACGTTAAACCACGGAAAAAAAGAGTGAAGAACGTATCTTGAGAGGAAGCGTTCTCAAAGGAAAGGGGGCGCGCCGAAACCAAGTGACAGAGACTGGGGCCGAAAGGGGAAGAACGCCCCGTTGACGCAAACCAAGGGGTGAGAAGAAGGGGCCGCGGGGGTAGAGATAGAGTCCGAAAAGTGAAGAGAGGGAGATCCGTCTGACCTAAACACACGTTAGGGGAAATAGTTCGGGCCTAGAGGGAAAGAGGACTCCTCTCTTCTAATAGGGGAAAAAAGAAAAGAAAGGAGAGGGCCGAGAGAACTGAGTAGTTCAAGCCGGAGAGAGGCCCTCACGAAATCGTGGGGGGAAAAATTCCAAACGCAAACTCATAGAGCCTAAGGAAGGTCTACAAAAAAAATCTCGCGCGAAATTGGCCCCCGGAGCTACTACGTGACTGCCCCTGTGCGGAAAGGGACGTGCTGAAAGGAGGGAAAGGGCTTGAGGCAGGAAGAAACAAAGGCGCTGTCCAGAGAGCGACCACCGGATGCCCGCAAAGGACCGGGAAGCGGGATACAGGACCGACCCGAAAGTAAGGGGCCGCTGTTCCACGGAGCTCGGGGGGGAGAACAGGCTACGTTTAGAAGAGCGGGTTCCCAGAGACTTTTAAAAAAACACTGGGAAAAAAAAAGGTCTTAAAGTCGTCCAAAGCTAAAAAAGAAAGAACCCTTCGATTGGCCTAGGAGGGAAGGAGAACTTAACAGAAAAAGAGAGGGGATCGCACGCCGGCGAAAAGCGGGGGGAAAATTCCTCAGCATCCGGAAAAAGAAGAACACTGGCGGAGACCTTCGTGATCGAAAGGGACGATGTGGGGGGGGGAACATCGTGAAGGGGAGGGCACAAGAATGAAACGGGCGGAAAAAAACCTTTGCGCCGTTCCTTTAATCTCAGGCTCGCGCGGGTGAAGGTTTGGACCAGGGGAAGGACCCGTGCAAAGGAGGTGAGGATGACCGAGGGAAAAGTGCTAAAAAGCCTCAATCGTCCGAGAAAGCCGCTGCCCGCGAAAACTGCTCTTCGCCAGAGGGGGGAAGGGGCAATGGCAGGCTGGGGACTAAACGCACCACGCTGCGAAAAAGAGACGTCTCGTGCAATCGGGAGCGTCAAGCGAATACAGGGGGGCGGTTGGACACCGAGAAAAAAAAGTATTATTTCTGTCTCAATCGGGAGGGGCGGGGAGACGTCCCAACCTGATAGGCTGCGTCTGCTTCCTACGGGATGGCGTGAATCGAGCATCCAACCAGCGTCATCATGTGCGAAGGGCCGTTGAAAGGACCCTCCGGCCTAGCGGGGTTGGGTATTCACGTGTAGTGCCAGAGCGCAAAACAGGGCGACGACGACGAAGCGGGTAGCGCCGACAAGAGGCCAGAGGAAAAAAAAACGCCCTCGGGCATTTGAGGGCAAAAAAAGCGAAAAATCACGATTGGTGGGACGGGTCGGCAATACAACAAAAGGAGAAGTCTCGTCATTCCTCTGAAGATTCGGAAAGCTTCAGGGGGGGGCTTTGTCTACAACAAGAATACTCTATTAGGTGCTTACACGAAAGGAAGTCCAATGGAAAGGCGTCCTCTCGGCGTTCGATAGGGGGACTTCTTTAAGAAGATCAGACGTGAACCCCCCTTTGCTCGTCGTTTTCAAAAATTCTCTTTCCTCGGGCGACTTGAAGGAAGCTAAAATCTCGAGATCTTTGGCTAAAGATCTCCCGGGTCATTCTGCTTAGAACCTGTAGCTTTCGTGGGGAAACTGGGTCCGTTTCAGAGAATCCTACAAAAAAACATGGGATCGGGGAAACTTGGGGAAGATCCCTTTCTTATCTAGACTCTTGATGCGCGGGGGGGAGGTCTCAGGAGGAGGCCCGCTTTGAGCTGTGAAGAGGAAAAAAGAAGTCCGCAAAGCGACTCTGGGGGATAGGAGTCGCCGACAAAGACACTCGGCAGGACAGGGCTTGCCAGTAAGGAAGAGGCGTTGCATGAAAGGAATCCGGCCCCGGAAGTGGGGACTCCCGAGTAGGCGTAGCACCGATGAAAACTTGCTCTCCGGGGGGAGACGGGTCCTTCTGTCGGTGGGTTCTGGCTTCTCAAAGAGATCTCTCACAACACCCCCAGGAGGAGTCCCTGAGATTCAATCCCAAACTACACACCTCCCCCTTCTCCAATACTTTCCCTAAAAAAGTCGTCCTCCAGGCCTCGTCTTCACCTAAGAACTCCCGGTCGCTAGGAGGCTTCATCCCACAAGAGAACGGCGCTTAGGGCAATAGGGCATACCGGTAACCGTGAAATACCTCCTCTTAAAGATAGTTGGAAGTCGCAGCGTTGTCCCCCCCGATCTGTCCGAAGTCGAGAAGTGCACTGCTATAGAAGATCGAGGATCGGAAATGAGGAACATCAGAGACGTCATCACACCAAGATTTTCACTCTTTTACGGTTAAAAAGGCCTCGCAGGGTACGACCAAGACAGATCGACCCTGAAGTAGCTACAAGGCCTTCTCCCCAAGAAGCGCATTTTTGAGCAATAGAAAGGTATAGGGGACCAACTAATTGTCTTCGAGGGTCGAGGGGAAACACAACGTCGCCATAAGAGAGAGAGAGAACTTGGGACTTCTTCCATAGGAAAAAAATGGACCCCTCTACCTTCTCGTCAAACGCGCCCCGAGGGCTACCAGGGACACTCCTGCCATAATCTCGCGTTTGGTCGGTTTTCTGGGTTTCGCTCCCCTCTGAAAAAGAAGGGACGCGTCCGAATATGGAGCATAGTGCCAACTTCAAAGGGGGGGGCGACCTCCGGGGGGAAAAAAAAAAAGGGGGGCGACCAAAACAGAGCCTCAGCCGGAAGGATTGGCGGGGGGCGAAAAGAGTCCGAAAACTCGGCCCCATAAGGTGGGGCGATGTAATAAGGGCGGGAGGAAAAAAATCGATGGGGAAAGGGGATGAGGGGCCCGGACCTCATAAGCCGACCCACCACAGCATGCGGCTGGGGGGAAAAATTCTTTAACCGCACTTAAATGATCAAGGGAACTATTGTAGGCTATTGCTAACAGAAAAATGAAAATCTGAGACGCCATGACATCTTGATGGAAAACATTTAAGCCGCCTCAAAAGAACTCACTTGAAAAAACATAAATCATATGACCTGGGCACAGAAAAGACTGGGCCCACGCCAGGTGGGGGGGGTGGTGGGGGGTGGGGGTGGGGATTCGGAAAGGAAAACGATCATAGGGAGGAAGGAAAAGATTTGCAGCGGGGCGAGGTGAAGATTCCTTTGAAAGGAGGGATCCGACAAAAGTCCTTTGGAGAAGAAAAAGGTCTCTACCAGGGGGTCGGAACACACGCCTTACATAAGAGTGAAAACTCGAGGGAAATGGCCTCTCGATCAAAAAAAAGATCGTAAGGGGAGGTCTTAGCCCAAGGGAAGGTATCGTCAACAGGCTACACTGAAAAAAAATTATACATTGGGGGCACGGTCTGAAGAAAAAGGAAAATGCGAAGCGTCTTCCAGGAAACACCTAGAAGAACTGCTCATCCGGGGGGGGGAGGGAAGAAAAGGGGGAAGGCTACTACCCAACGCCCTGAAAAGATCCTCGAAATCCGACTAGGGGAGGGTCGGGCGCCGCGGAAAAAAACGACTCTCCTTATCTCCAAAAGAGGCTTGGGTAGTGGGCTGCCAAAGACCCTCTGCGCCTGTTCCCCTGTGCTCAATTTCCACCCCAAGCACTCGAAAGTGACCCCTTAGCCTTTGAAAGAATCTCATAAGAACCCCCCTACGGAGGATTGAGGGAAAAAGACCCGCGCTGTCCGGAAGAAGGTCCGATCAAAAGGTGACAAAACGCCAGTTTCTGTGCATCAGAGGGACACAGAATGGCACAGGTCGCCCACTTGCAGCGGACACTCTAAATGGCAGGGAAGGACAAGCCCTTCATGAATACGGAAAAAGGGGCAAGCTCAAGTAGGGGTCCACGGGGGCAATGAACTTCAGGAAAAGGGGCAAGGGGGCGTTTAAATATATTGAGAAATGCTTCCGCAGTCGATAACTCTGTTCTTTCATCGAGAGAAGAGATGAACTCCTCGCGGGTCGCCAAAGGAAAGAAGTATCAACAACCAAAATAGGAGGGGGAAAAGAAGAAGTCATCAAAGAAAAGTTCCTCGTGAAAAAAGACCCACGCCACGACGGTTGGGGGAGATCGGGAATTAGGAAGCAAGCCTCGCTGCAACAGACGAATGGTCGCCGAGAGCGCCGCTCAAAGAACCGACGTGGGGGAAGGCCCCTTTTCTTATGGAAAGGGGGGCAGTCGCGTGAATGGGATTCGGGGCGGACGACCAATGGGCTACCGAAGCGAAATCAGGTAACAATAGATACCCGGGACCGAAAAAGGAAAAGGGTACTTCGCCGGATCTGACAGAGTCGTCGGGGTCGCAGGGTTCGCAACCTTAGAGTTGAAGGAACATTCTACCGGGAGGGGGGCCTCCTCTCTTCAGGGGGGGAATGACCGGGCAAAAAGCGGTGAAAAAATGTCAAACTCACCATAGGGGGAGCTCACGATCGGCCGTATTCAGGCGCGAGACGCCCGAAGAAGACTGCTCTGCTGGCGGAAGGGGTCCGCCGGGGCCAAAGGGGTCGTCTGACCGTTAAAAGAGGAGGTTCAGAAACTTAAGTCGGGGAAGCGCATGACCGCACGTGAGAAAAAAAAGGCGGTCCTCGATTGGGTGTATGAGGAGACGCTCTTTGAGGGGAGGGGGGAAAAGAAAAGGTTTTGTGAGAAGGAAAGGGATGACATTTGCTAATCTCAAAAATGGAAAAATTCAGGGATGGTTCCGCCTCGAACGAGTCGCCCCTGCTCGCCATCGGGGAAGGGTCACGGTGGTTACTAAGAAAAAAGCACCAACCCCCTCGACTGCCCCCCCCATCGAGCTTTTCGATCCTTAAAGGAAAAGGAGAGTACAGGGGGCGTGGGCAGGTTTCCAGGAGATATGATTTGGGTAAAACGTGCAGACGGGAGCGCTCGCCGCGGCGACTGAAAACTCAGCCGGCTAATGGGGGCCTGTTCAGGGAATAGAAGGTCTCCAAGCTCGGCAGGGGGGGGGTGATGAAAGCCCATCTGACCAGCTCTGGTGGGGAAAAAGTATGAGGGGCTTGAGGCTGCAATGGTCCTCCACGCAAGCGGAGTCGGGAACAACGAACCAAAGGATCCATAATGGCCTCCAGGACGCTACTTAGAATTTCCACGGCCTCCGGCCTCTCGCGGTCCTGGGGCATGTCCTGATCTGAACCCACAAGAGAGGACACCTTCTGATTTCTTCTGGAAGATCTCTCTCTTTACAAACAGCGGAGACCGGGACAGGCAAAGCGTCACTCTAGGCAAGTTAAGGGTCCTACCGCCAAAGCCAAGAAATCACCGTTCCATATGGTTTTGAGCGTGGCTCGGCTACTCAAAGGAAGGGGCAGGAGCGGCAAAACGCTAGTGAACTGGCGTCTCTAAGGAAGAGTCCTAGGGCCTCTTCAGCGGGCCTGGAGACGTCAGGTCTTCGAAGCAAGGCAATGAGGGCGACCTCTCCGTGGGGGTGGTGAGCACCATCGGGAGGTCTTGACCTACCTCCGAAAGGGAAAAGTGGCACGAAGGTGACACGCAGTGTCCGTCGGGAAGAGACCCACAGGAAGGGCTGACAACAAACGAGCACAGCGCTGTTGGGTCTGTCACATCGTGAGAAGGCGCTCACTGGCGGACGGGTCGCCGCACTGTCGGGTCTAAAAATGCTTCCGTATATGTTTGGTCTTTTCGCCTTCCGACACAACTTAGGTCCATTCAGGGGGGTCAAAATGTTCTTTGAGGTTGCCCCTAGAAAAGATTCCGGGGAAAACTCAAAGTCTTTCCTTAGTCGGGTCCTGAACGTTTCTTGGTAAAGGGTTTAAAAAAGAGGGAAATTATTCTCAATCCTCTTCTGAGAGAAAAAAGTGATACATTCTCTCACTCTCCTCGGGTCCTTGGGGTTATTTTTGTAGCATCATTCCTGAGATCTAGGGGGGGAAAAGAGGGTAAGGAGGCGTCCCCCCCCCCCCACTGCTTCTTCTGGAAAGCTCTGCTCTTTGATCCAGACCATAGGCCCCCAAGGCGTCGACCCCCATATCACTTGGGGAGGAGGAGGACAGAAAATCCGACGGATCTTCAGAAAAAGGGGGGCGCTCAAAAAGCGGCAAAAACCTCGTCTCCGAGAATGCGGAGTCTGCAGGAAACGATCGGAATGTGAAATCAAGGGAGCAGGTCGTCTTACCGGCCAAACAAGAGCGGGGACGAGAAAGTGCTGCGAGAAAAAAGGAGCTCAAATGTAAGGAGGGAAGAGTACGAGCACACACCCCATCGCAGGCACCCGTGCTTGAACGTGAGACAGCTGCGGTCTCCAACTAACGCGCAAATTTCGGGGGGTACCAGACCTGAATGTCTTAAGGAAAAAAAAAAAAAGAGAAGGGAAAAAAGAGATGACCCGGTGAAGTTCTCCACCGAAGGACTGCGCCTTGGATTCAAAAAAGACCGAGACGAGGCCTAGATGATAACCAGGGGGTAAAATGTCCCGGGACCCATATTCACGAAGACCCTCTTGGCAGGGCGCGACGAACCAGTATAAAAGCCGAAGCACTACTAAGTCTACGGTTGATTTGTTACCCAATTTCCCACCGCCCACTGTAAAACTCTCAGCAATCTTACCTCACTGCTTCCGCCTTATTTTCCGCAAAGATTCCAGAGAAAGCACTCGTAAGCGCTCATTGTCATTGAGTGTCCTGTCTTGTAAGGCCTAACAGCGTCCCATCTCTAGGAGTCTCTTGTCTCAGTGCCTCTGGGAGGACAAGGGGGGGTCCTCCAACGGGGTCAACCCTTTGCGGGGGGTATTTGAGAAAATCCTAAAGCGTACGACAACGGATCAATTTGGAATTGGACTTCAAGACACCGGGCACAGCACGGTCATAAATTCAGAAGTTGGAAATAGCGCGAAAAAACACAGCGAGACAAGACCAAGACAGTGAAGCGTAAAGAACCACCTCGGCGTCGGCGCAAGAAAACCTCACAGGGCCCGAAGGGAGCCAAAATATTCGTCAACTGAACGTTCGCCTGAACCACGGGAGAGTGAGACCGAACACTCGCAAAAACGGTTACGAAGGGTGGAGCGCTAAAGGGGGGGTGCTCGTTGGGGTAAAGGTATTCCTGGAAGTCTCCGCACCCGTGACCATTTAGGGGGGGAGAACAGGGGTGCAAAAGGAGGGGCCACGCAGCGGACAGGAATTGTGAAGGAAACAGCGCAATAAGACGAATACCACCCACAAAAGGGTCACGTTGAAGGTTCTGCTCTCCACCTCCGAGACTCACTCCAATCGTAACACACCAATAAGAGGTTTGTCATCAGGGGACTTCCTCCAGGGGCGGGCCGGAACCTTAAGGGGTCTTGCGCGAACTCTGTCTCACGGGGGGGTCTAAGAAAATTACCCCGGGAGGGATGCTAAACCTTAAAATCCGCACAATCTCCTCACTGGGGACCCGAGACGCCAATTAGCCCTCCTTTATCTCTACAGAGAGGTGAAAAAGTCCCAAAGGACGTGCGCAACGGTCCTTACAAAGGGGGAACCCTTTTCCTGAAGGGAAGAAGTAAAAGGTACGTAAGTTCTCCCCCCTAAGGGTATTGCACGAAACTCTAAAAAAATTGCCTTAGGATCACTGAAGCCATCCCTTCGAAAACCGTGAAGCTTCACAACAGAAAGTGAAAAAAGGTCCTGAATCGTGTGTAGGGACAGCACGGAAAGGGTCTTCGGGAGTCTCGGAAATCGGCAGTCCACTATAAGGAGTTAGGATCCTTCATTAAAATCACCACTTCGTTATATAGAGGGGGGTGGGGAAAGGCTCGAGATCGGTCGAAAAATTCGAAAGTTCGAAGAAATGGGTTCGAGGAAAAATCGGATGTTCCAAAATAAACAAAAAAACACTCGTGCGGCCTCAATCATCGAACTCAGGAGAGTAGGTCTTCCAAAGGGGTATCTCAAAAAACTTAGGGGGGGGAAAAAAACAAAAAATTCTTTTGGCAGCTCACACGTTCAGCGAGAAACGCACGAAGTGGAGCGAAAAATCGGGCTTGCTAGACGCCGGAAAAAATCTCTCCTGCAGGGGGACAAATAATTGTAGAACGCGGGCGCGACAAAAAAAAGCACTCACGAGAGGTGTCATGCCCCCGGTGTATCCCGGAGATTTCCGTCAAGCAGTGAATGTGCGGGGGCGTGCGCAAAAGGTCGAACCGCCGCGAAGTCCTGTCCATATATCAGATTCAGACGGATTCTCGGGATCGGAAGGAGTCGTGTCCTGGAAGCTGTTACGCAAAAAGCGGGGGGAAGAGCGAAATGCTGGGTTCTAAGCCTCGAGGAAAACGTGTCCCGGAAGAGGTGAAAGCCTGGTCGTTACAAAAAAAACGGAAAAATCAAAGAAGTCTTCCGAGTCTTTACTGGAAAAATCGGAGTCCCGAGCATGCGTGTCGCGCGTACCTGGAGACTACTAAGTTGGGAAAGAAAAAAGTTCTCGACCATAAGGTGATCATAAGCAAGCTCTTGTTGACGGCCATTCTAAGGCGCCTCAAAGGGGACCTTGTATGAAGACTGAAATCACGCCGCGATTGGGGGGGACCAGTAAGGCGCTCGCTTCGTTTTACTTGGGGGAAGCCGGGTCATTGCCGGGGGGGTGCGATTACACCCGGGAAGATCGGAAAAAAGCATCTCCCCTGGCTCTTGGAAAGACCTCTTTGCCTCGTATTGAAGGAGTCGGACATAAACAAGGGGGGGGGACTGGTCAAGATACTGCAAAGGGACACCTCAAGGCCACAACATCGAGGATCCGGAGTCATGAAGGGCTCGTCTCTCTGGTTCTTGTGGGGCAAGGGATGCCTCCCCGGGAGAGGGGAAAAAAAAAGTTTCTTTAGGGGCAAGCTTATAGGGTCCGGAGCACGCGCATACCTGCACGAAACTGAAAAAGACTTGCAGGAGTCGAGGGGATGGAATGTCGTTAATCGGCTACAGCACTGGAGGTCATTACCGTGAATCTGGGCCGTGGGTTCAAGCTGAACAACTGAAAGCCTGCGGGGGGGGGGGAAAGGCAGCGTCTTGCGGCTCCCAAAGGGTCGGCCATCAGTATTCGAGTATACTCGTTCGCACAATGCTGCGCCGAAAGAGGAGGGCAGCTTTTCTTCACTAAAGCACGCCTATCCAGGGCATCTTTCCGAAGGAATGAAGACCAAAAGGTTGTCTCGTTAAAAAATCTGAAAGCTACAACAGTCGTAATCCTCGGACAAAAGAAAAATCTAGGAGCGGGGGCGTTCAAGTGTTCTTTCTCCCAACCTCAAAAACTTATTAGGGGGTAGTCGTGGGATACGCAAATAATGGAGCCAGGGACTCGGAGAATACTTTCTATGGGGAAAGCGTTCCTCTGAAAAAAAAGAAAGTCACACACACGACCCTTCGGGGGTCGCTTCGGGACTGTGGGATAAGGGGAAATTTCTTAGGTAAAGAAGAAGATAATGGCGGTTTTCGAAAAACAAAAAAAAGTGTTCATAAAAATTCTCGGGGGGGAGAAGACCAACTAATCCTCAGGAAAGGGCCGTTCTTGGGTAGGAACCCTGTTCGGAGAGACATAAAGTGTGACACTTGGGGAGGAAACGCCTAGGGCGATCGGGAGTTCCTTACAGGGAAGAGGAAGACTCCTCCCTGATAGAGCTTATAGTGTCTTTCCGGAGGTCATCCAGAATAAATGAATTTATTGCAGGGACGCATCAGAGGGTGGTTTAGGACTTCGCACGGTCTTTACAAGGCGTCTGCTCAGAATTACTGCTCAAAAGAAAAAAAGAGGAGGGGGTTCGGGACCGGGCGCTTCTCAGAGATCAACGAAAAAAAAAAAGAGAGGATTACCAGGAAGGGAACAGTCATCGCACCGCCCGACCTAATGTCTCGTCCGGCGGAAAAAAGATCAGCCTACGTACGCTTCACGACGCACGGGAAGTCGCCAAGGAACGCCACGGAGGGGGCAGGCCAACACGTCTGGATCCGGCAGATCTAAGGCCTCGAAAGCCGGCGACATTCGAACGGACTTCAGGGTTGAGTGAATATCCGAGGCGAGAACACAGCCAGGCACCGCCGTCTGGTCATCATCGCGAGCCGAAAAACGGAAACCTGGCGGGAGAAAAGCCGTAAGTCTGAGTGGTCAGCCCACAAAACCGCACGAAGGGGGGGGAAAAAAAAGACCACGGAAGGGTTCGCCAAAAGGGGGGGTCGGAGACTCCCTTCAACCGAAGGATACTACGAGGAAAGACCCGAACTGTGGTAATTCTGCCAGAGGATTTCCCCTCGAAAGGCTTCGCCGGGAGGGGGGGGAACCCGAGTAAGCCCCGGAAAACCCGATCTAGCCGTTGCTGGGGTGGGGGTGGAAAGGAAGAACGGAAAAAGAACGGGAAAGAAGACCGCAAGAGGGGATTCCTCGTGGTGACTCGCTATTCCGTTACCAGACGCAACCGGGTGAAGGCGGGGTGAGGCACTTATTTCTGAGTATTCGAGGGAAAACTCTACCAAGAATCTATTATTTAGATGGCGGAACAAGATCGTTGTCGTCCTCAGAAAGATTGCGCACCTTGAGATTATTTCCGAAAACGCTACCCACCGCGAGCTAGGCTGGTAATTGTGCTTCATCTTTGAAAGAACGGGAGGAAATATGCGAAGGGGGCGACGATCACGACACAGTCAGATACTCCGCCCACAATGCTCCTATGCACAGTTGTTGGGCTCGAAAGACGGGGGGGCTTTTAGCAAAGAAAGCATACTCGGGGACTCCTTTGGGAACTGTGATTCGAGGAGCGCCGAGAGGGGAAACTAGGAAGTTTTGGTGGACGCGAGGTGTGCGCAAGTCCTGGAAAGGGCTCCCCGCCACCTTGCCAAAGGGAAACGAGGCCAGGCGACGCAACGGGCAAGGACACCCACGCGCCGCGGGTTGAAGGCCGGGAGTCGCATGCCCCTCTCAACCACCAAAAGTCAAGGAAAAGCGCACCGAAGGGGGCGCCGCGATCAAAAAACCAATCGAGAGGGGGGGGTTTTCAGGGCTCCTCAAAAAAAAGAGCGAAAGGACTTGCAAGCCGCACCTCCGAACGTCGCTGCTCGAGGTCGACGAAAAGAGAAAAAAACGCTCGATAATACAATGTACAACAAACTCCTGGTGGGGGGCAGAGACCTCTCGGGGGAAGAAGCCAGTAACGTCTCGATCTCTCTCGCTAAAACACGCTCTGGGTAGCGTTCCAAAGCTCAACGATTCCTTAACCGAAACTCTTTCCACCGGTTCTTCCTAAGAAGTTCGCTAGGATCCCCACAGGTGGGGGGGGAACAGCGCGAGAGACTTTCCGTACGAATCCGATCCGTCTACGTAAGCCGCCCACACACAGACCGGGCGGGGCATCGGAGGCTTGATGAAAACGTCCGAAAAGGATGGTCGTCGCACAAAGGGACTAAGCCCCCGGCAAGGGGAAAAAGAGCCCCGGGGCAGCTACCCCTTCTTCGATCGGGGGAGTGGCCCAGTTGGAGCGCGAGAGGGGGCGGTCGCCAGGGACGAGCCGATAGCGGAAAAGGAAACGAACGCCCAGCACATGTTGGAAATCCCCGTCGGGGTCGCTCCTCGAGGGAAAAAAGCCAGGAAGATCGGCCAAAGAGATGAACAACAAAAGAGAAAAGATATAGATCTTGAAAGATCAGCGTGAGTGAAGGGCCCGCACTGAACGGGGGGAAAAGAAGACATCCTGTGCTGCGCTTACAAGAAGGACGCAAAGCTTCACGGCCGGCCTGTTCGCGCCAATCCTCTCCCACTGAAAAATCCTGACTGGTGAGCAAAAGAAAAGGGGCTTATTCCTGAGACGTAAAAGGTCCGCAGTGGAAGGATTCGCGCCAAAAACCTGGAGACGCGATTAAGATGGCGGGCCAAGATCTCGGATAGTGGGTCAGCAAAAGTACGGGAGAAGGGAATCGGGCAGGGAAATCGGCCAAAGGGAAATCGCTGGTCGGCGCGAAAATACCGACCTGTACGGGGGGGGGGGGGAGAGGAAAAGGACAGGCTACGTCGAAGCTGCCAATTTGGAAAGCTCTCGAAACCGGAAAAACATCCTCCTGGAGACCGAGAAAATAGAGAATGCTAGGTATTCTGCCGAGTCCTGGCTCGCTCAAAAGAAGAGGTATCTGAGCCTGAGGGACCTGGATTTCCTCAGAGGAAAACGTACCATTCTTCGACCATCCTGGAGAAAATACGTGGAGGTGGCATACAGCAGGGGAAATAAAAAGGACGGAAAAACGCATTGACCGGGAGGGAGAAAAACTGTCGCGTTGGTGTGCCGGGGAGGGGGCGCAGAAAAAAAAAGAGCGTGTGAATACAAGAACTTGACTGTTGTTTGGGAAAAAATAGGATGCGAAGGGGGAGAAGGCCTCAAGTCGAATCCTGGCGGCGCCACGCTTGCCCGGAGAAAGGAAATCGGATGAAGGGCGGAGTACTGCGGGGGGGGGGGCAAGGAAGAAAAAGGCACAACCACCCTCGCGCTGCCCAAGTACTCCGGAAGCGGAATAAAAACTTATCTTGGATCGGGGGAAACCGTGGGGCGTGGGATGGGGGAGCCCGGAGTAATCCTGATGTTGTCGTCTGGCTCAACAAAAGGGCGCGCGACTAAATGCACCCCTTTCCCAAGCTGGGGGAGAGATAAGTTCGTGAATGTCGATCTCGAAAAAAAAGCGGCATCATGACAGAAACCCGGGGGGTCAAGCTGAGCAAGCTGAACCAGCATATAAGCTGTTGGGAAGGCTTCGGCGTGGATCAGCGAAGGAATCGTGATAAGACGACGGAAAAAAAAAACCCTACATCCTCTCGGAGGGAAAGCGTTACATCCTCCAGCTGGGCAGGAAACAGGAAACCGAAGAGGGGGGGGGGCGGCAGGGAACAGCGGTAAAAAAAAAAGAAAACTTGCAGCCTCGGAAGATGATTCCAACGCGGCGGGCAGAGTCCTCAAATCCGCACCACCTCACGGGATGAGACCTTGTTTCGGACGGATCTGGACGGTGGAAGGGCTCGCTGGCAAAGACGTTCTAGGGGGGCGTCGGAATATTGACAAGGTCCCAATGAAGGAAAAGGGGTGACTTCGGGGTCTAGGTCGAAGCTTTGCATAAAGGCTCAGACTTGAAAGGGAAACAGCTGATGGCATGATCCCCACCCGGTCAGCGAGGGGGAACACAAAATTGACGCCTCAATTTATTCGCGGTCTTTGGAGAAAGTTGGAAAAAAAAGTCACCCGGGGAAATGCGCGGTTCGGATCGGCACGATCTTCACCTTTGGGAAGGAAAGGCGAAGCGCCCGGAGAGACTTGTCTCGACGCTGAAGTGAATTTGAAACGGGAAGCACCTAGGCCGCTGGAAGGGGGGCACCCTGATGAAATCCTTTTCGCGGGGGAATGACAGTCCATTGTGGGCTCTTCAGTTCTCTTCCTCGTATAATCTGAAAAAAGAAACTAATCTATTGCTTAAACGGATTGCTCTAAAATCTTTCTCCTAGAAGAGGAAACAAATGTATTAAAGATAGAATAAGGATCAAGTCCTCTAACAACAAAAAGAATAGGGCCTTAAGTTCTCGTCATGAAGAAAGGAGTCTCTTCACGAAATCCGGGTCATCTTCTGAAAGCCTGAGGGCGACCTGTTCAATCCCGGGAAAAGAAAAGTGCGAAAAGGGCTTACAAGCTCTCAAGGAGCGAAGTTTCCGGCGAGCTACTCGGCAGAGCTCTCCTCCTTCAAAGAGGGGGATCCTATGCGATCGAAAAACCACGCCGTGTCACCTCGGTGGGAGTTCGAAAAGTCCTCAAAGGTCTTCTTGGGAACCCTTAATAGTCCGCCCCACTCGAATGGTGAAAATGCCAGCGGGAGAGGGAAAACTAATTGAATCTAGCACTTGTCACGGCAACCGTAGACTAAAGTAAAACGACACTGGGGGGGGGAGCCATAGACGACTCTGTCCACCCTAGGAAGTCTTCTCGGGGGCGAGGACGACTCCCATTAACTGCGAAAAAAACTATCGCGTGGGGGGGAGTTTGTGGGAACCTTGCACGCCGTGACCTAAAGGACTCTCCTGCAAGGAAGGCTTCCGCCTTGGGAAATAGACAGCTGCCAAAGCCTTGATCGCTCATGTGTCCCTATTGCGGGAAAAAGAAAAAGGCCGAACGCGCCCGGGGCGAATAGGGGAGACGTCTTCGTCCGACCCATCGAGGGGCCTTTTGCTTCCGGGGGGAGACGCGCAAGAACTGACTAACCACCGTAGAAGGAGTCCCGCGGGGGAAATTAAACAACCACACAGGTCATGAAATGGAGCGAGCTCTAGAGGGAAAACCGCAGTCCAAAAGAGCCGGCCCCGGGGATTACGTCTCCGAAGGGCGCGAAAGGGCCCTCTTAAAAATCCCCAATACGTAGAGAACTCCGTGAAGGGAAAGGGAAACTACCACGGTGCTGATGATAAAGGATTCAACAGACGTAGAGTTTGGCAGGGTCTCGTTTGCGCAGTTCCTTATTCGGTCTCCGCCAAATGGCACCAGGTTGGGAGGGACAGACCGGGCAAGATGAACCTCAAAAAAGAATGCGAGTGAAAACTCGAAGGAGGGGGCCTAGTCAGTGGTCAAAAAAAAAACCACTTCACTTACGCCACTGTTCTTAAACCCTCTCAAAGAACTAGAAACGCCCAACACCAATCGACGATGGTTAAAGAAATCTTCCATAAATCAGTGCCCCAGGGAGCAGTCGATTCCGTTTCGGGGAGGACTTCTTCGGAAACCATCCGGTACGACTAATTCGTTCGTAAACTGGAGGAGACTTACCTGCCTCCAATCGGTCTAAGGTCCGCTAAAACTCACTCAGCTCCCAGGAACCTTTCCTACAGGTCCCTCGAAAGCTTGGCGATCCTCCGCTGCTGGCTCACCGGGGGGTCCTTGACCCAGCCGCTGTGGAATTCTGCCGATCCTGTTCGCGAAATCCACCCCCGACGTAAGGTAGGAACGCGAAAAAGTTCCGGACCGAGCCATGCAGTCCAGAAACCGGCGACGTAATGGAAACCACATCCGTAAAGACGGAGGTGGACAAGAAAAAAGGCGGTCAGGCCGAAAAATTTCATAAAGGTCCACGCGACTGGGGGGGGAGGGTGACTGCCCGCAAATAAAAAAAACACCCTTGGAGATCTTGTCCCTGGGAGCTCTGAAGAAAAAGTGCGTGAAAGCGAGAGGAGGCCTCCGAAAGAAGAATCACGATGTAGGAAGTCGTGCGGGGAATATCGAAAGAGAGCAAATCCAAGGGATCGAAAGTCAAAAACAAACGGAGGAGGATGAAAAAGAGGGGGGGACGTAGAGAAAGGAGGGATCGAGAGGGACACCAGCAAGGGTAGCACAGAAATGGTTAACGCTTCTTCCCGCCGACGCAGAAAATCGCTTCAAAAAAAGACGCCGGAGACGCTGACCACGCGGAACGTCTCCGACCGTGGGGGACTGCCCCGGGGCGTATTAATCCGGAACCGTCACGCAGGGTCAGAGAGGCTTCGGGACACAGCGCCCTGGGGACAAAAAAGCCGCGAGAAGGCCTGTCCATCAAGAGAAGAAAAAACGGAACCAGCCTCTGGGGGACCCACGGGGGAGCGGAACTGCATGGAAAAAGACCGGAAGTCGCAGGGCCACGCTCTTTCCGCAATAAACCCGGAAGAGGGTCGCGGAAATTAGGCTAATAAGAACAGCCTCGAGACCAAAGGGGCCCGCAAGTGACGGGCGTGAAAACGCCCTTGAAACGCAAAGCTCGGAAACCCAAAGTCACTTAAAAGGAGCTTTCCTGAAATTAGGGAGTTCTAAAAAGGTTATAGGGTACGTCTGCGGGAGGAGGGGGATGGCCTCTAAAAAAAGTTCCAGAAGAAAGGTCAAGAAGACGTTTACGGGGACCTCTTAAAAGGGAAAAGAAAGAATGACCCTTTAAATACGTCTGAAAAAAAACTGTCTCTCGGGGGTGAGGTAGGGCAGCTCAGGAAGTTTCGGGCCGTTGAATTACCTTAGGGGTTGGGGGGGGGGAAGGGTGACCGTAGGCCCTTTGAAGAGGCATTCAAAGCCCTTTCTCTGAGGGGGCCTCTTGCCCGGAGGGAAAAAAAGCCCTGCTCTTAAAAAGGGGGAGTTTGCGAAAGGCACGTTCAAGCGAACACCTAAAATCTATTAACGTCCTAGGGGGGAACCATGTCAATGAAAAATCCAGTGGGCGCCGTGGGGCGTGACAGACCGAGTAAAGAAACTGGCTACAGGAAAAAAAGCGACGTGGCTGCTCGGAGACTGCTCAGACGTCCTCAAAGCTTCACGGGCGGCAACTCGCTGGGGCAAAAAAAATCGAGCTCGCAAAATCGGCAGAAACCGGATGGCAGGGGGGTGCGCATTAAGCCCATAGGGGAAGGCTCGGTTTGAAGAGCTGCTGCGTGTCGGGACCCATAATCGGGCCGAAAGTGTCGAAAAGCGCGGACGAAGACGGGGGGCGTTCGCCAGGCCGTCCATCTCGATGGTTCTCGGTTTAGGAAGTTCTCAATAAAAGAGGTCAATAAAAACATTATATATTCTTGTTGGGGGGAGTCTTTTTCCGGAAAAGAGGTCGAAAACACGGCCCTGGGGGAGGGAAGTCAAAGGGAAAAAATCTATTAAGCAGCCTGCAGGTTTTGGGGGCTCACAGCCCACCCTCAAGCCTCGGGGGAAGTCTTGCTCGCGCAGTCTACATTTTCTTCAAGGCCAGGCGAAAGTGATGGGAAAGAAAAAAGTGCCTCTGGCAGAAAATTTCAAAAAGCGTTTTCGCTTCGTCTGGGCACTGGGAGACTTTGAGGAAAAAAGAAAGGCGCATCAATTCGTAAAAGCCTCTCCCAGGGGAAAAAAACTGCTCACCGGGAGGAGGGGGCTTACGAGACTGCAAAGTGAGAAGCAAAAAAGTGGAGCGCAAAGGTTCGTGGTAAAAACTTCTGCGGAAGCTGAAAGGGAAACCGGCGTTGACCACCGCTGGTTCGGAGGGGATCGGCGAGGAAAGGAAAAAAAAGAGGGTGAGGTAGGAATCTAATCGTCGAAAAGAAAGCCCCGCAATGGTGGGAACTGGCAGATCTTGGCACGAAGGGCCTTCAAAAAAAATCTGCTTCGGGTCTCCAAGGATTACGGAATTTAAGGGAACGTCCTCAGATCAGATACTCGAGGACGTCGTGCAGAGGATCTTCTCGACGTCAGGTCGGAGTTAGGGGGCTCGTCTCTCCAACAACACCTTAGTTGAGGGGGAACAATCAGAAAAAGAAGACACATTCCTCGAACAATCCGAACAGTCTTGGGAAAGCACCTCCAGATCTCGAAAAAGCGTCCAGATTAAGGACAAAACGGCAAGGAGTCTCCCAAAAACCTAGTCATAAAGTCAAAACCCTCGACGAGCAGGTTTGCTTCCGGCCCCTATCAGGGAAGAGTTCTAGAAAGGCTCTCCGATGGGACTCTCTCCATTCCCCTGCTTTCTATCGTAATCAGCCCTTTTCCCTCTTTGCTGAACAGCTCCGCCATTTCTCCCACTGTAGACGCGCATGCGAGGACCTTGGGCTCTAAGGAAGTCTAGGATTCACAAACACTCAAAAGAATTTTAGCAGGACAACAGCGGGGAGAGGAAAAATTGAAAAAGACGACCTTTTCTAAACCTTCGGCGCAAGGCGATATGGAAAGAGGAAAAGGAACTTGGGTAACGGAAATGCAGAGGAACGGAAGTCTACCGTCAGGTAGACTGAAGGACCCCAGTAGACGGTCCGAGAACAAAAACCGATCAGGAGGGGGAAGGGTGTTGGTTGAGGACCTCAACTTGCCCCGCCGAAAGGGGGAATAGAGGAAGCCCTGCGCCATGGTGTAGGGGGGCATGCCAGAAGAAGAGGGATCTATCGCAGGAATGGACAATTGCGGGATAGAAGGCCGACGCTCCAAGGGATGTACGGAGGGGGGGCAAAACGAAGGACGTCGTCTACCTCCTCCTCGATGGAAAGGCGGCGATATGGGGGGGGAAAAGACGCGATCGGGGAAAAAAAAAGTCAGGAGTTGGTCTTCAGGGGGAACCACGATCATGAGAAAATGGCGAAAAAAAGAGATCCGAAGGACCAGCGAACGCAACCATCTTGAACTAGGCATGTAAAAGCGCCTAAACGAGAAAGATGGGAGGCAAAACAACGTACAGGCGAACTTGGGGAGAGGGCCCCGAACTGTATTCGAGAAAAAAAGGATCAGGAATCGTCCCAAAGAAGATCCGGATGTGGGCATAGAGCGCGGGGTGCCTTATTGTGGACAGCAAAGGGCTCAAAAACCTTTCCCAGGGAAGATGGCTCAGAGCTGGGGGAAGCACCGGGCAAGAGAAGCGAAAGGGCGAGTTGCAGCTGAAGGTGCCTCGGTCAGCGAAAACCTTCCGTGATCCGCCCCCGGGGGTAAGCGAGCGCAAAGAAACCACCAATCGAGAGTGAAAGCCACGTTTCAAGCATTGTACACAATGGAAGTCGCCTTCCGGGTCTGCACCTCGAAAAAAAGGAAAAAATCAAGGTCGACCATAAAGTCTGACGGAGTGCAATCTATAAAGAACACTTAAGGCACAGCTGTCCTCTAGGAACAGACTCTAAAAGGGGGGGGGCCGCGCGGGACAGGGAACTCTTCACTGCCTTTAT
>Ga0179593_1315874_pt1 | contig 23472 bp, 23 predicted proteins | sample CZODoug2_1_08_16_FD_185931 | JGI IMG/M metagenome (GOLD analysis project Ga0179593, IMG submission 185931) | Vadose zone soil fungal communities from Angelo Coast Range Reserve, California, USA - CZODoug2_1_08_16fungal (PacBio error correction) | ecosystem: Environmental > Terrestrial > Soil >...
GGCTACGGAGCGACCCTCCTTCTGGGGACGGGAATACAGCAACCTCAAAAGCGGAGGAAAAGGAAAGGTCAAGTGGCTAAATGGTCCTGGATGACCGCGCGTAAAATTGTCGCGCGTTGACAAAACAAGATAGCGGGTATGCCGATTCAAAAACTAAAGTCAGGGAGCCCGAGGGTCAAATTCCTCGAACCGTTACTGCGCACTAGGGACGAAGAGTGGAGCCGTGAGGAAATGACTGGAGAAGTGTCCCGACCATGAACTCCGAACGCATGGTGGAAAGAGGACGATGGAGAACTCTTCTGATGAGGAAAAAAGAGGAACAGTCGGGCTACAACACATTGAGGAGCGCTTCCTGAGTCATCGAGGGAGACTGATGCGGAGCATAATGGGACGAGGGGGTATGGCCGGTAAAATCCAGAACGAACAACCGGTGTACGCCCTATGTAACACTGGTGAAAAGGGGTATCAGGAAGCATACTCCACGGAGATTCCACCAGGAGCTTAATACTGCCGAAACTAACGGCGACACAGAGTAACAACTGACTCAGCCTAGGTGTAAATAAATCCGGGGGGGGGAACTGGCAAGCGCCACAAGATTAATGCGTAACTGGTGAAACGGCAGCGAACCGGGGGAAGGCAAGGAATGGGGGGGAAGATAGGGGACGGTAAAGGAAAAAGCCCGGGGCATTCTCAAGCGTTATAGATGCACGAGCATATACGGGGCATCGTTGGGGAGGCGTGCGTGATGGGTCGAAGGCAGTCCGGGAAGAAGACTCCGGGTGCTGCACCGAGAGGACCACGCGTATACCCATGGGGCTCATGGAAATCAATCAGACACGGGATTCCCCACTGTGTGACCGAAACACGCACATAAACAATGAAACATGGAAGGAGGGCAACCAGCAAATCTTACCATGCGGGGGGAGCCCCTGTCGTCCTATCCACGGGACGCCACAAGAGAGGAGGGGGCAGTGGGGGAGGGGGCCAATCGTGGGAGGGGTACACGCGTACTATTCTTGGAAAACACGCCGCGAACTCCACGAGTGAGGGGATCTCACGGGGCCGGGCGCTTTTGTCGAAGGGATATAAAAAAAGAGTATATGATAGAGGGGGCCCCAATCGAAAGCGGAAATAGCATCAAAAAAGCTACGCCTCGCGAGGGCAAAAAACAAACAAAAAAAAAATTGGTTCGGCCGGAATTGTTATCTGTGAACAGAGAGGGGACACAGGCGTATCCTTCGAGGTAGATTCTTCCGTTCGAAGAAGGGAGTACTCACGAACAATACGAGTGGCAGGAAGAAAGGACGCAGGCGAAGGAAGCACAAAAAGGGGAGACGGACCAGGCAAAAATTGGTAAACAGTGGGCGGAAAGGAAAAAATTTCACGATGGACTGGGGAACAATCGTAGGAAACACAGGGGTAAGGCCATTAAAACGAGCCACGCATCCTGCGGTTCGTACAAGCCTACATTAGCATTAAAAGCACTCACGCCGGCACAGAATCCCGCGCGGGCTATTCTGAGGCAAAAAGAAATAGGAAAATCGGGTAAAGGCGGAGCCCTGAGGAGATGGATGGTCGGGGTGGCTGGGAGGATAAGCGGAGTCTCCTTCAGGAAGAAGCCGGCCGGAATGTCGGCAAAAAAATAGGGAAGTAGATGACAGAAGGGCAAGAGGAGGAGGGGATTTACCGCCACATCAAATGGGGTGGTGCTGGAATGTTGCTTCTACTAGGACAGGTAAGGGCCGTGGACTACCAGGGATTCTCGGATCGCAGGAGCAATGGAGTAATCAAGGTAAAACACAGGAGGTGGCGCTATGGGAATACACCTCTCGAACGGGCAATAACCTAGCCTTTGAGGAGGGGGGGTCTCGGACAAACACAATTCTGGTGTAAGAGCGCACTAGCATTGGGTCGATGGGTTGCGGGGGCTACTATGGGCTCGCTGACATTACCTTCTCACGCGGAGGCTGGGTCGATGGGAGCCACAGAGTCAAGGCCAAGGAAAACAGCGATCCTCTCCCTGACAAAAAGGGGTACTAGCAGCGCGTCGCGTAGAACACCGTCTGTGAAATTGGGGGTCTCTACTAGCGTCGCGTCCATCCTGAGCACATGGGAAAAGCATCGAGATGTCACACGAGCGCGGGACATACGCAATATCAGGGGGAAAATACTAGCAAACTCGCAAGGTAACACCCGTGCGAAGGGTCCACTCTTTAAGGGACGTAGGCTTGATGTGGGGGCAAACAAAATGAAAAAGACAATGGTCGAAGCAATGGAGGTAAGATACCTGACCATGGAAAGGCGATGACCCTGCCGAAACAAAATCAATCGTGCTGCGAACGATCCGAGACTCGCTTCGAGATCAAGGTACAAGTAAATGCGGAGTGATGGTGGGAAATACACAGTAGATCGGTTGTTACGTGTGCATTCCGTAGCTATGGGACTCCGGGTCTTAGGGGGCTCGAAGCTGCGTTCAACGGGCAGCGAAAACCCGGTCGGGCGCAAAAGACAAGATCACGGATGGCTGTGGGTTCACCGCTGTTATGGAGAACTATCGAAGAGACTACTGATCCTGTGTGAAGAAACAAGAGGCGGCACAGGGCCATCTAAAGGAAAATTAAACTACAAAAAACGCAATTGCATCTCAAGAGCGGCGCGACGGACTCGTTGAACGAAAAAAATTCATCGATCTCTGCTCACAGAACAAAAAGCACGGAAGGAGTGCAGGACGCAAACTCACTGGTACGAGGGGGGGAAAATATCAAAGCGGAAACCGAGGGGACGCAGAGGGCGTGGCCTACCTAACCGAGGAGGAGTACTAACAGGTGAATGGTAATCTTAATGATGTGCGCGAAAAAGACGGAGTCAGGGAACGATAAAGGTTTACTAGCAACTCGGTAAGACCGGCTATAGCTGTTCGTAGAAAAATCGGAGGGTCAGGCACGACAGGTATAAAAGCTCTTGTGTCACACCCAAACTAAATTTTGGGGGGGTCACCGCGGCCGCGAGTGGGCATCACGCGCAAGAAAGTGGACGACCTCCGAAACACGCAGGATGGAAAGCTGGGGAAGACGGGCCAGACCAGACCAAGGACGAGGGGGTCGAAAAAGGAAAGTGAAATACCGGCGCGCGGATCCGGAAAACAAATACATCGGGGGGCGTGGTTGCGCAACAGGTAGAGCCGAGATAGCCGTTGAGCTATGAGGGCACTGGGTCAAGACACACGGCCGATACGAGGGGGCGTAAAAAAAATGTTGTGTCGGCCTGGGGGATCCCAGTCAGGGCGTGGGGGAGAGAGGTACCAGAAAAAACCTTACCAGGACCGAGGCGCGCTGGGGGGCCTCGCGTGCTTCCGGGTAATTTGGGACCGGTCTAGAGGTAGGTGAAAGCACTCTCTGTGCAGGCGTGCAACGTGGCTGTGCCTTTCCTGGAAGAGCCGTGGTAAAGTATAAGTTGAGATAAGCAAGAGGATCAGGAAAAATGGCTCTAACGAGAAGCCTTGGGGTGGCGGTTTTTGAGATCGTACAACCCCACTCACACAGGTATACCACAAAAAAAAGCAGGCGAAACTGAGTGATAACTCCTGATCGGGTGAGGACACCGGCCAACCGAGCCTGGGGAAGAAAAGAGGAGAAATCGGGTCGGGCATAGTGAACCTTAGATCAGAACGGGGGGTCAGAGCGAGACGCTCGAGGAGACTGAGCCAGGCTAGCGGATTAGACAGAGAAATATGCGGGGAGACGGGCTAGCAGCAAAAAGGAGCTATGGGAAGCTTAGCGTGCCCGAGGCAATAAATCGACACACGATTAATTAGCCCGTCCAGATAGTAAGATGGAGGTATACCAGGATAGAGCTGAATCATGGCATTGTTCACAAAGGGAGCTGACCGGAAGTTGGTAAGAAGGGCACGGTGGGATGCGATAGTCATGGGTTAGGGGGACGGGACTGATGTAGGCGAGGGAATCAGTGCTGTAGCGCCGGCAACAGAAGACAGATAGATACAGCCATGGGCATGACTACGGTTTAAGCTCAGACCGAGCAGACGAAGGGGTAATGCGATTTCTAGAGAAGCTCTCTGTAAGAAGGGCGCAAAGCAGATAAAGTGGAGACAGCACATGCGTCGTGCAAATGAGGATATGAAGTAAGTGAGGCACATTCGACGCGCAAAAAGGAATTCGCCCCCAAGCAGCATGGGCATACGACCAAGTGATTTTGAAATGGTACATAACCGGGCGACTAAAGCCCACAGTTAGACGGGAGTGCACCCAAAAGGCATGCACAGCCGAAAATCCGGACGTGCGAATGGATGGAATGATAAATTTTGACGAAAAAGGGCGGACCCCGAGAAAAGCACTGATCCGCGGCTGCGGGGGGAGGGCATGAAAAATTTACATTGCGAAGCCAGGGGGGTGGGCGAATGGCTGGAGCGACGGCAAAAATATGACAAGCCGAAAATCGGTAAACAGGCCGACGATCCAACGCCACAACAAAAAGTGTACAAAACCAAAACACGGCAACAAAGGGGGGGCACAGGAAAACCCGACCAAGAGGGGAACGAGGATGTGAGAGTCTCTCTATGGTGCGACAATCTTTACAAACTGGGAGGAAACCAGAGAAGAGAGGGCGAATAAAAGGATTGGTCCTGGCTCAGTAGCCCAGAACCATGTAGACCGTCGAGAGGAGAGGCTTGCGTACCCGCGACGGGCAAGGACGCAAGCGACGAACGACGTAGGGGGAGAGAGAAGGCCGGTGACATCGTGTTGTAACAACCCCTCGCCACCACTTGGCTCACTGTGGTCTAGAAAGCTCGCAGGGGAAGCAAGTGAGATCTCGGGAGGTAGCGGCGGTACGAGCGTCACGCGAATAAACAGGCATTTATAAATGAAATCGAGAAAGGAAATGACTTAGTGCCATCACAATGGGTCCGACGCCGTCAATAGATGGTGGAGGCGCCGGTGATAATCATACAGGGGGGCAGGCGGGGCAGGCATGCCAAGGACGGTTGTGCAGTGTACCTCCAGGCAGAGGAGACCTCGGATGTCAGGCACATGCGTCCAGATGGGGGGGTGCCGTACGACCTCGCGCCCTTTGGACCAAAATAGGTTAGTGGCTATAGTTTAAAAAGCGATAACGCCAGCATCAGGGCGGAACCGGCCTTGGCAAACCAAATGACGGCTCTCGAAGTGAAGCCGCCGGGACTGCGTGGTCGATACGATACTGGGTCCAGGACGATAAAGAGACATGAATATGCACGCGAAGAACAGGCCGACCAAAATAGGGCAAGAGCTGTTGTGGCGGACTATGGCTGGTGCGGCGGGCGGGCTCAACAGCCTCCACTGTGTTGGCCGGCAACGCGGAAAACACTAGGAGGTGACAAATACGCGGCAAAGGGGAGGAAATGCGTATAGAAATGAAGACCTGATAACCGATGTGGAGGGATGGTAGGCTCAAGTCTCAAGTGCGGAGTGCTCGCGTGCGTCGTTGCGGACTGAGGTGGGGTGCGAAAAACGCGTCCGGGGAGTGTGATCAACGCTCAGGGTCGGCAGCAGGGATAAAGGGGCTTGGTAGATGCCAGCTCAGTAGCCCGGACTGCGAAAGTGCAACTTCGGCACAAGGATAGATAACAACTATCACGGAGAGGAAATAGGCAAAGAAAGCAGCCATAGGGGTCGGTTCACCAAGATGCAGGCAAGCGGTGCCCTCATAACTACGTCAATTTTCCTTGGTGGCCACCCAAAAGCGGTGAAGAGACCCTTGCGAGGCACCCGGGCTGAAGAGGGTGATGGACTCACGAGGCTTACTCACATTGAATGAAATATAGGTGCGGTCTCACGTAGGGCTTTTGACATGTTGTCAATCGTGGGTTGTGGAACAGGGGACTGGAACAGACGGCCAGGGATGCGGGGTAACGGCGGCTTCGAGAAGGTACAATACGTGCACTGTCAAAGAGGAAATACGAGGGCCATCTCTGATCGGGGATGGGCGAGGATCTTAGCCAAAGTTTCAAGTGAGGAAGGCGGTCAGGAGCGCGAGCGACCGATGTAGGGGCCGAGCAGCCAGGATAGGCTGCCTATAGTGATGGAGGGGGTGAGGAAAAAGATAAGGAATGACGAAAAAAAGCCACCGGGAGAGTAACCGCATGATGAGGAGCCGCGTGAAGATGGGCCTATATGCGGCGGGGTTCGTTCATAGACTACGCTGAACGGCAAACAGTGAAGATGGAAAGTCCATGGCAAAGCACCCCCACGTGAACAAACTGTGAGGGTGGGTGGATAACTATTATCGAATCAGAGGGTCGCCTGCTGCGGCTCGGGAGAAGGTCCATGCTGGTAAGCAGAAGCTTTGGATCATCACCTGCTAAGAGGATGGTCAGAGGAAGGTAGAGCCTTGCGATAAGTGTGATGTGAGCGCGAGGAAGACGCGCATACCTGCAGGGACGACGGGAGGGAACGGCTACGACAAGGGCGCTTTGTACTCAATCGACTGATGCAACGGGGGGAAGAAAAAAACCTAAGCATGTTGGGCGCGTAGTTCTATCAGGGAACCACCTCATTTTGGGGGAGACGTGGACTTTGGTGGACGAGGGGAGCGGTAGCTCTGCGAACTGCGATGAACGCCGGATCGAGGAGGAGCAGGGAATACTTTTGGCGGGACCAACCCGTGGCCCGAAAAGAAGATGGTCACACTCTCCGGCATGGCTTGGGAGACTAAACGAGCGGAATGGGTGGGGGGGGGTAAGTCTTGTCAATAACAAGTCGGACTGCGTCATGTATCAGATGTACGGTTACGGTGCTCGGGGGAACTCGCAAAAGCAACAAGGGAGAACAATGGTCCGTACTGTGCAACGTAGTAGCACAGCGGCCGGCGGAAACATCCAGGGTCATTCGGCAGGAAAAAGGTTGCGAACAGCAAACGGCACGGTGAAACCCACAACGAGAGATGCATTAATGGGTGAATACCCGAGTCGCAGCACGGTGTCGCTGCACGACAAGGTCAAGTCCAGGAGACGGTCTCAAGGAAACGACACGGGGATCAAAGGATCTACAAAACCACAATTCAACGTGTGCGGTAAGGAGGCGGATCGGAATCGTGACCGGTGGGAAGCAAAGGGTGAAATGGGATCGCGAGGATCGCCTAAGGCCGTTCAAGGTTTTTTGCAGGTGCATGGTTGAACATGGCGTAACTCAGTAAAGCTCAAGAAGGGGTTGGGCGTGAAGTGGGAGAGGGCATATCGACGTAAATGGGCCTGATCGAAATAGCCGTCCGGGTTAGGAGGACCATGAGGCAGTGAAATAATGAACGGGCGACTATGCCGTAAAGAGCACCAAGGGGTGGAGGAAGCGTGAAGCCGGGGGGCGGATCGGGGCTTGGAAGAGGAGATAATAGAACGAAAGGAAGCCAGGGCCGAAAACTTCAATAATGCATAAGGGGAAAAAAAAAGGGTGTATAATAATGGGTGTGTGTGGGCTCGTTGGACGAAAGCGCAGATGGGCAGGCGACGTGGTTTATTGGCCAGGGGGTCTCCGGGGGGTGAGGAGGAACTACCAAGGGGAAACCTCGGAGTAAGGGGGCCAGAGATTCGCAGGGACGACGACGCCGTCCCGACGAACATGAAAGAACCAAAGATAAAATAGGCGGCCAATAACAAGTCAAGGCCCGAGCACCCGAAGGGGCGGATCATCATAGCCATTGCAGTTCTCGGCAGAATCGATTTGCAAGAAAGGTATCCGAGGCGTCAGTACACGAAAGAGAGTCAAGCGAAGATCGAAAATAAGCCCACAACATCAGAGGTTCAGAGGGTCCCCAAACACCGCAGGGAAAAAGCCAGTTTTGGTACACGAGCCTGGCGGTTTTGGATAGCGGGGATCAAAGGACGCCGGATGGCAAGGGGGGGTGGGGCTGGCAGTACGTTGACCTAATAAATACGAAACATGAAAGGGCGTAATAGGGGGGGACTAATACCGACTCAAAATGAAACTCAGTTAACGGACGAAGATGCAGGACGCCTTTTCCTGCAAGGGGGAGCGCACGGGAGAGCAAGACGCGAAGCAAACTGAACAGAAAGTAAAATTTGCGGGTCCGCCCAGGAGGTGGAAAAGGGCTGAAGACCGGGGAGTAAAAGACGAAAACCAAAATAAACAGGAAAGGGCGCCATACATGGCGGAGGGTTTAAAAAAACGCAATGGGAGGGGGGCCCCGGCACAATTAGGTGAGAACGGCAAAGGTCAGTCGTCATCTGCCCAGTAGAAAAGAGCGGTCGGGTGAGAAACGGAATAGCGCGGGTGTCGTTCAAAAAGAAGCCTCCACAGAATTGGTTCCAACATCAGAGTAAGATGGGAGAGACGTCCACGAAATAACTGGGCCAAAATGACCGCGATGGACCTGCTGGGCGCCTGTAAGCGTGGGGGTGGATAGATTGGGAACAGGGGCTGGAGGGAGGCCCGGGCCCAAAAAAAAAAAAACCGCGATTATAGACATAAGCCCGAAACCCAGCACCGGTGAGGGGAAGTGGGGGGCGCACGCGACACAAAAAAAAAAAATCGGGGGGCAAAGCAATCGCTCAGGGAAGCAATCGAGGAAAAGGGTAGCCGCGAAGCAAGGCCCTCCCCGCACGCGAAGTAACAAGGCACGTGCGAATAAGGTCTAGGGCCGACAAGAAGTGCGGGGGGGGCGCTCAAAGACGCCAGACTGAACCAATCGACAGCGGGGGGTGCGGGCCGACGTAGATTTCAACCATTTAGGGGCCTGTGGTGATTGGGGGACACAATGAGATGAGTTCGCAACATATCCGGCAGGCATCGCGAAGTGTAATCGGGAGCAGGAGAGGGCAAGCAGCGCCCCGCCAGAAAAGAAATGATAAGTGGATAAAGCAAGGAACCCGGGCCGAGGGGCCGCGGGAGACACATATAAAGGTAGCTCATGACACGGGTAATGCGGGTGCAAAGGAGGTTCAATAAGAAAATTTCAAAGTCAGGGCGCCGTGCTGCCGCCGGAATCCAGGGGCAGTCAACTGGCAGAGAGGGGACCGGCAGGTTGGAGAAACGGAGCAGCTTCGGGGTACAATTGGCATTAAAAAGCGAGGGCGATTATGTTGTACCATCAGGTAGAAGCTACAAGATGCTACAGCAATAGGGGACGCAGTTGTAAAAGTCAGCCATGTCCTCAGTAGTCGGGAGTCCTTAGAATACCAAGGGGGAGGAGGAAATGAGGATGCAAGGGACGAAAACTATTGAACACCCATTGGATGGGGATCGAGAGCATCACTACCTATGAGAGATAAATGGAACCCTGGTCGACCGCGCGATGGGAGAAAGAGTCTAAAATGCCGGGAGAAAGGCACGTGGGGGTCCTCACAGTCCTAAAACGAGTCTAACGGGGAGGTCTTCTTGACGGAAGGGACGAAAGGCGGCGAAATGCATGGGGGACGGACGACGACGAGTCTATAGGCCTGGGGTGACATAAATGTCGTACCAGGTCCTTGATACTTGCCTGATGCGGCACTGTAAGGGAAGGGTCAATACCAGGGCAGAACAAACCGCGGGCGAAGGAAGGCCGTTCGGGGATACCGGCTACAATTCACTCCAAACAAAACTGGGAAAATACTGCTGCGAGAAACTTCGTATCGGTGTATGATGGGCAACTAGACAGCAAAGAACTGAAGGTCGAACGGAGCGGCGACTTGCGGTGAGCAGATCTTAGAGCGGTCAAAAAAGGGAAAAAAAAAGTACCCTCGGCAATGGGAGGTTGGTGAAAAGCTCAAACGCGACTAGTGACTGACTTCTGACTGTGAACACGCTGTCGGTGTGGGGGGGGAGGCAGGGCATCAACGAACGCTGGGCGACTAAGACACACCTGGTGGCGACAAAGATACTGCGTCACTCGGTCCAACAAGTAAAGAAAAAAGGGCTTGTAGAGAAATAACAACCAAGATTCGGGCACCAGATAGGACGTGGCGTTCCACGAAAAAGGCAAGCGATACCCGAATAGGCGTCTCGAGGAGGAGGCGCGGAGGGCTAGAAGACTCGGGGCGCGTAAACAAAAATATCTTGTAGCGAGTCGGTGATAACTAAGAAATGAGTAGCGGCCGCATGGCGTCAGCAAGGACGGGGGAGACGATCCTCATCCGTCGACCGGATCCTAAACCCGAGTCCGCCTTACAAAATACTGATGGGCCAATTGGACTCAGAATCGGACGAGAAGGGCGATAGCTCTGCCAGCGACAAAAAGTGGAAGGGCGACGTAGATACGGCACTTACGGGCACATGCGTGAAACAACCAGCGTCGCGAATGGGAATCAAACACGAGTAACCGGCGCGGACCTGGGTTCGGCAGGAAATTCAACAGCAATGAGGAAGTCACCAAAGAAAAGGAAATAGGACCAAAAGGTGTCTAGAACATGCATCATTAAAGTCAGCGGTCGGCGCGGCGTAACGGCGTGAATAGAACACGGTACACAGAGGTTACAGTGGGATTCAAGGTGCGGGAATACTTTACCCGGACGGGGTCGGGCAGGGTGTGGGAGATGGAAGATCTTATGACCAGAAATCGCATGCGCGCGAATACAAGATGGGTCAATACGGGGACATGGCTGTGGGAAAATGCCTTTGTCTGGGATCTCGTGACTTTCCTGGGGTTGAAAGACTCGGAGCGCATTGGGTGCTAACCAATCGGCAGTCGGACGATCGTGGCCCCATTTACAGGGGAACAAAGGGATGGTGGAAATGAAGAAGGAGGTGCTTACACCGCCATCGAGGAAAGACCGGGGGGCAATAACGGCAAAAGGCGGGCGTAAGCACCGGCAAAACCATTCTTCAATCTTAAATGTGGCAAAAAAACCGAACGAGGGATTATGTCACCGGAGCTAAAGGATAAAGTCAGGACGGACTTGGCGCTAAGGGCTGGCGAGAAGAGCGGCAACAAGAACAGGACGATCACCGCCACGCCGCTGCCACCACCGGCGGTATACTGTAAATGCCGTAAGGACGTGTATCGCCACCAGGAAGAAAAAAATTTCAAGGGGACAGTGGGGAACATGTCTACTAGGGGTTCCGCGCCCCGCTGGGGGCTCTTAGCAGTCCCACATGATGGACAATGAAAAGGGAAGCCAAAAAAGGGTTCAGGGGCTGGTCGTGGTTGGAAATTTACGGACTTGTCAAAAAATTAATCATAGCCAGAAAAGAGGGACGGGGATTTCACGTACGGGGATCGAAAAAAAATCAATGATCAGGGGTAACAGGGGGGGGACACCGCGATCCGAGAAGCGCGGAAAACTCCGTACCAAAGCTGATCTAAGAACCCAAATCAATGGATCATGGGTCGAGGTAAAGAGTCGCCCGCTCGCTCGATCTTCGGACGCGGGGAAAAAAAGAAGGTCAACACGGCCTGAGGCCAACTCAGTAACATCAAAAAATTAAGAGTCAAACATCTGGCTTGGGTATCACCGGGTGCTGTGGACGAGATACGGCCGAAGCAAGTGAGAGGATAGGGAAAGGCAAAGGCTGAACTAGGGATGAAGAAGCGCAGCACAGGACACAAAGGGACTGACGGGAAGGAAAGAACTATAAACTCTTGTCAGGACCATCAGCGGGGTCAAAGGACACCGTCCTTTTAGTAAAGGGAAAACAGGGGCGGACAATAGTGAAAACAAGATAGGACGCTAACGGGTCGTAGGGGGACAGCCGTCGAAGAGGGCGGAAAACACGGGAAGTCACCGACCACGGTGAACAATGATTCGGTCAGCGTCGTTAGGTAAGGAGGGCTGAAAAAGCGTCGGGAGTGAGTGGGCTGGAATTGTGCACGTCCGGCTCTACCTTTATACAGGCGGTCCCCCCAGCCATGAGAAAGGAATGGGGGGGATAGGGATAAGCTGCCGTCAGCGGCCGGGCTCGACCTGCATCGGAAGGAAGCAAAAACTGTGGAAGGCAAAAGGGGACAAGAATACTCCGAAAAGAGAAATCCGACGCGCGAAGTCTATCCAACTAACAAGAGCGGTCCATCTCACAGAATATTCGCTGAGATGGTCTACTTGTGGGGGGATCCCTGAGAGGAGGCAACAGGACTATGGAAGGCGTAGTACAGGTTGACAATTGGTGGGGGGGACGGGGTGGACATGGGGCGGCATCACGGGTGGATTCCACAAGTAAGAAGGGCTGACAGGAAAACATCTTGTAATCGGAGACGGTTGGACACAGGGACACATGGTACAAAAGACCTAGTGCAAGGGGGAAAATGGAGAAACGGTGCGGCGAGGGGGGGACTATCGGGGGGCGGCGAATTCCGGATGGTAATCCGAGAGACGAAACAGGACGACGACAACAAGTCTGGTACGTTGGACCTTCACCGCCCAGAGAAGGCCCGGGCGGCAACATAAAATTGAATGGGGGCTGTGGGGGCCCTTGGGAGGAAAAGGTACGAGAAGAACTGTGCAAGTATGGTTGGCGGGGAAGAGGTCTGGAAGAAGAGACCGACTAGAACTGCCGGGGTGCCGTGGCGGTCGAAATGGTTGTGGCTGACGGGAGAAGTTGCATTCTAGGCAGTCACAAAAGGCCTGGATGGACGACTGTACATTTGGCAGGACCTGGTACGGTGACCGCAAAACACACACGGGGAGTGAGAGCGGCAGACGGTGACTACTCCATCTGAAAAAGACTGAGAACAGAAAAAGAACGCCAAGGGGCGCGTGGATAAGGCAGATTAGGGAGTCCGAAGTTTGACGAGGAGTCAAAAGAGCGTAGCGTCCGGCACCCTTCGCGAAGATATGCACAATACGTGCAAAACAAGATCGGAAAAGTCACGCAGGCAAGATATCAGACGAAAAAAGAATGAAACAGGACCGGTCTGCACACCTGCACGGTTCCAACGCACGGACTGATTGGCCAAAGGGCAAAACTGAGAGATACGAGGCGGTACATTCCAGGGAACGGTGAAGGAACGTACGCCGCATGGGCATCAGGAAGAGTGAATCAGAAAGCGACAACCGCGATAGAAGGGAGGACCGATCCATCGCTAGCCAGATACAAACGAGATGATTGTGTACTAAAGGGGGGGAAAAAAGTAGGAATAGAGCCGGAGTCAGTGAGGACCAGCCGGGGGGGCCAACTGCAAAGCTGGTATTGCGCTCGCGGGAACGAGGGGAAAGGAAAGTGGACGCGCAGGGGTCGCCGCAAGGCCGACGTCACAGGAAATGGGGTAAAAAAGGATCGCCGGGGTAACCACAGTGGGAGCAGAAACTAGGGGTCGAAACACGATGAGAGTCGAAAAAAAAGCTGAGGCAAAGGAGGTGGTCGGGGGATATCACAACAAACAACTTAGTTCCCAGAAAGGAGATCTACCCAAAAAGATCAGCTGGGGGGGGGGGGAATCGCTGGCGGAGATGGTGCAAGGGGAGTCGACTGAGGCTTGCGGGAGCCGTGTCAAGTGCCACAGGACGTATGGGCATAGAGTCAGCACGGTGGCTGACACAGCAACAGTCCGCGAGCTGCAAGCAAAAGAACAAGTCATGGAGTAAGGACACGTTCGTGGGGAAAGGGTGAGTGAATACAATAGATCGCTTAGCCCAGGAAGAGAAGAGAGAAGCCTTTCGTGCTTGATGGGCCGGAATTCATGGGGTTTGCACGGGGATAGTGTAACGGCTATGCGGATTCAAGTAGCTCGGCAAGGGTCAAGCGAAGCAGGCCATGAAAAAACAAAAAACGGGGACCTGACCAAGACATTACATTAAAAACAAGATGCACAAGCAGAGACCCGAGGCACCAGACGGGGCGGAAAGCCGGCCTCGAACCATCCCGCTAGCCGAAATCTCAACCTTGGTTACAGAACGCGGGGTGAAAACGTGCGGGGTGAGGGATGGGGACGAGTGTACTCCTAAAGGTTAATTTCAAAGAGCCGGAGCGGGAGAGACGCAAATCGGAGGAAAAAAAAGAGTGAATGGTTGGCCGGAATATCCACGCCGCACCTCCGCCAACGGTACAAGTACACTAGCCTATGCTAAAACGACCCCTGGGCGGAAAATTAAATGTTGTCAGGCGGGAGGGGAGAATTGCCCGGGCGTGCCGTCAAGAAAAGCACCGGTTCGCACGGGCGATAAAGAATAAAAGGGTTAGGGGGGAGTGCGGAACACAGCTCACTTAATGTACAGAGCGGCAAAGAAGTGGGGGAACACAGTATTTGCACTGGTCCTTTTACAAGACAAAAAAACACTAGACCGAGCGGGCTGAAGCGTGAGGTCCTAACTGAGGAAAGACTACGCCGCAATCCGTCACCATATAGTGGAGGGCTAGGTGTGACAGAGGCGCCAATGGGGGAGCAACAGGGACGGAAAAACGCGTATCAAAAAGGAAGTACTTGGGGCCGAGCCGTGGAGTCAAAATAGAAGGAATGTAACGCACAAGCGGGGGGCGAAGTCCCGGGCGCTTCCACCGGGGACCGCCAGGACCGAAAACTAGTCATCGGTACATAACCAGCAAGGGTCCAGAGCGGCAAAGAAAAAAGATCTAAGAGAGTGAAGCATGGGCATCAGGGCAGGCGTGGTCAATTAGAATCGCGGCATTTACCGTGCCACCAGCACCACCTATACTGAAAGAAAAAGAAGATCCTACCGTGCAGGGAAAAGCTCGGGAGATGTCAAACGTCAAGTGAGCCAAACAACAATGTGTCATGTAAGAAACACCGGGCGTATACGCGATGATTCAGATAAGTAGTGCTGCAACATGTGAGATGGAGGGGAAATAGCGTGTATCACTTGGTGTGACAGTGGGTAAACGGGCGCCGCAACCGAGGATCATGAGTCGATTAATGGGGAGAGAGTTACAGGAGGAGATGACAGGAAGCGAGAGCCGGATCACCTGCGGGCCAACCGGTGGACAGGGGGCCGAAAACAGGCGAAGTCAACTGACGGAGCGGAATGATCGGATTCCCTGTTATGCGGTCGCCGCCGGCCAGTGTGACGGAAGGGCCAAACTCGCGAAAGGACCATCTGGCAACTCTCTACAGGGGGTATTTGGAATAAGCTGCACAAATTATACGAAGCGAGGTTCACGAAATCAACTAAGTCACTCCTGATAATGATAGCCTAGCTGAAAGGCAATTGTAAAGAAGTTAGACGTGAAGTCGGACTTCAACATTCGACGTCATGTGACGGGACGAGATTCTTCCGGACGAAACTGACGATGCAAACAAAAAAAAAGAAGGTCCTTTGGCCAGCGGGGGGCCTTCACGGCGAACACGGCATGAGTGACTCCGGGCGAAGTGCAGAAAGAACAGCAAACTGTGCCCCCAAGAGGATCTGGAATTTAGCCGAGGGGACGCATCCAAGGATCCTGCTAGCAGGGTGAAACACAAAGAGCAGACGGTACGGTCTACATCGGCGGCCGTCCTACGACGAGAGAACAGTCCGTGTTGAAAGGCATGAATGGGAACAAGAACGGTTGCCGAGCTTTGCGCATTCGGCTCCATTGTCGTAGGGCACTTGTAGGAATTCAAGTGGGAATAGCAAGGAAAACCGAGTGTTGTGTCAGATTCATGGTTCAGGGGGGGAACATGAAACGCGTATTTGATAGGTAAAACATGGGTGTTGGGGCGGGGAACGACAGGAGGGGTACACTGCTTAGGACGAGCGACACAGAAGGACAGGGAAGAAGTGGTTAAGAACCGCCAGGGAAAGGGGGTACTACAGGACGGGGCGTGCCGCTCGACAAAATAGAACCAGGACCGGGGTTCGCCATTGAAAGGGTGGCAGGACGAGGCTACGACAGGTATTGGAGAAGAGGAAGAGAATAGGAAAGCGAATCGCGGGAAGAGGGGGATCGTAGAAGTGACGGGGGACGGACAAAAATCGATGGGCAAACGCACATAGGGGTATGGATTAACTCTGAAGAAGGTGTGGGGAACGGAGGAGAGAACAGCCAAAGCCGAGCACGGCTGGGTGTCCGGGGGACGTCAAAAAGAGGGGGGTAATGCTATTCACCGACACGCGGAAACCATAATCGCAAACCACGGGAGACAAAGAATGGCCGTCCCAGCGCGGAAATAAACCGGGAAGGGTCCAGACCTTACACAACAGGCGTCGGGACACAAAAGGGCGAAAGGCCATCTTTGAGCGGGCATACGTAAGCGATTGTTCTTAAGGGATATTCCAGGGGACTCGTGCGGGAAACCATCATGAACGACGAAGGAGAAAGAGAGCGACCCAATACTAAAAACAGCAGCAAACCGTAGAAAGTCGGACGACTTTAGCAGACCCCGCTTATTGTGTGTCAGTGACAAAAGAGTGGTCATTATTAAAGCGGGATCATAGGTAAATGAAGTGCCGCCTAGTTTACGGTGGAAGGGGGGCCATGAGGGCAGGTGGAACGGTGGCAGAAGGCCCTGAACGGGGGGGGGTGAAACACAAAGGGCAGAACTGAAAAGGGCAAAGCTTGAAGCGGACGATGCCGGACAAAAGGGAACTTTACATCGCATGGTGCTATAAAACCAGCGGAGCAAAGCGCGAAAACTACAGCGCCGGGTACAGGGGCTTCCCCAAACATGGTCCGAACAGGCGAACGGTGAATGAAACAGGAAACGAATAACACTCAAGAAGAGAGACCAACTCTCCTGGCTCCTGTTATAAAAAGGGAAAGAGCAGGGGCCGAAAAAAAATAGGGTGGGGGGGTGAAAGAAGGGAAAACAGAAGTAGCTGATTAAAATACAGAAGGCCTCATTTTAAGTGTGTCGCGGGCAGAGGGTGGCACGGGGGTTGTCGAACGGGATGATGTGAAAATGGCGGGGGGGGTGTCGTGTTTCCTCAAAAGAAGACGATACGGACACTCTGGTGACACAGAAAAAGGAGGCAAAGGTTAAGAGGGACGATCTGCGGAGAGAAAGGGCGGACCCTTCAAGGATGGGGCGCCTTCCCAGCGTGGTGGCGGTCAACGACGATGCCCCATCGTCGCTGCCCTGCACACAAAAAAAAATGTTGGGAAGAACGCCATGGTTGCAGCAACACATAAGAAGTGCAAACGCGTCGAAATTCGTGCAAGTAAGAAATGTCCAGGGGGGGAGGGATAGGAGGACGCGATATATACGCCGAGGATAGCAGGGCCACAGGTCAAACTGCGGGAAACCGCGGACCGAAACAGAAGGTCTTTTCGTAAAAGCATAATGCAAACCGACGAACAGGGAAAAAGTTAATGCGGGGGGAGTTCGATGGGCCGTAGGCAGACGCGAACGGTGGGTTGGAGGAGAGCTTTGGGAATGGAAGAAAGAAGGATGCCGGTAGCACGAATATTCCGTAAAGAGGATAAGGCGACGGGACCAAGCTTTGGGGGAAGGAAGACGTGGGAGGAAATGTGGGAAGTAGGATCCTGACTTCCTAGAAAGGCCGGGAGCGCTTGCATTCATTCTAAAAAGAGATGAGACAGAAGAAGCCTGCAAGACACGAGAACAGTGACTAGGAGTCTCCTGGCTAGGTACAAAAAAGGCTGGAATTCGCGCGGGCATACGCAAGGAATCAGAGAAAGTGTCGATCGAGACCAGAAGCTCACTCATCGAGCCACAAAGGAAAGCGTTCACGACCAAAAAAGCGGCACGCAGGGAGGCGGTTTTATATTGGAAAGGTGCTCGGCGATTGGCTGATACGCGGATGGTCGACCACAGAGCGGGGGTTTAAACAGCGCTACATGAAAATTACGCCGGGAAATATATAACGGGGAGTGGGAAGAGCACATTTGGAACAAATGGGTGGTCGGGACGGAGGGGAGGACCAAGAGAGATGCTCTAATAACAAAATCGGATGAGCGAAGGTCGGGAAAACATATACAAAAAGATTGACGCAAGGGACGTAAATCCTGGACGGGGTGGATTGAAAAAAGCAAGATAGTTAGACAGAATTGCAAGGGAATAGTGTGTTCCATTGCAAAGCCATGGAGAACGATGTTGGGCTAGGGAAAAAATATTATAGAGCGCTTAGTAAGAAGTGGCAAGAACGCGCACGTACCTGCATACCGTTCATGTCTTAGCGTAATGGGGGACGAACGCGTGTCAAGGTAGTGGCAGTGGACGGAAGGCAGCGGCGTAGGGGACGAACGGCGCGAAAAAGTTGGGCTTACTCAGGGTGAGGCTATGCTTTGTCCCGTAAGGGGTGGGACGGCGGGGGGCGTGAAAGGTAACATCAGTATCTATTAAGTATTCGGTCGGGTAGCAGTGGTAGTGAAGCGATTCGGTCTAAGAAAATCGCTAAGAACAGCCTAACCAGGCGGTTCAATGGGGGGGAAACACCTAGGATCTGATGTAATTCACTACGAGAAATTTTCGGCTAGAAAAGTACCATGGGCAGAACCAACAACAAAGGGGGAGTAGCTAAGAATTTAGAAAAAGATCAACGCTGGTATGGAAGAATGAACGGGGCCGGAACAGGAACTGGCCTTGGTAAAAAGGCGAGAACTCGCGTCGCGCTGAGGGTGGCCCTTATCCGCGGGGAAGTCGGGACCTCTGGGATAAAAATGAAAGAAAAGAAGAAAAAGAAAGAAAGAAAAAAAAAAGAAAAATGATTTCTGCGCAAGAATTCTTCCTAAACGCAAGTGCTCGGGTCCCTATGTGGCGAGGGGGAACAGCGAAGACTATGGAGCGGACGGGATCTGCGTCGTATCCCCATTCTTGGGTTGTCGATGGGGGGTGGGGGAGTGGGCAGTTCAAATAAAGTCAAACAGACGGGTAGGAACGGGGTATGATAAAAAGCAACAAAGCTATAATGCGCAGAAGACCATAGGAGCATTCAGCTGTCAAACGAGACGTGGCGAGCCATCAAAAGGCTGGGGGGGATAAGCGAGAAGAGTGCGGCTGCGTCTGGTCGGCACAACAGAGCGCATCCGATTAAAGAAAACACGAAACAATGCTTGAAGAGAGGGGGAATAAGGATGGATACTCGCGCGGCGGGGTGAAGAACACTCAAAGGTGTTCGGACTAAATTAGCACAAGCGCAAGGGGGGCGGGCGAGGGAAAAGAAGATTGAAATGGGTGACACGTGCCGGGGTGGACGCAAAACGAGTGAGCGGAGCCGTTCAACCGTTTTAGGTAGCAAGGACTCGGTACCTGCAAGTGCAGCGGGTAGGAGTAGGTGATAATCCGGCGGCCCAGAAGAATCCGCGTCGGCAGACGGTCACGCTGAACCAACCTGTGTAGGCATCAAAGACCTGAGTCCTCAAGAAAGGAGAGGGCAACAAGCCGGGGATGGCACAGGGGTCACCGAAGCGTCAGGGAATGAGACCAAGATGATCAAAACAATAATCTGAAGGAGAAAGCATAGGTCGAGAAAGAAGGGAGCACTGGGACTTGGAAGGGAGGCTGTTCGTGTCATCGTTCGTACGCCGGAAATTATGGTAGCTGTGGAAGCCTGGGAGAGGTCGGCAAGAAGAGATTGAGCGACTAAAGCAAGATGGCGACTCGAGCTTTTGAAGTCCAGATATGTGAGGTGATCGCACGACCCAAATCAAGGTCGGGTGGGGTGGGGGCGACCCGGAGGAACAGTTTAGGAAGGGGAAATATGTGCGGGGCCACAGGGGTTCGGCTGGAGTGCAATCATGCCTAAATGCCTTGGCTAGACAGGTCCATAGACTCGGCCTGGGGGACGGGACTCAAATCAGGAGTCTATCTGACGTGCTTAGGGGGGCCTGAGGGGGACAGTGAGGGGTGGATCGGCACGCTGTCTTAAATGATCGGGGTTCCGGCGGGGGGGCTGGCGCTAAAACTAATGCAAGATCGATACAAGAAGAAGCCAAACACACAAAAAGCGAATCTTCACTGTGTCGGACAGTTTCGCGTTGGTCGTCCGAGCAGTACATCGCGGCGAAACTCGGAGAGGGAAGCGCTCCCTACGTCAAGCAACTCGCAAACGAAAACACCCTGTTCAGTGATCAAAGTCGGGGGGGTAGGATTGAGAGAAGGCGAGAGCATTGACAAAAAAAACACTTCATATTACAAAAGAGGGCAAAAGGCTGAGAACCTAACTGCAGATATTCCAAGGAGGATAAAAGTGGGGCCCCGGCGAGATCGACAAGAAAACAGTACATAGCCGTACGGACTAGAACGCGAGACGCGAGTGTGAGACAATAACCCACGTGATGGTGAGGGGTCTTACAGAGCTGACCTTCTCATCACGGGGAATGCATTTGTACACCGGGGGAGAATGTGCACTGAATACTGACATATGCACAAAGGGCGGGACGACGCTCGCCACCGTGAGACAAGGCACGATCAAAAGTGCGGAGGGTCGTTGGACGACGAAAAGTTGCTGGGTGCAGGACTCAATTAACGAAATGGCTGCGAAGGATCAGATAGGGGGAAAGTGCGGCACAAGGGGAAAAAGTCGCTGTGGAGAGATACTCAAATAACCAGGCTATCAACAGGAAAAGGCTTCTGCTGGGCGGTAAGAAAAACCTATCAGCGTCGGGGGGAGCAGTCGGCTGTGTGGGGGTTGAGAGCTCGGAGCTAGGTCTGCGGTTGACAGACCTGACAAAGAGAGCGGGAGATAGGGACGAGGGCGTGCCTCCGGGCACCCAGGCGTCATAAAGTGGGAATCCGGGGCCCGTGAGGCGGTCGAATACAAGCCGGCGAGGGACGGAGGTCACCCTTCTGGGCACTCAGGGGGGCCAAAGGAATCATACCGGCGTTCCCCATAAAAAGGACGATCAGGCAGCGACAGGTTCAATACAGACCGCTCATTGATAAGCAGGGATGGATAAGGCTCCGTGAGGGCATACCCGAACTAGAGAGGGGATCAACATCCTGGAAGAGGAGACCTGACACACATCCAGAGTGGTTTGCTGCGGGATCAATAAACGGCATAGACAAAAAGGGCTATGTTCAGTGGGGGGGGGGGGGAGGGGGCTGGTTGTTCGAACTGGGCAGGATCCCATGGTATCCGAATATACTCGTGAGATTAGGAAGCAGAATGAAACGTATCATGAGATTACAGGCTATGCAGATGGAGACAGAGGTACGCGAGTGCCTGGTTCTGTGCCAGAAATGTCAAGCACGCGGCTGCACGCCGTACAGAGAGAAAGCGGAAAGACGTCGACTGATAGGAACAACGCAGTAGGGTGGGAGACATGTGTGACAAAAGAGACACGTCACCATCGCGCTCGGGACAGGACCCAGTCTTCTGAAGAGAGCAAACATGGGGGGCCTCCAAAGGAGAAGGGTACTGGGCTGATGAGTGCGCAACGAAGCGGTGTGAGGATGGCTCTGCGCGCGTGGACAAACGAAAGGAATTCCTGCAAGGTGAGGGGGTTGACGACTCAAGGAGGAAAGACGGACATTCTGCAGCTGCGGAACCGATGATACAGGGATAGGACCTCAGGAAATTTAAACATCCAGAAATGTCCTAGAAAAGTATCTGTGGCAAAGAGGATCAGGGAAATGGCTACTTCAACGGAAGTGGGACGTAAGGGGGGGAAGACCAAGACTTAGGTCAAGTGGAGGCGGGCCGTGATACCACGTCCGCTCAACTTTCCCTCTTGTGGCAGAACTAGGCTGTTCAGGTGAAAACTGGTTGACCGCAAAACAAAAGAACGAAAGAGAGTCGACATAGATCGCTGCCGGAGGCAAAAGAAAGACATGCCAAGACGGCAAAAGGCTCGGCGTCAGTGACCGATCGGCAGGGGAATTCATCTAACGCTGTACGACGGGACAAAAGGGGGGGATCCGAAAAGGATTAAGCACCGAACGACAACAAAGGAAGGCAAGAGACCGGTCCATGCGCAAGCGCCGGAGATCTGTAGCTTTTGAAAAGACAAGAAGGAAAAAATGAACTGCCCCAGGAAGGAAGAGCAGGCCATACGCAGCTGGGAGTGGGCGGAGTGTTGCGGCGAAAAAGGATACCTACACGATGCGAACCGCGCTCGCCCAGCCGACTGAAGCGTCTACCCGGAAACACGGGAGGGAAAGCCGCCCTCGAAGAAGCAGCAAGGGATACGAAAGCCAACACAGGAGAGGTAAGGGTCGGAACTGGGCGATATAAACTCTCAAGCAAACAACTAAAGGAGGTGCATATATACCACTATTGCGGGACCACCAGAGAAGTAGCCGGTTGGGAAGAAGGGGGGGTCGACCCGAAAGAGTGTGTTTTGGAAAGGAGGCTGTCAAGGGTGAGATTGTCGAATGTGTGTGTTGCATGGACAGACGCCGCCAGTAAGGCGAGACGGGGGCACAGACCTAGGAAGGAAAAAGCGGCAATGTCTGACGCGCAGATAGGACAAACCAAAGATTGTGCAGCAGTAGGAGACTGCCATCGGGGTCTGAGATCAAAGGTCAATCTTCGTCCTCTGTCCGCTCTGGAAAAGGAAAGCGACGAACAGGCGTGATTTAAGAAGGGAGGGGGGGGAAAGTGGCGGGGTCAACGAAAATTAAAAGGGCGGGTACTGACCTGTGACAGCAAGGGCGTTGCAAGACCATGAAAGACTTAGTGATGACAAGTGTCAGGATAGAAGATGATGAGTCGACAAGAATACAAGCCACCCTCTGCCCCTTGGACCGAGATGCAGAAGGCAGAAACGTGTAAGAATAGTCTTGCTCCTTGGGGGGAAAAAACAAGTTAGCGGCGGAAGTGGGGGGGGGTGGGCCCGCCAGGCAGGACTAATCTCTGCCGAAAAAGCCTGGGGGAATCGAAAGAGAAACTTCACGGAGAGTTAAAAAATAAAGCAAAATTTAATGTTCACTAAAAAAAAGTTGAGGGGAACTGGAGCTAACGGGAAAAATAAGAGAACCGGAACAGGGGGGGTACCGACAGAAACTTGCGTAGCGAAAAAAGAAAAATCCCTTTCGGGTGTAGGGGGAAGGATACGCGGAAAAGAGGAGAATGAAAGGATGCAGCGGTAATTTAAAAATACGCAGGCAAACCATCATATCATGTCACGAGCTGAAATCGCTGGATTTGATAAGTGGGCCAGAACACATCGGCGAAACGCCTTCAGGAGGAGAGTGTCGGTGAGAAGCGGAAGTAAGCTCAGGGTCCTACGAAATCTCATTTCCTCTTGGGCAGGAAACGAGAAAAATTTTCATTGGAGAGGGAAAAGGAATGTAGGGAAGAGAGAAGTGAGGGGGAAGGTCTTTATCCCAAAGAGAAGCTGCTCAGAAAAACAGAGGACTCGCCCGGCAGTCGAGGGGGTCCACAGGCTCGTCCTGCAGATGAAGATTAGCAAAACAACGGTTACTGTAATGGCGTGAGGAAAAGAACCTGCTGAAGGAAAATAAAGATAGCCGTAAGAATATGCTGGGTACGCGGAAAGAGTTCTAGAAAGTGTTACGAAGAATAGAGGGGAAGAAAACATTCACCCAACGGAAAGGAAATCTATGTAACGGGGTATTACAACGCCGTGCATAGGAGCACGCATAGGTAGTGACCGGAGGAAGAACGAAAGAGGACGGGAAGCCCTGTGCAAAAAAAACGGAAAATGAGAGTGTGAGCGCTGTTCAAGGTGTGAACTTATGAAGGTCCGT
>Ga0179593_1496696_pt1 | contig 23472 bp, 28 predicted proteins | sample CZODoug2_1_08_16_FD_185931 | JGI IMG/M metagenome (GOLD analysis project Ga0179593, IMG submission 185931) | Vadose zone soil fungal communities from Angelo Coast Range Reserve, California, USA - CZODoug2_1_08_16fungal (PacBio error correction) | ecosystem: Environmental > Terrestrial > Soil >...
TCAGGAGAGGGGGGGTATTGGAAGGGGAAGGAAAAAGCCTACGCCATGTTGGAAGGGGGGATGATGGGGGGGAGCTTGTCGGGCACCGAGCGGTTGGGCGAGATAGAAGATGGGGAAGGCATCGACGATGGCTTGGGCCTCTCTTGATGAACGTGGGGGAATTGAAGGGTGGAAGGGAGAAAAAGTGAAAAAGGGGGGCGAGGGGGGGGGAGGGATCAGAAGGTACAGAAGGATAGGACAGGCGGGGGCAATGCTTCGGGGGACTTTTGTTGAAACCTTTAGGAGAAGAAGTGTAAAGAAAGGGAAGGGAGGGGGGTCTCCTGTGGGAAGGAGGGCAGAAAGGGAGTAGAAGGGGGTGAGGCGAAGGGAGAGAGTTTGAAGCTGGCAAATGCAAGGTGAGTATTTTTGCGTGTCATCACCGGAAGATGAACTGAGCGGAGTATGCGCCTGGATAAGCCAAAGCATTGCGGTTTAGCTAGGGAACTCAGACCGCCGTTGGGTCGGTAAAAAACCCTGACGACTGAGACAGAGGAAGGGGGTCTTTCGGGTGATAAGGGGAAGGAGGAGGGGAAAGGGGGGGAAGGAGAGAGGAAGCGAAAGGGGAGGAGGGAGGAGGGAAGAAGGGGGGAGAAGAAGATGTAAGTGAGGGGAAAAGAAAAGGTGAGTGTGGAGAAAGGAAGGGAGTGGTGGAGGGGGGGAGGAGTGTAGGGTGGGGGCGTAGTGGGGGGAGGTGAAGAGAGGAGAAGGGGGAAAGTGGAAAAGGGGTGGGGAAGACGGAGGAGGGGGGAAGGGGGGAGAGGGGGAGGGGAAAGAACGGGGTGGGGGGAGGGAGGGGGGGAGAGGGAGAGGGGAGGGGAGGGAGAGAAGGGGGGGGGAAGAAGATGGAAGGGTGAAGGGGGAAGCGGAGTAAACAAATGGGAGGGAGGGAAAAGGAGGGAAGGAAGGAAGGGGAGGGGTGGGGGGGGAGGGAGGGGAGAGGGGGGGTAGAGAGGGGAAGACTGGGGGGGAGGGAGGAAAGGAGGAAGGAGCGAAGGGGGCGAGTGAGGGGAAAGAAAAAAAGTAGGGTGTGTTATGGGGGAGGGGAATGAGGAGGGCGTTGGAAAATAGGGGGAGAGGAGAGTAATCACCCGGGGTGGGGGGGGGGGGTTGAGGGGGTGTGTAGGGAAACGGGGAGGGGAGTAGGATGGGTGGGGGGTAGGTGTAGGAGCGCGGGGATTGCAACTCGTCGCGGGGGGATTAGAGAAGAGTCTAGAGGTTTACGAAATGATTGACTAGGTCCCTGCCGACCCGGGGGAGTGGAAAAAAAGGAACATTCTATTGTTTTAATGGGGACGAGAGTCTGTAACCAAGACTTCTTGAATATGTTTGTGGTCGATTGAGGAAGAAGCGCGAAACGAAGCAAGAAAGGAAAAAAATATAAACTGAAGCGTTGCTGAGGATGACGAATGCGCTGCTGCATGCGAAGGCGTTTAGAAGAAGAGAGGGTTCTAGGCGCTCTCACGGGGATGGCGGATGCGGGGGGAACTTGAGGGGAGGAAGGGCAAAAAAAAAGTGGTTGGGCAGGAGACAAAGACATAGTCACCTGTGAACGTACAACTTCAACAGCGGATCTATCTCTGAGAGACCGTGTCAAGACTTTGGCTCTACCCTGGGGGGGGCTGAAGCCCCGCCCTCCAATAAAAGGAGAAGGAAAAAAAGAGTGTGACCGGTGGTAAAACAATGGAAAACTGGAAGGGATGGGGGATGATCTCGGTTTTAACTGGGAGCCTACACCGTTACATTCTTCGGATCCAATTACTATAAAAGGACCCTCCCATTGAGAGGGGGACCGCAGATAGCGGTTCCATTAATTGTCAATCGAGAGAAACGATAAAAGTGAGTGACATCCGTTAATGGGGCGGAAGGCTCAAGAAACACACAACAAAGGGAGGTAGGAATATATTTTTTAAAGCACCCATTCACCTGGCCTGAAATTACCTTTCATGGAACTTCAACGTATGAAGGCAAGGAGACCCGCTCAGTGTGGCGTCCCTCACTGAAGAAGGGATAGGCTCGTTGCTAAGTGATATGTCTTGGACGCCCATCGCTACTAATGGAAAAGGTAGAACGCTTCCTTGCAGGGTCATGGATCATCCATCCCGGAAAAAAGAAGGCTCCGGGGGATGTGTTTAAACTCTAGTGCAATCGCTTTGGGGTTTTGAGGTCGGTTCGGAAAAAGTAGAAAAAAAGACAGAAAACTGGGCGTTATCCCTGAGAAGGTTAATTGTAGAAAGGAAGGGAGCTGTAAAAGTGGGGGTTCTACCCAAAACAGTTGGGGAACAATACATAAACAAACCGTCCCCGCAGGGTGGGGAAAGTAAACAGCCAAGTAACAAAGACATCAAGCAATAGTGCATTGGTAATAAAAAAACTAAAGGAGTCAGTCACGTAGCCGATTACGAGAAAAGAGAGCATATCGGAGTCGAAGACTCACCTGTACTCAGATTTTGAGTACGGAGTCAGTCTCCCTCGCCAACAAAGAAATAAAGAGCCGGTCTTGTGGGTTGAAAGAAATGAGATTTAAAAAAGCCATTCCAGGTGTCTTTAACTCAACTCCACCCATGAGGAGGAGAAATCGGAGGGGAGTCACAATCGTCATAGGTCGACACGGAAAAAGATCGGATTCCACATACAATATAAAATTAAAGCTCTATCGCAAGTCATGAAGGGGATCTCTAGGGGGACCTCAGACTGCCTACTGTTGCGCCCTATCGGAGGGAGAAAAAAAATAAAGGGAGGAGTTATCAACCGTTCACTAACTCTCGAACTGAAAACATCTCGGGTCATGTAGAACGAAAAAATATGCGCAACAAGAAAAAAGGGAATGCAAGGTACCCGACGGGCTCTCCCCTCGCCAAACCTCTAAGACGCAACCTCACTCGCCAGGCGAAAAGTCGCCACTCAAGAAAGAAAATCTTCTGAACAGGGGGATCGGCAAAAGGTCTCATGTCCCTTACGCAAAAGCTGTCAAAATCTGTCGCTAAAGGCTGATCCAGAAAGAGAAAAAGAGGTGGCTTCATCCCGGGCAATATAAAAAGTTGAAGAAGATCAATTCTTAAAGCCTCGTCGATTCGATAGCCCTTCACTCGATCAGCAAAATATCTCGCCAACTGAGGTGGAAAAGAGGATAAGACTAACTCCCGAAGACCATGAAAAAAATGGGCGTGAATTAAAAAACCCGACAGAGGTAAAGACCGAAGAAGAGGACTCAAAAACAAATGGAGGAAGGAATGGCTCTGCTTGGGTCGAGGGAGTACTACCCATTTTTGGAGACTGGGGAGAGTGCGTCGAGAGATGGACACAGATGTGAGGAGTTTCAATATACGAAGGGGGAATGGAAAAAGGCATCAGGGATAGACTAGTCTTTTTAGCCGAAGCGGGGGAAGGAGATTTAAGAAAGCCGCCACAGGGGGGGAGGGGGCAGGAAAAAAACCTTTCTTAGGGATGGTTGACGGGGAGGAAACATATGCGGCTTAGATGTCTTCGACTCATGGGAAGAAGTAGGTTCGGGTTGGGAGAGTTGGAGAAGGAGGGAGAGCGTGCGGCATCCTTGGGGTGGAGGCAAGGCCGAGGGGATAAAGAGGGTGGGGGAAAGTGCACAGTTGGGGCATGAGAGGGTTGTGTGAGGTAGAAGAAAAAACCGAGGGAAAGCCGGAGGGGGGTAAGTAGGAGCAGGGAAGATACTAGCTTTCTGCGAAACGCCGCAGGTTAGGAAAACGCAGAACGTTTGGCTGAAGGACGAGGACCAGAACTACGCGAGTGACGTTTGGGGGGTGTTGGAGGACAGTAGGGGGAAGACAATCGGCGCCTGAACGTCCGAGCAGTGAGGGGAGGAAGGTCGAAGCTACCTTTGGGGGATGAACGCCCATTGAAAGTTCGTAAAAAAAACTGGGGTCTACCAGGAGGACAACCAAGACGGCTCTTTAGTGTTGTGGTTCCGAGGAAAGAGAATCCTGAAGCCCCTTAACACCTGAAAAGAGGGGACGGTAGGCTTTCTAGATGAATAACTATGTGGGAAATGGGCTAATCTAAGGGACTCAGGGGGAGAGGTGGGGAGTATTTAATGGTGAGGGGGCGCCTGAGTCAGATTCTTTTGGGGCTGGAACTGCGGTGGTTCTGCTTCAAAAAAGTTAAAGTTCCGTTCCGGCGGAAAAACATATTTCAAACTGGGGGGTATAACGTAAAAATGAAAGAAATATCGTAAAGAACCTTCTGCGGGCTAAATCCAGGTCTAGGGTTTGCTCTACGCACTTTCTGACCCGGTCAGAAGGAGAAAAGAATACAAAAGCGGATGATAGATTTAAAACAGGAAACCCCAGAAGAAAAGAGCCTGTATGGTTAACGCGTTGTCCGTATTCTTAATCTGGGCTCAGAGCAAAACTTTCCGGTGGGACTTAGAAGGGAAAGGAGGAAAGAGATATCATGCGAGTGACGCAGCCAAATAGCGGGAGGCAGGGAGTAGCGGTTACAACGAGTAGGCAGACTTCGAACGGTGGAAGGTAAGTCCTTTATTTTGCAATCAAAATCACTCTCCAACACTCACCCGAGGAGAGAAGTGTTGAATCGCCCAAATTACACCTGCCTTTCACCGTTCCATGTTGCTCAAGTAGGAGGGGGGAGACACCGGAATCCCTTTACTCCCTCTTGGGGGGGGATGAGGGAGAAAGTAAAATATTAGCTAGTTTTAGTGGACATGGGGGGGGGGGGACGCACAGCTCGACGGGGGGTGATGATCTCCCAGCTTAAGGGGGCCTCGGGGAACTCTATCAAGACATCAACCGGACAAAGACTCGAGGGAATGGGTTAAAAGACTATGGCAGTGTCAGGGGTGGTCTTCAGGATGCCGGGGAAGTCAAGAAAAGAGGTAGAATCTTTAGCCCCTGAGAAAAATTTTCAACCCACACAATCTGGGAGGGGGGTTTACGTTTCTATAACAACCATGGTGGAAAAACCTAGGTCTGGCCAGAAATCTCGTACAAAAGGGTTGGAGGCAAATAAACGCACCGCCAGTTCCATCCATCAAATAATACGGAGGGGGGGGCGAACCAAGCCTGACCGGATCATATCGGCACCAATAAACCGATCGCATTCTAAAGGGAAGAAACAGTCACGTCCGTTCTATTTAAGGACGGTTTCGGCGCGGATTTTTTCTACCCAAACCTGCGTTCCAGCGCGATTGGAGGCAGGGGAAAACAAGGGGATCTCCATAAAAGGAAGTTCACCACAATTCTCTAACGTCAAGCAAGGGGGACTTCAAAGGAAACAGTGGAGGGGGACCCGATAAAGAGTACGGGGCAGAAATTGCCATGGCAGCAAACAACTCATCGCCCAAAAGGAAGGGGTAGGACAGCGGCCGGAAGAGGGGCTGCAACCCTAATCTCGGAGAATAACCGCCGAAATGGAGAGGTTCTTGAAGAGCACCAGAGGATCCATAGAAGGAACTGAAACAATATTACTAACGCCAAAATTGAATCCCGGTGAAAACCATTCCCCAACCTGCCTCCAAAAAACTCTCCCACTTAGAAACTCGAACGAAACGTCCTTCGATCGAAACAGATCAAAAGACACTTAGAGGGAGTCGCAAAAAAACTGCGCCGATCCTCAAGAGTGTACGACCAAGGAGAAAACTCCTCACGAGAAAGTGGATCTCCTAATCGAAACATAAACCGGTGGCGGGGACCTACAATCTCCCGAGTGGGGAACCGAACCGACTGAGCGAAGGCAAAATCTTACTCGAGGGAAAAATTTCCTCGATCTTATTCTACATCTCTGTTATCTGGGAGACGACGGAAGAAGCCGCAGTCAAATTCTTAGAATGGGGATCGGCGAGTCCCCTCCAATATCCGAAAGTAACACAAAAAAAAGGAGGGGAAAAAAGAGTGGCTTCGGCTTTCTTGGAGTCGAGGACGATGGCGATCATCTTAAGGAAAGGAGGAAGTTTCGGGGAGACGAGGGCATAGCAAAAAGTTTCGAGATTTTTCGAATGAGGGAGGGGAGGTGAGCAGAGACGGAGAGGGGAGGATTGCCGCATTAAAAGGTGGGAGGGAGGAAGGAAGAGACGAGAAGGGGAAGCGGGGGGGAGTAACGGCGGAGCTCGTTTGGGGGAACGAGTAGGCGACGGAAGGTGATTGAAGGGCGTCTGAGGGGAGCTTTAGGGCGTATCAGTTGGTTGGCCCGAAGGAGGGGCGAGAAAACAGTGGGAGTTCACCGCTGCACCGTGGGTTGCAGGGGGGATTGGGGGGGGGGATCGAGGCGCGCCTATCGGGGGAGAAGGAGAATAGAATCAGGGCTTTCGGGAGGGGGAAGCCGGGGAGGGGAAAGAAACGCTGGCGGCAGGCAAAAAAGATAAGAGACGAGCTAGCTGTTTTTTCCTTTCAATGGGAAAAAAGAGCTCGGCTCCTGAAAGAATGCAGTTGATCCGTGAGGGGAAGAGGTAACAACGGCCGAACTGGGGGAGTGAACGCCCAGGGGGAAATTATTTTAAATGGCGGGGCCAGCGGAGCGGAAAAAAAGTCGACTTTATATTTTTGTGGTCGGAGAAAGCCTCAACGGGGAACCTAAAACTTCGTTTGAGTATTACTCGGGATCATCGGCAGTATGGAGAATGATTGACTCTTCTCAGGGGCTTATTTCATGGGTGAGACTAAAAGATTCGGATGGCTGGAACAGGATTGCCGGTCATGCGGGACGTGGGTGTCCGCAAACCAGCTCACAATGGGGGGAACTTAAAAATTCGGGGAAATCGAAGGAAAAACGTACGATGGCAAGAGACCCTTATCGGGAAGGCTCTACGGGGCTGCCCGGCATTACTCGAAAAAACGAGGCCAGGATTGCACCATTGCGCAGGGGGTGGAAGGGGAATGGATATCTATGCCGTATTCAAGTAAGCTGTGACGCAGATTCACTGGACACTGCCGGGAAGAGGGGGAAATGAAGGGAGAAGGGATATCATTACCCCAATCTGATTAAAGGAATTGTGAAACGGGCGGTTGTGACGCCCAGGAAGGAGGGGAATCCTTCAGTTGAAATTCAGGAGTGAATGCGATCAACATCTCTCATAAAACAACAATTTAACAAGAGATGTTCTCTGCATGCAAAATGGAGGCTCCAGAGTCATGGGAGAAAACCGCGAAATGCCCTTTGAAAGACAAGAGAAGTTGATGAGACCAAAAAGGAATCGTCACCCTTGAAGACGGTATGGTCAGGGGGGGGGGACAGACAAGTCTAAATTTAAGTGATATCCGCCTCAGTCCTAGGAAAAGAGTCACATCCGGCACCATTAGGCGCAAGGGCTGGACTCTTTACGGGGGCCAAACTGGTGGAGGACGCATTTTGCGACCGGGGCTTCATCCAGAAAGAAGGAAAGGGGGGTGTAATCAAAAATGAAAAAGGTTCTTGATAAATCGGGGGCTCAGGGGTTTTAGGGGACAAATACCAAGGGCCGATTGTCCTAATCTAGAACCAAAAACCTTACCGCAGGGGGGGGAAGGAACCTCACCGCAACGTGAAATCATCACTCTAATAAATTTTATGGAACCTCATACCGAGAGGGATATGTAGAAGGGGAAATAAGCAGCGCTTCGGGGGGAGATGAGCCGCAAAGTCAAGATAGTGATCTGCGGGTAGGCGGATAGAGTCAACAAAAGAGGGGGTTTAAAAGAGAAGATGGCTGGAGGCACCAGTTAAAAAGCCAAAGGGCCATCGGGTCACTCCAAAGGGGTCTTCTTCGAATAGGTCAGAAAAAACTAAAAAATGAGGGTTAGAGGGACGTAGCCGCTTCTTAAGAAACTACCTTGGATGTTCAATCCTAGGAACCCCGTCATCGGAGCAGAGAATGGGGGGGATCCTCGCTTCCTCAATCGGTATGAATCTCTTCGGCACAGGATTTCTCCCGGGAGCGACCTCTCATGCTGACAAAGGAAGGGGGGAAGAGGGTGGAGTCAAGTCTCACAGGGGTCAAAAAGGTGAAAAGGAATCAAAGACTGTTCTACCCCCATCGTAAGGAAGAAAAACGACTCTCAACGTCCTCCCGAAAAAGCAGAAGGAGAGTCAAACAGCTAAGCCCTAAAGGGACGTGAAGGACGAAGGAAACAACAATACGAGCAGGAACTCCTCACACGCATCGGGAACCACCTTCCGAAAAAAAAGAAAGTGGGATAGAAGACAGACCCACATCACCTGTAGCCTTCACGCAATCTAACCAAACGTCCTGGAAGCAGATCTCGATGGATGGTAAATCGCGATCGTCCCGTCGCCTCGTGGAATGGAGATACTCGGGAACTAACTCCTCCTCTGAAAACAGGGGAGTAGGCATGACCGTAGCGACTTAAAAGAAAAAACAATAGATACTCCAGGAGTAGAGGATTGGGCTTCTGAAGGAGCGGAGGGGAGACGATATGCCTTAAAGGGTGAAGGACTGAGAAAAAGTGAGTCGTAGATTTCACCGAGAGGGGTGGGGGATCGAGGTAAGGGGGGGGCATCTGGATGGTAAACGGGATCGGGGACACGGGGGAGATGAAAACGGAATAACAAAGGGGATGTGGGGACGGGGAGGAAGTCCCATGCGCGAGGAAGATTTTTTGCATCTGAATAACGAGAGAGGAGTGAGAGGTCTGAGGAAGATTTGGGGGGGGTCCAATGGAGAAAGGGAGCTTTGGACACGACTTGCGGCGAGAGGCGCAAGTGGGTGGAGACTCGGTACCAGGGGGTCACCGTTCGGCACATTTTTTCAAGGGGAGAGGGGGGGAAGTTGCAAGACTGCCGCGATTTTTCCTTAGGGCAGGGGGGGAAAATGGAAGGGCGGTTTGCGCCACGGTAGGGCGCCAGATGGGCAAGGAGCTTCTAAGTAACATTCTTAGAGGGTTATAGAGTGACATGGAGTAGTAGGGGGAAGAAGATGCGTCTCTTCCACTGAACAGAAAAAAGTCGTTTACATGGTTAGCCCGAAGGGGAAAGAACATGCCAGGGTCGATTTTAAACTGGGGCCGAAAGCCATACGGAACCATTTCAAGGGGTTGGGTTGGCGAGGGGAAAGACGCATCCCCGGACCCCCTAGAAAAAGGCGTGGAAGTGCGGCTGGCGAATGAAAGGAAAAACTTACGACTCGGCGATGAACGCAGATAAGGGAAGTGTGATGCGCAAAAACGATTGCGATTCTGGTGACGGGTGCGGCTTGAAACGAAAACTGCGGGGACGAAAAACCAAAAAAAAAGTAGCACTGACAAGGGGCACAATGGTGTTAGAAGTAACTGCTTGACAGAAGCGTCGTAAATAAACCTAAAAACAAGAAAAGTTTAGCTGTGGGGGAGAACAAGGCGGAACCCATCCTGAAAAAGCTATCAAAAGCGAATTGGGGGGGCACGAAAACAACATGTAATCCACAGAGATAGGAAAGAGGGTGCCGTAGGCGAGGGCGACCGATAAAGTGAACAGCGTCCGCGCGGGGGAGTCCAATGACATAGTAACCGCGGCAATCAGCAAGGAATCGCCCAGAGGGTTAAAGGGGGAAGGGCGCGTTTCTCCAAAGGAACGAAGAGAAACCTTCGAGTTAGGGGGAGGGGTGATCTCTCTAAAACAAAAGCATGGTGAAGCGCCCCATTTACCGGCAAGGGCCCTTTCACCGGGACGGATTAAAAAACTAATCTGGGGACGACGAAAAGTACGTTGACTCCCTCTTGGGGGGGGGGCGGTCTCCCCTCAAGAATGAGGAAGAAGTAAGATAGTGCATTGAAAGGGAAAAGAGAGGACAGCGGAATCGGGCCCAGCTTCCTTGGGGAAGAACGGGCAACCTACCCAGCACTTCAAAACCGCTAGACAGATTCAGGGGTTTGTTAAAAGAAATATTGCGAACTGTTTGGGGTATGATGGCTCAGTCGAATGAAGCCAGGGGGGGGGGGGGGGGGGGGGGGGGGGAGGGGGAAAAGGAAGGACCATAAATCTTGAGACCAGGAGAATTGTATGTTGGGTGGGTGTGGGGGGGGGGAGATCGGATCAGGTAGGGAGGTTAGGGAGACCCACATTTTACAAATACACACCCCAAAAAAAAAAAAAAAAAAAAACAAAAAAAAAAAAAAAACATACAAAAGGTAAAAAACAAAAAGAATAAAATTGTGGCGCGTTGACACGGGAGGGGGAGGGAGGGGGGAGGGGGAGGGGTCGAGGGTGGGTGGGGTCTTGACCCCGCCTGTCCGCTAAGGTTTGTGACTCTTCAATCTACGCAATTGTTAATCAATCTACTGTGAGGCACAGAAAGAAGCCTATTCCGTATTTATCAAGGAAGGACCGAATGCTATTTGTTCTTCTTAGACAATAAGAACCTTCCCAAAAAAAGAGTGGTATCGTGAGAGCGAGAGGCCCTACCATAGAAAGTGGCTGTTGCAACTCCGGGAAAAGAAAAGACCAAGGTAAAAAAAAAATGTAGATGGAAAATGGAGGGGGGGGGGGGGGGGGGGGGGGTCAATTCGAGCGAACCTCAATCAGTCGTAAAAAAAAAAAGGCTGTTAGGGAGAAGATCCTGGGACGTCTTACTACGGGAATAACATGGGGGGGCAAGCTCTAAAACCAATCATAGCGTCAGTATTGGGCAGAGCCAGCCAGGCGAGAATATAGGAGGAGCTCCGAAGGGAAAGAGCAGACCGGCGAAGACGACACTCGGAGCTTCATCGTAAACATCGTAAAAAAAGACAAATATGCTCTCAAGTTGGGACCCAGGTGACAAAAACCTGGGAGAGCCCCTCGGCCGGCCTCAAAAAACAACGGGAGTGCCATCAGTCTGCCTGAGAAAAACAACCTAAGAAAGAAAACGGAAAAAACGGAAAACGAAGTGGAAAAAAAAATAGCAAAAAGAGAAAGCCGCATCTCGTTACGCCCAAGAAAAATCGAAGGCGAAAAGTTCAGGCAACTCAAAAAGGGGCAAGGGGCATTCCCTGGAAATCGAAAAAAAAAAACGGGTAACACACGAGAACGTAAAAGCAAATCGATCTTTGACTCCCAAAGAGCCGAGAGGGAAATCGGGGGATACCGAACTCCTCCAGAATTAACAGGTGGCGTATGAATATCGTACAGGAAAGAAAAAACTCCAACTTAAAAGAGGCCGAGAAGAGAGACTCAAAAAGACACTTATGAGTAAGAAAAGATATAGATGGTCGTACTGGCTTTCTTGACAGGAGGAAGAAGAATACGCCTGGAAAGACATGAGGATTATCGGTTGTTACGAAGCGGCGATGGGGGAAGCGGAGCGAAGGCATGAGGATCGAGGTGGGGACTGACGCGACGGGAGATTTACTGAATTCCAAAACGGGGGGGGAGGAAGGGAGGAATCCATAAGTTGAAGCGGAGGGTGACAGGGGACTTAAAGAGATCGGATTTCAAAGAGGGGGGGGGCCGCTGAGTCGACGGAAGTTTAAAGGGGGGCTTAAGAGGGCAACGAAGGAACATGGGAGGGGGGCGAGGGGAGCCGTTTGTGGGAGGACGGCCGAAGCCAGGAAGGGGCACAGTGCTAACATTTGTGGTGGGGGTTTGGAAAAAAATAGGGGGGCGGGGGCTACGATGCGACTATGAGCCAGGTGAGTTGCCGGCCGGGAGAAATAAGCCTTTCATTTCAGCTCTCCGGGGACGAGGACGAAGCCCGCCCTTTGCGTCTCGCGGCTCGCCCATGAGACTATCTTGCCGGAGTTGGGGAGCCCATTCCGATAAAACATGAGGCCTGAAGAATGGTCGGGACGTGATTGACATCGCCGCCGAAAAGGGGGGAGGGAAACCAAAATGGCCCATGTATAAGTTGCGACGCCTCGATTGATCCATAAAATTCGGAGGGGGGTAGAAGGTTGGTGGGGGGATCGGTAAGATAGCGTCCCAACATCCTTAACCACCTATAAATTCTGCGTGTTTCTGAGTTCCGCAGTGAGCTGACTGCGTCATCGAAGGGCATAAGACTTCAAGAATTCTTGATTTTTAAAAGCAACCTATGCTTGGGGAGTGGGATTCTTTACCGGGGGGGGCGGTGCGGGCTTGGTACAACCGGTCGGGACTTGTGGGCCGCGAAATTATGCACTAGGAAAAGTAAGAAAAGTAAAAAATGCGGCAGATCGATGAAAAGGACCGAAAAGGGACAGGATAAGCCCAGTGACTTTGGAGATATCGCAAGACCCTTCCTAATAAAAGGCAAAAGGAGGAGGAAAAAGAGCTTTTGAAAAAAAAAAAACCATGACGAAGAAAAAGGAGGAGTCCGATGTATCGCGGGTGGCCGGATTAATAGGGCCGACTTCTTCGCAAAAAAGATCAAGGAAAAGAGAATAAAAAAAAGAAAACGTAAGAGAATAGCATTGCAGAAGGGCATCCCATAAGAAGGAAGGAGAGGGGATCGGTTGTCCCTACAAGTAGGAACGGAATCAAGTCTTGAATGGAGAATAAACTGCTTCCACAGAACAACACCACACTTAAGGAAAGAGATAAGTTTAACGAAACAGTAACTACCGGCCTGTCACAGTTTATCTAAGCTGGTTCATGAACGAAAACCGTAAAATTCCCCGGGGGGGGAAACTACCAGCTTTTGGATGGGCTTCCCTCAATGAATATATCTGGAACGCCTTTTCTCACTGATTGGGAGAAACAAGACAGAGACCGAGACTGTTATATCGGGGGGACAGTGGCCTCGCACCGATCAAGAAAACCATAAGATGGCTCTGTTCCAGGGTTTTAAACTAGGGAAATCGAGTGTTGTTAATTGGGGACGGGGCATTAGTAGGGTGGAAACGGAAAGGCCTACAAGATGGCTTTTAACTGGGATTTCATCGCGTGAAGCTTACAGTTAACACAGACCTTCGTGAAGAAATCGCGGGAAAACATCAAAAAGCAGTTTGACCAGAAAGCCGACGCATATCGCATGGTGGGGGGCAAACGCCTCAAATGAATCGGAAAGGGGCAATAGTCTTCGCCGTAGAAGAAAAGGACTAAACGCGACCATTAGGGCAACTAAAAAAACCACCAGGCACGAAACCAAGAACGCTCGAAGGTTATGAAGGCGGAGTCGGAGAGTTGAAAAAAGAACGCGAAAAAAAAATAAGAGCCTGGTCTGGGGTTTCACGCGATGGCGAGTCACGTTAAAAATCTGGTTCCTGGGAGGTCACAAAAACCGGGAAGAGGAGACTCGTAAATCGAGGAACTAAAAGGTGTCAAGTGACCAGGAGGCCGCGAATTCGGCGACGACCTTGACCATTGGGGTAACGCTCAAAACAACGTAACGAGGAATCCGGCGATGGTATGAGCGATCACTGCGACTACTAAATCGGACGGAAGAAAACGCCAGACGATTCTTGGCCCGGGCAATAAAAGACCTCGCGTCTTTCGTCGGAAGAGTAGACGCAAAATGCAAGTGAAAAAAAAAATGTGAAAACAGGTGACACCCTCGTAAACTATCCACAACGGAGAAAAGAAATACGCCCGCAAGCAAGAATCGAATTCTCCCTCAACACTAAGGAGGGCGATCTGCAACAAAGAGACTCGGGGGAACTCAAGACAAAGCCTCATCTCTGTGGAACATGTCAAAAACAAAGGCGAAAATGGGAAGAACTGCCCGAATCCACACAAAGGTGAGGGGAATGGACCCAATCTCAAAGGCTCCGAGCGGAGGGAAACCATCGTCGGCTCAAAATGGGGAAAGTACACCATACGATCTTCGATAGCAGAGAGTGAATCGCGACAGACTCCTACGGGAAAAAGTCAACAAGTTTCAGGAGGTCCAATCCGAATCGTAAAGAAGGACCGAACCATCGATCAAAAAAAAAAAAGGAGGGGGGAAAAGGAGGCTGAAGATTTTAAGGTCCGGAGGGGGCGAAGCGATTCATGGCCTACCCAAGGGGGGGGGGGCATAGAGTCTCGGGTATCATTAACCAGGGGGGGGGGTCGAAGGAGAGTTTAAAGATCAGGGAATTGGGGCCAGGGACATCAGAAATCGACTAGGCTGGGAAAGGGCCGATCGGTAGACATGGGGGATGGGCACGGGGGAAGGGGCCACGCCCGTATGGAGGGGGGGGGGAGAACGAAAAAAGGTTCGAAGGGGTGCATCAGGGGGCGGAAAAGATCAGGCGGTAATTTCGTCGAAGGATGTTTTGCTGGGAAAGTCTGGGCTACGGAAGTGTTGCAGGGTAACTTGAAAAGAGAATTGAGGGAGGATTGGGAAATGGCTAGTTATTTGCCGGGGGGGGGGGATGCACTTGGATAGCAAGGGATGGGGATGCTGAAAAAAGGTGCCGGGGGGGGGGAGAATAGGGGCTTCAGTGCAAGCTAAGTCTATTGGGGGAGGGCCCGGGGGGGAAGCCTGTTTCTGTTTGCTCCTCCTATTGGTCATAAACCAGGTGGGAACTAATCTACCATAGAGGAGCCCCTCAGTAGGGAAGAGGTTGGGTTCTAGTTCCACCAGTGGGAAAAAAAAAAAAAAGGGTCTGAGGTTTCTTCTCCCTTAAAAAGAAAGTTCTTGCGCATGGGATTAAACTGATTTGGAGTGAAACGAAGAGTTAAATTGGCTATTTTGAAAAAGGGGCAAGCCAACCGCGTGAAAAAGAACCGAGGGGTTATTTTTTGTCTGGGGAATAGAAAAAAGAGGAGGAGGGAAGAAAACAGGGGGGAAACGAAATTACAAACGAAAACAGTGATCTTAGGGGAGAGAAATGAAGGGGAATGCAGCGGGGAGGATTATCGGCAGAAGGCGAAGAGTGGAAAGATCAAAGCAGTCGTGGGGAGTCGCCTCAACGTTGATTTGTAACTTTAGGACAGGGGGCGCTTAAGTTTCAAAACCTTCGTTACGGGGGGAAAGCGAGGTAGGAAAAGAGGGCAAAAAGGGTGGGGGTTAACGGGAAAGGGCTTATCGGAAACGGCCAAACATTGTCCAGAAAGGCCCATTTCTCTTGGGGCTCTAAAAGCTTGTAGAAGGACCCCGGGCAGTTAAGAGCAAGCTATTGCAAGAGAGGGTTAACTGCGCAAAGGATGCAGGGTGGGGAGAGATGCTTGCAAGTAAGAGTAGCCGATATAACCTTGTCTGAGAAGAAATGACTAGAAAGGGAGCACTGGCGGGAAAGGAATTAATTTCGTGACAAGGCAACAAGAGCGGTGTCCAGAATTGTTGTGCGAAAAAATACAACAATTACATAGTCAAGGGGAACAGCCGGGGGGTGGGTAACGATCAAATCAGCAAAGCACACAACAACTATTAGGAAAAGGGGGAAGCACCCATTCACACTGCTTCAGTCACCGTGAAGGGGGGGAGTGCATACATTTTCGAAACCGAAAAGTCCGGGTACAGACCGCTATTGGAGCCGGAAAAGGAATTGAGGTGAAAGTTGCTCAGGGGAGGGAATTGGAACTAGCTCTACGAGCCTGGAACGTGATATCGGGGTTCGAACCCCCTGGTAAAAAGGTCAAGCGAGGAATTCAAAGGAAAAAAGCGGCGCAGGAGTTCCGTGTGTTAACTCAAAAAGGACAATCCTTTTGGTTAAGGGCAGGCTACGGGGGGGGGCGCAGCACGTAGGAGCAAAGGAGAAAGCTTACACCTACTAAGGTGGCTTGAAGGGCGCGCCAGTCAGGGGGGGACATGAGAAACAAAGGGGGGAAAGGGGGTTCATGGAACCAAGTCCGCAAGGTTTGACACGGAAGGACAAGCCGCAATGCATCATAAACGGGCAAAGAGGGGGTGAGGCATCATTAAATAAAGGCCAGGGGGGGAGTGAGGAGGCCGGACGATGAAGGACAAAAGAAACTTCGTCACTCCCCCAGCCGAAATCACGCCCGAACGTGCTAGGGGTTGGTATCGGGAGGGTACGGCCCGAGATACGAAAAAAAAAAGAAAAGTATCCCGTCGGGGGGTAATATGACTATGGCGTCTTACCATGTGAAAAAATAGCAATTTACATCCGGTAACAAATCCAAGCTCTTAGCGAGAGGGAAGTTGAGCAAACGAAATTCGGTGGGGTTACATTCCGGTGACGAGAGCGGTCCTCAGACTACCGCAAACAGGGGCGAGGACCAAGGGAAATAGAAGAAAGTCGCGAATGGACAGCCTGGAAACGCAAAGGGTCGTGAGGGAACCTAATCGCGGCTAAAAAAAAACTAACTAAAAAAGTCGGGTAGATTCTCCGGAGGAGAAGAAACATCGCATAAGTCATAGAGGGAAGCGAATGCTAACCGGCAAAAATGGGTCCGGGCCCTCCTTGAAAGATCCTAGTCGCCTCCCAAAAAAACTAGCATAGAAAGCTCAACTAGCCTTCTATGGGTCGCAAAATCAGAAACTAAGCGACTCCGGGAAGTATTAAGGAACTCAGGGACTAACTCCGAACAAGCCTCAGATCTGGTCCCCCGGATTAAAATCCAAAAACAGGGAGGGGGATCTACAGCCTCACAAAATCCCGTGGCGGAATAAGGGCAATCTACATTTCCTACATAAGGGGATAAACACAGGCTATCGAGCCTCCAAACTACAACTCAGAAATAGGAACCCTCTAATAGCTATGCCCTCGGGAATCGCCTACAACCTCCATTCGTAAAACAAAAGTTTGCGGTAAAGGCATTAAGTGAATCGGGGGGCCCAGTAAATCCTAATCCATAATCTCTCAACAACAACAATTTAAAAGTTTCTTAGGAGAAAGGGTTGGACGTATTCGGGCGATTAAGAGCCATACGGGAATAAGTACTGGAGGGGGCGTCTGATCTGAAAACTGAGGGGGGGGAGATTGAAAATCTATTGATGCCAGGGAGAGAGATAACTAGGGTCGTACGCCTATCGGGAAGAAAGGGGGGTTGCCAGTGATAAATAGGGAAAGGGGGTTGGTCAAGTGATGTGGGGGGCGGATATCCAACGTTCGGCAAGGGGGGGGGGGTTGACGTTGGAATATGAACGGGATAGTATGGAGAATTTGTGTGAGACGGAGGGGAAGTAGGCTTATTGAGCTTTTCGAAGTCGAGGCGAAAAAAAAGCGCTGGATAAAAGTTTGGGGGGGAATCTGACGGAGGGGGGGGGAGAGCCAGAGGGTTTCAAAAGGAATGACACAATGGGGTGAAGGTGAATATTTGATTTGTACTAGATTCACAAGATCCAAGCTTTAGAAGGGAGAATAGAATCGGCAGTTCGGCGGTTCAGGATGATCCAACGCTGTGGGTGAGAGTGCAGACAGGGCTGCAGATGGAGTTGTGTGCGATATTCCATGAAGGGTAAGTCGGAGGCAGGCAGGATCCTAATTACCTAAGTCGTGGTACTTCATGAACGCGAAAGGACGGGGGGGATTGAATAACAGGCAAGGGGAGGTGGGAATTGGTGGAACGCCATAACACGTAGGCTGGAACCAGGCCCAGTCTTTAGTTTGTGTGGCGAGGAAAGAGCGGCGCACAAAAAACGCCTATCCCCTGCGGGGACGGGGAGGTGCGGTACGGGGAATAACGAATGCGCGCTGGTCGGCAGCAGGGGGCGAGGGGGAGAAGACGAGGCAGGGTGTACATGGGTGAGGCACAAAGACAACGATGAAAAATTGATGCAATGTATGCTGGGGTCGGTCCCAAAACCGGGGAAAGTGGGTGGGGAACGCGAGGTCTACAAAAGTCACACTGGGGAGAAGAAACCTCCTAGCAGACGAAGAACCTTGAAAAAAGGGGGCATGGCTAAGGACTGGGAATCGAAAGAAGGGCCGGAAGCCCCGGCACTCCTTAAGGCGCGAAAAAACCGACCTAGAGTTTGGAAAAGAAAAACATTGAACAAGAAGAGGCCTGGGGTGACGAGAAATCGTTGACTAATCGGGGAGGGCCGAGGAACCAGTTCCATGCGTCGCTCGGGGAAATGAATATAATGAAGGCGTGAGAAGATCAGTGCATGGCGGCAGCGACTTGATCGCAGGGTTCCGAACGGGTGTCGCCAGATAGAGGGGAAAGGAAATCAGCCGGTGAAGTGGGGGGCGAGAATTCCGAAAAAAACAACTGAGAGGAGAGTGGTTCCCCATCCTTAAGAGGTTGAACCGGTCGAGGAATTGCATACCTGAAAACATTGGGCGACAAAAAAACCAGTGAAAACCTATTTGGACAGCAATGAGGGAGAGTAAGCTTTCCTAGGTTATAGGGAGGGGGGACCCCCGAGCTGACAGGGTGTCCGCAACAAGGAACTTGCGAGCCACAAACAAACAGGCACAATCCGATGTCGCTTTGTCAAATGTGTTTAAACCGAGGGGTGGACGAATGGTTTTGTAGCGATAAAAGTGAAAAGGCAGGGGCTGAGCAAAAACGGCAGGAAAGAAAGCATCAAGATGGGCATGGGGACACATGTAGGAGGGTCATCTAGAAAGGGGGGAAACGTGCTACAAAAATTGGGGTGACGTCGGTGTTCCTACCTCTGCGGGGAAAACAAAGAACGATTTTTTACACCTAAAGAAGCACCGCCAGGGTCGATACTCATAGAAAGCGGGGGTCTCCAAAAATAAGGTAAAGGAATGAATGTAGGGCCGGAAAACTATGAGTAATGGGCATCGGCATGAGGGGATCGATCGCCCCTATCCAAAAAACGGGAACTTTTAGAGGGGGGGGGGTGGCTTGGATAGCTCTAATAAAGTCACAGACACAAAAACTTCATACACGTTCTGGTGGGGGTCAAAGAAAGATGAGTGACGGGAACAAAGTGGGTAAAAATCGATGGGGGAAATGGGGGAGTACTCACGTTTGACGGAGGCGGAACAATGGGCAGACGCTGACAAACGAATCTGGGTTACAGGTCGCGATCAAGCTCTCAAGCTACATATACCATGGGAAAGCGAGAAACAAACTAGTAATACTCGGGGGAGGGATGGGAATTATCCTCAAAAAAAAATGCCAAGCTATTGAGAATAAATAACGTCGGCGGGAAACCCAGATGAAAAAAAATTCTGGGTCTATTATAAGGATACATACGCGGCTATCGGCTGAATAGGGGAAAGACGAAAAAATATGCTCCCAGCAAAAAGAAAACAGGAACCAACTAAAAATGCTCTAACTAAAACTCCCTCCACACCAACGCGAAACTCCATCTCTCCTGCGAAAGTCGCCAAAGAGAAGACCTACACACGGGGGAAAAAAGGCAAATAATTAGGAAGAAAAAAGGAGGAATAACTCCTCATCCGCAGCGAGGGAGAGACCCGGGAAAGCAATCCCTCGGATGGTCCCACATCAAAAGTGGGCTCAGTCCCGTCATCTCCAAGTAAGAATTTAAAAAGAATAAGTCGATACGATGCCTGCCTGGACAATCGCCGGTAAAAGTCGAGAAGCCCGTGGGAATATAAAACAAAAAAACTCCCTTCCTGAAAAAAATTGCATGAGCAGGGTATCTAAGCGTCCTACCTGAAGAAGCCGAAGACATCTCCTCACAAAAAAAGAGGGGAGGAGTAGGAATAGGGCTTGAGGCGGAGGTTAAACTTAGTCGTTATGATATCATCCTACCTGTGAGGAACGGGAAGGGAGTTTGGTCTGGCGGTTTCCAGGGGGAAACCGGCAAATGGCGATTAGACGGGAGGATTCAGGCAAGATATCTACTATTGTGGGTACGCAGCAGGAAAAGGGGGAGATCCAAGGTGTCTGGGGGGGGGGGAGAGATGAAGAAGGGTCAAGAAATTTTGGAAAGGGCTAAAACTTTTGGGTTCGCCGTTTGGGGAAGGGGTACTGTAGGGGCGAACTGAAGGGGTAACGGGCGGATCTTGGTCTGTGCTATACTTGGCGGGCAGGGAGTAAGGGGGGGGGGTGGGGCCGGCAGGTCCGGCACTGATTAAAAGGGGGGAAGGTGTATCGTGGGGGGGGGGGTATTTAGAGAGCAACCCTGCAGTGGCTGAGGGCTTGAGAATGGGAAATCAGGAAAGGACGGCGGGGTTCTAGACGAATTAGTGAGTCTCATCGCTTCTCATACCAAAGCGAATCAGAGAAGGTTGCGTTGGTTTGATCATTTCCAAGGAGTCTAGGGGAAAGGAAAGGCGGGAAGTAACAATACTGTCTTTTGACTGAAGGAGTTAATAGGGTCAAGGGCCGACGGTATGTAACGACCAGCCATTTCGAGTGTTGAAGAAAGGGGGTGACTACACCAAGACGTCTCTGGGAAAAACGGTAATAGTTATATTTTTTGGGGTCGGAAGGGGGGGGAGGCGCCGACCAACTAGAAAAAAAGAGGCGTGAAGGTGGCGGCGGAGTGTGGAATGAAAGGCTGTCGGAAAGAGGAGAAAAGGCGATTGAACTCCGGCATCCGTTTCAGGGGTGGGACGAACTTCGATGCAGATGAGGGAAAACCTTTGCGGTGCGGACTTGCCGGGGGGTCAAACACGGAGTTGGTATGGAACAAAAATTTCAAAATGTGGGGGAAACGAAAACTGCTGAAAAGATCAATGGTCTCATGGGGCTAAAGCCCATTTCAGGGGCTCACACAGTGAAAGCCATCAGGAAAAAAAGAAAAGAGGATGCACAGTGAAAAAGGACCCTGCCGATGGTGCCGGAGTGGAGGGGTCGTGGTTCCGTGTCAGGAGTAAAAAGATATCAAAGTTCCGTCGCAGCGGGGGTGTCAAAAGTGAAATATGAGCACCAGTGCGCCTTGGCTGGGAACGCAACATATCGGGGGAGAGTTTGAGCGGTTGGTCCGCAATGACAAGTACATATCGGAAACGTGGGGAAGAAGGGTTGCGTCACGATCTCTCACACAAACGGGGGGGGGAGGGGGAAAGATAGGTTTTGATCCACAAGAAAGGGGGCTGCATTTCCAAGGAAAAGGTGGGAGACTTCCATGGACGAACCGAAAAAATTCCCTTGGCTAAATATTTTGGGAAGAGGCAATGATGCGTAACCAGGGGTGAAAAAGAAAGGGTAATGGAGTGGGACCGAGGGACGAACTCCTTGAACGGTATTACGGGAGTCCCTTCCTGGGGGTGCGACATGGGGAAAGGGAAAAGCCAGCCCGGAAAAAAGAACTGGCGAAGGAGTTTGGGGCCATGTTTGGGGAAAACGAGCGGGGTTTTAGCGGCTTGTTAGGCAAGGCTGACCGCTGGGGGAGAAAAAGAGTGTATAGCCAAAGATGGAATGGGGGGTGGGTAGCCGGGAGGAGGGGGGATTTACGAGGCTCTGTAAGCAAAAGTGTGGGACAAGAAGTTTAAAGCAAAATCGAGGCCAAAAAAATGCAGGGGTGGGGAAAAAAGCCGCAAATCCAGTTCCAAGAACTCATCTAACGTTAGTTAGAAAGGAAAAGGGGGGTAAAGTGAAGGGGAGTCAAAGAGATCGCCTTACGAGGGGCAAAGCAGGGTGATCGCTAACAACCGCACTGAACCTACTTTCTAAGGGGTGAGAGGGGTAGGTAGGCAGCGCATTCTCCCCTCGACCACAAAGAATAAACGTCTTGGTTTGGTCCAGAGAAAAAAAGATCTGAAAAGGGTAAAAATATCAGTTGATTAAAAGAACCGGAGCGCTACCACTTGGCGTCAACGTTCTGCTTAGGGCGACGGCTCTTCGGGAAAAGAGAAGACAGGGGCCGGGGATCGGGAACCACGGAAAATATGGAAAAAAAAAATCGGGGAAAGGAAAGCCGCCTGCCGCAGCGTCTGCCCCTATCGGGCGGCGACAAGGAAAGGGAAACCCCTCGGGGGCAAGAAAATACGAGATCATCTGCAAGAAGTCCCGACAGAAACGCAAAAATATTCCACCGGGGGAAAAATGAATCCCGTGTGAAAAAAAAATGTGCAGAATTGCCAAACAAAAAAGTCTACTCATCTCCCTCAATCGAAGAAAAGTCCTCCAAGAACGACATTCTTCTCCGAAGGTCCGGGCAACAAGTCAAAAAAAAAAAAGACAGCCAAAAAGGGGTACGAGAAAAAAGGGCTGTCAAAAATCTCCGCTAAAATGGGGAAAGGAAATCGCCATAGGTGGCGGCATTGGGCCAGGAGATCAAACAGTGAAATCCGGCAAAGGACCATCGGGAAAGGCTACGGGCCGGGAAAGTACAGTCTAGCTGAAGATATCTCGCCAAGGGTGAAATCGGAAGACGAGAAGCCATCATCAACATGGTCGGATTCATTATAGTTCGGCCACTCCGACTACGAATAAGGTAACAGGCTCGAAAAAAAAAATAGGAGGAGGAGAGAGATGGCTTGGATTCTTTGGTAAAGTAGGAGGGGATTACGATCGGGACGCCCATGGGGACGGATGAGGGGTGGGGAAAACGTTTACACAGAGCTTGAGGGGGGGTGGGGTTAATAAGGGCCCGAATCGACGAGGGGGGTTACGCCGCTCGGTATGTGAGATGCCGGAAATGCCACCGTGATGTTGGGCGATATATCCGCCTTGGAAAGAGGGAAGGGATTTGGGAAAACGGGGCGAATAGGAAGGTTCGTCTTTAGGGGGAGGTTGGGGGGCCGAACTTCGCGACGAGTTACGGAGTGAGCTTGTCAGTTCGGGGAAGGGGAGTAGTCGTTGTGTGGAGGCCCGGGTGGAGATCCAGGGTGGCCAAGAGGAAAAAAGTTGCCGGTAGAATAGGGGAGGTCTAAACGGAGGAGAGAGGAACGGAGGGAGGAGGAAGAAAAGAAGGCATTTCGGCTGTGCTACGACGATAGGCGCAGAACTTCGGGACGCGAAGATCAAAAAGAAAAGAAGCTCTAGATAAGGGTGTTTTGAGGAAGGGGCCCATGAAGGGGAATAAGAAGAAAGAAGCGCAAATGCAAGAAGGGCGTTGACGCATTTGGGGGAAAGGACGCCGAAAATGTGAGCCCATTTCCATGCGCTTGGCTTTTGGGACAAGGACCGAAGAAGAAAAAGACACGGATCTGTTTTGGGGGGTGTCATGGAAAGAGAGAAAATGATCGAAAAAAGGACAACAATGGAGGAGTAGGTGGCTTGTCGAGTTATAACGCTGCCTGACGTCATCATGGTGCAGATGGAGGTTGAAACTAAAAAAAAAGGAACTTAGGTTTCATGTGTTAGAGCTCAATTATTCGATGCGTGCTTCACTGGGAAGGTGCGGATGGGACGGGCAACCTTCTTTAAAGGGGGGGGCCGCGAAGGACCAGACATAGTGGAAAACCTGTGTGGTATAACTTAAAACGTACAGAAGGGAGAAAAAACTCTTCTGTCATGCCGTAGCCCATGAATGTAGTCTCTACTCTACGCATGAGGAGAAAAGCCACTGAAAAAGAGGATAACAAAGGATTGCAAATGATAGGTTAAAATGGTAGCCATGAGCAAAGGGGGGGGAGGGCCATGGATCTCGCTTTGACGTGCAAGATGGCCTATATCACGGTCCAGGAGGAGAGAATGGCTCAAAAGGGGAAAAGGTAAAGCCCCTTCAGAGAAGGCATGGCTGGTACAAAAACAATAGCTGTGAGGGGGTCCAAAAATGATTGCGGTCGCCAATGATAAAGTTACAATAATTCTATGGGGAAAAGCAGGGGCCGGGTGTTAGTGAGTATCAAC
>Ga0179593_1511294_pt1 | contig 23471 bp, 22 predicted proteins | sample CZODoug2_1_08_16_FD_185931 | JGI IMG/M metagenome (GOLD analysis project Ga0179593, IMG submission 185931) | Vadose zone soil fungal communities from Angelo Coast Range Reserve, California, USA - CZODoug2_1_08_16fungal (PacBio error correction) | ecosystem: Environmental > Terrestrial > Soil >...
CAACTGTTGCCCAACCAAAAACAGCTTCTAATAATTCACATTGGGGGAGGAAAGGATGAGCTCTGTTTAATGGGGGGGTGATTCCTGAATAGCTTCCTGGCCATATGTGGAAGGGGGCAGGCCGTTCCAAGAACGGTACAAAGCCACTAGCACGGATAGAGTAAGGCACCCCCCAAACTTTACTTCAAATATTAGAATCCGTACGTGTCGCGGGGGACCTTGGTTTTAACCAGGCAATGGGGAGGAAAAGGCCCCTTGGCTCACGATAGGAAAGTGGACGATAGAAAAACAACTTCAGAATCCCCACAAAAGCCCCCACGCCAGAGATCGGATAATCGAGACACAAGACGAATGGGTGGGGGGAACAAGCTTGAGAGGAAAGGGAGAAGGTATCACAAGTCTTTATCGCCGTAGGCGGGGGGAGTGGGAGGAAGGGCCAAACTCACATGACAACGGGAAAAACGAACAAGATCCCGTTCAACCAAGAACAGAAAGTACGCGCTTCTATCAGTTCGCTCTAGAAAGAAAAAAGAGATGTGGGGACCGCATCTGTGAAAGCAAGGACAGGAAACCATGTCTCAGGCTTGCAAGAACAGGACGAAAGGTTTGGGGCGGCTTGCACTAAAAAATAATGACCTGACCTTTCCGGGAGTCCTGCCTCTCAAAGATGCGACGGAGAACATGGAAAGGACCAAAGAGTGGAGGGAGGAAACCTCAAAGACTTCGGTTTCTTCAGGCATGGGAGGGGGAAAGGATCATTGTCCTCTCTCCAGGGGTGGTCTCGTCCGGCCAAGGAGGGAAGGAAGGGTCTCTTGCAAAAAAGCGGGAAAGTAAGCCTTGTCAGAAAGTCGACCTTGGTGGGGGACGGGGAGCGCATGCCGGAAAAGTGCCAGGTGGATACAGTTCCCAAAAACCGGATAACCCCAAGGACCACGAGCAGCAAAGTGCGTTCCGTTCAGTGGACGCCATAATCCCCCAGTGATGAAATGCAGCATTAGACAAAGCCGCGAAAGAGGGAGGGCGAGGCCCAAAAGGAGACATCATGAGGTAGCTCAGCGGCAGAACAAAGCCTCAAACAGATGGCTGTCTTGGAAAGAGAAGAGTGAGGAAACTCAACTTCTACGCCAAAAAAAGGGGACGATGGGGGGGGGAGGAGCGCCTTTGTTGGGAGGGGCCGTTGAGCCACCTAGGGGGGTCGAGTAAAAAGGGGATCACCCCCAAGCGTGCGTACAAGTTTCGACTTCCCTAAAATAACCCTGAACAACAAGTCTAGCTTAATAGAACAAGAAAGGTATGAGAGGCGTTCGGCTGACGCATTTTGGCGCAGCAAGCAGGAAGGGGGAAAACTTTGCTTAGTCAACAAGAACAGAGAAGAGAAAGTCGAGGTCGCCAAAGGTAAAGTCTATGTACGGTCGTCTATCAGGGGAGGAATAAACGCCCTATATCCAGCCACCTGGGTGCAAAGGAAGATTCCGTGAGACGAAAGGCCAAAGGTGTAACTGTCATTCATATGCCCGCCAAAGGAACCAAGCCAGCGGTAGGGATCGCAGGATTTGGGTTTCAAGCCGCGGAGAAACGGCAAAATGAAAGGAAGGACCGGGCTATCCTTAGGAAACAACTACCAATTAACTGTGGGGGAACCAGATAAAAAAGGAGGAGTTGTGCAGAAAGACTTAAAAGATGAAGGAAACACACAAGCCGGGGAGGAAAAATAAATGTTGCATCAATTTCTCAAAAAGACTAAAGCTTAGGTTTAAGTCTGGGGGGGGGGGAGGAAAGACGCAAAAAAATCAAGAAGAAGAAATGGGGTGCCCTGCTGGCAGAAAATACTAAAAAAATTCCGGATAAAAATCTCGCGGAGGGTTTCTCGGGGGGCATGAGCGCAGTCAAAAAAGGGCACCTCCGACAAAAGGCCAAATATGAGTCTCAATGAATGAAGGGGAAAGAACCACCAGAGATGCGTTTCAGAGAGTCCACATAAAAAGCAGTGACGATGACGGGGAAAATCTGAGAAAAAAAAAACAGGGAAAGACATCACGAAGCACATGGACAGAATTCCAGCGTGCTGACAAAAGCACAAAGGGGGAAAGGGAGCTCAGGAAAGGGAACAACAAGGGGGGAAATGGTCAACAACAATTGGGCGGACGAAGCGGAAGATTAAGCACGGTCTGGGCGGCGGGGCAATTGCGATAATCGAAACTGAGAAAATCGGGGAGACAAAGGCTTAAAAATCTACCAACGGAATGCTAAGCGCGGAGATGCAAAAAAGCTCTGAGAAGGTGACATGGAACCTCAATGTCAATGAAGCATGCTCATTTTACTTTTCGGGGAAGAAAAACTTATCAACCAAAAAACGGAGACCGGAAAAACTCTTGGAAAAGGGACAGCGTAGATGTTCTGTTGAAGATGTTTCCAAGGACTCGGAGTCTACGATGCAAAAAACGAAAGAGAGACCGGAGACGTCCTCCCCAAAAAAACTGCCAAAACGATGGCGACTGGCAGGAATCGATACAGCTACAACGACCTCCTGGGGGGAATACTCTAGAAGCCATTGAAAAAGAGACTCTATTCTACTGAGCCAGTACCATCAATGCAAAGCGAAAAAAAGGCCGGCTTCGAATAGATCAATCAACGACCGATGATTCGGGAAGAAACCAGCCGAGAGCGATTTACCTGAAGATATGAGATGGCGGTCAACAAGTGTCACCAGGGAAGAAAACGGTCTGCGGATCTTCCATCTGGAAGGGAATAAAGGAAAAAATGAAGGGGAAAGAAGAGAAAAAAATACCTAAAGGAAAATCTTCAAAGTCCACTTTCCCTCCATCAGAACACCGAGGGCGCAGAATCAGAACAAGGCAGGGCAATGACAGCAGAATTCGTGAATGAAGGCATCATAAGGCCGATCGGGACGAGAAATAGGCGCCCCCCAGAAGATAAGCGTAGAAAAAAGCAGATCACGCCTAGGGAAAGGGGTGAAATCACCCGCATACAAGAAACGAGAGACCGTTCTTAGGAACAGGAATACTGGCCTCCCACCCATGACGGTTACGTAAGAGCGGGGAGGAAAGAAAACTAAGGGAGGACCTGGTACCAAAAATGCCCTACCAAGCACATTACCCGGAGTATAACCAGCTCCTGACGACAAAAGAGGAAAGAAGGGAAAGGAAAAATGAACTCTAAAAAATGTTCCCGAAACCTAGCAGTGAAGACATAAACTACCGAAAGCATCGCAAAGGGTAAAAATGCGCACTACAATAAAAAAAATATAACCAAAAGCCATAACTCAGGTAGCATTGAACTTTTGCTGTACTGAATGGTTCCAGGTCAGGCTCCTGCAACGCACTAAAGGGAAAAGGCACTACCGGAGGTAAAAATGGGCTCGGGAGACAATAGGATTATGAAAGAATATCTAACCGCCGGAGTGAAGGTGAAAAGTGGCGGCGTAAAAGAAGGGAAGTGCCACGAAAGGGTAAGGAGAAAGTAGGAAGGGGATTTTTAGGCTGTCAGTGTTTGGGACGGAGAAATATGGGGGATTGGTTCGTGCGGATAAGACAGATGGATGATTGGGAGGGGTTGAATGGGGGGGGTATGTGATCTTAATCTAATTAGTGACTCTAGCACAGGTTTTTGTGTGTGCTATTTGCGTGCAGGAGGAATTGTGCGTCACTATGAGCGGACGGCCGAGCCTTTTAGAATCGCCCGGAGTGAATTGAGTGGTCGAGGTTCTCGTAAAATGGGAGTTAGAGGTTCTACGGGAAAAAGGGGCTACATGGGAGTTATCAGTGGTGCGACCGGTGGGGAGGGAACGTGGAGGAATCAGAAGTGAGAGGCGTGGGGATAAAGGGAGGAAAGCAAGGAACTGGCTGGATCTTCTTAATCAGTCTTGGATGGGGACATTGGCAAAAATGGAAAGGGGGGGGAGGTCTAATGCGCAAAAAGGCTTTGGCCGGAACTGAAAAATCAGAAAAACCTCAGGGGTAAAGGCAGATATGTCCGTAACGGGGGGGCTTGAGACCTCGGTGTTCGAAGGAGGGCACGGTCGATGAGGGAATACGGGGAGTCCTGCGGTCACTTATGAAGAAAGGAAAGAGAAATTCGCAAAGAACTTTTGGGATGCCGTTTTGAAAAAAATGGTTGAAAGCAGGTCAATTCAAGCAAGGAAGCGATTACCGAGAGGACAAGAACGAAAGGAGGAGGGGTCGCTGATCCCTTAGAGGAGAAGCCAGGTGGGCAATACGTCTCAATGGGGTAGGGGAGATGGAACGCTCAATGGGAAGGAAGGGAGGTGAGTGGCACAGGAGCTTGAGTTGGTAGCGGGGGGAAGAGCATAGAGAGGTGGGGAAGGGCTGATTGGGAGACGAGTACTTACTCTGCTCGTGCCAATAGGGGGGATAGGACAGCTCAGAATAATGGTGGGGATCCTTGGCAAAACAGGGAAAAAAAAAGGCGAAAAAATGGGGAAGGGAGCTTGGTGGGAAATGGGAGAAAATGGGGGGTTGCAGAGATGAGGCATCGAAGAATGAGCCGAGAGGTGGGGGCACAGGTTGGGGTTCCAATGCAATAACCTGATTTATGTCCAAGAAGCGGCAGCGAAAATAGGGGTGATTGAGGAGTCCGCCTTCGAGCATGGTAGGTTTTCTCTGGGTGTCTAAGTCCGTAGCTCCTGGGAAGACAAGGCTAAAGGAACTTTGCTGAAAGTGAAATCTTTTTGGACAAACTGGGGACTTTGAAAATAACTTTGGGTCGGGAAAGGGAGAGTCGCTATCGGCAACCTCGAAAAGGTGAGGGCAATGCAAAATCGGCGGAAAGTCAATGAAGGGATGATTGGCGGGAATGTTGAAGAATCCGAGGGAACATCGAACCGGGGAGCTGACTGGGTAGAAAAATTTAAACAGGCAGGTTGGGTGCTGTATAGATGGTCAACGATGAAAATTCCTAAATGCCGGCCGGTTTCTGCGGGAAAGGTCAAGGAGGGTTGGTTTTGAGTGTAGGTTTTTAGGTTTGTCCCCAACCCCGCATCCCCACCCACCCCCCGGCCCACCGCCGTCCCCCCCACCTAGACCCACCCCCCACCCCCCCCCCCCCACCCCCGAGAAAAACCCACAACACAACCAAGCCCCACCGCCCCCCACAACCCCCCGGATAAACCCCATCCCCCCCCCCAGAAACCACCCCGCCCCCAAAACCCACCCAACCCGCGCCCCCATAAACCCCCCCCCCCAACCAGTCCCCCCCCCACCCCCCCCGGGAACCCCCCACACACCAGGCACCCCCCCAACCCTTTTGTTTTGTTTTTTTGTTTTGGGTTTTTGTTTTTTTTTGGGTGTTTTTTTTGGGTTTTTTTTTTGTTTTTTGTGGGTTTTTGGGTTGGTGGTTTTTTTTTGGTTGTTGTTTGTTGGTGTGGTTTTTATTTTTTGGTTGGGTTTTGTTTGGTTTTGTGAGATTGAACGCCCTGGGGCACCGAATTTGCGAAGCGGTGCCTAACACCATACCATCTATCTTGGGGGCTACAAGGGAAGAGCATCGGGGGGTAGGAGGCTAAAGGATAGAATGAGTGGTGTAAGCCGCTGCATCTCTCGACCGGGGGGACGGGCAAAGCGTCAAAAAAGTTAAAGAGTAAGTTTCGTGTTTTCCAGAGGGAAGGAACTCGGTATTAGGGGGTACATTCGGTCATTAGCGGTTGAGGGTTATCGTATGGGAGAGGGCACCCAAAAGGAAGAGACGGGAAAAGTTCACCACTTGAGTTGGGAAGGATTGGGCCTAAGATATTTCGAGAACGGAACTCCGAGTGCGAAATGCGGGAACACGTGGAGATCAGCACCGCAGATTTCTGGTGTGCTTTAATCTTGGAATGAACCGGGAAAAATAAAGACTCTCATCGAATAGGACGAAACAGGGGGCCAGAGGATCGAGGCTCTAGTTCTCCGGAGGACGATCGCAACGAAGTAAAGGAGAGAAGAGGAAAAGACCCTATCAGTCCGCGATAGGGGGGGCGGGGGCGGGCTGTAAAAATACTACCAGGGGTGGACGAAAATCTGGGCGTGTCGCTGCTTAGAACTGCGGTCCCGGAGGAATGCTCCTCCCGTAGAAATTACGGGTGGGTGATCGGGGGAAAACTCAAGTACATGGGGGGGGATGGGGTGAATACGCTCAACGGGAATCCTCGCCCTTGCTCGCAACGGGACTCAGGCGTTCGGGACGCAAATCGGGTTGGGCTTGGCAAAAAGAGTGACGGGCTAAAACCGTGAACCCGTTCGGAAAACAGACAACGCACGAGGTCTGGGCGGAAAAAGAGGACTCTGTCAAGAGCTTTGATGCTTGGCCTTCTTGCCTTGACGTACGTAATAGGGAACTAGACGGGGTATTACGGGGGTCTAACCCCACTCGATCTTGAAGGTTCGCTGAGGGTTTGGTTCAAATGAAACGGCTTTGCAAAATGGGGGGGGAGGAGGGGGGTCATTGGATAGCGCGGGGGGGAAGGGGGAATACTAACTTGACTTGATGGCTCGCGTGGGGATCCGGTCTGCTGGAAAGATGGGGGGTATTCTAACGGGGAACCGCTCTGACTAAGGCTCCACAACGACGGGGCATCTGGAGAAAAAGGAACCTGGGGGGAAAAGGGGCAAAAGGGCCTCGGATCCTTCCGACTTTTAAGGTAAAGACTGGAGTCCATGCATTAATATGAATCTTCCGGTTGAATATGTTTTCAGCCTGACTAAAGTACGACCACCACTTCCGGAGAGACACAATTTTCAGTAGAGGGGGCGGACCCTTGGGTTTCGTGGGACAGCTCGAGGATAACCCTGACTAGGGGGGCCCTGGTCTCGGGCAGTGCAGTATCCTTATTTACTTTCCGTGCAAGCTGCGCGCCTCTCCGGTTAGCCTGGCCACCCGACGGGGACTCATGGTTTTGTAGACGGTGGTCCTTTCATAGTGCCTAGGATGAGCAGCCAAGAGAGGGGAGGTTGGATGAGGGTAGTTGGATGTGTCTGCTACCATCGCCCTTTGAGAGTCTCCATGCGCTCAAGAGTTGTGGTAAGAGGGAGTTGGGAGGTTAGCTGGGACGTTGGGGGAGGGTCTGTTGGGTTACCTCGGGGTCTTGAGGCCGGGGTGATGGGGGGGGGGGATATCGAGCACGGTTAAGTATTGGGGAGGGGTCCCGGTTGGTTGTATTGGGTGAGTGGGCTGGTTAGGGGAGGCGAAAAACAAGGGGTCTTCCGGGATTGCTGCGGAAAGATAAATAGGGCGTCGCCAATGACTCAGAGGCTTGGAAACCAAAGTTTTGACTAAATTTGAAAGACCCGGGGGACGGGGGATGAAAAACAGAGGCTGCGACGGCATCAATTATCAGCCAAGAGGCCTGCGGGAGGGGGGGGGGATGGTGGTGAAGAATTAGCCGGGGGGGGCGATAACGGGGGCGGAAAAGGGACGCAATCTTGGCATAAAGGCGCGATCCCCATGGGTAACCATACTTCCACGGGGCACCAAAGAAACCGTAAGGCGCGACTCCTGCTACAAAAAAACCCCCAGGTGGGGAGAGAGTAGATAACGAGGGCAGTGTCATTGGGGGTCACTGCCTGCCGGGCCATGGGAAGAGAAAACAGTGCGCACACGGGAGTCACTGTTCCGACGATTATGCAAAGACATACAACCCATACCCAAGCCGCGGTGATCATTTTCTAAAATTGGCCGTCCGACGCTGGGGTCAAAGACGGCTGGCTAAGCCGTGACTGAATCAACGTCCTATCGGTAAAGCCGGTAGTCTTTCGTGGTTAGGATATCAGGTTTCGCAATCCGACCCCGGAGAGTAACCTGGACGACACCTGGAAGATCAAAACATCTCAGAACGAAAGAAACTCTCCGGTCGCACCCGGTGTTATCGAGTCTTCGCACATATCGTTGAAAGGCGTACTCGTACCTTCCGAACAAATTCTCATTACTGGGGGCTGCCCAGGAGACTTGTTTCAGAGAGGAGTTCAAGCAACTTCATCCCTTTATAAGGGTGACTGCGCTAGTCCTCCTCGAGAGGTGGTACAAGGGATGTGACGAAGAACTACCGGAAAAGGGTGGCTGGGCCGGGGAGAGGGTTCGTAGTCCAGGAATGTCTTAACCATCTAAACCCGGCCTCTGTAAGATTAGACTCGGGGAACGGGATCGACGTTTCTCCCTTCAGGAAGGAATGTCAGTCGTGAAACCGTCGTCACCAGAAGGTTGCCGATTTGGGGGCGTCTAGTTTTAAAAAGTACCTGAGGGCAGTTAGAAACATCCAACGCAACCGGATCACAAGACTCCACGCGCATTCTTCTTCTAATTCCATCCTAGAGCAAACAGGGGGGACCAGGAGAATCAGTCAAGCCTGGCAAAGGGGGAAGAAAAGACCGCAAACGAAAGAAACGAACTGGGCGACCACATTCATCCCGGAATAATATTTCGTCATAGAGGGCTCAGTTTCCACGGAAAGCAGAGAACAGAAAATCCGTGTATGTCAGGTAAAGAATGGTCTTAGTTCAGACCAACTCTAGAAAACTCTATATGGGGTGAGTTTTTGTACTCAAAAAGCTTTCCACAGGGGTTAAAAGTCCTCCACAGGGCGAGCATTTCCAACTAGTACTCATGTTTAAACCAAGGTTCTCAGTTCTATATACCCAGGCACACACTTATCGGGTCTATTCCAGAGGTCAAACCGCTGGGAGGGCCAGCGTTTTCAGCGTCGCGCTTCAGTCACACTGTAGGAGTCCTCTCAATCAAAAGTAACCGATCAGAGGACGTCGCTTTGGGTAAATTCTGAGAAGTAGGGACATTCAGCTCGGGGAATAGCGCGAGATAGATAGTCCTCGGCCAAATTGCCCTTAATTAGAGAGAGAAAGAGCAGAAAGGGACCGGTGAGAAGATTACAAAAAGCACAAGAAAGGAGGTCGGAGACAAGCTTGTGGGGGGAACGACTCGTTCCAAAGCGTCGTGCTCCGAAAAGGCTTTATCACTTTAGAAAGCAAACTGGGTTTGGGCAGGAGGAAAATTAAGGCTGGGAATAAAAATCAATCATGGGAGAACAGCGGACACGACCATGATAAGAAACGGTATCTCCGCACGGTGACTCTTGGAGGGAAAAAAAAAAGAACTCATTACCGGGTTTTTGGAAAGGCGTTTGAGGAAGAAACGAAACTTAACAGCCGCAGGATGAATGAAAAATTCGTTTACCGCAAAACTCTCACTTAATTGAGACAAGCTCAGAGGAAAAATGTTTGTCTGAGGGCATTTGCATTGGAGAATAAAAAGACAAAAGCAAAACTTGAATGAATGAAGCGCAGGAAAAGACCTTGGAAAAAAGAAACACCAAACCGCCTGGGGAAATGACCTACAAAAAGACTGATAATTGGAGAGGACTGGAGAGAGATCTTCAACAAGGAACGAATCACCTATAACCGACCGTCTATCAAAAACCGAGAAACCCCTCAGTACAAGGGATTGCCAGGAGAGCGAAAAAGGCCAACAGTCATTCAACAATGCGGAAACGCCTAGGCTGGGCCCAAAAAAGGAAAGAAAACTTGAACGGGCTGGCAAAAGGGGCATGCAATGGCAGAGGGCCTTCTATAATAACGAAAAAAAATTGAAGCAGAGGCTTCGAAAAAGAAGAGAAGTGGCACTATCTTGGCTGCGACTTGGTCCAGGTAAAAAAAAGTGAAAGGAAGGGCGCATTGCGTCGTGCAACGAAAAGAGGCTCTGCTACGCTCAAAACCCTCAGCCTGAACAGCCTGGGAAACCTGCTCAGTCCAGGGGGACGCAGGTTTACCAAAGGAATACAACGAGTGATGAGCGAGAGGGAGGCAAGAAAAGGAGGCTACTGGCAGTGAATAGTAATACCTACTCCTCACAAACGATGAGAAAAGTTAAATGGAGCTCAGACCGGAAAAAAAAACAACGACGAGTCGGAAGAGGCTCCTGAAAGGGCCCATCTCCACTATAACTAAAAATGAGGTCCTGACTCAAAGTAGGAAATCGGGGGGGCACTAAGGAGGAGATACGTATAAAATCTCAGACGGTCCTAGTTAGTGGACTGAACATCAGCGGAAAAAGCTTACGGGTTACCAAAGAATATGATGGGGTCAAATGCAAAAGGAAAAGCAGTACTGGTCGTAGCATCTGTCAGGGCCTCTCTCCTCAGTGGGGGGAGCAACGATACAGTTTCAAAAGGACCTAAAGTCAGAAAAAACAGACACGCCGTGTGAAAGTAGCTCATGCCTGGAAAAACGCTTTCTCCTCGGTTCAAGGGTCCATGCGGGGAGAACGATCCTGGGAATGTTAAGGGAAGTGAAAAGTATCACAAAGTAAAATCGTCAACAAATACAGTCATCGTATAGTTGACAAGTACATACCTCCGAACAAGACCTTCTCAATTCTTTAGTGGATGCGAAAATGGAAATAATACGGCGCAAGTCACCACACCGGGGGGCGGGGCGAGGCGAGAAACAGAGTCAGAAGGAAAGTGTCCTTTACCACAGAAACGAAAAAAGGAATAGGGCGAAGATTCAAAGCTCGGAAACTAAGAGGAAGAAGGGGGAGCGGAATACGCCGAGGGACTTCTAAGAAGACAAAAAATATGCTTTTCTGGCTTACCTAGAAGATTTAACAGAAGCGAAAACAATTAAAAAATACAAAAAGCCTAAGGGGAAAATAGGAGAAGACTTTCAGGGGGAACACCAGCCCAGATTGGGACCAAACTTCCGACCGTTACCCTCGGCAGAGGGGCTCAAGTTGAAGTGGAAGCATATCTGGCTTGACCATGCGACGCAAGAAATTCACCGCCACTCAAAAGAGCGAGTCTAAGGAAGGAAGGGTGGAAGAAAGAGATTTACCTGGAGTAAGGGGAGTGGGAGGCGGTGCTGACTTTAATAGGATATTTCAGGGCATGTGGGAGGACCTAGAAGGAGGTTTAGAGTTCCCGGAAGTTGGGCAGAAAAGAGATATGGGGGCGAGGGTCGGATCGGCTCAATATGAGGGGGTATGGGGGGGGGGGGGGTGATAAGGAGGAGTAGTCAAGGGCCGCGAGAACTCGGGTTGGTCGATTGAAAGTCATAGAATGCCTTTAGTCTCAGGGATCTAAGACGTGGGCAGCCTGGAGGAATGTGAGGCGGCGGAGAAAGTGCATTCTTTATAGGGCCTCGCCGGCAGTTAGTGGGGGAAAGGGTTTGATCCGAGGGCAGATTAAGTCTAGGAAAGAAAGGAAGTAGGTGTAGGGCCGGTGGACCTCTGCTTCATAGCACGCGAATTCGGAGGAAAGCATACTGAGTCTAAAAGGGAGATAAAAGGGGGGACTTGGGACTGGCTTGCCGGAATGAAGAAATCTGCCTTAGAAATGTATGCCACATAAAAGGAAAAGAGAAACTGGTCGACGGGGATAAAGGAAAGAAGGGAGCTTAAAAAGGAAAGGTATAACTGTGGTATGAAAGGGCACGTCGGAGAGGGGGAAAGATGTAGTAGAGTGGCTTCACTGATGCTAGAGGAAGGGAAGGAAGATCCGCAATGGGGTTATCCGGTTGAAAAGGGTGCCTAGCATTACTAGGTAAAGTAAACCGCATGCGAGGAAAAACAACGAGAAGTTGCGAGACAATTACGGAGCGATAAGCGGAGGGTGTCGATTCAGTCAGGAAGAAGATGGGGACGGTTGCAGGCGGGGGCAATGGCGCGCGGGGTAGTCAAACCGAGAGGGGATTTTTATCTATAAAAAAAAACTTAAGCAGGAGGGAGCGAGGGGGAGGGGGAAAAAAAAAAGGTTCCGCTAAAAAGCCGGGGGGAGGGGGGTCAGGGGCAGACAGAGGGATGCCGATGCACTAGGGGTGGATTCAGGGCAAAACACACGGGTGAAAGGGGGAAAATTATGGGGTACTTCGATGGGTGTGAGCGTAGCAGGAGAAAAGGACCCGGCAACGAGATTATCTCGGCTGAGGGGGAAGGGGTTAATAAGCAAAACATTGGAGTTTAAAAGAGAAGCGCCAGTAAGTTGGGATATAGCCCCCTGGCTTGCAGTTTAGGTGAGATGTTCTGATGAGAGCGGGGCTAAGGGAACTCCTTCAAGAAGGAAGGTATAGGGGTCGGCCAAGCCAGGAGAAAAGCAATGGGGAAAAGGGCGATGACATTATCTCATATGGAAAAGCCCTTTGCGGGGGGGGGGGGTAGGCGAGAGAAAACTCAAGTCATGATGCGTGAGGGGACTGTCAACTTGGGTTGAAAGATCTCGAATAAGAATCGGACTGGCCGATTCTGTAGGAAGGGTAAAAACACCTTTGGGGGGGGTGGACTGGGGGGGGGGGGGGAAAAAGAGATTCAGCGCTCATGACGGACGTTGGTTATGCCAGGAGGGTATAGATCAATTAATGCCCATCCTGAAAATCCAAAAAATTTCTCATGAAGAGAGGTGGGAGGAACTCAAGCAACGAAATTCAGGGGCAGCTTCTTATTTGTCAGAAAACATCCCTCGAAAAGAAAAAAAAATGGACAACTTGAGGAGAAAGGGTGGGCTGCAAGAAAGAATAGCAGGGGGAAATACCCGGCTTTCATATCGGTGGAATTTCACGTGGAGCAGTAGGTAGTGAAAAATAAAAGACAGTTACGTGCACCAAAGGAATTGGGGAGTTGCTGACCTAAAGGGGAAAGCTTTCCAATTCAAGACTCGTGACGATGGGAGACAAGCCGGGGCGTGCAAGCAAAATGAGGGAAAGGGGAGGGATCTTGATACTTACAATCTTCATGAAAGCATGCACTCGAGGTAGTACGGGCACCCAGGTGGCAGTGATCTTAGATAATGGAACGAGGTGGACGTCCGAGCGAAACTAACTTCGTTTAAAACTACCACCCCGCAAGTTACTAATTTTCTACCACGCTACTTGGCCCGCTTCTCTTTCTTTTCTGAAGGGGTCCTCCTCAAGGGGGGCTACAGAGCGCTGGGCACATCTTCGGGACTTAGGAGCCGACCAAAATGGCCGTAGTGGAGAGGACAACCCAGGACTTTGGGAGGGGGTATCTCGAGCGGGCAAGTCAAAGGAATCAGGAGCCTCGAGGGGGTACAACGGGTCGACCCCTGGTTTATAATATACAACTGCAAAATGCAGAGAAAAGTAGACTCGAATAGAAATATCTCAGGGGATCGATGGCCATAAAGAGAGACTGGGGAAAAAAAAGAACATATAGTTTTTAGCCCGGCTATGTGACGTGGATGGCCGCGAAAGGCCGAACACTGAGCTTGGGGGTCTTTCAGGGTGGGGGTACATCCAATAAAAAAAAGGCGATGTCGGGGAGGGTAGTGGCTTGGTATCAACTTTTGCGAAGAAGGGTCCCATCCAGTGGGGGGGGTCAGTTTTTACATGACGAGTGTCACTGGTTAGGCTTGTATCAGACTAAGTCAGCTGGAGAGTTTCCGGCGGGGAAGGACAGGGTCAAAGGGCGTGGTGGAAGATTTCTCACGAAGATCACAGGGAGAGGGACTGATCGCCAAAACGGGGACGCAGAAAAATAACGGGGACCAGCTGCAGTTCCACTACTCAGGTCAAGACGGGGAAAAAAAAGATCAAAAGAACATTCGCCTCAATACAGCGCCGGGAGTTTCGATGGGGAACATCCATGACGTACTCCACAAGAAAAGAATAAGAAGGGCAAAACCGACCCTTTCAGTCTAGGAGGATGGACACCAAATGTGGAAAACGTCAAGTAACGAGGACGGCGTCGGCAATGATCACATTGCAAGTGACTTGTTAAAGTTTCCAGAATATCTCCAAAAAAAGAGCCTGTTAGAAGAACAAGACTTAAAAATTTGTCCGGTCGCTTTCCCGAGCCGAGGTACCACCAGCCTAGTTGTCAGAGAGCCACGAAAAATGCGAGGGGAAGAACAGCTAATTTCGGTCAAGTGGTGTTACAAGGATTGTCATTTAGGTCGTTTTTCAGTTTTTGGGCTTATAATCTAAGGGGGAAAACTGTAAGCTCCGGACGTCTACTGTCCAGCCTCCAGGGGGGGGGGCTAAACGTATCGGGGGTGCCGAATCGGCCTGAGTTAAACCAAAAAATACCCTTTTTTCATGAGGGGGCTAAATTTCTAACACCTATCGGCCGTCCTTTTGGGTTTGGGATTGAGGGGAGTAACGCTGGAAGATTACTTTCTTAACATTTATGTGCAGCTGGAGCAAGGGGCGAGAGCACATTGAGGGGGAACAACGCCACAAAGACGAGAGATAAATCAGAAAACACAACGAGGAGAGAAAGAGCGCGATCCGAGTGCGAGGGGGGGGGGCAACGCAAAGGTGAGGCCCCTGTGAGCCACGATGGACCACGGGAAGAAACGGGAAGTAGGAAGGAAACCACCACATACCACAAGCAACGCGCTCTTTGGAGGAAGTTGAAACCAGACGCGCTGGGGGAACAGTCGATGAGGAGAGGGGAGCAACCAGAGTTAGAGCGGAGGGCGTGGACAGGATATATGTGGCCCAGACCACCCGGGGAAAAAAAGGCCTAAAATGATCCAATCGGAAAACTCCACTCCGCGGCTGGGGGAGTCTCGTAGAGTCTTCGACAGACAAAGAGGGAGTGGGGTCCCGATCTTGCCGGGCCGCACGCGACGGCTGGGCATAAAATGCGACGGGTGGAGGGCTGCGTCTCGCAAAGAAAATGGCAATGGTCAGTGGTCGCCTAGTGCACCGAGGGAGTCTCAAGCAAACAGCCATCAAAGAAGACAGGACGGGGGTGAGGAAAGGCTGGCGGTGTGGAGGGGACGGGTGCAAAGGCCGATTTAATGCCTAGGGATCTGGGTCGGGCTGATCGAATTCTTAGTGGAAAGGATTCACTCAGACCTGTCGAAGGAGTAAAAAAAGTTTGCTAATATGAGGAAGAAGCGGTGTATGAGTCTATAAAGTAAGAAAACAGAAGAAAAGTATTCCCCTTCCCCAAGAAAGGACTGATCCTAAGGCCAACTCCATTCCCGACTCAAAAGGAGGGAACTCCAATGTGATCGAAAACACCTCCACGCAAGAAGAATCGAGGGGGGTTAAGGGAACAAATAGACCCCCGCTCAGAAGGTGGGAACGTCAAGAGGGGTCACGACGGGAAACGATAAAGATGAAATCAAAACGACGCAGGTGAGGTGTGTCCAGAGTCGCTTCGGTACTCGAAAAACTCAGAACGCCACCTGTGTATAGGGGAGTGTAGGAGAAAAACGTTTCAAATTGGGTAGTAAAATTCAGCCAATAGGGGGCTAGAGGCTCGATGCGAGACTGAGATAAAAAATGGCAGAAGGGGTAAAACAAAGGAGAAGTCCGGCACCAAGTCGAAAGGTCGGGAAGCACCCTAAATACCTAGATTGGGCGGAGTGCCTCATTTTAAAAACATCAATCGAGAGCTTCTCAAAGGGTTGGGAAGTAAACGGAAACCCGATACCGCGGAAGGAGAGTTTGCTCCATTCGCGTAACTACGGCGTGAGCAGGGAATATCAACGACTATAAGAAACTAGGCAACCTGGTGGGTGCCGGAAAAATTAGAATCGAAGGAGAGATTGGCCGGGGGGGGGAGACACTAAACCCTAAGGCTTTGCTGGATCGCAACTGACGTGGGTCAACCGAGTTTATGGAACAGAGGATCGTTAATCATGGTACCAGAGAATGAAGGGGTATCAAGAGAAATTTGGGGAAACAACGATACAAGGAGAAGTTCACTTCGGGGTGGACAGAATCAATGAGAATACGCCGACCGGAACATAGCCAGCAAAGTCGAAGAACGGTGATTCGGAGTTCTGGAAAAAAGAACCCAGACCTTTTACCGGGTTTTGGGGGGAAAAAAGTCTGGAGCGGACGTCGGACGCAAAATCCAATATAATGGGGAGGGCAATTAGGGGGAACCCCCCGAATCTTACGAGAGTCGAAGGGGTCTGGGGATTACAGCTGGGGTGGCAATTGGTCGCATCCATCAGGTAAATAAGAGCAAAGTGGCCTTAAGGAAAAAGGATGGCATCTAAAAGGGAATGAAAAAAAAAAAACCGGCCGTTTAAAACTTCATACAAGCAATCTTAGATGACTTTTCGAGGAGCTTAAAAACAGGAAGCCCAGAACGACCCGGAAAGAATGAAAGCGAGGGCTAACAATCCCACAGCACCTAAATTATTGAACCGATTCGAAGCACGAACAAGGTAGCGTCAGGCAAAATTGAAGAAAGTCCCTGTTGGTACTCAAAAAAGAGGTAACATCACTGCCTTGGTAGCTTCAGGCGCGCCCGATAACTAACTACGCGACCCACATGATTAGAAGTAGGACGATCTAGTCAATGGCTAGGGAAATTGAAAAAAGCAAGGTGTGAGAGGGTCAAATGTAAGGACAAGGAAACGAGGCTCGTTCTTCTGACAACTTTCGAAAGCGATGCTAGATAAAAAAAAGGAAAACTGAAAAAGAAGACTGGGGGGCGGAGAGGAATTTGGTAGGTTACGCTTGGGGGCCAGGTACCGATTGGGATAGGGCAAAGAACGCCTCTATGAATAGAGTTCCGACCTCGAAAGTAACACGAGAAAGCGTACAAAATACCAAAAACCGCGGACTACTAAACTCGAATTGCCGAAACTAGAAAGAAAAGAGGGGAGGATAAAAAGGAAGGGCAGCAGAACACCGGACGGTTGACGAGAGGGATCGCCACAACAGCAGCGTCAGTGTCCACCTCCATCAAAAATCGCGACTTGGGACCTTAAGGAAATGAGAGGAAGGGGGAAACCAGGGGGAACTCATCCCACTGCGTTCGGATTACTGCACTCTACTTAAAAAAAAGAGCTCAAAGTGTCATCACTACAAGCACTCCCACTTGATCAAAAACAGGAACGACTGACCGATAAGTCAGACCAAAATAAAATGAGCCTGGTCCGGCCGGGGGACCAGATCTGGCCTTTTAAGATTGATCAAAACGCTCTCCCTTTCCTGGTGGAAATGCCAGGGCAAAGAATTAAAAGGCCGCCTTAAGTATTCCGGGGCAAAAGAAAAGTCCAAAAGCCGTGAAGAGACCCAGAAGAGCAGAAGCTGATAACAATAAGCGCGCTATTGACGCCGATGTCGCCCCATCCTAAAAGAAGGAGGGAGACAAGTCAAGACGGAATTGCCCCAGCCACACAACACGGGATTGGAAATCACGATTAAGAGAAGAACTATAAATGAACCTGGGGACGACCGCACGAACACGACTTACTACCAGGGGGAATCCACATAGAGGAGCCGAGAAAGCGACGCATACAGGTCCGATAGGATGAAATAAAAATGCTTACGACCTCTCTGGAACCAGAAGAGGCAAACAGGAAAAAAGAAAAAAAAAGCCCTCCGAGCAGAGCGTCGACTACTTTCCCCACCCTCTCCAATAGAGGCACAAATTCACTAACGTTTAAGAACAGTACTGGGGGGTAAAAAAAGTGAGAGCCTATCACTGCTTACCATGCACGCCGACCTCAACTAAAAGGTAACGGGGGTTCTCCGAGGTAATAAAGACTCAAACAAAACAACAACGGAGTAGGAGAGAGATAGTGGAACCCGGTGTGCAGGGGTACCTTGTTGCGTCGGATGCAGGAATCGTTGGGGGAGGTCAGAAAAATGGCACAGAGACCAGAGGAGAGGGGTAAAGAAGTAAAAAAAAATACAGTCCAGGGGTAGTGGTTGAGAGGAGGTCTATAATCGCAAAATCCGCTGGGCTTGGGGGGGAAAATTGGGGTTGGTTATGGGAAGCGGAAAGATGCGAGGTCAAGAAAGCCCTCTTTTTTTGAGATGTCATCATCTGGACTGAATGCGCTAGATTCTCTGAGGAGACAAAAAGGGGGAAGCACCGAGGCAGTAATTTTCTTCGTAGGATTCTGTAATAGGTGGGAGAGCCAGGATAATTGGAGTTGGAAAAAAGGGGGTGCGGCAGTATGGGGGAAGGCCGTACCGAAGAAGGAACAAGTTCTTTGGAGGGGATGCCAAAGCGCAATAGCAACAGGAGACGGGACGCGTCGACGGATGTCAGAAGGTACTTCGTGGAAGGAAGAAGAAAGATCGGAGGCTAGTAACGCCCTGGCATTGAACAGGAACTTTGCGAGAGAGACAGCGACACATGCTGGGAAATTTGGGTCTTATAGGGAGTGGGGGGTAGAACATCTTTTCCGTACGGGGAAGGGGCAAGGAGGATAAGTATACTGCGAGGGGGAGCGTAGGAAATAGTCAGAGGACCGGAAAGGGGGAGATGCCGCAATGACCTTGGTTTGCGTTTATGGGGGAACCTAAGGCTACATATTCCTTCATTCACATTGGAAAAATGCTCTTAAAGGGGGGGAAAAATGAGGGAGGGTGGGGAGCTGACTGAGCGGAGAAGCCGGCTTGTTGGCATATTTAATGGAGGAAGCATGAAATCAGGAGTGAGAGGGAGGCCGGGAAACTTTCTACAGTAGTTTCCGATCTCTTTTGAGGGTGTAGGCGTTATTCGACTGGAACATCTCTCGAGTTGGGAGGGAAGGTCGGAAGGAATGCTAGTCGAAGAGGGACGGACGGGGACGCAGATACCGAGTCACAATCTGTGGTTTATCCCACAAATCTTAAAACAGGGAATAAAAAAAATGTCGAGGACTTTGGGGGGGGGGGCGCAAATGGGAAATCTGAGCATATATTAGGGGAGTTAAAGAAATGATCACACGATCATGGCCCGTGAAAAGTGAAAAAAAACTCATAAAAGTGGGGGGGGTTGGAAAAGGACTACTCGCCACGGTCTAAGTTAGGGTGTATTATAAGAAGGGTGTCTCGAGGTCCAAGGTCGCCGGGAGATAAAAAGGCCCCGGAAAAGAAAGGTGCTGAGTTACGTTTTGCTGCCAACCAGAAGGGCGTCCTCAATTGGGTGAATACAACCGGTGAGGGGATTGGGACCGATACAATAAAGGTGGTGCGGGTGAGTAGAGACCCTCTCGGGCACAGTGTCCACGGACTGAAAGGTGGGGGTCCGTGTTGGGAAGATCAGAGGAATCGAACAGGGGAGGATTGATTGAGAAGTTTAAACAGGCACTCTGTGGGGGGGGGGTTTAGGGGGTTTCAATTAGAATGAAGGGCAGCTCGGAAAGTCCTGGCTGTGCGATTGAAAGGCTGATGAGCGACAGGGCAATGCAACAGCCTGAAAAAAAACAATCTGCTATAAAAAGTTTGGAAGAGAGAGGGAGGAAACTAAAGGCACGCCATTCGCTGGCGGGGGAGGGGGGAAAGGCCTGGACCGAGCTCTTAAAAGACTTCAAACAATTAGAGTAGGGGGAGGTGTCCATCAATACGACCGGGGGGGAATAAGTAGGAAGGATCGGTTGGAGGGTAAGAGTAAGGAGTGAGAGGCCCAGCAGAACTAGGGGGAAACTTAGGGGTGCACACAACAGTTTAGGGGGATCAGCCTAAGGTAAAGGGGTTGACCTAACGGCGTGACGTAAGCTGCAGGTTTGACACCAAAGAGAGAAGTGGCGATAAGCACCGGGGGTGAGGGGGCGGGAATCGTGATCCTAAAATCGGCGGATAAGGAAGCTCCCAGGGTCTGGAGGGGGACCACAAAAAAGGGGGGGACCTGGCTACGCTAGGGATAGGTAGGGATGAAACTCGTTACCACCACCAAGAGACGAATTGCGATCTACTGTGCCAGGGTTGCGTTTGAGGTTTGGGGCAGGGGGAGGAAAGATAAGGTGGTAGTCCTCTGATCCTGAAAAATAGGAACTCCGCCGCCTCAGATGAAATGGGGGGTGAGAAAAACGCTCGACTTGACGGGGAAAGCGTCCTCCCTCGCAAGGATCAGGAGAGCAAAGGGCGATTTGTTTCAATGAAAAAACGAGGGAAAAGGGAATGCCTAAACCATTATGTCAAATAAACTAGCTAAAACACACCCGCTATCAAATAGCAGGAGTCTAGTGGGTCTGAAAGATCGGTCACTAGAGCTTGGGTGTAGGCTAACGGGATCGGGGGGAAAGGGGGGACCGAGAAAGAGAGTTTGATAACTCAGGATGCACGGGGGGGCCTTCCTGGCCCGAACGAGTATCTTTAAGGGGGTGGGAGGAGTTGTCACGTCAGGGTTTTCATCAGGGGGAGTAGTTTGAAATTTCCTCGCTGAGGCTTGTGCCAAGGAACGGAGTTCTGGACGTCGGTAAAAAACTGAGGCGGGGGGGGGATGTTACACTAATTACACCTTGGGACACACTTCAGGAGTAGACTGAAAACGTCTAAGCACGGAGGAAAAAGGAAGAGGTACTCTGTACGTTGCAAACTTCCTTCTTCATACTGGGTAAAAAATGGAAACGAAGGCTAGGGAAAAGAAGATCCAAAAGGGAGAGACTAACTCCTTGTTTCGAGGGTGCACCAGTACATGGAGCTCAACAAACTAGAACCGGGGCATAAAAGACCCCTGACATTGAGAGGTCTGGTACCCATTTTTGAGGACTATCATCTCGTATGAAAGAATCTTACACAGGAGAAGGGACAATTACTGTTTCAGTGGACCAGAATCTAGACCAAACCTGGCGGTTAACTTCAAAAAGACAGGATCATTTTGTCTTTAAGGAACGGTACAGAGGTAAAAGCATCGGTATTAGGCGAAGAAAGGTCGCATTTTTCGGGACGGTGTGACTAGGATCACCTTGTTTCGGAAGGGGTGTTTGTAGGGGAAAAAGAGATAGAGCCCACACACGAAACTTCGCTGGGACTACTGTGGGCAGAACTGAAAACTTCTGGGCCTAAGCGAAGAGTCTGCCAACCGTCTACGTCATTTTTGCAGGACAAAGGGGGAAAGACAAATAAATCTAATTTGGGATGTTGGGTATCCGATGGAATATGGGAGCGTTCTGACAGGTTACGCAAGAGGTTAAAGTGGCATACTCACAGGGGCGGCCTTGTCCAGAGGAAACGGGAATTATAAGAGAAAACGATCCAACCAAAAACGGAGAAGTAGAGAATGACCGGCTTTCAGGAGTGGGCCCCTAAAGGAAAAGGAAAAGAGCGCCCATTTGAAAACGGGGGACGTACACTTGCAGAACGATTTCACCTTCACCACCCATCCCCCCAGACAGCGGCGACGGGGTGATAAGGGGGGGCAAGCACATGAATCATGGGGTGCCACGCCCAGTTAGGCCGGGAGCACAAAGGACTGATAGGGAACTGTCGGCGTGGGAGGGGGGGGGATTCTAAGGGAACCCGACCAACCAAACAAAGAAGAACACGGATACCGATTCACACGAAACAGCCAACGATTCTTCGAGAAAATTTCTCAGGAGAATGAAAAGCTGTTTCCCTGAGCGGGCAAGGGGGCATTCAAGGCCTCAACTTCCGGATGGGGCAGGGCTACCAGGAGAGGTGTTGGGCATAATATTCCACTGCCAAAGGAAAGTGCAAAAAAAAACAACCTAGACGGAGGGCACGCGTGCAAATCTAGCAGGGGCCGCACAAGGGAAATTCCGGGATACATGACAATGGGCATTGAGGGGAAGGCTGGAAGGGGTATTGGGTGTCAGTCCTTTCGGAAACCAGAAAACAAGGGAAGCTGAGGTCAGTCATTATATAGATCAAAAGTGGCATTCTGAAAGGAAAGGGAGTGCTTTCGGCAATGTCCAACATGCTTGTGGACTAAGTGCTAGAAAAATTGGTGGCTATAGAAGGCCTGAGGTTTGTCCATTGGCGAAGAGAGTAAAAAAGCAACCGGATCAAAAGTCCACCGCAGCAGTTAGAGGAGGCCATTACTACCACGCCAGGGACCAAAGACTAAAACAGGGCTTGCATCGGGGCTAAAGGGAATCACAAGAATGAAGACAGATATATAAAGGTTAGTGTCCAACCAGGGCAGACAATAGATCTTATTTCTTCATCTGGGTAGTGAAAAAGGGGTGCCAAGAAGCCAAGAGATATAAAACAGCTCGGATGTCGTTGACACTTTTTCTGGCTATAAAAACTCGAGCAAAGCTCATATTATGGTGGTCGCTAATCCGTTCCCATGGGGGGGTAGGAAAAAGGATCCCCTCTTTTTGCTAGAAAAATTGAAAACTCGAGGCGACTCCACGATGCGCGCAAAGTGAGCGGAAAGAATACCATACTCCAACACGTCGACTTGGAAGACAAGAAGGAAAAGATATGCTCGAGGCCGCTGTTCAAAGAAGCTGGATATGCCGCCAACTGGAGATCCTCCCGAAAAACGAAGAACGCGGAAGTCGGTTGTCTGCAAAAGTCGGGGGGGGAGGGGAACGCAGAGTTTATCGGAGCGGGGGCCGAGAAGGAGAGATCGGCAACCACTGGGGGGAAGGAATATTACGACTGCTCAGAGTTCGATCAAGGAAGAAAAAAGAAAAAAAGGAGTTGTTAGAGGACGCCACGGAGGTGGTGTAAAGAGAGGGAATCAAGCAGCTAACAAGAGTTATTCCGGTAGGCCAGAACTCCCATGAATTGGGTTCACCGAAGGAAGGCTGGGGAAGGATTTAAATCATCAATACTGCAGAACCGCTGAACAAAAAGTAACAGCTGCAGCCAGTTAATCTCCGACAAGTTGGATCTGGATTCAAAGCACTACTCCTTTGACAAGTGGGGAAATGCTTGAAAAAGGAAGAGCACCGGCCTTCAAACCAATACGCGCGATAGTAGTTCCCTTCGTTTTCCGGGCCAAAAGATCGGCTGGAGCAATCCGGGAGGGGGGGGGGGAGACCGAGGCATTTCAAGGGGGGGGGGACGAACGTCCATCCTCAAAAAAGTAAGTCATTAAGCGAAGATCACAAGTGGAAAAAAACCACCAAATCTGAAGGGGAAAAAACGGCAAAATAAAGACAGAAGGAAGGTCGAGGACTTTATAGAGCAAAACAAGCCCGCAAAAGAGAAACTGGACTGAAGGGGACGCCAGTCTAAGCAACACTCTAACAAAAGAATTGAACCCGATATCACTATCGTCCAAAAAGATTGTTCAAAAAGTGCAGGAAGCTAGGGGGAGGGGGGACGAAAAACAGATTAGGACAAAGTGTCTTTGAGAGGTCAAAGGGAACGCAAGAGGAAAAGCGCGCGAACCAGAGGCATTGGAAGGCAGCGCCTCTAGAAAACTGATCCGCGGGAGGAATAATCAATGTGGGCGCGGAAGGTCCGTCAGACCTGAAGCTCAAAGGGATTCATCAAAAGGAGATCTCTTCTAAAAAAACACAGGGACCTTCAAAAAGCGCGTTTGAAAAAGAACCCCGGCCGAGTGCCCGGACAATAAACCCGAAGGGAGGATAACGTCTGACGCAGAAAGCAATAAAGAAGAAGAACGAGTCAATCACCGCAACTTCAAACGCAGAGGATGCGACTGCGTGGCCTACCAAACACACAAGTAACGAGAGGGGGGAAGATACACATGAGGAGAGCATTTGCCGCAGTTCGCAACAGACCAGACCATAGTTCCTGATCCGCCTTAGCCATCGAACTAGCACGAGGCTTAGGAAGGAGAAGAGCGCGAAAAAAAGACCTGCGTCGGAC
>Ga0179593_1793366_pt1 | contig 23470 bp, 29 predicted proteins | sample CZODoug2_1_08_16_FD_185931 | JGI IMG/M metagenome (GOLD analysis project Ga0179593, IMG submission 185931) | Vadose zone soil fungal communities from Angelo Coast Range Reserve, California, USA - CZODoug2_1_08_16fungal (PacBio error correction) | ecosystem: Environmental > Terrestrial > Soil >...
AAAACCCGTCTTTCTCGCTTCACCTTCATCTCTAAAAAATGGGGAAACCGACCTCGTCAAGGAACCGTCACTAAAGGATGAGTTAAGAAGGGGCACCCTCTTCGTCATGTCTTGAAGGGAAAAGGAAGAAAAAAAAGCGCCGCCGCGGCGGGGCCAAAGGAGGAAAGGAGACTTTGCAACCTGGGGCAAAAAAAACCAAAGCTTCATCCAGACTTGTAGGAGGCGAACTCCTCTCTGGAAGAGAGTCTTGAGTATCACTAAGAACTACGTGCAAGGGTAAGAAGGGGTGTTTTCTCACCTAGGTTAACCTCCAACTCGTGGGTCCAAGGCATTAAGCTTAACCTCAGAACCCGGCCCAATCAAAGGCCGCCCGGTCCATTGAGAACACGCGACACAAAACGCCCGAACTGACGCCCTGTACCGGGGACACTGATCAGCCTCCTTCGAGGACGGCAGGCGAAAAAGGCTCGTCAAGATAAGGGGGGGAGAATGAAGGTGCGTGTACCACGACGGTCCAGAGTGACCGGGGGGAAGGAAATCGGGACATCGCCATGTACTCCGGTTTCCGGGAAAGGAGGGAGTTTAAAACCTGGGTAAAGAGAGGAAGGAAAGGGGAAGTTGTCTAGACGACGAAAAAGCTCATCGAGCTCTGGGGGGAGGAAAGAATCATCAGGGTGTCAAAATTTCTCTTCCGTCTTCCTGCAGCTCGTTCTTCTTGTTTTGGACGGGAAAAAAAAAACTGGCCAGCCTCTTGCAGGGGAAGGAACAATGCTTGCAAGGGGAAAAGAGGAGTTGCGGACAGTCGTCCGAGTTGAGTGCCGGAAAAAAACAGCAGAAAGGTAAAAAAGTGTGTGCGCACGGACTACGGAAGGTTCAACTATCTCACTCTTGGGGAAAGCTCATTTTTAATATACCCGGGAGGCTAAGGCTCACGCAGCGCCCGGTAACTAACAAACTTTGTCTACTGGGCAAGGATCAGGAAGCGAAATCGGCAGTAAGAAGCCGAGGGGGAAAAGTTCGGTTCGTCTCAAGGTCGCAGGGGCGAATTGTCTCTGCTTGGACCTGAAAACGGTGTCAGAAAGGTCTGTGAAAGTAACAGTCCGGCCGCCGGGGGGATGAAAATTGGTGCCGCATGGTTGACGTAAGATCAGGACTCCTTGCTCAGCACCAAAAACGGGGGACGGGATGAGAGGGCCTACCTTCATACCGGGCCGGGAGGGAGGGAATCTAAAGGAAACTAGGTCCTTCGACGGGCAAGCTTTGAGAAAGGGGCACAAGAGGGGGGGTGCATTTGGGAGGCCAGGGGCGGCTTGCGACCTGAAGTTCCAACCCACCTCAGGGAGAGGGGGTAGAAAACTGAATCCCGGCCGGTGGGGGGCACGAAGGTCAGGATTCGAAGAGCGATGCAAACCTCCTTCCTCCTTCTTGAGCCCGACCTTTCAAAACCCAGTCCCTCCAGGGACTTAAAGGGGGGATCTCCTACGGAAGGGAAAAGAGAGCCAACTAGCCCCTTTCTACGTGAGCGTCACGACAAGGCTACCCTCAGTATTAAGGAGGGAACGAAAGGTCGCCCTGACGCACGTCGAGGAGCCAGACTTCCTTATCTCCGGGGTTGAAATACGGAAGAAAAAGGGGGTCATTGCTTTCTAATGGGAAATAAAGCCTACATTGGTTTTCAAAGGACAAAACTCAAACGCGTGCACTTGGTACGCGAGGAAAACCAGAAATTTAAACCAGAAAGACGGATCGCCGAGATCCTCGCGTCCCGGTAGGGCGGGTTATCAACATTTCCAAAATGTTTCGGAAGGGGGAGAGGGAATTAAAGGGGAACCCGGAGGCCATGGAAAAAGATGCGCAGAAGACGACCCTAAACTGAGTGTAATGCGGGAGGAACTCAGACAAGCGAGGGGGTACGAATACGCCTACCGATCGGAGGGAATTAAAGGCCATAAGTATACTAACGGCCGCATACGAGTATCTTACCTGGCCAGCGCCAAACTAAAAGAACTCTTACCATGGAGGGCGATAAAACCGGGGGAAGGGGATATCCTGAGAGGACCAAACAGTTATATGCGGAAAAGATCATTGACGACTCACATCAGGGGGAAGGCTTCTTCTCTGTGGTTTGAAAAAAGCAACTTCTGAGAGAGGGGGGCCTTCCTCCTATAGAGGGGAGGGCAGAAAGACGTTCTCACGTCCCCCCGAGCAACTTCGATGGTTGCAAAAAACCGAAAAAAACAAGCGCCTGTGTCTACTCAAGTACGACGAGAAAGAACTGAACCAGATGATGCTTTACCTCCACCTTCGGGGAGAAGAAAGAGTCGAAAAAGCGGACACGGCGAGGGGGGAATGGACCAACCCTCTAAAAGGAAAAAAAATAAATCTTTCTCCTTCACCAGGGTAGGGCTCTTCCAGCTAATTCGGGGGAAGATGTAGGCGTGCAGCCGAGCAAATCCGCGCTTGACCTTGCTTAGAGAAAGATCGGCTCGAAAAGGTCAAGCAAGCTGAAATTGTTGTGGACAGGGGAAAAAGGGGGGAAAGGCGTTCGGGCGGGTGCTCACCGGGTTCGACGGAGAGATGACGACGCTGCGTCGGTTCCAGAAAACAAAGTTTATACGGTTTCACAGGAAGGGTTAAAAGATCGCGCGACTAAAGAAAAAGCAAAAAAGAAAAAGCCCGCACAGTGTTCCTAGGGGGAGCCTGAGAAAAAGCTTACCGGGCGGTCGTCGGAAAAAGGACCAAGAAAACATAGCTGATGCCGTCGGACGGGGGCGGGGTGCACCAGAGGGGGAGCTTTGTTCGGAATAGGAAAAACTCAGGGGACTGACGGGGGGGGGGGGCAGATAACCAGGGAGGGACACCTACAGCCAAATTTCATTGGGAACGGGAGACGGCGTGCTGCACGCGGCGGGTGACACAGGGGAACGCAGGGGGCCCGGTTCTGTCATCTAGACAAAAAAACGAGGGGGGGGGAAGGTAGACCACCGCGTTTCTCTTACCCGGGGAAGCGACACCGCATCGTCCCCGGTCAGGGTGATGTTAGCCATTCCCTCCGAGCAGCACTGAGACCAGCGACCTCTCCTAACATCAGGGGAGGAAGAAGGAAATCTAGGAGAAGTTGACACCGACAAAGCAGCCGGCAGAAGAGAAAAAGGCGTCTACACTCTAAATGGAAGCGCGGCGGAAGGTCTCATGGGGATCACGAAGGAGGGGTCGTCGTATCCTCTGGTAGGGGAGACCTCGGAATCAAAAAAACTAACGAAAAACAAAGGGAAAGGTAAACTTCTTGGTGGGAGGCCCGGACCGGACTCCTGCTGTCTAAAGGGGGAACCTTCTTTGAGCATAACGCCCCTAACGGACTGCCAAATTTTAAGGGGGGGGAAAAAAAACCAAAAAACCGTCCCGTCGATGAACCCGAGCAGCTGAGTCGAAAGTCAAGGGACCACCTAAAAAAAGCGGGCACCTACGATCAGGTCATCGGTCCTGGCCAATTCTCCTGGGGCCAGGGAAAAAAGGGACGAACTTGAGGACGACTGAGGGCCGAGAGTCCACTACTAAGAGGCCGACGAAGGCACGCTTCCATATTTCATCAGCAAGAGGGGAAAATTAACTCGTCGGGAGAGGAAGGCGCGGAAGGGTTGAGATTTAGCCACCATCGAGTGAAGAACCAGACCTTTTTTTAGGGACCGGGGGGGAAAAACCCAAATTCCGCGGCAAAGAAATCAACAGAATATGTCGTTGGCGGCCGCGTGGGATTGGACCACCCGAGCCTCAGCAGAGGAAGGGTCCTAAAGGGGGAAATGATCCTGTAGGGGAGAAGGGAAGGGGTGTTAAAGCGTCTCCCCGGACAGCTCCAGGTCTCTAAAGGTGGGAAGGAGAACTCCTCAAGGGTAAGGAGAGCTTTTTCATCTTTTCAGGGGTCTAGAAGTCTAGCAGTTCCGTGGCTGGGAAGGCTTTCGTGGATCCGGTCGGGAAGTGCGACAAAAAAGCAAGCTCTCTATTTGAAAAAGTCCGCAGGGGGGGAGGGGTATTTAAGACGGGTACAGAAGGGAAAGACCGAGTGCCAGGGACCATGGTCCGGGGAGTCAATCAGTTCCATCACCTGAAACAAACTGTCTGTCCATTTTTTATGATTACAAAAAAAAGTAAGACAGGCCTAGATCGGCGATAACCGAGGGTCCGCGTCCAGGAGTTGGAAGGAAAGAGAGGGGTTTTCTGGGGGGGGGGGGGGGGGGGGGGGGGGGTGAGAATGGGCAAATTTCGTCTTTCAAAAACGAAGGACCGGGTAACGTCCAGCCCTAAACAGGAGGAGAAGGCCGTCCGAGGAAGGGGGGGGAAAAAGAACAAAAGAAAATTGGAAATATGCGAAGCCGCGGAACTAGCCCGGAACCGCCCAAGGGGCCTTTAACTTGCTACACGGGGGGGGGGGGGGAAAAAGCAGGCGCGATCTTTTATCTTCAAAAAACAACAAAAGGAAAGAAGCGATCGCTCCCAGCATGGAACTGAAAAGATTCAAGAAAGGTCCCCCTATTCTAAAGAAGTCGGAAAAGATTCTTCTCCTATTACTCCGTGAGGCCGGAAGAGAAAAGGGAAGGGGAGGTACTGGAGAAGTCACGCCCGAAGTCCAGGCGGGCGAGTCAGGTCGACTCCTGAGTTGCCAAATAAAAAAACATCGGTCACTTAGCAAAGAGATAGGCTTCATTATACCCTACTTGAGGGGGGGGAAGAAGATTGGGCAAAGAGATGTCTAAAAGCATCGATCACCACCCGCCCCGGGGGACTGGAGAAGTAGGGATGAAGGAAAAACTTCAAAAAGAAAAGCCATTTCCTCTGACCCAGAGGAAGGGATGTTACTACGAAGAAACGTCTGTCGCCAGGCGGAGAACAAGCACTCTCGCCGGTCAAAACCTAACTGACTGAACTAACTTGGGGGGAGGGGAAAAAAAAGGACAAAGCGTACGAACTTCAGGGTTCTCCTCGGGAGGGGGAAAAGGCAAACAATGCGCCGGGAGGTGAAGCATGGTGCGTCTGTAGCCTTGGACCAAAAGACTGCGCGTAAAGGGAGTATAGGAATTGATACCCATGGAATAAGGATAAAATCGTTCTCACCCGTCTCGGCAGTAAGGTTTGTTTTCTGCAAGCCACAGGGAGAAGAAAAGAAAATCGAGAACTCTGAGCGCGTCATGCATTCTGCTACACGGTGATACCCCAAGGCTAGGGAAAAAAATCAGGGGCTGAGGAGAGGAAACAAGCTCCTGTCAAAGGAGACGAGAGCGGCAGCTACTTTAAGTAAAAGGGCTAATATCTTCAGGTCAGGACCGGACAACATGCTCTCCGGTAGGGAAAGTCCCAACCCGGGAAGACCGTCTGGCGGACTTGAAGAAAGGGCAAGGGTCGAAGAAAAGCTCCTTCGGTCCTACTATGGTACCTTATTCCGCAAGGTCGCTCTTGAAGTCGGAAGGAAAAACGCGGATCTCCTTTTCAAACGACGGGGGAGGAGACCGAAACCGAACGTCAGGTCTGCGGGGGCAAGAAAAAAAAAAAAACGTGGAAAAAATAGACAGGACTCGCTTACGATGAGAGAAATACTGCGTGACCCCCTACGGGTAGCAAAGAAAAAAATAGAGGCGTGTTCCGACGAGCCGCCAACCTTCGAACATCTAACTGAGGGGAGTCCGAGGATCAACACGCCTGAAGCCCTGGGCTACGCGAGAAAGGAAGGTATTAAGAGGCCATAGTCATAAGATCGTACAGAAGGGGCATGAGAACTTCTCATTTTGATCGGTGGCGGGGCTGAGCGCGAGTAGGGGTCCTGGCCGGGTCCGAACCCACCAAAAAAAAAGCCCAAAGGGGGTGTCCACTTCCTAACTGATGGCATGCTACCAGAGAAAGGATTTTTAAGCGTGCCGGCGCGCGGCTGCAAGTATAGGGGGGGGGAAGAAAGGGGAAGAACCTGGGAAGTGTCTATCTCTAACAAGAAAAGATCAGGAAAAAAACTTCGTTCTCTCTTAACAGGTCAGAAAAGAGGTCGGAAGCTCATCATCTCCTCCGGCGGGAAAGGGGGGGGGAAGAGGTGTTATCCATTCCCTCAGGAGAAAGGAGGAAGGTGGGGAGAAGGACGGACAGTCCTCTAGCGCTCAAAGAGGGACAATGAGATCACTCTCATACACAAGAAGAAGCAGAAATCCGGGGGGGGCTTTCTATCCTAGACTACGGAATGGAATCTCTTCTTTCATCGTGGGAGAAGGAAAAAGTAAAGGCGTATTATTTCAAAAGCTTGAAGGGGGCGAGAGAGTACTCCTAACATCTTGTCATAAAGGAATTAAACGTCCAAGCCATCACTTTCCAAAGTCCTGAAGGGAAAACGCGCCAAAAAAAAGAAATTTATAACCCGGCGTTAGAAAAAACAGAAAAAGTAGGGAAAACCTTTACCTGTTCTTCCATAAAGCCAGCAAGGAGTTAAAGACAAAAGGAGGGAAGGTCAGACTACTCTCTCTGATTCGGAAAAAGAAACTAAATGTAAAACTCGTCGGAGCCCCTGAGAGAAAAAATCGCTGTACCTGTTTCAAAGGAGAAAGGGGTTATATGGCGACGGGGGTAAAACGGGAAAAAATCTGCGGCCCTAAACTTTTCCGAAGAAGACGGGAACATTTGGAAGCCCCCAGATAGCAAGCCGTCGAGCCTTAGAGCATTCTCTGCGTTTGGGGGGGAAGAGCCCGACTGGGAAGCAGAAGGCTGGAAAAAATGGCCAGAAATGTAATGCCGAGAACGCGTGCCCGTATCGCGGGACTCCTTTTTTTTCAGGGCCGAAAAGACCGCGCAAGATTGAATCCTTTCGAGGGATAACCCGTCGACTCCAGTGGGGTTATCAACACGGGGACATCTCACATTTATAAACCTTGGGACGGGGATCTCGTTGAATCCGAAAAGGACCGGAAAAACCGGTTCACTAAGGTCGCGGCGGCTGGGGGGGCAGGGTGGGCAACGCAGGCAAGGGTTCTATCTGCTTGGGAAGCCGGAAGGCAAGCTAACGTCTATTTCGACAAGGCGCTGACTGAGGCCATGGCCTCCGCCAGACCGCGATGGGTCGACAAGAAAGGGAGTAAAAAGCCAGGGGCCAGTACTCAAGTTCCTACTTCTATCACCAAGGGAGGGGAAAGGGTGGAAATCAAGGGACCGCCTCCTGTACCGGGGAGCGGCGATGACCGGTCCTTGACGGGATGGACTCGGCTGGGGAAAGTTCGGTTATTTTTGGATGACTGTAGGATACCTTACTTACTAAACTGGACCAGTGGAAAAGCGAAGGAAGTCCGTCCTTGGTCGGGGCGCACGGAAAAGCTTCATAGTCAATCACTCAAGGCGTTTCGACGACGGGGGGAGGGAAAGACTATCACTTAGCCAGGAAGCGTATCTCTCACAAAAAAGTAGTCTAGAAATAAACACTCGGAAGCCAGGAAAGTCACTTCCACCTATTCTAACCAACTCCTGGAAGAATTAGAATTATGCGCCTGATCGGGATCGCGCCCCGCCTTCCCGTAGTCTAAAGGGGGGCCTAAAGCTCATCCGTTATAGGTTGTCGCCGACGTCAAGTTCTCACGCCGACATGTGTGGGAGACATGAAGCAAATGCAAAAATGTGCACTTAAAGCTAGAACCCTTCCAGGAGTACCCGAGAAGGGGATGGAAGGTACCTTCTTTCCCGTAACATTTCGCTGAAAGCAAAAAGCCCACCCGTTTTGCTGACCAGGAGGAAGCCGAAGGCATGGCACGATTTATTCAAAAAAAAAGGGGAAAAAATCACTCTCTTGAAGCCAAGTGGAGGGAAAGGAGAAAGCAGCCGTTCTACATCAGCCGGGGAAGGAGAAAGGAAATCCTATCGAACTGTACCGATGGGAGACGAGGGAGGACTGGCCACGCTCACAATAAAGGAAAAAAAAGAGAACTTCTGTTACCATTTGAAGCTTGAGAAAGTCCATGGAGAGTAATTTGATATCCAGGGAAAGAAACCCGCCGGTGAACGTACCTTAGGCATTTACCAAAACAAAATGATCATCGAATCTGGAGGAAGGTGGTGAGGAAAAACCCCACTGCGGAAGGGCTGCCGCAAGGGCTTCATTCGTCGGTGAGCAGGGCTTCTGACCCGAAACTGAAACAGTCTATTTGGGCGACACAGAGAGGAAAAAAAAGAGGGAGCCGGGGGAAAGAATAGAAGACGATTAGGCGGCATCCTGGATGCTGGAAATCCTAGAACGAGAGAGGGGAAACTGGGAACCTCTGCGGCTCGGGAGGAAGAGGTACAACACTTTCCTACCAGGCCAGAAAAAGAATCAAGAAGAAATCAACCGGAGGTAGGCTGGGAAGCCCGCTCCGGCAGGGAAAAGGGTGGAAATCTTCCTTGTTACAAGCTAGGTGACTTCATTTACGCTCCCGCTTCAGAGGGGAGGGGAAGACTGAGGAGGCTGTTTCTTGAACAGGCCCCGGGCGTTCGGGAGTAAATTGCAGGTACCCGCTCTCTGAGGCTTCTCGAAGGAGGCGGGTACGAAACGTTATCACGGCCTTTGCCCTATTTTTGAGAGGGGGAAGTGCTCGGAAAAAGACTCCACCGAAAAAAAAAAAAAAGCTGCCTAGTCGAAAATAGTGCGCCACCCCTAAAAAGAAATTAAGCTAGGCTTAGTACTTCGTCGATCGGGCTCAGCCGAGCTAAAGGCTGCTGCTGAAAAGGGATCATGGGAGGAGGGTGCGGTCATCGTCCCGCTGAGACGCTCTAGCTGGCCGCGGGGAAGAGACTGGAATCACTCGAACGGGGCATGGAGAAAGAGAGGCCTTGGGGCCTCTTTACGTCGGAAGGGCGCTGGAAAAACCTGGGGGAGAAACGTCGGGTGCCGGGTAATCTGAGAAAAGTAGGAGGAAAAGATCGAAAAAACCCGAGCTACAAGGGGAATAAAGCTCGGCTTGCAGCTCAAAAAAAAAGTAAAGGGTAATCTGCCTAGAATTGTGGGGGGGGGGAGTGAACGGAGGGCTTCACATGGTCTCGGCGGAAAGCGAAAAAAGAAAGAAAAAGGATGTAAACGCACCGCGAAAGTGGTTAGCAACCATCAAGCCATCGGCGGACGAGAAAAAAAGGACGCCTCGCTAGCGCCGGGATCAGGGGTGGAAGAAAAAGGAGACAGAAATGGAGGTCTGGCAGCTTGGGTGGAGGAAAAAAAAAGGAAAAAGGGGAAAAAGAAAATCTTTTCAAATTGAGAAACTCTGGGGCGGGCCGAAAGTCGCGCGCCGGGGAAATTGAACCAAGGGGAAAAAACCTCAGAACGGACGAAAGCCGGCCGGGAGGGACAGCACACGACGACCGTCTAGCGGCCAGAGAGGAAAGCGCGTAAGTAAAGCTCCGAAAGCAGGGCTGTCGTTCCAAAAAATCGGGGAGCACTCGGAATTAGAGCTCTACCATGGGACCTGGATAATCTTTTAGGAGATCTAAGGGGGGGGGAGAAAAGGGGGCGGCCCGCGGGCCAGAACTCCGAGGGGGCCAGAAAAGCGGGCGAATTGCTCTTCGGTACATGTTGAAGGGGAAATCTCTTCACGATGAGACATAAGGCGGGGTGTTTGAAAAAGGGGGAAAAATCCATCTACTTTCCAAAACTGGGTGTCTACCGTCTCAAAGAAGCGGGCGCAGCTCTGCAGCCCTGCGGCCTGGGTTGGCTTTCTCATACAGGAAGAAATTATCCTGGTTCCCGGGGAAGAAAGGGAAATTCGATAAGGCGGGGGGTTGCAGCGCTAATGATAATCCGCGGAAAAAAGGGAATCGTCAGCCGCTGTAAAAGGGGCTGGAAGAGGGGGGTGTCATAGTGGACAAGTCGATCACGGAAAAGCTGAAGTTCGTAGAGTAGGGGGGGGGAAAAAAAAGGGGGGTCGACTCAACTTGGCGAGTTTCAACCGGGCTTTGCCGACCGCCCATTCTCGAGAGTGGAGGGTAGGAAAAGACATCCTGCCGCGCGTAAAGGAAGGAGGACCCAAGGGCACCTCCGTTAAACCGTCCGGCCTCCTGGGCCCACGGGGAGGGCAATGGGTGAAAAAAGGGGATCATCCTACCTTCATGAATGGGGAAGGGAGCGGACCTTCGATGTCTCCTTGACTGCAAGGGAGATATAAATGCCGGATGGTTGCGGTGGTTGAGCACGGGGGGCGGATGCGACACTGAGGGCAAAAAGGGAAAACAATGATCCCTCTGCTGATAAGGTTATTCAAAGGAAGAGAAGGGAATTTTGGGAGGTCGAGCACGACGGAGTACAAGCCGGAGCGCGAGCCAACTGGCCTAAGGAAACTCAGAGGTTGCCTTTCCTGACTAAAAAGAGAATTCAAGGCAGCGAAGCGTTGAAAGAGCTCACAACGGAGGGAATCCAAGCACTGTACTGGGAACGAAAATGCTGTCACCCCCTGAGGGAAAAAGAGAGGCTTAAGGTGACCGACCTTCTTGCTCGACAAAAACCGCCAAGAAAGCCTCAAGAGAAAACGCGGGAGAATTGCAAAGGTCTCGCAAAGGGGGGTCAATGTCATCAAATCAACGAATCAGAAAGGAGTAGGAAAAGGGAAAATGCCTTCCAGGAAAACTCGAAAGCCGGGTCCCCTTTATTCATCTTGGAAGATGGAAGAAAAAAGGGAAAAGGGGGCCTGAGCCAGTGGCAATGAAAGCCGAAAGCTCAAATTCCCAGCGTCACAGAGGAAAAAATAGCTACCCTAACTCACTCAGGGCGCGACGGAAAACAGCGAGCACTCTCGCCTGTCTAAAGAGAAAAGCTAAAAGGAAGAGAGTCCCTTCCACGATCTACGAAAACTGCCGAGGGTAGAAACTTCAAACGCTGCACAACTTGGGCACGCGGTCCAAAGACGAAAGGAACGGAAACCATAAGATATACATTAGCGCTGATCCCCTCAATGGGAAAGAGATCATAAGAAGGAGCACCCGTATAGAGAAGACCTGTTTTCTCAGGAACGCAAAAAATCCGGCTCTACAGGATCAAGGGCCGGAAGCCAGGTATGATTCTCATGTCCAGAAAAGGGAAAAATTAGATTTTTCTCACTTCCCCTCGAACCCGCGAATAGAGCGTAAGATGAATAAAGAAAAGGGGGGGGCCTAAAGAAGGGAAAAATTATTCTTGACATTAGCCGCAAATCGAGGGGAAAAGGCGCGATGACCCGGCGCTCAAGGAGAAAGCAAAAGGAATACCATCTCTCGACCTCAAGCAGGGGATTGAGAATCTGAGAAAGAGCAGGGCCTACTAGGGTTACCGGGCTTCGGGCACTGCTCTTGACTTTATTGAAAGAAAAAGAGGAGTCGGAAATTAATAGAATGGGAGATGATAAGGGTGGAGGACAAGGGAGGAAATCAGTGGGTCTGGTGATCCGTTAAAAAGAAACTGCGAATCTTCTCAACTGTACTGCGACAAAAAGGTCGAACGATTTCTGTTTGGTCACGGAGAAAGTAAAAAACAGAGGCCTACAACCAACGGCAACGGACGTGGAAACCGGAAAATAGAAGGGGGGAAGGAGGTAAATCTCCCTAATATCGGGGCAAGGAAATGAACGGTTGTCACAGTCTCATGGGTAGTGCAGGGGGGGGGTCTGGGAAACCTAAGAGGAGAGCGGTCTCTGTCTGGCCGAGGGGTGCCGAGTGGCTCCACCTATGGGGCAGTGGCGGCTGCTCTTTCGGCTGCACTCCGGCGTATGAAAAAACCAAAAGGGTGTGGGGGGAGAATCTCTCTCAAAAGGGGGGAGGGAAAGGGAGGACCGGTCAAACCTGCTTTGACTTACCCCAGACGGCGGGCAAAAAGACTGAAAATAAAAAAGGAGGGATTTGAAGGAAAAATCTTGGACGGCATGCTTCCGTCTCGGCCAAAAAGCCGAAGAAGTCGGTACGATTCCAACCTCTCAAGAAAAAGTTCAAGGACAAGCACCCCCTCGGAGAGCGCTCTCGCGAGCAAAGCGAAGTACGACGCCATAATAGAAAAAGTGCATTTCGAAGCACGAGGAAATCCTTTGGACGGCCGTTAGCGTTCCCGCCTAAAAAGAAAAAAAAAGGGAAAATCCTGGGGAAAAGGAATGGAAAGAACGATGGGAAAAACGGGAGCCTAGCATCTGCTCGGGGGAAAAGGGAAAAATCAGACTTATTTTTAGCACCCAAAACGGAAAAAAAGGGAAAGGGGGGTCAGCACCCTGTGGCATGAAAGGGGAAAAAAAAACTGAGAATCGTGCGCAGGTAGAGGAGACCTGGAGCGTGTCCAGAAGAAAAAGAGACCCTCCTAGGGGACCTAAGATTGAGAGAATACTTACTCCTGATGTCCTTAGGAACAGGGGAGAGAATTGAAAAAGTTTCAAGGAGATTCTAAGGCCAGAAAGGGGGGGGACGTTCACGTATAATCTGGAACTGGGAAACATCACCATCAATCATCGAGTTGGGCAAAGGGGGTTCTTGTAGATTCGTCGAAGGAGAGGAGGGGGTACGGAGGTGATCCCCATCTGGGGCCAAAGAAGGGGGGGGGAGTAATTACAAACCTAACAGGCCTCTCTAGCAGGCTCTTCCAAGGTGGGGTGGGTACTACACCACCGGCCAAAAAAAAGGTAAGGTGCTAAGTAGATCCGTCGTCATCAAGGGTTGGGAATAATCATGGATATCCCCCTTGGAAACTCTCCAGGAGAACAAAACCTGGTCACGACGTTTCCGCACATAGTGGTGCAAGAGGGGGTCTATAAAAGGAGAACAAGGAAATTTTCGTGAAAGAAAGTGCGCTCATCGCGAGACTACAGCAGAAAGATTTCTAGATTTATGGGTTCCTAAGAGGAGGAGGGTTCCGGGTCGTACAGATCCAAATGGGTATGAATCGGCCCATGACCCGGACGGGGGAAGGAAAGTTAATGCTCAGCAGAGCCAGGGGAATAAGATGGAAAAAGCCCGACCTTCCTACCGTGTGAACCAGGGGCTGGATAAAAAATCGGGAGAAGCCTGGACGGGCATTTCTCTCAGGGGGAAGAACGGAAGGTTGAGTGATTTGATGAAGGCCAATGTCGGCGGGGGACGAGGATTCGCGAGACTAGAAAGCCGCGGAGACGTTGAAGGCAAAGGAGTGGTGGAGGGGAGGAGAGGAAGAAAAAACGTCAATATTGAGCAAAAGCCCGATAGACGGCGGGAATCTGAAGGTCCATTGCCCGTCGGCCAGGGAAGAGGAGGGAATCTCTCAAACGAGGGAGATATCCCGCGGGAAGCCTGGCTACTTGCTCGCACGGGAAAAAACGACCCGAGGCAGGCGGGCTTCGGCCGGCGTAGACTAGGGAGAGGGGAACGCACCGCCAAAACGGTTCAGGGTACAGGGCTGTCGGGGTCGTAAAAGCAGGGGTCTCACTCCGGGAGTGTTGGAAGAATCGCCGTGCACTTCGTCTCAAAAGCGAGGAAAGGGGGACAGGAAAGGAAGAAACTCTAAGAAGAGGCGAGACCGCGCGTTACCCGGTAGTCGAGCCAACATGGCCCTTGGTCATCACATTATTAAAGAAGGCCAGAAAGGGAGAAAACTCGTCGCGCCTGAAAGGGAAGAAATAACTCACCTCTGGCCTTAGGGCAGCACGCAGGGCCAAAACTGCTAACCACTGGATAGGAAAAAAAGCCTACATGCCATCCTCATCTACTAACTGGGATGTTCGGTGGCCCAACAGTTCCGCCGAACTTCTGCCAGGGTTAGAGGGAAGGGAAACGCTCTCCCCTTATAGGAAAGGAGAAAATAACCGGAATCTAACTGGAGGGGGTATACCTGAAGCACCAGGGGAAGAGAAGAGAAAGGCTCGTGTTGTACGGGAAGAAAAAAGCAGGACAGGCAAAAAGAGGAGAAGAGCAGGCATGTCTTCTGTGCTCAAGGACCCAGAGGGGGGGAGGGGACCCGGAGATTGGGCTCACGTCCGCTCAAAAAAAAACGTAGAACTTAAGAGAACTACAATACCCGGGCGAAGATTTCTTGTCAGAAATACAGAAAGAAAAAAGAGAGGCCCTCTTACCGCTATCGGAACCCCTTTCACATTAGGAATAAGAAGAGGCTCAAGGAAAAGTGACATGTCTATTTAAGAGCGGAAAAAAGAGTGAACCTCGGTGGACACGCCGCAGGGGAGTCACGGAGGAGCCTAGCTGCTCTCGGAACTCAAAAAAAAGGATCACTGACCGCCCGTAACGGAATGAAGTTCGGGGGAAATACACTGGCAGGTTAAAAACATTATAAGGGGAGAAGAAACAAAGAGGGGAGAGACACAGGTCACTGCGGGAAGAAAAAAGGGTCAGGGGGAAGTTACACTAATTTGAGGTCGGAGACGAGCACCACCTACAATCTGCCGAAAAGGAAAGTAGGGAGACTTGATCGAAACACCCTGAGCCCGAGCCGTCGGGAGGAGGCTCGAAGATCGATGACCGGCGAAGGGAGAGACTGAACCTTTTTCACTTCCTCATTGGGAGCGGTGCCGCAAGAAAAGGGAGCAAGGTCCCGCTGGCCGCGAATATAACCGAAAAAAAAGGGGAACAGGAGGGAGGCTACCACCTCATAACAGTTAAGGCGGCGTGAGGGGCGGCGGAAAATGGGGTAGCTATCACAAAAGGGGGGGGGGAGGATCAACACCAACAACGTATGGAGGGTAAAAAAACCGGGAACTCAGCTTACCCCCAGTTCATAAAAAGAAATGACAGAAGGAAGCAGGAGAGAAGGTCATGAGTAGCTCGTACCCCTCGTTCGGAGGGCCCGGTCTCGGCCGCGATGAAGGGGGGAGCTCAAGGACTACAACTCACCTCTCCATAAGTGAAGGGAAAGAAATCCCCGCGAGCAGGAAAGCAAAGAGAAAAGCGATAGGAACGGAGGAAAAGAAGAGCGATCACCGTCGTGAGTGGAACGATAAAGGGCTTATCCTGGTTGGGGTAGGGCCAACATCACAACCCCAAAAATCGTGTCAAAAGGGCCGTCCGACCTGCCGTATCAGGCTGAGGTAAGCAGGAAGGGGAAAGGGAGAACACTCGTGAGGCACCCGCCCAGCGCCTTGGGAAGGGAGGGACTGATCAGCCGACGTTTAAGTCACGAGGGAAGGCAGGGAAGTACAATAAATTCAAAAACTACAAGGGAAGAGAATTGTCCCACTCGGGTGAAAGGGGCCAGGAGGGATATAGAGAGCGAAGGTACCCTGGTTCCGTGAGAGCGAAGGGAACAAGGGGGGGCAAGACTTCTCTTGAAAACGCTCCGGGGAAAGAAAAAAAGATCTCGTCGAAGGCTCTTCATGGAAGAAAAGAAATTGATGGAACCATGGGTCTCGGGGTCGGTCCTACAGAGGGTCGTGTTGTCGTACGGTATCAGATTTGGGGTTCCATCCTCCTGAATTTTACAAGAAGCAGAAAAATTCCTGCCTCAACCTTAGGGGAGGAAAGGATCGCGGCGCCGTGGTTAGGGAAAACTACAAAACCCTATAAGCAGCATTATAGTTGACTGTGGAAATCGGTCTATCTCAGGAGTTGGTGTGTAAAGGAGAAGGGTAACCGTGGGGACAGGGGACGCAGAGGGACACAGGGCATAATGAAAGGTAAGAGTGTGCATCGTGTTCTCAGCGATCCAGACAGAGGAGGGGGACTTGACGACTGGCGGCCGCCGAAGTTGAGGGGGGGAAAAACACAAGAGTTCGACCATGCGCGACTGAGTGTAGAAAACCCACGGCAATTGATGAGTAAGTCCGAAGTCGCCGAGTGGGAGTCCGGGGAAAAAAGGGTAGAAGCCTTCATTTCCTCCTTCATAAACAGAGGGAAAGGGTTAAAGGGACACGATTCTGCAAACTGCATACCGCGGGGGAAGAAAGACCCGTCGGGGACTTGTAGGGGGGGGATTTGTGATCTGGGAAGTAGAAATAAGTAGGCTTTTGGGTTCTTGGTCCACACTGTCGGTCGACGAAGGAAAAAAGAGCAAAAGACAATCGGCGTGACTTGAGGCGATGACGGGCGGGCACCGTCGAGCAAAGAGGGAATGAAATCAGCTCTCAAACGAGCCGAAAAGGCGAGCGTTGGCCTTTCACCCAGGAAGCAAGGGAAGGGGCGCGATCGGGGGGATCGCAATCAACAAAAAAATCCTAAGGGAGGGACAGGAAGGGAGTCTTTAAAAGTAGGAAAACCGAGGCGACCCGAGTAGTCAGGATGAATCAGGTTAGAAAACTATGGTACTCGTCGTGATCGGACCACCGGGAAGCGTCTACTCCGTGGGTCAGAAGGGAGTTCACTGACCCTTTCCCATGACAGTTAAGGACATCACAGCAAAATCCGTGCCTCGTCACCAAAGCGAGAAAAGAAGTTAGAACGGGAAGAGTCCTATATCCGAGTCCCGGTATGCGGGGAATCGTGATCCCCGTGTGCCAGTTCTGGAAGGAAAAAGGAGGAAGTTCCTCTGCACTCAAAAGAGCGGGGGGATAACTCTCTGCGCCCTCTTAGAAAGGAAAAAAAAAGCACCGGTACCTTTAGCTACGAACATTGGCGAAAAAAAAAAGATCTACGAGATATGGTCTAAACGCTGGAAAATGCTCTTAACGAAAGGACTCAGGGGGAAAAAGGATCACAGGGCGCTGCCCCTGGCGCGTTGGAATATAAGGGTGATAACCCCGCCTTTAGAGAAGATAGACGGGAAAAACTGCTGCGGACTCGGGGGGTTGGGGAGGGGAGAACCAACGATTCCGCGAAAAAGTTACGCGTGAAGTAAGTTCTGCTTTCTCACGTTACGAAAAAAAGAGAGGAGGGGGGGCGGGTGGTCCACGTCGCACACGCACTCCGCCTGGTCGGAAATAAGGAAGAAAATCTTCAGCCTTCACGCTATGAAAAAAAATTACATTAAGGAAGGAATATTCGAGGCGCACTTAAAAGAAGCTCTGAAGAACTGTCCCAAAAAATTCCAAAGCTAAAGCTTAGGAGTACATTGCGCGGGAGAAAGGGGATATCAGGGGAGACTACTATTTTTAAGGAGACGAAAAGAAAAGACCGGAGGATCTTTGACTTTCTTGACTCGCCCAAAGGGGCGGGAAGGGAAGAAAGTGAGGCGGAGAGCTGACACGCCCGTTAAAACCAGTCCCGTCGGCTTGGCGAAACGCAGTTGACGGGAATGAAAGGACTCAGCTTTACGAAGCTGAAAAACGGCAAGAAGACCAGAGGGTTATCACTGCCTTTGACACGTGTCTTCTGGTGGAAAGGGAAAGAGGCTGGGGGAAGTAAACTGAGCTCAGGCACGGGCACGCAAAAGGAAAACTAAGTACAAGGTCTGATTCTTCCTAGCTCTAAGCCGAAGACTGAGGAATCGCTGCCTGAACCGGGTGCAGTCTCATTGGGAAGAAGAGGATTATCAGGAGAGGGGGACAGTCTGAAAGGGACTGAAATGGAAGAAAGACATGGGGAGAAAGGGCAGTTACTCTTCGGCGGCGGGTCAGGGAGGAGGGGAACGCAGAAAGTTAACATTTGTAATCTGACGGTGCGAGAGAAAAACAACAACGGGGAAGAGGAGATATCGAACCACCTGCGGGGAAAGCAGATTAAAATGGGAAGCGAGCGTTCAGCCGACAGCGAAGGGGGAAGGTGAGTAATGGGGGGGGGGAGCCAGGAAAAAGATTTCTTCATGAGGGGACAGGTTCAAAAAGGAGCCTGCCGCGCTCATCGGAGATTCCCTCACCGAAGAGCTGGAACAAGGTTCAGCGAAAAATACGCGTCGACAGTAGCAAAACCGAAAGCTGGAAAGTCAATTTTTTTCTATCAAGATGAACGGAAGTCTGGAAAGGGGATGTTCGTCCGATCTCAAGGAAAAAAGAAAAGAGTGCAAGGGGGAAGAAAGGAGGGGAGGAAAGAAGTAACTGGAAAAATTCGTCAAAGCGTGTAGATTGGACCAGATGGGGAAAAAGGCAAACCTAAGGAAACGAGAAACTGGTCGGTCAGCACCCACTGTCAAAGACAGGAAAAAAAAATTCAGGAGAGGACTTCAAAGGCAAGAGGAATCTCTGAAGGTTCGATCAAATAAAAGAGGAGGGGGGACCAGAGAGGCTAAATTCGAAACATCAATTTACGGTTCCTTAGAATCTTGATGAGAACTACTGGGGGAGAAGGGGGGTGAAGGAGGGAAAGAGACCGGTCCCTTGAAAAAACGATAGGGTCTTTGATAAGCATGAGGGGGGGCTTAACCTCCTTTCTCTTCTGAAATAGTCGAAAGGCTTGTCGTTGGGTAAAAGACCAGAGGAGGGGAACAACATGGAGGGTTCACAAGCAGACAGCCTCAGAGAAGTTGGGTGTCTGGATCATAAAAGAGCTGTCCGCGGTTGGGGTACTGGACGAACAATCAACCTCCGGTACTAAAGAGGGATCGAAAAGGAGTTTTGTTTTATCATCACATTGAAAAGGGAAAGGGGTGAAACGCTCACGCACACCATGGTATTAAGAGGAAGGGTTTCAGGGGGTCGTCTATATAACCAAGTCAAAAACAGGGATTTTCGTAGTGAGGGAGGGCGGAATCAAGTTCGTTTCTCTGAGTAGAAGAAAGGAGAGCTGAGTTCCTCGCAGGAGAAAGAGGGGCGGGGGAGGGGCAGTCCGGAAGCCCAGATGCCGAGCTGCTCAAGGCCTGAGGGCTTCATTTTCCTCCTGGCTAACAAAGTGTCAAACCCGACCTGCATCGGACCAGACTAGGACGATCCCGTCAGGTAAAATACTGGGACGGGGAGGGCTCAGCGGGGGAGCAAGGCTTGGGGGGGGGGGAAGGTGAAGATTGAACACTTTCTGCGGGGAATACCTGAGGGAAATTCGCCAGCCCATAAAGAGGGCCTGGGAAGGGATAAAGGTGGGCGGTGCTTCGAAAAACTAATCGTTCATAGAACGCTAGAAAAAGCCACTCCGGCGGGTCAGCCAGCGGGGGCCCAGGGAAATAAGATAACGTGCACAGGCATGCGCAAGGAAAAACAAAACTGGGGAAACTACTCTATCAAGATCGAGGGCCTAGGACTGCTCGCACGGTTAAAGGAAACGAAGGCCAAGGAGTAGGAGTGGAGAGATGCGGGATTATCGACACCGGCAAAGGGGGGCCGGTCTCCTCCTATTGGGGCCCTTTCTGTGAGGGCCCGAAAGTTCGCACGCCGACATTTGGAAGGCAATAAGGGAAAAACAGCCTTAAATGCTGAAAAAAAACAGATAAAGACAGGAAAAAAAGCCAAAAGGTATCTCCGATCCGGAAGTTCATGCGTCATCGGGGTTGATCAAATGGAAAAAAAGGGTGGAGAAGTATTAAACGAATTACAAGGAAAAAGTGGACTAAGCGCTGTCTATCACTAGGGGTGGGGTTGGGGGAAGGGCTTATTAACTCATCTCTCACTGCTCCGTGAAAAAAAGGGCCGAACTTTATGCACTTCAGGCAGAAAATATAAACGAGGTTGACGGGACTGATTGTATCTAAATGGAAACGCAGGAACTAAAGAAGGGGTGCGGCAGGGTGGGACTGAAGGAGAGCAAAGGTCTTGAAATTGTATATCCTTATGCTAGAATTAAAAGGAACGGATCATTGACGACCGACCAGGCAAAAGGGGCGGAGAGTTGGGGAGGGGGGCAAACACCAAGAACCGCAACCTTCGGAACCACAAAAACAAAAATTATGCTCTGAAACAGCCGCTTCTCACAGAAAAGACATTCTGGGGCCAGTATATTATCTCGCGACAAAACCTACTCCTGGGAGAATCGGAAGTTTCCTAATCAGAAGAAGGAATCTACTTAGAAAAGAAATCTTCGAGAGCGGGGAAAAAGGGAGCTTTAAGGAGAAGAATGGCAACCTTTAAAGCAGAGACTCCGAATCGGTCTCCTTCACCCATTATTGGTTCTATTTGAAGGAACCTGGAAACCAGAACTATGTGACCTGATCGAAAGTGGAAACGAAAAAAAAAGACCTTTGAGGGAGAAGGGCTTTAACGCTCCCAGGCAGACGTCCTGGGTAAAGAAGATCAGGGAGGGACCGCCCCGGTAAAGGGGGGAGTGGTGGGGAGGGGGGATCAAAAAGCCTGGTTAGAATATGTACCTTCTCTCAGGGGGATAAAAAAAGAGACCCAGACGTTTTTACGTCTAAACGGGCTGTCCTTGGCGCGGAAAAAGCACTCCTGGTCCAAAAAGCTGGGGAGCAAAAATGATCCCTACTCTAGAAAAAATGCTTGGGGTCGTCGACGTCTCGCCGAAACGTATGAAAAGAAAAGAAGGTGGGGGGGAGAAAAGGGGGGTCAAAGATTGGAAGATCGACAAAGGGCTGCGCGGTTCCTTGGAAAAGTCATCAGAAGGATTGTTCATTGCTACCACCTCATCAAAAGTTAAAGAAGGGAACTGCGAACTCCGAGCGGATGAACCTTGGGCAGAGAAAGAAAGGGTGGAAGTGAGCTAGAGGAAAAAAAACAAGGAGGAAAGAGATATATGAACAGAAAAAAAAGTTCTCGCTTGCCGCTCGGCTCACCTGAAGGACTCAAAACCTGGGGGGAAAAGGAGAAGATTAGTTTTTATCCATCAAGGAAAAAGGAACAGGGAGCAGGGCCAGCGACCAGCACGAGAAAAAAGAGAATGGAAGGGAACCATCTCCAAATGAGACTGTGGGACGGTTCAAAAAGAGCATCCGCTCTTCCGAGCATCAGAAGGAAGAAAAAATCAGAAAACGACTTCTTGCTTCCGGGGGCTATAAAGAAGTGGGCGCGGAAGCAGCTTTTAGGTGGCGTAAAAAGAATCAAAAGCCCACTAATCTGAGGACCGTAAAAAAAAAAAAGGGCGTCAAGTAACCTGGCAGAGCCGGGGAGTCAAGGGATCGTTTCATCCTGCTAACAGGCTGAAAAAGAAAGAACTGACGGCCCGCCTTGGACGGTGAGGGAAGAAACATGATAAGCAAGAAAAGGAAGGATGCAGCTAGGGCTCGAAAGTCAGCTAAACAAGGAGAGAGGGGAGGGGTCAAGAGAAAACATTTCCCCCTCCGAAAACCAAAAAAAGATTCGTCGCCATCGCCATGTACCTGTGTGAAAGGGAAATCGGAAGGAAGGGTTTTGTCCATAGAGAGCGAGAAAGGAAGGGGTCCGCGGGCAAGAGAGTGCAAACGTAGAAAGGATTGTCTTGCCGCCCGGGAAGGTAGGGGAAATCCGTCGACCGCTCCTGAGGGGGGGCCTACAAAAAAGGACCCAATAGGAAGTGGACAGAAAATTGGAGGGAGACCAGTGTGCCGCGACAAGCGCGAATCCGGGAGAGGAGATCCGTTGTTTGGAGAAAAAAAGTTCAGAAAAAGACAGCAACGATGATCTGGCGCCGGGACGTAATGATAATTCGAGAAAGGTAGGGGTTAGACTGAGAGGGGGGATATGCGCCAGGGAGCACGAATCAAGGGAACCTTGGAAAATAGTCCTCTTCCATCTGGGGGCATCAAAAAAGACGGCTAACAGCGAAGTTTCAGGGGAAACCTTGGAAGCCAGACATGAGGGGGGTGGAGAAACGGGTTAGACAATTCGAGGTGCTCGCTGAGTTTAAAAACAAAAAGAGGGGAGCACCGATTTATTTCTGTTGTAAGGGGACTTAAAAAAAAAGCCAAAGGGGCCGCCGTGTCCGTGTCCGAAGGACGGCTAAGCAAAGGGGGGGACGTGCATGTGATGACAAAAGCCGACCCGGAAGGGACCGGCAGCTCTGGAGAGAAAGGGGGAGAGAATGGTATCGTTTCATTTAAAAAAAACGGAGTTAGGAGGAACCGTTCGGTGATATTGATGGGGAAAAAAGTCCTGGTGGAAAAAAAGTGGACAGAATGGCAAGATACCCCGAGGGAAGGGAGGCGGGGAAGGGGTCCTATACAGAGGTTGAGGCACTAAATCATAGGAGCAAATCAGAATCCCTTCTTTCTCCTAGTTGCAAGGGGGAAAAGGATCATTGAGAAAGAAAGGAGAGATTGGGAGCTCAACAAAAAACGGAGGTAGTAGAAGAAGATCGATAACAGGAATGCTGACTTTCTCAAGTCAATTAAAAAAGGAAAAAGGAAGGAGTCAGCTGGCGGCGATCGGCGGGGAAGAGGCTAGGGAGGAAGCACCTCCCCCCGAAGCTGATCGGAAAAAAAGAAGCTCCGAAGGTCTGGCTTCGAAGGGGGTATTAAGGAATTGAAGGGGAACCTCACATTGTTTTCAGTCCTCAAAAAAGGGGGCACTCGACCACGCTCGATGAAATGCAGTAAAGGAGAAACTCAGAAGATAGGGTATAACGCTCTGGTTACCCGTTTAAAGCAAAATGACCGCAAGGTTGAGGGAATAAGGGAAACTTAAGCCCTTCCTAAACGGAGTCCAAAAGCGTCCTGACTGAGAACCCTAACTCACTCGGGCGCCTTGAGGAGGAAACAACAAGAAAAAAAGGGTCAAAGTCTCCTAACTGGGAGAACCGAAAGGGGGGCCGGGATCTAAGACTTCCAGTTCTAAAAAAACTAATGGGAAACGCAGCACAGCTGCCTTCTTAGGGTTACCAGGGGGGGAGGAACCGGAGAAACGGGTATGAAAAGTCTTGAAATAACGCCACACTTGGAAAAGGATTGGGCGCACAACATCTCAGTCAAGGAGAGGTTGGGGGAGTCAATACCACCACTTCTAGAGATCTAAAAAAGCGAGTCTGCGTGCTCACCTGTACGAACCAGAAAAAAAAGGGGATTTCAAGGGGGGGGGCGCACGTCGCTCAAAAAAGGCCTGCGCAAAAAAGGAAAGAAGAATCGAGAAACCAGCATGCAAAATCAGTAGGGGGAAAGAAAATCGGAAGGAACTATAGTTCTATTCTCCACCATTACAAAGGTCGCGCCAAAAAACCGTTCTACAGCTCTCAGAAAGCTTCCCTGAAAGAAGGGAGAAGGGGGAATAGTCCAGCAGAAAAAAAAAAAAAAGGGACGAAGGGCCGAGTCAGGTTGGCCAGACCTCAGGAAGAGGGATCTTTACTTTCAGGTACTCTAAAAAAGGGTGAGGAAGGACGGCTGATCAGGTGCGGTAACTAAAGTAAGCCAAAATGAGAGGGGGGAGAAGAAGGGGGGTTCATCAAGAGAAAAGTACTAAAGAGGATCTTGGGGTCTGTATCCACTGGGAATTTCCTGGGGTACACTATTTTAATTTGTAAAAAAAAAACGGGGGATCCACCTACAAGCTGTAACCTCAAGGAAAGGGAGGGGATCGGTGGTCCACCCCTTATACCGGACGAGAAAGGAGAGAGAAAAGTACCTGAGGGTAGAAGGGGAGTACCTATAGAGGATGGAGGGAGGGGGAAAGTTTTGCACCGTCTCCGGGGTTAGAAAAAAGAGCCAACGCCGGCGCGGTCATGCCGAGGAGAGACCCATGTAATAAAAGGGACAGGGGGGGGGAGTAAAAAAAAAGACGGCAGGAGACGGCGCTGGGAGCTGCACGCAACGAGATTTTGGGGGATAAAGGAGGCCTTTTCT
>Ga0179593_1481253_pt1 | contig 23469 bp, 29 predicted proteins | sample CZODoug2_1_08_16_FD_185931 | JGI IMG/M metagenome (GOLD analysis project Ga0179593, IMG submission 185931) | Vadose zone soil fungal communities from Angelo Coast Range Reserve, California, USA - CZODoug2_1_08_16fungal (PacBio error correction) | ecosystem: Environmental > Terrestrial > Soil >...
TCCTTGCGGCCGGCAGAAAGGTCCGAGGCTGTCCAAATAGGAATTAAGGAGCTTGAAGGAAAAGGCAAGGGTTCGAGGGGTTCCAGTTTTCAGGGGAGAAAGGGACGGGTAAAAAAAAAAGAGAAAAGCGTCGTCGCACTCATTATCTGCCTAAAGGGAGGAGTCCTGGTAGGTGCTAGAAGGTAAGAAAAACAAGAGAGAGCTAGATAACCAATTGCGGAAAGCAACCATGTGGAGCAGGGGGGTGTCGGAGCACTAATGGGGGCTGGAAAGATGGGGCAGACTCCCAGCAAACCCTGTAAAAAAAAAAGAAGGGGAGTGAGAAAAGAGACAGACGGAATGAGGATTGGCTCAAAAGAAAAACATTTATAACGTAAAAAAGCAGAGGGTCGTCAGGATGCTTGCTGGCTAATAGGGCTCAGTCTTTTGAAAAGGGGGTCGCGAAAGGGAAGGAAAAAAAAGGAAAGGTTGCAATCTCCGAGGGGACATCCGAGTATTATGAAGGGAGGGAAAAAAAGAAAGCGTCGGAAATTAAAGGTAAAAAAATAGAGAAATAGGAAACCAAAAAGTAGCACGGGCCTTAAAGTCTTAATAATGCGCGGGCAGGCCGAACGTCAGCATCGTCCAAAGGTGGGAAAAGCAAAACTCCACAGGGGGGAACGTCCGTTTGGGGCTGCCCCCTAGGAGGTCAAACCTAGGCAGCGCCGAAAACCGCGGTCGGTCCCAAAGGAAACTGGTCCCATCATAACCGATGCCTGGACTAAAGGAAAACGCTGAATATACAAGAACGACTGAGAACATATGTGTGCGAAAGAGTGGTAAATCACCTGGATGTGCATATAAGACTTGGGGATTACATATAGTAACAAAAAGTTCCAGCCTAGGAAAAAAAAAAGTGGGCCAGCTTATTAAATAAGAAAAGAGAGTGGGTCTCAACAACAGCAGGGGAGCGGGGGGCAATGTCAGGGGGGTAGGCCTTCTACCAGGCAACCAACTCTTCAAAATTTGTAAGCACGTGGTAACCGTGCACATTGGGCTTCGGGTGACAGGCTAGACGGGGATAAAAGGTCGCTTAGCCCCAGGGGCCATACCAAAAATAACTGAGGAACAACATCTCAAACTGGGGGGAGTCGCGGGATAAAGAAAAATCCCACAAAACTTGCCCGAAAAACAAATACAAACACCAGGGGGAGCAAAACAACAGCAAAAAATTAAACGTTTTGAAGGAAAACTAAAGCACTAAAACAAAAAACGAAACCTGGGGAGGCCGGAGAAGTCAAGCGGCTGGATAATGGAACATCCGGGGCCAGATCCCTATAGCTCAGACCGACTAGTAGCATATCAAACACCCACTGGGAGCGGTGAGCGGTTGCAGACGCTCAAAAAAAAGTTGTAACCATCGCGTTTAGCGATCAGGAACAAACCAGGATTGGGGAACCCGAGGCTGAACTCGGGGGGGAATACAATAGAGAAGTCTTCTAATCAGCAGACAGTAAAGAAGCTTTAGCATCAGGTTGGGAGAGCTGCCGTCAGAGGTTGGGATAGTCAGGGAAATTCTTACTAGTAGTGTGGGCATGGGGTAATCGGTCATAATAATAGAGGGACTAGTCAATAAGATACGCGAAAGGAGAATTGCCGGAGTTTTGCAGATTGAAAAGGGGGTGTGACCTAACTAACAAAAGGAGTGAAGATTCCGGCAGTCGTTGGGAGGAATTGGGGTCATAACCTGTAGAAAGGGGACGCCCAAACCTTCAAGAGGGCACGGCGCAAGGCTGGTTTGGGGTTGGGAGGGAACCGAGAAGGGAACCGTGGCTAAAGGACGGAATCAATGAGGAAAACTCACGGTGGCGTCGTTTAGGGACGAGAAAGATTATGAGCAACAATAGTACCGAGTGGGCGGTGAAGGTCGTCTTCAACAGTTAAACCAGGAGCATCAATCGCATGCATGACGAAATGAAATATTTGGGCAGGAAAAGGCAAAGGTCCGTGGGAATGAGGGTCTGTTGGAGCGTGATGAACGGACGCCAGAGCGTACTGTATGGTGAAAATGGGGCCCGCCCAAGTAGCCAAAAGGCTAGACAGAGAAGGGCGGCACGAAACCTGGCGAAGGAAAGAGAGGAATTTCTTCATCGTGCCCAAAAGGGGCGAAGGAAGGGGAAAGTGCACCGATGGAAGGGCGGAAGAAACTGCGTTGTAAGGCGAATTTGTATCAATATGGAATACTTCAGAACTAAACATGATAGTTGGGTGCAAAAATAGAGAGGGGGGGTCAGAAATAGGGGAACGGAAAAAAAGCGTATCGGCGAGGTCAATGCAGGGAGCAGACGTTAAAAATCCGAAGCTGGGTCGCCGTGGACCGTTAAGAGAAGTAACACGTCCTGTGTGCCCGGCAGACAACTAGAGCGATAGTGATCAAACCTTTAAGGAACTGGACACAAGTGAGGTGGAGTCACAAAAGGGTAGCCCAGTAGTGAAAAAAAAACACACGAGGCAGGAAAAAAAAACGGGGTCGTGCTTATGCCGAGTTAGCCACGGTCAGGGGGGGTGGGATTGTTTCTGGGTTCACGCTGCCCGCGGGTGACAACCAAAAAATCGTACTAGTTTGGGGGACGCAGGGGTTCGCTGGAGTTTGGGGAGGTATGAGTGGGAGCCCAGGTGAGGTTTCGTTGGGGCCACTATACTTAGCGGAGGGGCGTTACCGCTTTGTAAACGGAGCAGTGGCACTTCGGTAGAGTTTAGGAGGGGGGGGGGGCTCCACCGCACGCGGACCTTGAGAGTGTCCGCGTGAGAGTCACAGATTTGATAAGTTGAAGGCGCGACCCGTTGTCCGAATACGGTGGAAAATGTGTAGAAGATGGGTGAAAAAGGGAGAGCGGTTCCAGGTCTTTTGACGCACACTGGGGATGAGTGGGGGGCCTTTCCCTCCACTGTTAACTCTTCAAGTGGAAACCACTCCGGGTAAGGAAAGCTGGAGTTGATCGAAGGACAGCAGAACGCGGACCTTAGGACGCGTGCTATCGTCAACACAACTGATGGGAAAAAATAAGAGGAGAAAGGCAAAGAGAACTGTCAGAACGAGGCGGTTGAAGGCGGGGAAAGGGAACCACTCATCCGCAATCCACGGAGACAAAGCGGCAGCGTTCAAATGGACTAAAGCAAAGAAAATATCAACGGAAAAGTAACAGGATAGAGACTGTTGCACTGAATAAAAGGCAACTTGTATACAACAAAAGATTGAAAAACTGGCGCGGGTAAAGTGAAAACTCTTGCGGAAGGGGAACTAGAAGGCCACGAATAAAACGGAACAGCCGCTGCGGGGCGCAATCACCGCATCCGGCCAATTGAAAAAATGCACAGAGGTGCCCCTCAAAGGAAACAGTCTTAGGCATTTTGGGGGACAGGAACACACGAAAAATAACAGAGATCCCTAAGCCGCGCACAAGCGAAAAACCAAATGGACAACACGCGAGTCGATGTGGCAAAGGAAAGCCGAACAACCTCAAGGGGACCTGGGAAAGTCTTCATCAAGTCATACTACATCGAACAGGCCGGTCGACGCATAAAGGGTTTAGGATCCACAACGGAACGTGAACACAAGAAAAGAATACTGGGGGTGGGGGTTGCTGTTCGCTGTCCTGTGAATAGAACGCGAGGGTGTTAATACTCCCAGTTACGGGGGTGAAAGCTTAACGTAAAAAGGTCAGCAATAACTCATCAACGGTTTCAAAGGTATTCCGCAAGAATGAAGAGGATCCTACGGCGAAGGACTACACGTCCTAGTGAGTCTAAAAAAAGAAAGCCGTGGTCGTTAAAACAGTCAGGAGACTTAAATAGGGGTATCAATTCGGCCTTACAACGAAGGATGGTCTAACGACACCAGGTAAAAAGCGTCTGCCTGAGTGAATCCTGAAACGGGGCAAATCAGCCGAAATGCAGTCCATCGAGGAATTCCATGCAAAAGGGTGGTGCCATTGGGGGGGCAAAAGGCAATAAATGTCGTAAACTGAGATAGCATTCTGGGATACTGGGCGGAACGGAATCATTACGCCGCCACATCAGCGGGCTAGTAGGGAAAAAAAGTGACGCCCATAATTCACACCAGCAAAAAATAAACTCGGCCATGTTACTCAAGTAGGGGACACGGGGACGGGCCAGTGGATCAGGGCCAACTCAAAATACGCAAGAATGCGCACAACTGAGATGGGGTAAATTTGCCGAAACAGCGATGGGGGGATGAAGTGAAGAGGTCAAAAAACGGGGGTTTGCTCAGAAGTGCAAAGCTAGTCACATCCACTACGCTCGAAGGGAGGGGGGGGCGAATTGCGGCAGTAAACGATGACCGGTTTTCGAAGGCGAGTTCAATAAAAAAAAGAAAATACAACCGGATCAAATTCCCAAAACCCAGATCCGAAAAGGAAAAAGGGGGTGAGAACACCACTCAGGTCGCAGGTTATTCTAGTCCACGACACGAAATGTACTCGCCAGATCCTGAAGCGCTTGAAAAGTCAAATGTAAAGACTCAACGCAGCTATTCCCAATTAGAAGTCGGGAATACTTAGGGAAGAAGAAAGTGGTATATGACGGCCAAAGGACACACAGCAGGGAATCCCCGGGACCGATTCGCTGTAAGAAATTAACGGAAGGATCCCAGCAGAAAAAGAGTTTTTGAGTGAAATGGCGGCTGATGACGCAGAGAAATTGCGGTACTGTAGCGGCCAATGAGAGATAGAGAGAATCCCATGGGTGGTTTTGAAAGGGGCGTGAATTGAAAAACGTTCTGCAAAAAAGAGAGAAAAAAAGCCACAGCAGGTGGGCCTGAGAAATCCGTTGAGATAATCAAAGGGTCGAAAATAACTCGTTGCAGCGAGGACTGAAAGACTTGCCAAGAAAGTGGGGGACGTTGAGGGGAGGGCAAGGGGCCTTACCCACACTATGGAGAAGAAAAAGTCGGGTTCGACTCACTGGAAGAGCACGGGTTTCGGCGGGGGACGGAGTTGTCCGAACTTGGTAGAGTGGAGTAGAAGGGGGGTGGGGGACAAAGAGGGGTGGAAGCTACGCAATCATCTTTGTAGAGTAGGGCTCCAGCTACGTCGAACACGCAACAATACGGGACAAAAAGGGGAGGGTGTTTTGTTGCGAAAGGGGCCGACAAAAGCGAAGGCCAAATCAGCGAGAGGGGGATGACAACGGTGAGAAAGAATGTTTCGGGGATTTTGAAAAGAGCTGGGCACTTAAGCGGACGAACAGATATGGGAAACAAGAGATGAACATCCTTGAGAGAATAATCTACTAAAAAAAATGGGGGTCGGTTCGGGGGGAAAGTCTTACTTAGTTGAGGCATAGGTCTGCAAGGTCGCAACCGGCAGGCGGGTAGTGCCCCCAGTGCAATCTGGGCAGGAGGGGTCAGGTGGTATATCAAGAGCGAGGACCCGCTTGAACGGGTCTGAGACTTGTGAAGGAAAGGAACAACACGAGGAACATGGCGTTTCTTCAGTGGGGGATCGGGAGGCAAGCTACAGGTAAAAGAGTCTGAGGTCGGGGATAGGGGGGTTAAGAATGATTCCTATTTCCCCTTGGGTGTGGGGAAATTCAAACGCCGACGAGGGGAACGCGGAATAAGGTGCTTCGCGAGAAGGGAACAGGAGCAAAAACTTGCAGGCGAAAAATCCGAGGCTGGTGGGGCAAGAGTAGGCTTTCTTGTTGTAGCACAGGAGAGAGTCCGAGTGGTTCGGCCATCATTAGGGCCTCCAGAGGGGGGAGCCAGAGATTGTGTTACGCAATGAAAAGGTCGAGGGTTAGTTGGGCAAGGGAAAGGCCGGAGGCCAGGGGGAAATTTCCGAAAAAGGGACATCGGCGACGCACTCCGCTAAAAAAAAAAAGGCTTACCTGCCATCCTTTGAGATAAGTAGAAAAGGAGGGGTCCAGAGAGGCACCGGATAGGGAACAAGATAAAGAGAAATTGACTATCCTACCCCATTTAGAAAAGAAGGAAGTGACAATTAAGAGAATATCGCAGAAGGACATACACTGTACAAACAAAAGGAGCCCAACAGTCAAGAAAAAAAAAGGAATATTGGGAAGAGGGGGGGATGACTAACGCCGAATTGTGGAAAGACGAAGTCTCTAAAAACAAAAAAAATGGGAGGGAGAGAGAAGAGATTGTCGGCGGAATCCTAACTTCTGCAGCAAAACGAAACACGGGGGTCCCATGGAAGGGCGTGAGGTGGGAAGCGCAGGGTTTCCGAGGGTTACAGTTAGGTAAGAAAGGGGATGGATCCCTCGCGAGTTCTGCGGAGAACTCATGATCTGAATAGGAGTAAAAATAAGGAGAGGGCTACTAAAAAGAAGCGCCACAATTCGAAACTTTACCTAGCTCACAGGCTTGAAGAAGACAAGTTTGATCAGGTGGGGCGCGGACGTCGGGAAGATGCCGGCGTCCAAAAAAGCCTGAAAACGACGCATGGGCGAAAAACCCTGTAGAAAAGTGGAGAAAGAAAAAAGTGAGAATCGGGCGAATGGAGGCACATTTAATGAAAAAAGAATCGGACCTCCCATAGGTACAACAGCGAAGATACGTCTTCTGAATCCTCTGTTACAGAAGGAACTGTAAAAAAGTTCCAGCCAAGTAAATGATTCGCGACAGCTGAAGGAGGCCGAGGGAACGCACTCAGAGGTCTGACTGAATTTTTTAACACAGGACGATCCGTAAATCGACCTCCGCCTGGGCTCAGTAAAAAGACTCGCTGCCTCACGTGACGAATCACGGGAAGCGAAAAAAAAGGGGAAAACGTCAAAATGGGGGGGAAACGGCTGGCAAGTATCTCACCAAAATATAGGTCAAAGGCGGATAAGACAGAGGCATTCCCTTGCACGTGCTACCAAGGGGCAAGGAAGGACAATGAAGCCGCATGGGCAGTACGAAAAAAGGGAAAAACAGACCGGCTTAATTATACACCTAAGAAAAAAACAAAAAAAGAACGAAGGGATTGGAGCAGAGATGGAGCTCAACCAGGGTATTGTCATGGTGTGTGTAAGAAATTTCCAGACCGATTAAAGATGCCACGATTATTGAAAAGATAAGAAAATATGCGCAAGGGCAGGCCAGGGGTACGGGCGTGTAAGAGGCCACAAAACTGCAAAAAAAAAATCAGAAAGAAAGGGGGAAAGGCAAGTGTGTTAGAGAGGGGGGACTTTGATGTGGGGAGAAAATGACCGTAAAGTCCGGAATAAAACCCGCGCGTCGCTTGAGAAAAAACAAAGGATTGCAACCGCACCCACAGATGATTACACAACATCTCAAAATGAAGGAAAAAACGTCGCAAGCCGAAAGCCCATTCAAGCAAACAGTGCTCGAGGTACAGAACAGCTGCTACGGGAAAAGACCGATGTGATAGGTGAGGCACGGAAAACAAAATACAAATAAAACTTGTGTTTGGGGGGGGGGGGGTGTACTAGGGCCCCCGTAATAGGCGCTGGAACAAATCTAAAGGGGGGGGAGGGAACTAGGAAAGGTATATGTCAAAGCACCTCTCACGTAGTAGAAGGAGGACAAAAACCTTGAATTTGCAGTCAAGTGGGAAACAGACTCCAATTGACCAAAAAAACGCAAGAATGGGACAAGAGGTCGGCTTCTTCTACAAAAAAAACTCCATGTGTTCCGCCTCCACGGAGAAGATCGTCTTCAAATTGAGTATATGACTGTCTCTGAGGAGGTAATAAGCAGCTCATGACAAAAGAAAGGGGAAAAATCAGGGTTTATCCTCTCTGAAAGGGGAATAGATTCATGACTTGAAAAAAGACCACGAAAGGTCCGACAGTTGCATGGGGAAGCTTCTAATAGAGCGTTGCTAAAGCCAAGCAGCACCACAGGGGGGGTATAGTATTGAGAGCTTTTTTCCAGGGTTCAAACCATGTGGACGGAAAACGGCTAAGGTAAAGTGTCGGGGGGAGGGGGTCACTCTGTAAGAAACTTGGCTGGTAGAGTTTTGACGCAAGGGAAGCAAGAGAAACAGCTAGGGCGCATGCTGTTAAAGTGTGGGGTGAGAAACTTCTCCTTAAAAAAACCGGGTCTAATCAGGAATGGGGGAAGAAAAGGCGCGTCTCGCCCAATCTCGTTACGTCACTGATCGGCGAACGAAAACAAAAAAAGTTTTGAACGGATTAGGAAAAAAGTGATCATCGAAAGGTGGTCAAAAAAAATTTCGAGAAACGTTAAACAAGAGAGTGGAAAAAGTCCAGGGCGTGGGGGATGACGAAGGGGGGGGGCTCCCAAGGGGGGAGCGGGGGCGAAAAGGAAACGAGGTTTCTTAGGGACGTTGGGATAATTCAAGGTATCAATTACTCCAGCAGTTGGCGGACGTAAAGAGTTCAGGGCCGTCCCTACGTGCACAATCAGATCCTCCCGCGATAAAAGGCAGGGAGTGCCTGCACAAAGTTTCGCGGCAAAAAATTGTTACGATGGGAAAAACGAAGTATGTCGGGGGCTGATAGGGGACATTCGTGAGGCCCAGGGAAGGAACAGTAGTGCCGTGACGGGTGCAGTGGATAAGAGGGCGTTAGGCCGATGGAGTTAGAAACAAATACGGGAGGAACTAACCGACTGAAAAAAAAAAAAGTAGCGTAGTTTTGGGGGATGCCACTCAACGTAGAAACGTGGTCCTAAGAGGGGGAAGGGGGAGGGCAAGTAGCGGCCCAAAAAGGGAGGGTCATGGAATTGGGAAAAAATTACCCTCCAGGCGCGGTCAATAAGACGTTAATCGTGTTAAGTACGGCAGGCGAGTAGAACTAGGAGTCGAACACGAATGTTGGGCAAAACGCATAAGAGTGGTGGGAGTGCCAAACCATGTATCACTGGTCGAAACATAAGCAAAGGAAAGTAGACCTGGCTGGGGGGGGGGGTTAGAAAACTGGGAGGAATGATGTATGAAGACGGACTCCGGGGAAAAAATTTCGGTGTTAGCGGTTCAACTGAAAGCTTACTAGGGGGAAGCACCGTACGAGAGATGTGAACATTGGGGTCTGCTGTGGATGATGTCGCTCACTGTTGAGTCTTTGTTGGGGGAGGGTAGAAACTTGGTCGAAAGGGGATAAGGAGGAGGTTTGTCAGTAACGTGGGGCACTCTGACTGCGAGAACGTCATTTGCCGAGCGTGGGGGTGAGAGAGAAAACCGCAGTCGTCGTGGGGACCGTAGAAGGGGCCTGCTTGGGTAGGAAAACTGCAAAAGGCTGACGAGGGCGGCACGGTGGAAACTACTCCGTCTTTGGCGAAACCGCGTGGAGCTGTGGGGGGGGGTTGAGCGATGAAGTTTGGCCGCTGATAGGCGGTGGTAAGCAGAGGATGGCGAAGGGACGCCACTGAAAAGGCCTCGGTGTGGGTGGACCCCCGGAACAGAGACGGGGGGCGCGGGGGCAGGGGGGGGGTGATGCGAAGAAGCGGAAAGAGGCGGCGAAAAGGAGAGTGGACGGGGGGCATGTCTACAAAAAAAAGGAGGTATGGAAAAGAGAAGTAGGGAGTAGGACACTCTCCGTAGAGGAAACTGCGGTGGCTGCAGGGGGGGAAAAGATAAAACTGCCGGCGGCAGAAGCGGTCAAGGCGGAGAGTCAAGTAGGGTCGGATCGCACCGCCCGACTCAAAAAGAGGAAGTAAGGAACTCGGGAGGTGGCAAAGGACTTCAAGAATGCCTAGAAACACGACAGAGTTCGGGAAACGCCATAACGAAATGGAACGCTGGGGGGGGGGATAGGGGCTATCAACGGTAGGGAGAACTTAACGACGGTTCTACCGGAGGGGGCCTGGGGGGCGCCTTCGGTATTCAACAGAAAGATAACCGGGACTATTTCAGATGTGGCCAAACGTGAATACCGGCTCCAGCGAAAAAAAGGGGGAAAATAATGGAAGAATAAAAAAAACGAACTAGACAGTCGACGAAACAGAAGAGACAAAAAAAGGGGGAGGAAACACTAGACCTTTAGGGGTGTGAAGAAGGCAAGCAGCGAAAAAAAAAAAGGGACTTAAGTTGTAGCTTTTTCCAAGGCATCATCACGAACATTCTACTATGACAAACTGGACGGGCTTCCACTCCAGGCTTAGCCGGGGCCCTATGGTACTGTGCAGTTCCAGAAAGAAAGTTGGATAGCAAACGCGAGGGGGAAGAGAGGCCTGGGAGGGGGGGGGAATTACGCGGGGCAGAGAGGAATTAAAATCTAACGTCCGGTCAGTTCACCTGGGGGACGTCTTGCAAGGTTCCTTCGGGACCAAATGCAAGCGCAAGACTAAAGAGAGCAGACAAAAAAAGAGTGCAGGACGTCCGGATGCGTAGTGGAAGGAGAATAACCACACGGCCGCATGGTCGGCAGTTCCTCTAGGGTCATCAGTCGAAGACAGTACAGACAAATAGCAAGGCACAGCTGCAACTATTTCAAATAGAAATGCAAAAGAAGGCTGAATTACGAGAGAAGACAGCATCGGGTCAATCCGACAACGGGTGCGCGGGGGGGGGGACTGAAGTACCTGGGGGTCGTACGATGAGAGAATTACCTTGGGATACCGGGGAGGGGACGTCGAAAAAAAAAAGCTCAGAGACAATTCACGCTTGGCGTATAGATGAGGGGGAGCCACGAAAAACCCCGACGCAGGGGCCAGACCAGTGGGGCAAAAAGGAAAGGGTAAAGAAACAAAGGGATAATGAAAGCAAACTGGATTGGAATTCGGCATCATCTAATGGGGGCTGAACGGGTATAAACTCGCGCGAAACGATGGGTGGAGACATGAGAGGGAAAAAGAAGCCCGATATCACGAGGGTCGATGGGGGCGGAGGGGATCTCGAAGGGGTCGAAGGTAGAGTTTCATCAACAAAAGGGAGGGAAATGATGACGGTCGTAAGCGCCTAAGGTTGGGTCATCAGAAACACTGGGTGCGAAACAACAAAATCCGACGCGAAAAGATCAGGAAGCCGGGGGTAGCCGGGGTAACCGTCACACTAGAAAGAAAAGGAAAAGCATTAGAAGTCGGGAGAAAGTGAATAAGTTTGAGGTATAATGACGATGGTCAAAAAAGAAAAACACTCGCAGCGCACCGACGAGGGACATTCAGTCATAGGATTTCCAGGCGAAGGGCTACTCGTTGAAAAAAAGATTAGTTCAAGAGGAGCGAGGGCCCGAGGCGGTGTGAAACTAAAAGGAGGGGGGCTATCACGCGCAGACTTGGAAACGAATATCGCAAGGGGAACCATCAGTTGTTCGCGGAGCGAAGGGAGTTGAATCGGTTCCAAAAGAGCTGACAAGCAGATCACGTGGGTGGGAAAGTCTTCGTTACTTAAAGTAGAAATTGAAGGGACGCTAAAATTTGCACGTATCATGGCCATTAGAACCAGGGGGGGGTTGGAGGGGCGGGAGAAAAGACGGACTCTCAATAGGTTGTCACTTGGAAAACGGGAGATCGTAACTAGAGCGACTGTGGTTAAAAAGGTTCGGGGGGGACGGAAGGAGGTGCTCAAAGAACCGGGTTAAAAGATGTTGGGGGGGGCATGCCGGGTGGGGGTACAAAAGGGGGGTTAGAAGCGAACGGTCAGGAACGGGGAATCATCGAGGGCTCGAGGGGCCAACGCATGTGCATAAAAAGGGTTACCTACGGTACACCACTTGGTCTTACTAAGGGTAGAAGGTGGGGGAAAGGGGGGGGGAATCAAGAATCAAGAGAACATTGCCGGGGGGGGGGGGGGGGGGGGGGAGGGGGAGGGGGGGGGGGGGGGGGGGGGGGGGGGTTCAAGGGGGGGGGAGGGGGGGGGGGCTGGGGGGGGGGGGGGGGGGGGGGGGGGGGGGGGGGGGTTGGGGGTTCGAGGTGAACGGCCATCTGGAGAGAAGTGCAAGGGTGTAAAGGGGTGGGAGATTTTCAGGAAGCTGGTTAACTTCATCGTCACTGGTAACTGCGAGGGGTAATCAAACAAGAGGGGAACACACAATAAAGAAGCCAGTTCCGGAATCGGCTCCAAGCCGGGTTACTGGTTTTGGGAAAGAGTTCTGATTGTGGTATAAGGAGGGGGGTGGAGTGAAAGGTCAGGGCGAAAGGGATGGCTGATGCAAAAAAAAAAAAATCTGTGAAGTCGCGCGCAGTATAGTGTCGGGATCAAAGACGGGCCGCTTGACTAATAGGGCTGAACAATTGCAAAGGGGGAAAAAAAAAAAAAGGTCCTGCCAACCTTTGTGGCGTTCTTGGACAAGGGTGGGACGGCGGGATGGCAGAACGCGCAAGGGAGGGGAACAAGTACGGAGAAAACTTAAGAAAGGGTTCATATTTGGGGGGGGAGATCGTTATGGGGGCAACGACCTGGGGGGTTTTGGGATTAACTAATCAATGAGGGAAAAGAAGCAATATCTCAGGAGAAAGGGCATCTGGAGGAGCGACCTGCAGACCTCATTCCTTCGGGGCTGTAACAGGAGAAGCAAGAGGAGGCTTGGTTGGAGGCTAAGACAGCTTAAAAACATTTCAGCATGTGTTATCACGAAAGGTGAAGCATAAATGGAGGGAGGGGGGGGTCTTTTCACTCAATGAATGGGAGGGGAACAGGTTATTTTAGAAAAGCGGGAGCGCGGAGTCGCGAAGCGGGAAGTCGCAGACCTCTACCTGCTCACTAAAATGTTAAGGACAAGAATGGGTAGATGCGACTAAAAAAGGGGGGCGTGGAATTAGGAAGGGACGGGGAAACAGCGATACGACCTAAGTTAACATATAACGAATTAGTCAATAGTGGGAAAACGCTTGGAATCTCGCGCAGAGAAGGGAAAGGAAGCCGGACATCTCCTGAAGCGGCCTCGTTCAACGAAACCAAAAGAAGGGGATAAAAGTAAAAAGTTGCTAAATTGTTGAGAAGTTAGTGAAAAGGAGTTATTTCCACGGAATACTCGAAGCACAAGAGGAGGAGGTAAAATCGAAGTATGGGATGACGAGAAACTCCATGCACGAACAAATGGAGGTCCACGTAAGGGGCTAGGGACGGGGGGGGGTGGCAATGGGCATTGGGGGGGTAAAAAGTTCGGGAAAGTCTTTCTGATAATGCGAGAAAAGAAGCGGATATTCGTCGAAATCAAAGAAGGGGGGGAGTGAGGGAAAAGGGGGTCGTATGAGGGTGGGAAAGCAACCTCCCACGGGGATATATCCGCATCTCAAAATTTGACAGAAAAGGAAGAATGGGTTGACTTAGGGGGAGAGAGACGTGCTAGATCCGGGTCGCGGTAATCTTACGTCAGGAAGCCAAGAAACTACCACCTGTCCCTGACAATTCATGAGAAAATACTCACAAAAAAGGACAGGCTCGCGTTATTTAAATGATAAAAGAGAACGAATAAAGAGGGAAGTTACTTGCTAAAACGAAGCATACTCTTGGCTGGGGAAAACTGTCTCTGTTAACCATTCATAAACTGGTCATAACCTACGAGGAGGGGTCAAGCCTCGCAAGCATCCAGGATTTTAGCGACCTCTCGGGATAAGGGAGTGAATCGGGAATACTGAAAAGGGCCCAAAGATGGCTGAACGCCGCCTTAAGCGGAACGTAAAGAAGGCGGCAGTGAACGTCATCAAAAGTAAGAAAAGACCAGGCTAAAGGCGTCCTGTTGTTGAAACATCCATCCAACCGATTCGGTCAAAAGGGAGGGGTTTCGGAGGGTTCTGATGGAAATACATCAGTCCGGGAGGAAAAACAGGGAGGGAAACCACCACCGCACAACCAAGGCCTGACGGAGGGGAACAGAAAAGAATGGGAATATACAAGAAGAAATTTTGCCACTGAAGAAGCGAAAAAAATGGATTGGGCGAGAGGGGGGCTGCTGAGGGCTCGAGTGGTTTAGGGCGTTCCTGCCGATAGATAACAGAGCTCGGGTGAGTCACGAAAAAGAATGGGGACAAACGGGAAATCTACGCATATTGTGAGGGGGGAGACAATGTCCGCGGGTGGTAAGCGCCCGCAAACTCTCGTCAAGGGGAACAATACTGCCGTAGGTAACCGGGGGGTTAGCTGGGGGAAAGAAGGATCTAGAGAACAAGGAGATCATGGAGTTCTAGGAGAAACCCAGATGGGAACAATCGCAGGGCGAAACGCACAAGGATGCACACACATCAAACGGGTAGTCGACGGAGACACACGTAACGAAAACACCTTAACCAAAAAAGATAATGCATGTGAAAGGGAACAGTCACTATGAAACGGTGTGGGGAGAGTTGAGAGTGCCAATAAACCCTTTAACCTCTGTGCTCAGGGAGGAGCAGTGAATGGTCTAAGACGCAACGAGTGATGGCGAGGAAAGTCCCTTGAGGAAGAAGAGAATAGCGGCAAAATGATCGGGGGTGGGCGAGCACTGCAGCGAGGGTACTACGCAGGCAGGTCATTTTACACACGCACGGGGTTCAAGACGGAAAAAGGAGATCATAAAAGCTTATGGGAAACCGAAGGTGCGAGATAAGTGAAGAGCTCACAATGCAGCTAGGAAAATTAGAGTCACGGAACTAAAGCTGGAGGAAGAGTGCTCAAGCCGAAGAAACTGAATGGACAAACAGGCGAATCGAAAGGTTCAGTGGGGATGTGGGGTAAACTCGGGACGTACCGGACCATAGGACAAGTAGGGGAAGAAAACTGGATAATTGTGAGAAAGGGGGTAATTTTCTTGGGGCCAGGGGGACATTGGGGGGGGGGGGGGGGGGGGGTGGTGACGGGTCGACGCGAGAAAAATTAGGAGGGGGGGAATAAAGGGAATGTCAGAAACTTTGGAGTCATAAAAAGTGGAGAGTGGTGACCAAAAAGGACGAGCATGAGGCGGAAGCTGTGCTGGGAAATTGGAGTTGAAACTCGGAACTTTGGGAAAACGTGGGCAATGAAAACTTCCGCTAATCGCAAACCCCTCCCGGATGTGGTCGTGGAAGAAAAAAAGAAAAGGATTAAAAAAGAAAGGGGACCGTGCTTTATCGGGGGGAAGGGGCTCTAGCCAATTAGAACGGCCGTTCACCAAAGCAGTGGGGCAAGCATCGGGAAGAAGCGATGTTGTGAGAAAGGGAAAAAAGGGGCGAATTGAAAGGACGATTCTGTACAGTAGTAAAAGAAATCCATATACGGAAAATTGTGGGCGAACTAATCTGTTTGCGGGGGAGGTCCCGCAATCAAGTGTCCCAGGCTAGAGCTACGACGGAATAGGGCTTGGCCACGCAGTTGCGCGGGCAACCACGTGTCATGGAAAAACCGGGAATGCTCGTAGGGGGATGAGTACGGGAGTGAGGAGTGGCCGTCAGTCTTAAGGAGAAGAGGGGGATAGATCGGGATGCGGGGGGCGGAGACGATGCAAGAAGGGAATAATTATTAGAACGCGGGTAGGCTAGGAAAAAACGAGTTGGTGGATCATCATCTAAAAGCTCGAATAGTGCCGTCGAAGGCGTAGGCGCGATGCAGAGGTACAGTGGAAAGAAGACTAACGCAGAGCGGGAGGTCGCTGGGGTGACAGTGAAGCGTGACGGGGTAGAACGCGGAAATGATATGCTCCATCTCAGGGTCGATGGGAAAAGTCCACCAGAAGGAACTAAGGAGAAAAACGACGCAAGTATGGGGGAGGGCGCTACATGGATTGGAAACACAGCCTTAAGCTGGAAACAAGTTGGGGCGGGGTATGAAACTAATGGAAACGGAAGAAACTGTTGAGTTGAGGTGTTTGCAGGGTCACGAAGCACCTCGCTGAAGGAGTCAATACTCACATCGGAAGGTGTGTGCAGAGTGGTGGGAAGGACGTGGGGTCGGGTGAGGTAAAATTCGTTTTGTTACGAGGAAAAAAAAATGAGGCCTTAAAGGGGGGCAGTGGGAAAGTTACGGGAAGTGGCACTCTGGAAAGAGAGAGGTCAAAAGTGACGGATTGGATCGGAAGGACAGGGGGCACGGGTTTCGTCATAAGGGTAAAGGGGAAAAAATGGTCACTCATTGCTGACAGGGCACCGGGGAAATTGAGAGACCTTTGTGGGGGACGACTGATCGGGGGACTGGGGTGGTATAGGGATGAATGTGAGTACTTCATTTAAAAGGGGAAAAACGCCACTGAACTGAGGGTAGGGGAATGTCGAATGAAAAGGTAAAGCGCGAGGTGTGCGATCCCGCCGTGACAGTGGCACGTTGAAGATAAGGGAATCGGGGAAGGTTAGATGCTCGGGCGTGAAAAGAGCAGAAAAGAAAAAACTAACGTAGTGGAAAGAGATAGCAACTGGGAGGGACATACTAGAAGTAACGTCCTCTTCGGGGGCGATTAGTCGTCCGGGCGCAGGGACGGTCACGGAAGGGACAAAGAGGCAAGAAAAAAAGGGACCTCTAAAGAGAAGGAGTACTGTATCCGGCGGGAAAGAGGAATCTCAATTCCATATGGATAAAAAAATCTCAGGACAAGGGGGAGAGGGGGGGGGTTGGTATTTTTTGTTGGGGGGTATATTTCATAAAAAAAAAGTCAGTTCACCGTGGGTAGCAAAACTTCTGCGGGCTGACGAAACGCGGAAACGGGACCTCCGGGGAGGTCGATAAGAGCCGGCAGAGAACGCGGGGAAGTGTAAGAGGGCCACCGGTAAGACGTACGCACAGCGCGGCTATCCTGCAGAAGGAGTTCTCAGTGCAGAAGAAAATAAGGGCGACATGCATCGCAGCAGAAAAAAAAGACGCAACATGGGAAAACAACTACGAGAAGGAGGAAGGGGTGTAATAAGTTCAAACAGCAGGATGCAGTGCCAACTTACCGGTTGAAAAGACTTAATCAGGGGCGAAAAGCAACTAAAAAAATAGAACTACTCTGCCGGGAAGAAAGAGAGCTTGGTTAGCTTCGAGGCTACGGCGGACATAACGTAAGGTGGGGTAGGTACATGGGCTTCCGACCAGAGAAGACGGAAAAATTGGAAGAAGCGAAGGAAAAGTAAGAGTCAGAAATATTTCTGGAAACAATGTAAGAAGTGCAGCGACAAGCGAGCGCGAGACCAAAGGAAACGGGAATATCAGGGAGGAAAAGCATCTGAGAAAGAACGGGCAAGTTAAAAAACAAAAAAAAACTGCCGTTGTTCTTTCAAAGGACTTCTTGCATGTCCGTCTGAAAATAAAAAAGGCGGGCAGAAGACGGCACACTCGTATCATTGCGCGAACGTAGGCTACTAAAAAAATCCGCAAGAAAATAAAAGCCATCAGAAAGCTAGAGGCGTCACATCGACATTAAGTGTGGGCGAAGGGGGGGGCCGCAGGGACCGAAGAGAGGAGGGGATAAAAAAGAGTGGCTGGGCGTCAGGAAAGGGAAGAAAAATGCCGATGGGGGGGGAGGGATGGGAGTCCAGAATTCTCGCCAGCATAACAGCGTGGCATTACGCTCGGCCAGGAGGCCGGAGGAAGTTTGCAAAAGGCATTCGGCACTGAGGTGTGGGATAAAAGGGAGGAAAACGGAAACTCTGAAGACTCTCAAAACAAAAAAAAAAAAAACCTGGGCCGAAAAAAAAAAAAGAAAAATTGAGAAAATGCGTTAGAGTCACAAAGGGAACAAAAGGGGGGGGGGGGAGGGTGTTGTCAGGAAAGCAGAGGGTAGGAAAAAAAAGTGGAGAAGTCGGAGGGCAGTTCAAAAAAAAACGGAACGTTGGCAGCAGGACCTGCGTGCGCCGAGCTCGAGGGGTGGCGGGTGCACACAACAAGTTTCTGGAGGAATAAGGGAGTCCAAAGAAAGGGGACTGGGCACTCAATATCCGTGTGAGGATCGGTTGAGTAAAGGGAGAACGGGGAAAGAAAGAGTTTCAAATTGAGGCGAAGGGGGGATCTATGACTAGGAAAGACGGGTATATAAGGAAAGATGGACGTCAATGAACTCATCACCGGTCTCCCTAGGCGAGGAGATGTCCAGAAAGGAAGGAGTATCCAGAGAGAAGCTATGCATCAGCATGGGGGGTTCGATTATCAGTCAGCGAAAAAGTGTCGAGAGGGGGGTAAATTCTCCTCCCTTAGAGAAGAAAATCTCGCAAGACCGGGATAAGGTGTAGGGAGCGACGAAAGGATTAAATGGGGTGGTGTGCGCGGGAGGAAAAAGAGGATGTTCCTAGAGCTAGAAGGGGGTGTTTTTCCTGCTATGAGTCGGGAGATCTCAAGACTGGACGAAGATAGGGAGGCAGAAAGGGTATGAGAAAGAAGGGGAAACCGAGTAAAGGGGGGACTGGTAGTGGAGAGCACGTGCTAAATCCACTTAGCGCGGTATGGGTCGTGTCTGATGGCACTGGGGGGGTTGAGGTTCAAGCAGGAGTACTGTAGGGTCTTCCGGCTCACGAAAAACGTTTAGTGTTGTAGGAAATCGGGTGTGGGGTGGGGGGAAAAAACGTAGTGACGAAAAGTTTATCTAAGGGGTGAGAAACGTGTGAACGTCAGCAAGCGAGGAAGAAAAGTTGGGGCCTACGGGACACACGGCTGATCAAAAAGGGAGGAAGAGGGGGTGGGGCAGGTGGGGGGGCATGGAAAAGGTTAAACCGCGGGAGCATGACGTGCAGAAGTCAGGGGGGCTGAGCACATCTGTGCGAATTATCTGTGGGGTTCAGGAAAGGTTTCTAATAAGCTAAGACGGACTGGCTCGAGTGGGAAGCATCGCACTATGCATGTTGAGATTCAAGGGGGACATCAGCTCAAACATCAGGGGGGTGGTTCGTTGTGAGGGTCAGCTTCTTATGGGAACGTCTGCAGAGGGCCGGTCTGATTGAGTTAGTGTTGAAAAAAAGGAGGTTCGGAGTGGGGACGAGAATTGTGACCGAAGGCGCTGGTAGAATTCCGGAAACCACAAAGGGGGTCAAAACCATTTGTGTTCCCCCCCAAACCCCCCACGGTTAGGATGAAAAAAAGAGGGAGGTGATGAGGAAAAACTGCGCAATCTCTTTAAAAAGAGAGAGCAATTCAAATCTGTGAAAAGGGGAATAGAGGGCCGATTTACGACTTGGTGGTTTGGGTTGCAAAGAGAGTGCGAACGAGGACAAGAAGACTCAGATGCAGGAGAAAAATTTGGGGTTGGGCCGAGCGCTTTCTCAGAAAGAGAGGAAAATGCTGGTTGAAAGAGGAAAGGGTAAGCATTTAGCTGAGGAGGGTGGTGTAAGAAGATCCTTACTGGAGAGGTCTGCGTCAAGAAGGTCAGGTGGAGACTAATCAAGGGCTTGTTGTGAGGTTTGACAGAGGGAAAGATGGGTCCGGGGTATAAAAAAGAGAAAAAAAAAAAAAAAAAAAAAAAAAAAAAAAAAAAAAAAAAAAGAAAAACAGGGTTGTAAGGGAAGGGAGGGGCAGGGACGAAAAAAAACAAAAAAAAAACAAAAAAAAAACAAAGATGCGCGAGACCTGAGCCAAGGAAAGCCGAAAAAATTATGATCGACAACATGTGCTTAACTGCCTAGCAAGTGGTGAAGACAAAGGAACAAGTGGGACAGGAATTCGCAACGAGGCACCGCCGGAGCAAAAAAACCGTCAAATCAGACCGCCGTTAGGCAGAAGATGATAGAAAGGCCTTGGGAAAGAGCGGCGGAGAAGAAACCGGAAAATGTTCAGAACCCACGAATGAAATTAACACCCCGAAGGAGGGGGCAAAAAAAACCGTTGAGCAGACGGAGGGGGGAGGAATTCTGCAAAAAGGAAGGGGGAGTTGTAAACGACGAATCCTGAAAAGAGAGGAGAGAGAGGGAGGGAACAGTCCGAACTGCACTACTCGGTGACGTCTCATCAGAGGTCCAAGACGTTTAGAAGGGGAGAGAGGGGGAAGAGGAACAGGTTTCAGACGTGGGGGGAAACGTCTGGTCGGTGCGGGGGGGATAACTGCGAGAGGTTCTATATCTGAATTGCGTGCAACTCAGAGCGGTATAGAAGGGGAGAAGAGAAGGGCGAAAGGTCCGGTAAAGGTAATGAATAATTCAATCAATTGGTCAGGAAGGGTGGACTGGGGGGGGTCAAGGGGGGGCGCGGCATTCGCGGCTTTCGGAAATCTGAACGGTCCGCCGAGGCCGGGTCGAAAAAAAGGGGTCAGGGAAAATAGCTGCAAAGTTTGAGAGGAAAAAGAGGAACAGAAGGAAGACCGCGACCTAGAAAAGGGGGTAAGATGCTAAACAAGCAAATAGCTACTTTGCTTAAAATTCGAAGAGAGTGAAGGTCGAAAGGAAGCACAGAAGCAAAAGGGGTGGGGGCACTCTTCTAAGGTCGGATTGTAAGTGCCGAAAAAATCGAGATCATTCGAGAAAAAAAAAGGGTAAGAGAAGGGTGAAAACCAGTACAAAGATGCAAACGGAGCCTCTAAGCTCAGGAAAAAAAGGCCGGAGACCAGTCGGAAGCACTTGATAAATAGGTTGGAAAAAACAAAGTCAAGGGTGTGGGGTGTTGTTGGAAAGGGAGGCAAGAACAGCCTCTATTAGGTCAATCGGAGGGAAGCATCTTGATCTATCAAGGTTACCATTGCGACGGAACAAGAAGGGGATTGAAATCCCTGCAAAAAAACCTGGAAATCAAAAAGGAGAAGTAGAAAAACGCTAAAAAGGGGTCACTCAGAAGAAACAATGGAGGCGATGGGAATGGTATTCTAAACCCTGGAGGAAGAGGTGTTTGAGTACAGAGAGTCGCCATGGGACCGCAAAGCCAGTGGGAAACTTAGGGAAAACTACGTACAGATATTTTGAGCACAAACGTGTGCATCCAGAAAGATTGCTAAAGGGAGAGGGGGTGGGCAAAAACTTCAAAAGAGAACGTTTGGGTCAAAAGGGGGGTTGGTACGTGGGGAGAAGGGGGTGTTGTGAGGGGGACTGCGGTTAGGCCGTAGAAAAGGAAATCGATGTATAAACGCTGAAAGGTAAAGATAATCGTCCAGATTTGTCCCACCACGAGGATTGCAGATACACAATAAAGTTAGTGAAGAGAGGGGAGAAAACCGGACATTCCCACTGCGCAACACTCAAAAAAGGTAAAAGACGTCAGGGTATGAGGCAAGAATGAAATCTTTCTTTAGGGAAACGAGGAACGTATTCATAGGAACGAATATAGGACCGGTCAGATAGCGTGATAGGGCATCAGTCCTATTTATGCGTATGAATGGACCTCCTTGGGGAGAAAAGCGCATTATCATAGTCTCCAAAAATTGATCGGTGGGAATCTGTTAAAGACCAAAAGTAGCCAGCTTTAGGAAGAATAAAACCCATTTGGGACCCGGGTGGGGCGGGGGAGCGAAGGGTCTAATCTTCAATAAAGAGAACTCGACTTCGTAGAGATAAAAAGCGGAAAAAAAACAGAGTTTAGGGAGCAGTAATGGGTTCGTTCGAACATAAAACGGATATCCGAGAGGGGGGGGGAAACATATGGAAAAACGGGGGCTGCGGAGATGGGTGTGGGGTACGCACATCAATAAAAGACGGAGTATAGGTAATAGAAAGATATTATGACTCATTGGGGGAAAAAGGGAAAAGACTTTTGGAATGGAAAACTCACATGGGGGGGAATCAGATCGAAAAAAGTGAGAAGATGTGAATAGTCAACGGAGGGGGACGGGGGGGGGTAGAAGAAGGGTAGATTACACGAAAAGAAAGAGGGCAGGGCGAATTTCAAAGTCTAATGCTTTACAGGTGGTGGGGATTGAAACTGCGGACTCGAGCGGTGGCTAAGGGGGAAGGCAAAAGTCGCCGCCCCCTAGGGTCGGTTGGCGATCAGTCGTAAGTAAGGCAAAAAAGCGGGGGGGGGGAAGGAGTTTGAGCAAGGGGCCGGGTCGTCTTCACAAGCAGCCGGAAAAATATGAGGGGCGCGTCATGCGTTTTTGTGAAGAAACTGAAAAAACTAAGGGGTATTATGGGTCCTACGCACTACAAAGCCGTGAGGTAAAATGGTTACTAGGGGGGACTTGCTTTAGTTTTATCTGACTCTCATAAGAGGAAAACTAGAGGGGGGGGGGGTGACGGAATTCCGTGCTTAAAGCGCCCAAGTAGCGCCACAAGAAGATAAGACTGCTGACAGTTTGCCTGGGGAGGGTGCTTCAACACTTACAAAAAAAAAGTTGGTTCTAAATGAAAAAAAAAAGATATGTGAAGGAGGGGAATCGGGCATTGGGTATTTTGAAACCATATTCGCATAACAGGATGAAAAATAGTTGACGAGGTACTGTGGCGGAAGGAAAGCTGTTAAAGCGGGGGGTATTTACGAAAAAGGGAAAAGAAAAGTCATGACTGGGGGCCGTACCAATTGATAGTTTGTGTTAAAACGAAAAGGACTGAGGACCTACTCGGCGCGCGTGGGACGAGGGAAATGGAGGGGGTGTAGGGGGGAATGGAGAGACGTTGAACCGGCGGGCGGCTGTCTGGAATGAAGTTGAAAATATGGAAAACAGCTTATTTATTATTCAGGAAAAGGGGAAACATTCGAGGGGGGAGAGATAGCTTAATTCAAAGGAAAAAGGCGAACACTGCAAAGGGATGTGGGAGTGCCAAACGGGGGTATTGGAGGTGAATCTCCTTAAACAGAGACAGAGTAAAGACAAACATGTAGAACGGGGAGGGATGAGCTAAGGATGAAGACGGACGCAAGACAGGCAAAGTGCGTACCACGGAACCCAGCTGGATGAGTTACAAACGCAACATGGGGGAAGGTGTGACATAATTGGGGGGGGGACCGGGCGTTTTGTAGCGAGTGAAGGGGTCCGAAGTCAGGGGGGCGGGGTTGGCGGGGCGTGGTACTGAAGGGAGGTTAGGGGGGACAGTGTATAAGGTGGAAAAAAGAAAGCGGGCACGTAGAAATTGCCAGAACCGTGGTGAGAACGAAAATCAAAAAAGGGGCGGGGGAAAAAAACGTAGGGAAAAGTTTCACAGGGGGGGCTAAGTACAAAACTTGAGTTCAGGAAGGGCACGAACATGGGAAAAAAAGCCGGGGGGAACGAAAACTCGGGTCGGGTTGTATAGAGGAAAGGGGCAGAAAGCTGATCGCGTGGTTCACAGGCTAATTGAACATGTCAAGAAAGGAAAGGAAAAAGTTGAACCCTACCGTGTAAAGCTGGCTGGGCGCAGTGCGTGGTGATCGAAGCAAGCAAGCGGCGCTGCGCGTGAAGAGGAAGGAGGAGAACACGGACAAAAAAAAAAAAGGGTGGATTAAAATAAGACGCGGCCAATCTAAAAAAAAAGGAGCGCGGCAGGGGATAAGTGAGATCATCACTCAGCCGTCCATCATGATAGCTGTATAAAAAAACGACACAAGAGCGACAGGGGCTACGTCGCACTAGGAATCGCGCGAAAGAGTGGAAAATTAACATCAGAGAAATGGCATCGATTCTATAAGGTCGGCAACGTCTCAATTAACCGGAAGGGGTTCAGGCAAATCAGGGAGGTTACTAGCAAAGGGCCAGCACTAAAAGAACTGGCAGCCCTTATTGTAAGAAAAACATCACCAAGGGAAAGTTTAGGAATGTGACTTTAATTCAGTCTTACAGTAACCGGAAACGCGCAAA
>Ga0179593_1513857_pt1 | contig 23466 bp, 31 predicted proteins | sample CZODoug2_1_08_16_FD_185931 | JGI IMG/M metagenome (GOLD analysis project Ga0179593, IMG submission 185931) | Vadose zone soil fungal communities from Angelo Coast Range Reserve, California, USA - CZODoug2_1_08_16fungal (PacBio error correction) | ecosystem: Environmental > Terrestrial > Soil >...
CAATGACGTTAGGAAGGAATGCAAAAAACCATGGGAAAAAGACGTTAATTTCGCGAAAGAAGAAAAACGCAGAAGGCTAGGGGGAACGGCGTCCTGCACAAAGAAGAAAAGGCTGCGGGACCGAAAAAAGCTCCTACGGAAAAGTTGCAGTGAACAGGGGGAAAAACAGTAGCGCTCCAGCTACTGGGGGAAAAAAGGGGGGGCCTCGCGGTCCCGCCGGAAACGGTTCAATTGCCGTTTCGAGAGCACCGTCCGTCGCGGGGAAAGGGGGCGAGTGAAAGGGGTAACTTTGCAAGGTGCAAAAAAAGGGGGGGGAAGGGAAATCTTCACAGAAGCAAGTATTGCCATTTCAACAAAAAGAGGGGGGGGGACAAGTTTTGAAATGTTCCGGCCGTCCCAGGAGTGAAAACTGCAGTTTTCGCAAAGGTTGGAGGAAAAAATTATGAAAAAAAAAAAGTTACTGATAGAGATCGTGAAAAACGTCAGCAGATTTTTTGAGAAAAAAAGAAAGTTTTTTTTTCGCCTCCGGGGGAAGTGGATGCCTTTGAGGGAGGGAGGGAGGTTCAAAAGGGAGCATCATCCTTGATGAAAGAAGGGGGGGGCTGGAAGCAAAAAGGGGCGATTTTCGAAGGGCCGTAAAAAAGGCAAAGCGCCTTTGGGGGAGAAGGGGGGGGCGGAAGCGTAGAAAAGGGAGCTTACCAAACTCCTGAGCCGCAAAACCCCCCGGCTCGCATAAGAAAAAAGGAAAATGCCCAAGAAGAAGAAAAAAAAAAAAAAAGGGCCAGGACTTGCTCGACCTAAAAAGGCCCCCAAAAAAAAGGGACGCCCGCCCTGGAGCCTGTAGTGTGGCCCAAAAAAAAAATTGCCGGGGGGGGGAAAATACACGTCCTCCAGAAAGGAGGAAGGCCAGAGGTTTCAAGAAAAAGGAAGGCGGCCGGTTTCGGGCCATGTACTCCAAAAAGGGGAGCAAGTGAAAAAGAAACCGTCCCCCTAACTATGGTAGGGTGGAAAAAAAAAAAAATTCGCCAAGGCCAGAAAGTTTTCCTTCATAAAGGGACAAAGGGAAAAAAGAAAGGAGAGAGTCCACGGCACCTGTTTCGGGCAAAGAAAATCCCGACGGAAAAGGGCGGGGCGCCCCGCCCCCCGCAACGGTAAAACGTTGGAGTCGAAGGGACGGGGGGATTTGGCGAAAACTGACCACTCGTGGATAAAAAAAAAAAAAAGGGGAACTAGGGCACAGTACTCGAGCCGTCTCCCTCTGCCATGAAAAAAGGGAGACGGGGAACTATGAAAAAGAACGTTGAGAAAAATAGGACGGAAAAAAAAAGCGCTGGGGGGCTTGTCGGCCCCTGAGGGAGGTCCTCGGCCAGGGGGAGGGGGGGGGGAAAGACTGCTCAAAAAAAGGCAGGGGGAAAGAGGGTCCAGTTCACGGGGAGGAGTCCTTCGATCCCTTGAGAAAAGGACTCGGAAAAGGGGGGAAGGACCTTGGCGACGGAAAGAATAAGAAGGGGGAAAGCGGGCAGAGGGCATCTCCGACCCGGAGGACACCCCACCTGATCGGAAGAAAACCAAGACTTGGCTAATCTCGTCTGCAAACTGCCGGAGAAGGCAAGGGGGGGTTTGAGCGGCGGCGGCGCGCAAAGGTAGGAGAAGAAAAATGCCCGCTGATTACCATCTGGAAAAAAGGGAAAAACCATTAAAGAAAAAAACATACCCGACAAAGTCCAGAATGCAACAAGGAACGACCACGTCAAACAGGACCGCTGAAAAACCGACGTCAAAAAAAACAGATGGGGGCTCCTTCCCCTCCAAAACCCTCGGTTCCACACCTCAAAAACCAAAAGTCACAAAAAAACCGAAATAGGGAAAGCTGGCGAAAAAGGGAACCGTCCAGCTGCACGGACGACCGGAAAAGGAAAATTCCATAAGATTCGGGGGAAATTAACCCAAGGGGTTCGACTACGAAAGAAGGGAAAAAGGGGTACCTTAAAAAGGCATCTAACCATAGAGAAACAAGGCTTCAGGTGAACTAACTTTGCCGGAAGAGGGGGAAAAAGAAGCGACAAGAAAAAGAAACAAAGTAAAAAAACAAGGGAAGGGACCAATTTCTACAAAAAAACGTCCATCCACAGTAAAGAAAAGGTCCCGGAAGAAGAAAGCTACCACGCCCGGACCCAGCAAAAAGAAAAAGGGGGCGAAAAACAGCTTTAGCTCTTCTACCAAGGTCAGGAGGGAACAAACGAAAAGAAAAAAAGGGGGGGGGGCGTCCTACAACCGAAAAAATGAGTAGTTCGGAAAAAAGACGACACCTTCTACTAAGACGGAAGGAAAAAAAAAACTCGATCAGAAAAAACCCGGCCAACGGCCTCAAAGTCAACCGAAGAAAAGAACCACAACCAAAGTGCTCAAGGAGAATCGGCGGGTCGGGTGTCCGGAAGAAAAAAAGACGGCGACGAAGCAAGAGGGCTCACCATCAAGCGGGGGGGATAAAGAGACTGGCAAAAACAAAAAGGAACGGTCACTAATCTATTACAACAAAATTGCGAAGGAAAAGGGGGAAAAGAATTTTCGGTCAAAAAGGGGAAGTCTCGTACATTTTCCTTACATGAAAAAAAACCCTACCGGAGAAATGGATCCGATACCACCACCGTCTTCAAATCAAAAAAAAGCGGACGGGCCCTTCTCAGGGAAAGGAACACTCCACCAGGGAAGGGAACACAAACTACCACGAAAGAGGGATGGGGTCCTCCGACGCCGAGAGGCTGCAGACGGGGGAAAGGGGACAGACGACACCTTCGGAAAGGAAGGGGGGTCTCACCTTACCCAAGAAGGAAAAGAAATTAACCCGTGCGATAAAAAAAAGAAAAACTCCACCGGCGATTTACACGAAATAAGGATTGAAAAAAAAGGGGGGGAGAAAAGAACGGGGGTCCACGAAGACTTCGAAATCCGGCAGGAAAAGGACCTGGATGGGGGAAGGCGTGCGTTCACCCACAAGCATCCAAAGGGGGGGACGCCCTACAGCCCAAAGCGGGGGGAAGGACTTACGTTCCTTACGGAAAGGGAAAAAAATCTACGAGAACCGAAAAGGGAAAAGGCCGTCATCTTCCCACAGAAGGTAGGCACCAGGAAAAAAGAAGGAGGACGGGGTCTTTTCAGCGGCACCGGAAAAGAAACAGCAAGCTACCACAACTCGGGAAAAAAAATGGTACCGACAGGGGAGAAACGGAAAGGCGACGAAGCCTCCTTCCACGACCAAAGTTGGGAATCCCGAAGGACCGAAGAAAAGGAAGAGCCACGTACTTGCCAAAAGAAAAAAAACTAACACCAACTTTGAGGTGAAAATATATAAGATGGGTAAAAAGGGGGGGGCAGGCTTTTCCTTATAGATTACTTCTCTGGAAAGGAAATTTGGGTGTCTTATTCCTTCGTGGAAGGTCTTCGGGGAAAAAAAAAGGTAGGTGGACAATGCCAGGGGGGAGCATTTATGTTCGGGGGGGGGGGAAAAGAAAGAGTTTGAACTTTTCCCTTAATCCGGAGGGGGGGATCTGGGGGAATGCCCTGGAATTTTAACCCTTGCAAAAAAAAAAAGGAAGGACCGAGCCGTCTTCGAATTTTTTAGGGGAGGATGGGGGGGGAAAAAAAAAAAGCCTGTTGTTCCGGAACGTAGGGGGGTGGAGGGGGGGACGTGCCGCCTGGTTCTGGAGGAGCCCTTTCCTCTGAGTGAAAAAAAAAAAGGTGTTCACGCCAAAAGACCGGAAAAACCTCAAGCAGCATGCCTTGGGCCAGAGGGAAACGTACGTCCGAAAGGGACAGATTTCTACGCCTTCGGGGGGGGAAAAAATCGAAGGCAAAAGAGCAGGAGTATCCCGTTGAGAATTGTTATTGGAAATGGTAAGCAAGGGGGAAGATAATCCTTTTTGATACCAACCCTTCGAGGCGCTGTGCGACTTGTGGGTGAATGAGGGGAAGGTCGAGGGAAAGTCGTTTTCCTTCCTTCTAAAAAAAAGCGGTAGTCCCCGTTTTCAAAGTGGGGGTTGGTTTGGGAACAACGGTTCCGGAGGAAAAGTTTTCCTCGGAAAAAGGACATTTCCGAGGAAAAAGGGGGTGGGGGGCCAAACACCGGAGCCCCATCCTGGTCAGTCAAGGAAAAAGGGGCAAAAATGTCGCCCAGAGTTTCTTTAAGGTTTCCCGGGAAAGAAGGGGGCTGAATGAACGGTGGGGACACGTGACGTTTGTCGGGGGGTGTCGGAGAGGGAGTCAGAACGAAAAAGGGGGTTGAAACTTCGCTGGAAATTGCGTAGAAGGGGGTCCTAAGTTGGTCTAACCAGAAAAGAAGGACCTAATACTCAGGGAGAACTTTTTTTTTGTGGGAAGTGGGGTTTGTGGGGGGGGTGGGGGAAGAAAAAAGGGTGAGAACAGGTTCCCTTTTATTTCTGGGGAAAAAAGGGGGTTTCCGTTTGTGACAGTGTGTGTCAAAAACGGAGTGGAGGGAAGGGGGGGGGATGGGGGTCGAAAAAAGAGTATCCGGGGAGAAGGTCGTTGTTAACCCAAGGGAACGGCGTCTTCACGGTGAAAAACAAAAAAGGGAGGAAACCCGAAGGATGAAGCCGAAGAGGGAAAAAAAAGGGTCTTCGGTATTTTGGACGTCTTTGTAGAGGTGAAAGGGACCAAAGGGAAGGTTGGAAGGTCTGAAAAATCAGGACGCGGGGGGTGGGGGAAGAAAAATTGATTCCGACGGAGGACACGGAAGTGTTTTTTTAGGGAGGGGGTTGTCCAGCCCCTGCCCAAAGGCAATCGACATTGCCTCAGGGTGACTGGGGGGGGTTGAAAGAGACAGACTTAAGGGGAAAAAAGGGGAAAAGGGAAGCTTCCTTTCGAAAAAGGGGGAAAGGTCCATTGGGGGGTGTCCAGTCAGGTCGCCCCACACGGATGGGTGACTGGTGTGGGGGTCAGGGGGCGAATGAAGTGTCCCGGGGGGGGAAGACTTCCTTCTCAGGGGAGGCCCGTCTGAGACAGCAAAAAAAAAAAAAAAAAGTTCTGGGGAGGAACGAAGGGGACAAATATGTTTCCAAAGAGGGGAAGGGCGGTCCGCCGGCAGGAAAAAAGTTGGCGGTTTGCACAAAAAGTGGGGGGAACGAGAAAAAAAAAAGTTGGGGGGGGGGAAGGCTTATTACAGGGGGGGGAAATTGGTCATGGGGGAAAGGGAAGGGAATTTCTTGGAACAGGGGCAGCGAAAAAACAGCCGAGAAATCGGGGAAAAGCCCGCCTTCCCCCTTTTGCAGGGGGCCCGACGGCGCGAAATGTCTTCAAGAGGTATTGTGGGGAAAAGAAGGGCAGAGGACCCGAAAAAAAGAGGCCCTCTATTGGATTAAAAAGGCTTTGAAATGCTTGTTATCGGGTCGCAGTGGAAAAGGAAAAAAGGCCACCACTGAACTGGGTACTTTCCGATTTTGGGGGAAAGGAAAAAATTCTCCTACACTGGGGGGGGAAAAAAAGGGAAAAAAAAGGAACCAGAAAAAGTTTCCCCCAATCGAAGGGGGGGGGATCCATGCCTGGGGAAAGACCCAATCCCAAGAGCGCCCAGGAGGAAATAAAACTAGGGGGGGGGGACACAAGGAAGGTTGTCATCCATGGAGCAAATTCAACGGCAAGGGAAGAGGACGGACAATCTTTCCATTTGGTTATGGGGGGTCCAGGTAAATCTCCTGGGAGTACCTTTCCCCAGGAAGGAGGGTGAAATAAGTTCTCGGCAAAAAGCTTTTTGGGAAAGTTCCCGAAGGGGGAAAAGGCTTCACAAAAGACCAGGCCAGAAAAAAGGATCCAAGACCCTTCGGAAAAGGAAACGAAACAGACTTGCTTCTTGAGCCTCCCATGGTTCAGGGGGGAAGAAACTCCTCCCAAAGCCCTGGGGACCAGGTGTGGCCTCAAGAGACTGTTAGGGTGATTGGGGGATGGGGAGAAGGAAGGGCAACAAAAAAAATCAAAACTTTTTTCTCATTTCTTTGGGGGGAAACTCACACAGAAGAGGGAAAAGAAAAGGGTTTTGCCGGAAAAAAAAAAAATGGAGGAAGAGGTTACTTGGGGAGGATGGGGTCCCATTCCCTTGGGAACCGCCCGAAAGTCGGCCTGGAACAACCGGGGGAATGGAGAGGGTAATGAATAACACCTCCCAAGAAAGGAGGGAAAACACTCATCTTTCTCAGAGGGAGAAAAAAGGAAAGTTTCGTTCGGAAAGAGGGGGGCCCTCTCTAAAAAGAAAGAGTTCTTAATTCTATCAGAAAAATTTATTATATGGAGGGGATCCCCTTTTGAGTAGGGTGGGTGTTTGGGGGGGGAAGGCAATTCGAAAAAAAAAAATCACCTATTGTTCGCGTTTTTGAGGGTTGTCTTCAAAATGAAACTGTTAGAAGGGAAGGGCCGGGCTTGCAAAACAAAGAGCATTTCTAAATCGCCCAAAACCCGCAAAAAAGAAGAGCGCCTTCCATACTGGGAGGAAAACAAACGAGGGTAAAAACCGCAAAGAAACCGGCCTAAGGTTTTTTCAACATTAAAAGTTCAAAAAAAAAAAAAACTGTGTTCCAGGGGAAAAAAAAAGGAAAAACGGCGGGGGGAAGGACGCCACCAAGAAAAGTATAGATGGGAAAGGACAAAAAAAAAAAGGAAAACGTCCTGTTTTTGAAAAAAACGGACCACGGAAGGGGGGAAAAGGGGGGAAAACGTTGGTTTGAGCAATTGGGGGAAGGGTCAAAGTGGAAGTGATAGGTTGGGAGGGGAAAAAAGAACCCAGTCTAGGGCTCCCTAACACCCAGTAAAGTCAGGGGAGAAAAAGGCCCAAATTGAAAAAAAGGGAAAAAAAAAAACCATTCCCTTTCCTGCAAAAATATTGATTGCACAACCAGGTTGGGGAAAGTAAAGCCTGGAGGGAAAAACCCTTTCTTTTCTAGGTTCCTCCCTCCGGGAAAGGGGGGAATGCTTTCCTGGTGAAGAAAATACCGGGGTGGGGGGGAAGAGGCTCTTCAGACGTGGAAGGAGGGAATTTTTGGAAAAAAAGACACTAAAAAATCAAGGGGGGGGAAAATCCTTCGCCGGGGGGGGAGGAGCTTTGCTCCGGAAGTTGAGGTGAAGGCAGAAAAATAGAAAACAACAACCAGGGGGGAAAAGAAGGATTAAAATAGATAGAAAAATGGAAGAGGCCGGAAAAAAAGTTTCGAAAGGAACAAAAATGCGCAAGGAATCCCTTTTCTTTCTTTAAACGCTAAAGAGCGGAAAAGGACACGCCAGTGAAAAATGGGGGAGCAAACCTGAACCAAATCTTAAGGGGACACACGAAGCACCGAATGGCGGGAGGGGTCCTCTTGGCGTTAAATCGTCAGCATGTAGAAAAAAGGGGAAAAGGAAAAATGCTATGGAGGGGGGGAAGTTGACGAAAAAAAAAAAAAAAAGCATGGCAAACCGGGAAAAAAAAGGGTGTGAGAAAAGCCTGACGGGCCTTTCTGAATCCTACGTGGGGCGGGGGGGGTCTAAAAAAGAGGGGGGGTCCAGGGGGGAAGAAGAGCAACGAGAAAAAAAGGGGAGTTTCCATTTCCAACGTGGAGTTCAAACGTGTTGGGGAATGAGAGTCAGGTGGGGGAAACATGGAGGAAAAAAAAAATGCCCTTTTAGGGAGAAACGGGGGGGTCCAGGAAGGGGGAAAAACTCCCTGGAAAGGGTATCGGTGAGAAAAGCCTTCAAACAACTTTTTTGGGGGCAAAAGTGGGGTAAACAGTTTTTCACGGATCAAGAAAAAGGGGAAAAGGGCAAGGGATGCAGGGGGGGGTGCTTTAACGAGAAGGCGGACGGAGGGGGGGGGGGGTGCATCATCATTATTAACCAGGTAAGTTTTGGGGGGTGTGGGGGGGAAAGCTTCGAGTCAGAAACAGAGTGTTCCCTAAAAAAAAAAGAGGGCCCTGGTGGGGGGGTCAAAAAAAACGTATCTTCTCGGGACTAACCAAATAGGAGGGGGGGAGCCGCCCTCTTGAAAAAAGAAGGAAAAAAGAGAATGAATTACTCAAAAAAATGGTCACGCTATCTTGAAAAAATGACTTTCATCAGCAAAACAAAAAAGAAGAAAAAAAGGGAGCCACAAAAAGGGAGAAAAAACTCCCTCCCGAGGGGGTCTTGCGAAAGGAGTGAAAAAGTGTGGCCAACGGGAGGGGAAATACAGAAAGACGCCAAGGGAAAGTGAAGGAAAGACCCATAAAAACCTACTGGATGCTGCGGTGGAGGGTCGACCCTGGAAAAAAAGGGAAAAGCTCAGGGTATCAGTCAAAAAATAAGGGGGGCGGCACAAAGAGGGTGAGGGTTCCAAAAGAAGGGTGTTTCCAACAGAAGACAACATTGGGGGGCACACAGAGGAAAGCGGGTTGGGAGAGAAGAGGTTCCACAGGCAAAACAAAAGCCAGCTATCCCTGAGAGGGAGCCTTCTTGCGGTGTCTCCAAAGAAAGATTTGAGGGGGAGAAAAGTAAAAAAAGGGGGGGGGGACTTCTTCCCTGAGGCCAACTCAGGAAGCTGTACCAAAAGCTGGGGGGTAAAAAAGGGATTTGGAAACTCCAAGAGAAGGGATCCTGGGGGAAAAAATAGTCACGGCTTTTTTCCAGGGGGGAGGCACTATTTGCACCGACTGAAGGAAGAAGGTGGCCGTGCAGGGGAAAGGGAGGAGGAGTCACGGGGAAAAAGGGGAAGGATGGTGTCCGTCCCAAAGGGTCCAGCAAGGAGAATACCGTGCCCTTTGAAGAAAGGGGCTTCACGGGAAGTCAGGGGGGACCTTCTATCCAAAAAAAACGACACTCGGTCCAGTTTGGGGAAAGGACCAGGGGGAGGGAAGGGAAACAAATAACCGTTTTAAAAAAAACGTGAAAAATGCGGGGGTCCAAGAAAAAGGGAAAAAAAAAAGAAATCGGGGAGAAAAGGAAAAACCAATTGCTTCTCGTCTGAACACCCTCAGAGTCAAGGGAGAGGAGGAGGCTAGAAAACTGTCTTTCTGAGAGGGGAAAAAAGTAATGGTCGGATCCAAAAACAAAAAAAGGGGAACACATGAACAAAAAAGGACCATTTTTTGACGACCCCAAGGAAAAAAAACCTTCCTCCACGTATAGGTGAACCATAATGCCAGCAACCAATCCAAAAAGGGAGCCTCGGAAGAAAAAGAAAAAAGGTAAAGGCGGAGAACAGAGTGTGGGAAAAATTCTCACCCTTAAAAACCCCTAATAAAACGATGCAGACACAGATAAGAAGGGAACTCAGAAGGAAAGAAGAACTTTAAGAAGTTAGCCACTTAAACTCTAGCGGAAAAACGAGTAACCCCCCAGAACTATTAAAATGGGCAATACTGAGAAAAAGGATTTAGGTACAACTGGGGAAATGGACCATCTGAAGGGAAAGAAGACCCTTCCTCTTTCAAAAAACCTTCCATGAAAGGAGCAAGGAAAGGTCCCTTCCACAAAAAAAACCACGTTGTCCGAGAAAGGGTGAGGGGAAGGCAAGCTAACAATAAAGAACTAGAAGGGAGGGGGGGGAGAAATCAAGAAAAGGGGAAACAACTCCTGAACATCACACTTAAAAAAGCACTTAAGGGGAGGGGGTAAACGAGAAAACGGAAAAAAAAAAAAAATGGGACCCCTCGATCGAAGAATGCCTACCGAATTAACTTAAAGGAAAAAGGGAGAATCGGGGGCGTACCAGGAGCCTTTAAAAAAATACCGACAGGGGAAAAGGGGGCCTTTAAAAGCACGACCAAGCCGAAACCTGAAGAAAAGAGAAAAGAAAAAACTCAAAACCTGAAAAGGGACTTTCACCAATGGGGCCACTTCCACACCGGGAAAGAAAAAAGACGTCTCCAAAAAAGAAAAAAACCACTAACCTCACTGGGAACCTATCATCAGGGAGGGGAAAAAGAGTTCTTGTGGAAAAGAGGGGGGAGGAAGAAAAGCAGCTACGATACCAAAGAAAAAAAGAACATCCTTTTCTACGACGTTCCCTACAGGGACAGGATAGAAGGGAAACTGGAGGGGGAAAATCAGCACTGAAACGTCAAAGAACAAAGGGCCCGGGGAAAGAGAACGATTTCAAGGGGGAAAAAAGAAGGAGAACGTAAACCAAAAAACCTACCACTTGGGGAGAGGAAGCCACCCCCCAATCGTCCGCAGTGGGGCCCAAATCACTCCGAACCCCAGTCCCGTCCTGGTGTTCGTTACGAATAGGGAGTGGAAGAGGCTTGAGGGTTTTTTCCGTGAGTCTGGGTCGTGTTAGGGTGCGGGGGAGGGGCACTGTAAGCGAGAAGGGCAGGAGGAGTAACTTAGGTTATAAGGTTGGAGGTGGTTACCCACCACTAACGTTGGGTAGTCTGTGGTCCTGAGACGAGGGGGAAAGAACAGGAAGAATTTTGAGGCTGGGACAGCCGTGTATCACGCTGGTTTATTGCTCGGAGGCGGAACGGATGCGTCAACTTTTGTGGGTTTGGGTCAGTACACTCCGGCCGGCGAGGGAATTCCATGATCGCCCTCCGCCCAGGGGGAAGGAAGAGTTAGACTTCACCCCTGGGATCGCGCCAGAGTTTCAGAAAACGGGGCCCTCAGATAGGTCTACCTTCGCTTCTGGGGGAGAAACGGGGACGAAAAACAATATATGACTCAGGGACTGGGAACATCTACAATGGGGAGGGGAACAGGTGAACCAAGGAAAGAATTCATAGAAACAAAACCAGTTGAAGTGCCCAACAGGGGGGTGAACCTCAACCGGGGAAAAAAAAAAAAAAAAAAAAAAACCCTTCTTACATAAGAAAGGGCTCCTTTAAAACTCAAAGGGGTAAAGAAACTACGGAGTTTCTTGTTCGAAATCTTCTTACAGAAAATAGGGGGGGAAAAAAAAGACTACTCCGACACGGGAAAGCACCTTCCCACCACCTTCCTTTAGGGTCCGCAGGGGAGGGGCCCGTGCACAAAAAAAAATACTCAGTGGGAATTGAAAAAGGGGACTGGGGGTTTCTTCTATTTCGTTCTCGAAGGGGATTTGTAAAAGAAAACCATCTTCAAGGGCCCCCGAACCTCTGGGAGCCGGGACGAGGGCAACAAAAAGGAAAAAGCCCTACAACGAGACTTTTCCAAGCAGAAAAAAAAAAAACGAATAAAGGGGGGAGTGGACAAATTCAGAAAAAAGGGGGGTCCACGGAAAAAAGAACATCTTCCTTTTCATCTCACCTGGAAGTTAATGCACTTCAAGTCCAAAAAGGGAAAAATAACCAAAAAAACCGAAGGGGGGGAAAAAGTACTAGGGGGGAAGGAAAAAAAAAGTCCCTACTAATCCTAAATTTCTGACATGGGGGGGAGCGGAGGGCAAAAAAAGAAAGAAGAAGGGCTATCAGTAAAAAGGGAAAGACGAAAATCTCTCAACAAAAAAAAAAAACGGATGATGATTAAAAAATGGGAAGAAAGTCGCGTCAAAAAGAAACTGAGTGAAAAAAAGAACTCCTTGAGAAATGAAAGGGCCCTCCTTCTCCATTTTTGGGGGATTTTCGTGGGATGTCGAAGGACCGTGAGGACACCCAAAAGGGGACCATGCACGAAAAGGGGGAGGGTTTTGTAGCTCCTGAAAAAAAAGTTTAATATTGGTGAAAAGGGGGACACCCGCCTGTCCAGAAAAAAAGGGAGGAGGGAGGGTCCGGTGAGGGAAAAAAATGAAGGAAAACTCTCAGGGGGAAGCGGAAAACTCCGTTCAGGAAAAAAACCCCACCCCCCAAGGGGGGCGGGAGTTCTCGTGAGAATGGTGAACTCCGGAAGGGGAACGTCAAAAAGAAGGGGGAAAAAGTCCGGGGGAAAAAAGAAGTCCTTTTTTGGAGACAATAAAAAGAAGGAGAAAAACCTGCCGTCCGGGGGGGGGGGGGGTGCAAAAACCAGGGAAGAAAATGGTGACCCCCCCGAAATGCCTTTTGGTGGACGGAGGAGGGGGGGGGGCCGGTAAAAGGGGGGGGGGGAAAAAACCCTATGGAGAAAACCTTAAAAAGGCTCCAATGGGAACGAAGGTCCTTAAGAAAATACTAAAGGGTGGATTGGGGCACGTTTCCTTCGGGGGGTCTTTTGAAATACCCCCCCTGACACGGAAAAAGGAAGGGGGATGTCCTATTTGATCTAAATGTTAACACGAGCCGTCCTGGAGGGGGAGAAAAAAAGACCGTCAAAGGGGGGGTGGTCTTGTTAAAAGTGTCCTTAATAGAAAAACGGGTTTCCGGAGAACCAGGGGAATGTATTTAAAAATTTACTATGAAGGGGGTGTGTTCCTCTGAAAAAAGTGTCCGGGTAGAGGGGAGGAAGGGTCACGAGCCGGCCCCCCTTTGCCGGGGGGAAATAACTGAAAAAAGGAAGGGGGCTGAGAAGGGTCCTTCCGTTTACTAAAGTTTTAAGATCGGTGCCTAAGGGGGGTTGAGAGGGGGGGGGGAACCGTCCTGGGTTTATGTGGGGATGACATGAGGGGGGGGGGGACGTAGAGGTTTTTCTAAAAAAAAGAAAAAAAAACCTACACGGGGAAGGATATCGGAATAAATGGGGGACCCCTGTTCGTGGGTTTGGATAGGGTTGTCGTGGGGGAAGGGGGGGTGGGGGCCAGCCAGGGAAAAAGGAAATTCACAGGGGGGGAAAAATAGGGGGTCTTTTTTAAAAGGTGGTTTAGCTGTCCAAAACATAGGGGAAAAAGAAGAAGCCGAAATCGGGAGGAAAAAAACACGCCATCCAGGACAAATTAAAAAGAAAAAAATACCGGGGGAGAGGTAATGTAATCCTAAGCCCTTCTTCCAGTGGTGATGGTGAGGAGAACTGAGTGGGGGAGAGGACCCGCAAAAGGGGGGGAAAGGGGGGGAAGGTGGGAAGGGGGAGCCCGAATTGGGCTTGGATTGTAGGAAAAACAAGGGAAAGGGGGGGAAAAGTGGGGGGGAAATTGTTGCTGGAAAAATCGACATTTGGATCACAAGGTGTCGGGGGGAAAACGAACGTAATGTAAGTTTGCCGGGAAGGACAACGGGTTCTCCCGAAGAAGGGTGTTCCGAGACGAAAAAAAAAAAAAAACAACAAGAGTTGGGGTTCCTGGTGGGTGAAAAGCGTCGAGGATGGGGAAAAGAAAGTAAACGGGGGAAGTCTTCGTGAAGGGGACGGTGTCCGAGGGGGAAGGTGGAGGGGAATTGGGGGGGGAAGGCCCGCCCGGGAAAGTTCTGGGGGGTTCGTGGTAGTTGCACTAAAAGGTGCCGCGGTCCTGTTCGTGGAAAAGGGCCCGGTTGAATTCTGCAGGAAGTGCTGGTTCCCAAGGGGGCTCTGGAATGAGGAAAAGGGTTGTGTCCGTATTCCCGGGGGTTTCCCAATGTTCTAGACACCTGCGGGGGAAAAAGTTAAAAAGGGGGGGAATGTGCGGTGGAAGGCTCAAAGTGCTATCAAAAGCGAAGAAGGAACGTCAGCAAGAAGGAAGCCTTGCCGAAAGCCAGGCCCGAGTCAAGGGAGCCTTCCCTTGGGGTGGAAACGGGTGCTATCCAGGATTTTAGGTAGGGAGAATGAAATCGAAGGGAACATTCCGGGAGGGGGGGATCTTCACGAAAGGTCAGTCACAACGGGAAATGTACTGGGGGAAGGTGGGGGGGGGGAGGGGGATCTCCTGAAATCCGCGTCAAAAGGGAGAACAAGAGGGACCTTGAAAAAAGGAAGGATTGATCGTCTTTCACAAACCCGCCAGTACCGAGTGGGGCAGGGGGGCCAATAACTTTTGTGGGGGCCGCCTTGCAAGGCCAAGAAAGAAAAAAGAAAAGGGTCCTTAAAAAGAAAGAAAAAAAAAAAAAAACGGCACTATATCTTAAAAAAAAAGGCCTATTCGTTGGGTTACAGGGCAAGAAAGAAAAAAGATGGTAACCCTGTCCATCGAAAGGGAAGGGGGGGCACAGACCCCCCCTTAGATTAAAAAGCGTGGCCAATCCCCGCAGGGAAAAAAAGGAAACTGCCGGCGTGGCGGACTCCAGAAGCCGCAAGAAAGAAACCCGGGGGGGGGTGCTTCCGTCAGAGGGGAATGAAAAAACAAATCAAAAAAAAGCCTTCTTGAAAAAGGAAGGGAAAAACAAAAAGCTTTGCCTACCCTGTGACAAAAGGAATCCCGAGATGTTCTTCGGGGGGAAAAAGGGGGGCCAAGTATCAGGGAAAGGGGGGGGGGACTATTCCATGGGGGGAACCAAAATCACCAACACAATCGTACGGGGGGGGGGAAGGGTCCAGAAGAGGTTGCGGTCCTTCTACTGGGTTTTCTGAAAGTCAAATGGGTGGCGTAAGGAAAAAAAATAAATCCGCCTCCGTTCAAAAGAAAAACACGGTGGGGCAGAAAGGAGGGCCCGTGCTTCGAAAAAAATTCCCTGGGAAAAGCACCCCAGCCCTGCAAAGGCAACGGTTCGGAGAAAGCTTGGGAAAATCGCGATGAAGTCGAATCAGGGGAGGGCGGATGGAGGGAAGGAGGGAGGTGTAGTATTCGCCTGGGGGTCTTGTGGGTGGGGGGGAATGGCGAGGGGGGGGGGGGGTTTTTGTAGAAGGAAGGGTCTTCGCAAGCCGGAAAAAGGCAAAAGTGGGACAAACGCTTGGTCCAGAAATGGGGGGGGGGGACGACATCGGAAGTCGCAACTAAGGCAAAACCCAAGGACCCCAAAAGAAAAGTCTCTTCATCAAAGTCACCTGAAAAAAAGGAATGGGTTGAAACATATGGAAGGGGGGAAAAAAAAAAGCATCACAAAGAAGCAATTCCGTCCTGAACCGGAGTTGGTTCCCAAAGAAGAGGATACTAAAGGGGGTGAAGGGGAAAAAAAAAAAAAAATCCTGCAGAAACCGTCTTCTAACCGAGAAAAACTGTCGAGCAGTAAGAGTTCTTAAGAGGAGACGGTAAGTCCGAGGGGGGGCAAAAGGAAATAACCTTACAAGAAAAGGAAAGTAAACTTTTTTGACAAAAATTCCAATACTTGGCAAACACAAAAACCGAAGGGTTCGGAGGGGGGAAAAGGACTTGACACCAGTTCTATTCCAGCCCCCTTCCATAAACTCCTGAAAAAGAAGGAAAAAAAAAAAACTTCTTCGGGAAAAAATTCCAATTTAAATGACCAAAGAAAAAAGGCCCGGTCCTGTACAAAGAAGGGAGGCAAACTCAGGGGCCAGGGAAATTCTCTTGGGGGAAAAAAAGAGAAATCTTTTCCCATTGGGACACTCGGGGAGGGGGAAAAAAAACGGAGGATGGGAAACGCGCCAAATTTTTGTAAAAAGGGGGCAGCAGAAGAGGGGAAAGCCGGTGTTGGCCTGTTTTGTCCGACGGCCAAAAGAAGAAAAAGTTCTGCGCAGTTATTTCAGGAGTGTGAACCCTACAATAGGAAAGGGGAGGGCTAACAAGCATCGAAACAACTTATGTATTATAGGAAAGGGGTTCCCCACTGTCTAAGAACAAGGGGATTGTACGGGAAAAAAATTACGGGGAAAAAAATTCTAGTGTCTTAAGTGAGAATCTAGGGGGGCACAAAGAATCTATGGTCTCTTAAGGGACTCTGAGCCCCCCGCCCAAGGGGGGGGACTAAGGGGGAACTGAAGGCATTATCTCAAAAAAAAAATCTAAAACACTTTAAAAGGAAGGGCAAGTAACCTAGCAAGAAAGGCCCTGGGGGGAAAGGTAAAACACGACTTTGATGCAGTCTGTAAAGGGGGTCAAAACGAGGGAAAAAAAAAAAAAGGTTGGAAAAAAAAGAAGGAAAGGGGAGCCCATCTTCAACCTAGAACAAGATTTTCCATTGAAAAATTGTCAGGGGGGGAGGGGGGGATCGGGAAGGGAAAAAAGGAAGGGAAGGGGGAACTTGAAAACGTTCGCTGGGGTGAGGTTCTTGAAGGGAAAAAAAAAGGTACCGCCTACGGAAGGGGAAGGGAGGATCTTTTTGCAAAAAAAAAGACCCTTAAAAGCCAGCTTGTGAAAACACGAAAAAGGGGGGGGGTTAGAGGAAGATAACAACAACCGGGGAGAAAAATGCTTTGGGGGGGGAGGAAATGAGAAGGGGCTTCGGGGATACCCAGTCAGACCATCATCAGGATGGGCGCGAAAGAAAGGGGGGAGGGGGAGGGAAGGATTCGAGGGGGGACGCAGGCTCTTGCCCCGGCAAGAGGGGAAAAAAAACGGGGAAACGGCCTGAAAGGTACGGACCGAAAAAAAGATACAAGAGTATCGGTCTCCAAAAAGAACAAAACACGCAAGGCTCGGCCGAAAAAAGAAACTGCAAAAAAAAAAAAAAAAGGAAAAAGGAACCCTGAGAGGGAGGCTCAGAACGAGACCCTGGAACGCCCCCACGAAAGGGGAAAAAAAAATTGACCAAAACGAAAAAAAAGAGTGGTTTCCGAGAAGGGGGGGGAAAGGGGGGGGAAAGAAACTTCCTCCGAAAAATTCTTTAACCCAGACCCGGGGTCAGCATACTGGGGGAGGGGGGGGAGGGGGGGTGGGGGCACTGCAAGGCAGGGGAACCCTACAACCCCCCACACACCCCCCCACACCAACCAAAACCACCCCACCCCCCACCCCCCACCCCCCAACCCACCCCCCCGAAGCACCTCGACCCGACCCGACCGCCCCCCCGCCACCACGCGACGCAACCTCAAACGCCAAAGCACCCCCCCGACCTCCCCCCACCAGCCCCCCCCTCACACAGCAGGGAATGAAACCACCAAACACCACGCCTACCGCCACCCGAACCGCCAAAAACCCACAGCGCCTCCGACAAGAGACCAGTCCTCGCTGGAACCGAGACCCCCCAGCAGCACCCGTAAGACCCCCGGGCACGGTCTCTTAGAAGTCCTGGTTCCCGTATGGGGGGGGCTAACAAAGGACGAGAAAAAAGGTCTGGGAGGGAAGAGGGGGTGTTTTCAACATCATCACAAAAAAAAGCCCGGAATCCTTGGGAAAAAAGTAGCAAGCCGGCACGGCAGAAAGAGAAAGGGGGGGTATCCGGCATAAAAGGAAAAAAGAAGGGATTCGGAAGCAAAAGGGGGAAAAACGGTCCTTTTCTTCAAAATTTCGGGAGGAAAAAGGAAACGGTTTTAAGGAGGAGGGGACGTTGCGTTAGAGAAAAACTACACGGAGGGGGGGCCGCTACCTTTGTAAACGGTTTCAATTCCCTCAAAAAAAGGGGGGAAAACAAGACCATCGAAGGAGTGCAAAGTAACAAAACAAAAAAAAGTGGGGCCGCAGAGAGAAGGGTTCCTCACGGGGAACTTTCTTTTAAAAAGCACGATGGCACTGGCAAAAAGGAATGTGCGGAAAAAGGGAAAAGGAAGGGGGGATGTTCTGGGAAAAAACCTCAATCGAAAAACACTTTTCCAAAAAAAAGGGCTGGGAAAAAAAAAAAAAAAAAAAAAAAAAAACAACTAAAAGAAGCTAAAGGGATCTGAGATTTGCACCCAAGACGGCCAGTTTCATGAAGGAAAGGGGCTGACAGGCAAAGAAGGGGAAAGGAGGGGAGGAGGGAGGCATCCGCCGGGCCCCTGTATCGCAAAAAAGAAGCTGAAGGGAGTGTCTGCAGATCTCTGGGATTCTTCCAGAAAGGAAGGGAAGAAAAGGGGCTTGTTGAGAAAAAAGGGGGGGAAAAACGACTCGGAAAAAAAATAAAAAAGAGGCCCCCTGCCTGGTGGAAGAAAATTAGGGGACAAGTTGGGAAAAAAAGAAGCGGCCACCAAAAAAAAAGGAAAAAGAATGCCCACTCTGGCAAAAAGCGGCCCGCCATAAGCGGGACTGGCCGACCATAGGGGGGGGGACCTGCGGAAAAAAGTCCACGACCAAAAAAGTTCACAGGCGGACTGGGGGAAAAAGAAAAAAAAAAAAAACGGTCCCAGCGGGAAAAGGACCGGGGAAAAAAAATCCTCTAACGTAGTTCAAAAACCCCCTGGAACTAGTGAAAGAAGGACTCCGGACAACGGGGGTAAAGAAGGTAGCCAAATCTGAAAAAAAGGGGAGGCCCATGCGTCCAGAAAAAAAAAGGTTCCCGATCGGGAGGAGCTACAAAAAGAAAACGGCGGGCCTGCAAAAAAGGGAAAGAACAATCAAAGGGAAGGAAAAGAAAGGAGAAAAAAAATTCCACATCACAGGGCTGCTCCTAAGGAGAAAAAAGGCGTTCAGGGCAGCAGAAAGGGACCATGCAGGAAAAGGAAAGAAGAGTCTTACAAGGAGGGGGGGGGGAAAAAAAGGGAAAAACTAATACTCACTGAAAAAACACCCTGCTCAAGGGAGAGAAAAACCAACAAGCGACACCTTGACGAAAAATCAAATAACCTAAGAGTAAAAAAAGGGGAAAAAGGGAACCTCACCAAAAGAAAAGGAAACAGACCCATCTTCTCCAAAAGAAAAACACGACCAAGGGTCCTCCTAAAAAGAAAAAAAAAAAAAAAAAAAAAAAAGAAAAAACAATAAAAAGGAGGGGAGGGTTCGGAAAAAAGGGGGAGGAACCCAACCGAACCAAAAAAGGGGGGAAGTCAAAAGGGAGAAGTGCCGATCTATGACACTAAAAGGGAAGAAGGGGGATGGCATCACGGAGAGGAGGAAAAAGACCTAAACTTCCCTGGAAAAAAAACGGGACACTGACACCTGAAAAAAGGACGGTAACTTGGAAAAGGGGAAAAAACCAAAAATTCAATCGGGAAAAGGAAAAGGGGAAAGGCACGAACCCAACCCAATCTTACTTCAAGGGAAACCTTTTGGCCGAGGAAAAAGCCACCCGGAAAGGGAAAAAAAAAGGAAAAGGAGGGGGAATCCGTACGCCGACGAAAAGACATCTAACAAGAACTACTTTGAGCAAGCACAAACCAGCTGACAGGGGGGGGGGGGGAAACCAACCGACCAAATTGGGGCAAAAACGACCTGGGCAAAGAAAAAAACTCAAAAAAAAAAAAAAAAGGGGTATCACTACTCCTAACGAAGGAGAGTCCGTAAGGAGGGAGGGGGGTCACACTACCCGGAGGGGGCGGATTCAAAAGGAAAAAAAAGGGGCTTCTTATGTAAAAAAAAAGGGGGGGCACACCCCCCCAAGGCAAGTTTTCTCTCAGAAACAACTTTTGAAAAAAAAAAAACAAAGTCAACGTACAAACAGGGGAAAAAGGATACGGTCCCCGGAAAAAACATCTACCTATACCGACGAGAAAAAGACGACTTCTTCAGGGGGCAACATGAAGGCGAAAAGGGAAATGCCAGGGGAAGGGGAGGACCAAAATTTTCATCTTGCAAAAAGAAACTATTTTCCTACAAGGAAAAGGAACAAGGAAGAAATAAGAAATCAGAAGGGGGGAACCTATATTAAAGAACTTTTCCATAAAAAAAAAAACCCGGCACGACAGGGGATGGATACGGGGGACTTCATCATCCTTCTAAACTTCCGCCTACTGGAAACACACAATCAGAACTCAAGGAAAGGGGGGAAAAGAGAAAGATCTTTGTTGGGGCGGGAGAAGACTTCCTTTTCGAAAAATTACTTGTTCCTGAGACCAGAACGTTCGCCCAGGGGGGGGAAGTTGGGTCAGGGGTGAGAAAAAAGGAACCTTAAGAACTTAAAAGAGGTGACCAGAAAGTGAAGGAGGGGGGAAGGTCGGGGGAAAGAGAAAGGGGGGAATATTTTTACTTGTGGAAAAGTCGGGTTGAGGGACTGTGAGGGGGAAACTGAAGAAACTCAGAACAGCACGGGGCAGGGGGGAAAAGGTTGGGTCCGGGGGAGGGGAACTATGTTTGCCTGCCAACAGTTCCGGAACCGTTCGGGGGGAGTGTACTTTGGGAAAGGATGGGGGGGGGCGGAAAAAAAAAAAAAAAGTGCCGGAGAAAAGGGGCAAGTCTGGTTGTTGTGAAACGCCCCTGGGAAAAGAAGAAAAAAAAAACGGTGGGGTGGGGCCCGGAGGGACAAGACCAAAAAAAAAAAAAAAGGGGGAGGGGGAAAGGTCGTGAGGGGGGGAAAAAAACACTATTCGACGCCCAGAAAAAAGGGGTCGTCCCGCGAAAATCGTCCAAAAGTAAACGTGGGATAAGGGGCCGGGGGGGGAGGGTATGAGAAAGGGGAGAAGGGAAGCCGTTTTTGTTTCTGGTTAGACACAACAGAAAACGGGACGGCGCTGTACAGGGGGGGGCAGGGCCTTGGGGAGAAGTCCTTCAAAAGGGGGGGGGGAAGTTCTATTTCTTCGGAAAAAAAAAAAAAAAAACCCAAAGAAGGGGGAGGGGTCCGTTTGTAAGTGGGAAAACGTTTCCGGGAGGGGGGAAGAGAAAGCCGGGGAAGGAGGGGGGGGGACGACTGATTTCAGGAAAAGGAAATGAGTGGGGGGGGGGGGAGAGTCCGGACGTGAAAAGGGGAAAGCCTGTCGCGGGGAAGGAAGGGGTGAAAGGTGGCCTAATTCCTCCGGGGAAAAAAAGTGACTTTTTTCGGGGGGGAAGAAGGCCCGGGAGAGGTGCAAGAGATTAATAGGGTGTTGGGGGGGGGGGGGGGAGATTCTCTGGAAAAGACCTTCATTCTAAAGGGGGGTCGACACCCTACTGTTTGAGGAGGGAGGATGTCCCGGGGGAGGGGGGGGGGGTGTAGTGTAGCCGAATGGGTTTAGGGAAAGTTGGGCCATGGTTGAACCAGGGGGGGGGGGGGGCGATCGGAAAAACGTGGAAGGGTTTGTTCACGAGGGAAAAAGTTTTCTCCTGGGGGGCAAGGGCACAAAAAAGGTCGCGTTCGGTGGGGGAAGGAAGAAGTATTCAGGAAAAAAAAAAGGAAATTCGGAAAGGAAAAAAAGGGAAAAGACAGAGGATTAAGCCTAAGGGGGGGCTTCCTGTGTAGGACCTGAACAATGGCGGGTTAAGCAAGGGGAAAGTATGTGGAAAGGGGGAACGGTCTTCACAGGAAGTGTAAAGGTTGCCGTTAAAATGGCCACAGGTGAAAAGAAAAAGAAGGGGTTTCCGGGGGGGGGGAGGGTCTGTGGTCCTGGGGGGAATTGGATGAAAAGGCAAAATTCAACGGGGGGGGAAAGGAGCCGTTCCGAAAAGAAAAAGGGTTAAGCGGGGGGAAGGAGAACTGACAATTGAAAAAAAAAGTCGTCTGTCGAAAAAACTTCGTTCCAGGGGGGGGAGTTGGTGACGGGAAGGGGAGCTTTAACGGGGGGGTGGGTCCTTCTCCGGGGGGGAAAAAGAAAATCTTGTAATTTCGGGGGGCAAGTCTTCTGAAAAAAAGGGAGGTAAGGAGGGGTGGTGGGGTGTTAAACTTGGGCGAGCAATATGTCAAGGGGGAAAGGCCCGTCCGTGAAGTCCTTTCTTCAAAAGGGGCCCTTATTGTGATTGGGAAAACACGTGGGGCCTACATTTGTCCGGGGGGGGGGTCAATGTCTACGAGGGGGGGAAGGGTCAAATCCTGTTTTATCCAGAAGGGGGGAAAGCAAGGGAAACTCGACCCTGTCTCCGGATAGAGGGGGGGTTCCGCCAAAAAGGGAAGAAAGCCGCTTCCGTAAAGGCCTAAAGTAAAAGGGGGTGTCTTCCAGGGAGGCAAAAAGGGGAAAATTGTCTGGAGGGGCAACGATTGCCATGCCAAAGAGGCGTTTTAAGCTTCTAACAAGTTTCGGATGCAAAGCCTGGGGACCGGGGGGAAGGGATCGCCAGGAAAGGAAAAGGTTCCTCCAAAAAAAAGGACCTACCTGGAGGAAAAAGGGTGGCAACTTGAGGGGTGGGAAGGGGGGCTGTGTTCAATAAAAAAAAAAGGACCTCCCAAAAGAAAGAGGAGGGAACCCCGAAGATGTGTGAAAAAGGGGACAGAGGTCCTGAAGAAAAAAAAAGGGGTTTTCGTCAAAACTTATATCTGTACCCTTCAAGAAGAAATCGCAGTGGGGGGGGGGGGGGGCATGGAAAAAACTGGGGGACCCTCTCCGAGGAAACAATGAAAACCCTCCGTCATATGGGAAGCAGGGAAGAAAGCCAGACCGTGTGTCAGCGGCAAAAACGGGGAAAAAAAAGTCTTGGGAAGTCACTCCAAACCCCTGGTCCCGGGCTCCCTCAAAATTCCACCCGTTTACCGGGGTGGTTGGAAAAGGAAAGACAAGCTTGCTGAGGGAGGACGCCCCGTCCGTCTCCTGGAAAAAAAACCTTTCCCGGTTCTTCAGGGGAGGGGGGGACGGAAACGTTGCAAATCCAAAGAAGAGAAAAAAGGGGCTTTCTTCGGGGGATCCCCATCATTGGGGGAGGAAAAGAAAAAACTTGTTGGACAGACAAAGAGAAGAGACAGACCCAGGGAAAGGAAGGGTTTCCTGGTTGGGAAAAGAGGGGGGGGGGGGGAGACATTCTACTTTTCCATCCCCATGCCCCCAGGGTAAAAAAAAAAAAAACGACCAAAAAAAAATACCTTTCTGCTTGAACCGGGAAAGAAATTCATATAAAAAAGGGGAGGGCCAGGGGAAGGGAGCAAACACGGAAGAAGGCTTTTGGGGGAGCATCTTCCTTACGGGGGGGGCCTTCCAGGTCTGGGGGGGGGAAGCATCCAGGCTTGAAGGGAAGGATTCCTTTGAGAAGGGCGTTTTGCAAAAAAGGGGGACGGGTTGAGTCAGTATCCCCGTTTTTTTGTGTTAAAAAAAGCTCCAAGCAGAGGTGGAAAGCAAGGAGGTCTTTTGAGAAAAAAGGGAGTACGCGTTCCTCCAAAAAAGCCCCCGCCTAGGAGAGGCGGGAAAAAAAAGGGGAGGAACAAATAAAAAAAGATGCACAAAAAAAAACCCCTTAAGGCACTTACAATCAAGTGCCCACCTGGGCAAAAAAAAGACGTAAAAAAAACCTCGTAAGCAATACAAGAAAGCACGAAGGGGGTCAGGGGAAGCGAAAAAAATTTGTTGCGAAAAAGCATTGAGCCCCATTGGGAAGGAACTTTCTCAAGCTCTTAGAATCAAACAGTTAAGATGAGGGAAAGAAAAGAAAAAAAAAAAAAGACTTCAAGGGGGGGTTTTTTTTTCACGGACCGGCACGGAACATGGGAAAAAAAATCACGTTTGTTACAAAAAAGGGGGGGGAAAGGGGGCAAAAACTTGAAAACCGAGGGAAAAAGGGGGGGATTCTACAAAAAGGGAAAAGGGCACCTTAAAAGGACTAGTCCCCAAAAGGAACAGAAGCCGTCCGTAAGGGGGAAATGGAACAGGAAGGGGAAGAAAAGGGGAGATGCACTCGGGGAAAAGGGGTCAAGTCGTCTGGAAGAGGACAAACACCCGGGGGGAGTGTCAAGCAAGAAGGGGGGCTGTCGGAAATGGGCTCTCGAGTGCCGATTTGTGTTGAAAGGGAAAAAGTAATCGGAGGAAAAGGGAAGGGTCCCGAAAAAAAGATGGAGGAAACTGGAAAACCTGCACCAAAAAGGGGGCTGCGCTTGGAAAAAAAAGGAAAACGTGCCAGAAGAGGGAATTTCCGGCTGCGAAAAA
>Ga0179593_1513274_pt1 | contig 23465 bp, 31 predicted proteins | sample CZODoug2_1_08_16_FD_185931 | JGI IMG/M metagenome (GOLD analysis project Ga0179593, IMG submission 185931) | Vadose zone soil fungal communities from Angelo Coast Range Reserve, California, USA - CZODoug2_1_08_16fungal (PacBio error correction) | ecosystem: Environmental > Terrestrial > Soil >...
AAAAGGGGGATCCTAAAGTCGAGGAGTTAAAACGAATCCACAAAGGTCTCCATGGATCCGCGTGGGGTTATTGAGGGGAAGGGACAGGAATCGGGCGAGAAGAAAAAAGGAAAAAAACTTCTTCAGGAACGGGGGCACGTGCGATCGGCTGCGAACTTCGGCAAATAAGAAGGTTGGGGGGGGGGGTGGGGGTGGGTGTTTGGGTTGTTTTGGTTTGGGGGGGGGCACAGGCGTTGCTCAAAAGGGGAGTGGGGGGGGGAGAAGAACAAAAAGGGTTGGCCGTGCGTCAGAGGGGCTGAGGGGACGAATCAGAGGGACTAACGAACTTACTGAAGAAAGGGGGGTAGAGTGGAGGACGCACTTCGAGAAGGGTCTGAGGTCCACGGGAGAACGTTGTTAAAAGTATCCGGAAAAAAACATGAGAGGGTCCAGCCTCCAAACGGAGAGACAGGGGGGAGGTTGAGGGGGGAACTTCCTGAGAGGAAAACCGCGTACGCACAAAATGGCCTGAAGCCACTTGCGCTTCGAGGCATATCTGAAAAGGGGGGCGAAAAAGGTACCGTGGCATAAAGAGGGGAATTCCAGCAAGGTGGGCGCTAGGAGGGCTGGGGATCCCAAATGCCGGAAAGGAGTCACAAAAGAGGACAAAGCTTCGATAATTTAAAGAAAAGTCAAAAAAAGTACGGAAAACTGGCTGCCAATGAACACAACATGCAAAAGGAGTGGAGGGGAAAAATCTGCCAGAAAATTAGCCTCTGCTTTCCGGACTAATCGGACGGGGAAAAAAACGGGGAAGAACCTTGTAGGAATAAGATGGATCCGTAAAAAGCCCCTTCTTGTACGGAGATCCTTCCGGAGTCAGAGAGGCTTACCGGGAGACGACTGCAATCTAATTCTGGGAGGTGCAAAAGGGAGACAGGGGGTACCGGTCGTAGACCAGGAGTTGTATCGAGTGAAGATTTAAGGGTCGAAAGTGAAAGGGCGGGTCTTTAAAGAACTGAAACCAGAACAGAAAACATGCGTTGTCGGAAGGACGCACATTCCTAGATGCGCCCATTGGGGAAGAAAAACTCAGGGGATTTTTTGTCGTGAACAACGTTATCAAGGCTTAAGAGAGAGAAAAATCTAAATTAGCTCAACTCGGTACCAGTCTCTAGTGAAGGGGGGTTAGGGTCAATGGGAAAGGGGATCTATGGAGGGTAGCTTTGCAGCGGGAATTAATCACGGGGCCCAGAATCAAGAGGGTAAGTTAGATCCCGTAATTCAGGGAGAGAAAATAAAAGGCATACACTGTGAGGGCGCGAATGGTTGTCCAAGGCGTTCAATTGAGGAAAGGGAAAATCGTTTAGGGGGGGGTCGAGGAAACAAAGCTAAGCAGAGGAAGGAACGGCAAAAGGGAGTTGGCTCAGAAAACCTCTGCAAGAAAAATGGGAAACAAGGAAAAAAGCATATCTCCCGCAAATCCCTGTTGGACAGCGAGGAAGCCCTGAAAGGAGTCTAGAAGGTCCGCTGATTCTGAAACAAGGATGCTGTCAGAAAGGGGCATGTCGATCTTCCACGCCATGATAACTCATTGCTGAAGGTGATCGAATCGAGGCTTGAAGGGAGAATACTAAGGAGGAAAAAACACTCGGACCACATCATTAGATCGGGCTGTTTCTGCGAAACAGGCGCAGCGGCGGTCAAAAACCGGGGTAAGCAGGGTCGGGTCCGTTGAAAAAAGTGCGCGGAATCCGGCCGCCAGAAGAGAGGCCTGGAGAATTTGGGGTACGGGGGTTCAAAAAGTTCAATTTTACCTGAGAGTGGCTGAAAAGGGCGCGGCAGAAACAGAAAGAACGTTCGAAACGCCGTCCCATTTTTGGGGGGACCTAGGAACATGGCGTTGCCAGGGAGGGACCAACCGGGAGCCATTCAGGATCTTAAAAGAACCCGCAATGATCAAACGCGGTCGCGTGAGGAAGGAAAAAAAGGGGTCTCAGAAGAAAACTTGGAAAAAAACCGACAAAACCGCTTGTGAGGTGGCCAGCAGATCACCCTGGAGTCGCCGACAGAAGAAGAGAAAAAAAGGAGTCCTAGTTCGCTTAAAAGAAGGTCTCTGCTGAGGAATTGTTTGGCTAAGGACGTTGGAGAGAGGGACGCCATCGCGGAAGAAATAAGGGGACTTTACAGGAAAAAAAAAGGGGGAAAAAGCTGTGACACTATAAAACGCATTGCAGGGCGACAATTGGGGTAAGCACGCTAAGTGTCGAACCGGCAGGAAAAAAGAAAAGAAAACACAGGGAATTTAAAAATCATTGGAAAACCCCGAAAACTCATCAAGAGCAGTGGGAGGCCGTGAAAAATTCGCAAAAACGAAAACTCCCCCCAACCAACGAGCGAAAAAGCAATTCTCCGAGTCTCAATGGGGAAAATAACAACCCGGGGAAGATAAGGGAATCAGAAACGATTGTCAAAAATTGCAAGGGCTGATCAATTTGCGGGGGGACTCGTTCAGAAAAAATGGGGAAACGCAGAAGACTCAGGAAGAAGGAAAGCAGGGGGCACATCGATGAGAATAAGCGGGGGGCCAAGGTCTGCCAGCAATAGTCCAGGGAAAGTCTAAGGTCTCGCTAAACTAAAAAACAGTTTGGACCGCTCCTGAAAAAAGAAGGCTGGACAGTCAAATTAAGAAAAAGGCGGAGCGTGGATGATCATCTCATAAAAAAAACGAACAGGAGGGATCAATTGAAAAGGAAATTCGCTAAGAGAAACGGGAGGGCCTCCTCCAAGGAAAAAAGTGCAGAGAAGAACGGAGTGAAAATAAAACACGTCCATGACGTCCCAAAGGGGGGCGGCCCGCTACCATAACTCCAAGGAGATGCCCGGTATGGGGTCCTAGTACATGCGAAATCCAAACGTGGAAAGGCCCAAAATCGGATCGACTCGCGAATCCAAGACCGATAAGAAAATGGAAAATCACTAGAGGAAGGGAACCAAAAATTTGGAAGATGAAGGCAAAAAAAGGAGTTGCAGCCTGAATCGGCCTGAGCGGTGTGGGGGGAAGAAGAGGGAGGGAGCGCTAAAATCGGAAAAGGTGCCCTCGTCAACGGGGGGGACAAATGTCTTCGGGAACGTCTTAAAGTAAGGCCCCCTCGGAAAGAGGGAGAGGTGAGTAAACCGGACGGCAGCCGCACTAAAGGACGAGCCGTCACGTAAGGCTAATGGGACAAATTGATGCAAAGCCGATTGGATCAAAAAGGGAGGAATGAATCCAATCGGGCCTGAACGGATTAAAACGCAAAAAAATGGCTGTGAGAAGTAGCTGGCAAAGGGAAACATTGGGCTAGGGATGGGAAAACTCATTTCAGAAAAAAAGAGAAGCGGTTGAAAACCAGAGAACAGTGGGTCTCAGGGGGTAGATGGTTGTGGGGAAGGCGACCTTTGGTCTCGAAAGGACACCCCCTTCAGTAAAAGGAGGTCAACACGACAAGAAAAAGGACCAGCAAAAATTCAGGGGGTGCCTCCGGGAAGCCGCGTTTCGCGAAAAAGTCAGCATTTGGAACGAGGAGGGCGATGAAAATTGCGCCAAAGGCTCCAAGGGGGGCGATCGATCAACTGCACTAACTGGGGGTAAAACATGCCCTTCATAACAAGGGCAATTGCGGGGACCTAAAGCCGCCAAAGAAAGTTCAACGGACCTTCCTAAAAGCCAAGAGGGAAAAGTCTTTGAGTCCGCGAAAAAACAGCTCCGACCCAAGGCCGAGAACACGGCCAGGATTGACTGGTCAGAGCTTTAAAACAAAAAAGCATCCGAAATGGAAATGGGAGGGGACGCCGACCGGGGACAAGATCAACCTTCAAGGAAGGAAATAAACAATCTCCGGGGGAAACCAAGAACGTTAGAAAAAGAAAGATGAAAGAAAAGGTCCAAAAGACATTGGGAGGAGGGATACAAGCAAGTTAAGGGGTTGGCACAACAGAAAAGAAACAGCATAGACGGTAGGCTAGAAGGAGGTAAATCTCAAAAAAACCGTAGGAAAGCGATTAACAAAAAAAAGATTGGGGAAAGAACCGTCTATGCGTGAGCTAACCGCATCCACGGCGAGTTATGAGGAAAGGCCAAGGGGAAGGGGGGAGACTGGCAAAAGAATAAAAATGTCTAACGTGACCTAAACCGGAGACTTTGGGAAGGGAGGAAAGAAGGGTGCGATCTGCGTGGGGAACGGTCACGGGAAAGGGGATACCAGGGGGGCTTGGAAAGAACCGAAAAAGAAAGGGTGGCCGCTAAAATCTTCATTGTGGTTAAGACGGAAGCCACCGGGGCCGGAACTGCACGCCTACCCCGAGCCAGTGGGGGGAAAAGGAAGGGCGAAAAACCGTGACCTTTAAAGAAAACGTGCCCCGGTTGGGACTGGGACATTAGAGCAGTAAACCCCCGGAACCTGATGTCGGGGGGGGGGGGTCCAAAAAAATGGGGAAAGGTCAAGCAAAGTTTTCCAGAGTAGCCCGTAATACGGGAGGGGGGGGACGTCAAAAAATCCCGAGTATAATAGGCAGGGGGGTCTCTAAAAAGCGCTCTAGACCGGGGGGGGACAAGCAAGGAGTGGGTTCGTTGCTATCAACTTCCTATCCGAAAGGAGAAAAAACAAGACCAAGGGTCAGACCAAAAAGCCGACCCGGAGGGAAAAAGGGTATTTAACCACAAAATAGCCAAGGTCGGAGATAAGCAAAGAAAAGTCTCGAGCTCCGGAATTGATAAAAGCAGAGTCACGCTGCCAAAAAATTGTGCTAAAAAGAAAAAGGTGGAAGAGGAATAGAAAAAAAAAACCCTCAAATACAAATCATTTAAAAAACTTAGAAAAGAGGCCAGCGTGCAGAAAAGCAGACGGAACGCCGAGCAAAAACGCTCGGATCATGGCGAGGTAAATTCCCGAAAAAAGAACAAGGGGGAGTCTGAACTGGGGGGAAAAAATAAAAAAAAAAGACCTGAAGGGGTCGAATCGGGAAGAACCAACAGCTTTTCAGGAAACTGATTTTTTCCAATGGGAAACAAGGGGGGTTGGAAGTCGAAAAAAGGGTTTGCGTGTGAACGGCGAAGCTCACCACTGGTCATCACAGCACGGGAGGTAAAAGAGGGGCAAAAAGTCGAGGGGCGGGGGAAGGAATGGTAATCAAACTCCAGAGGCGAGGATGTTCTAGACAAGAGGGGGGGAAGAAAGGCAATTCGGGGGGGTTCGAAAGCATTCTCATAACGGTTATGTAAGTTCGAGCGTAGAAAAGGGAGCGGGCGAAAATGAAGATATCTCTCTAAGGGACCACTTCGGGAGTAAAGAGTGAGTTTTAGAAGGGTGAGGCAAAAGAAAAATTCAAAATAAGGAAGCTCCCATTTCCTGAAGCCGTAGGGGTCTAGGGGGGGAAAATCAGGAACGAAGAAGGTTGCTCCGTCAGACGCCCAGAAAGTTTGGACAGCCATGAGGAAGCCCTTTTCCAAAAAGAAAGGTCTTCATAGAAAGGGTCATCTAAGAGGAGAGCAATGCAAAGAGATCTAGAAGGTGTCTAACATCTATTTTTTGGGACCTCAAGGTGCCGGAAACAATCTTAACATCTAACTTTAAAAAAGATGGGTGCGATGTTCGGACGCCGAGGGGCTAAAATAGATCTCTTTCATTTTGGGGTTGGTCCGGAGAGGAGGGGGGGGACAATAAATAAAAAATGCCGGCAGCGGGACCTACTTTTGTTGGGAAATTTTTACCTGGGTGCCGGTTGCTTTGGGAAGGGGGGAGGGGATGTCAAAAGCCACGAAGCGGAATCCCAGGTTCTATGTCCCATGGGGGAAGATCGTCTGACCTCATCCTTTGGACAAGGGGGGTGAAAAAGGGGGGAGAAAGAAAAAATTGAAAAATGCGGTAACAAATGGCGGAGGGAAGCTAAACGTCTTTCTCCGAACAGGGTGGACCCGTAGGGGAAACTTCGTCTCTCCAAACAAAAATAAAAAAAAGAAATGGGCGCAAAGAGCAGGGTAAAAAGGTAAAAAAAAAACCTGGGGGCTGAATCAACCGTAAAACTCAGCCGCATCGCGTAACATGCGGGGCGGGGAAGGGAAGGGGAGCAAAAAAAGAAGTAAATAAAATACGGGGGCGGCACATAAAACCAAAAGGGAAAAACGCTCGTGTTTCTGAAATCCAGACAGCGCCAAAGAGGAAGGGACCATGACTGCACCCAAAAGCAAACGCAGGGAAATATAACAGGTCAAGGGAAAAAAAAGAGAAAAAACTAAAAACTGAAAGACAAAAACCAAACTACAAGACAGCAAGCGCTAAGGTAGGAACGTAAACAAAACGCCGAGCATAGCGAGGAGATGAACTATGTTAAAGGACCCTGGGGAAGGGGAAAAAAATGAAAAAGAAGTAGAGGGTGAGATGCACCTCAGACGCGGTGCGAAGAGAAGATCGCTGGGAAAAAAAATATAGGGAATAGGAAAGTCTGAAATGTCAAAAAGAAGAGATCTCCGGCAAAGGCCAACAGAAACCAGGTTTCCGGAGGTAAGCCCAACGGCTGGGTCTGCTGAAAGATCAGGGGAAATTGGGGGTGCGCGCAAAAAAACATTTTAGAAAGAAAACGGAGATCAAGGGGGGTGGGGGACAGAGTCTCGAACCGGTCTAAGATTCACGCGACAGATTCCGGATTGCTTATAGGGGCTTTATCATACGGAAGTGGGATGGAATTCGTCAAAGTTCCATCGAAAAAAGAGCAAGGAAAACTCCAGCCAAGTCAGGGAGTGAAAAGGGAAATCTGTCCAAAAGAAAGAGAAACTAAGTAAAGAAAAGGGGACAGCTCAATAGAATCGGGGCCAAGCCCATTTTCTCACTCTTAAAATATAGGAAAACACGAAAAGGGGACATAACCACAGGCGTTGTAAAGTGAAACCATCAGGTCGAACAACGAGGGGGAGAGGGGTTCAAAAAAAAAAAACTCAAGGGTGACGAGTGTTCAAGGAAGAAAACCAAGGGCCTTCGAAGCGCGGGAAAAAACTTAAAGGAACCGCAACAAAAAAAAGAGGATCGGGCCCGGAAATCCGCACAGCAAAACCACTAAGCGGAAAGCGGCAGGGGTAGACCAAAGGGATTCTAAGGATGACGAACGAAAAAATCAAAAGGACCCCCGGACGCAAAGAGAAAAAGCAAGGCACACGACGGAAAAACTGGATCGTAGGCTGGAAGCCAATAAAGGATATGGGGGAAAAAGTCATTGACGTCGGAGAAGTTGCGGGGCCAGTCACAGCCGCTGGGGGTCTCATTGGCCTTGGTTGTGAAAAAGGGGGGGCAAGGAAAAGAAGGCCTGAGAAAACACCGCAACGGCACGGTCCGGAGAAGCGAACTTCGGAAAAAGCGAACTGGACAGCCGCCCGGGAAAGGCCCAAAAAAAAGGGGGTGCTGTCTTTGACCAAACCGTAGTACAACGTTTGAGAAAAGACCCCCCGCAGGAAGTCACAAGTTCAGTTCCTGTGGGGAAGGGGATGAGGAGGCAAGGGGGAAGGAATTCCTGGCAGGTTAGATAGGGTACGACACCATGGCTCTGGAAGAACCGGAGGTTAAAAGGTTAGCTAAAATTCTACGGGCAAAAGGCTCCCGGAGTAAAAAACCAAAAGGGTGGAAGGCGGCACCAGTCTCAAGAAGAGAATACCCGAAACCGGACAGGAATCTCACGGGGGTAAGACTTCCCAAAAATCTCCGGGGTCAGAAGCCCCCATTAACTCTCGAAAGTAGTCCTTGGAGAAAAAAGCCCTGAAAAAATTATACCAGAAGAAGCTAGGGGGGAAACCAGCATCGCCAGGAACAAAAAACGTTAGGAAGGAGAAGTGAGGTAAATCTCAAAAAAAACAAGGAGTCGAGGGGGGGGGACTAAGACCCTGAGCCCGACAATTCTATGAACGGGGTCAGCCTAAAAAAAATTGTAACAGAAAGGAAGACGTCGCTGGCCATAAATGCAGAAATCGTGCTAGAGCCGGGGGCGAGGAGTTTTGGCGAAAAACCTGGAGGGTAAGTAATAGGGCTAAATATGTCTATTTTAACGCATAGCTCGGGGGGGTATAAACAACGGAAAAAGGGAGGCTTGGAGCAGCCCTACCATAAAAAGTGGCAGTGGACAAAAAAAGAGGGGGGGACAAGATACCAAGTCCGATGGGGGAGCAACTCCTGTCTAAAAACAACAGAGCTAGGGAGTGAAAGATTTGAAACAGAAGGCGGGATCGAATTGTAAGGGCATGAGAGGAACCCCCACTGGGACGAGTTCACGATAGTATATACCTGGAGTGGGAAGCGCAACTTCGACTCTCGAAACTCACGGAGGAAACACACTGGCTGGAAACTGGGTTTTACACACGGTTTCGGGCGAGAGGAGATCAAAAGAAGGGGGGAGCAACAGGAAAAGGGGGGATATCAGCCGCTCGCATCTTCCTTAACGAAGAGAAGGTAGCGGTTCGGTGGAGGGTCCAGGAATAGAACCCGGAGAGATAACCAATGCTTAAATCAAAATGAAAGGCAGAAGCGGTCCTGGAAGGCTTCAAAAGGGGGGGGAAACCCCGTTAACAGCACACAAGTGGTCGATTTTGAGCGCCAGAATGCCGGAGAAGAACGAAAAAGGAGCCTGACTAACATCCAATGAACGCAAAAACGTTGCTCAAAGGGGTGAGTTCGAAGCGGGAAAAAGCAAACCATCCTCAAAAGGTGAAAAAACGAAGGATAGGAAGACACCAGGAGGCAAAACGCTCTAGGGGCAGAAGGAGAAGGTCAGAGCTTCGAAGTGGGGATAGAGAGGGTCGAGCAGTGTTCGAGAATCGGGGACAGGGCGGACAACAAAATTTAGCCGACATGCTGGGGAAAAAGAGGAAACTAAATGGGGAGCCACGCTCTGCGAAGGTGGGGGGGGATGTGGGAAAGAGGGCCTAAAAAGAAAAGGGAACAGCGAGTCGATCGCAGACTCCAAAAGGGAAAGCAGTCTCTATGGGAGGGCTTGTGGAAGAGGAAGGGAGGGAAATAGCGGGATCTGGGCAGCGAACAAAAGAAAGCGGGTGCCGATCAATGAAGCAAATCCGTTTAGGTAGAGTGGGAAAAAAAGCGCCCGGGGAAAAGAAGGCGAACAAAACAAGGGGGGGGTTCCACCCCAGGGAAAAGGGGGGGTCCAAAAAGCCGGGTGCCGTTGGGGACGTCAAACAAAAAGATATCCCAGGGAACTGCCCCCCTGGCAAAAAAGAATCCCTCTCTGCAAAAAGGTGAAGGGGGATCCCTAACTCAAGGCCTGTTGGGAAAAAGGTAGCGGGAACAAGCCCGGTCCGCCGGGGAGTAGGAAGGCAGTAGGAGAAAAAAATGAAGAAAGTACTTAGAGAAAAAACATTTGTCAAAAAACTGGCAAAAGCAAACGGTGCAGGCGGAACCGGCTGAAGACGAGTTCCTCATTAATGAGGCAGGGGTCGGGCGGTGGAAACCGGCAAACGCGCACGGGCGGTCTCGCGGAAGGGGGGGGTTTGCAGGGAGTTTGAATGGGAAAAGCGAAGGGAAGGTAATGATTTGGAAGAGGGACAACGGTGGGTGGGAAATGGACTTGTGAAGGAGCCGTGGTTGGAGAGCTTGCAGGGACCACGAAGAGGGGGGCGCTAGCCAGTCCAAGGGGGGGGGATATGCCTCCCATGTCGTAAGAATCCGTATGGGAAAAAGGCTAGCATTAAGCCATAGGGGGTAACGGCCGTAAAGGGGTTAGAAAAGGTCGCGTAAGGGCCAATTAGGGAAAGGTTTTCAAACAGCCACGTCGTTCCAGCAAGATCACAAAAGGGCGCCAAGAAGAAAAAAAGAAACGAAAACGACTATAGATACGCGCCCGGCCGGGGGGCAGAACCAGCGGGAAAACAGGTGGTAGGATCAATTATAGAAAAAAAGAATCTCTAAAGTCTTCGCGTGACGATCGAAACGGCAGCCGGATGTAAATCACATTCTGAGGACATACTATCGTCAAAAAAGAAAATCGGAAGGGGATCCACTCGAGAATCCAGGACAAGACAAGCCGAAAATAAAAAGAAAAAAATGGGAAAAGGGGGGGAACCAAAAAAGCCAAAGCTCTGCACATCGAAGAAAGGCGTAAAGCCGGAAACGCGGGAAAAGAAACGACCCCCCCATACAAACAAACTGAGTAGAAAAGTCCACCTGGAGACGGAAAACCCGAACACCGCCGCTAGAATGGTGCTGAATAAAGGAGATGAACGATTGGAAGGAGGGGGACACAAAAGTCGATCCAACAAGTTTGGGGAAGAATTCCTTCATCACGCGCTGCCAGCAATGGGAAAAGAATTATTTCAAGAAGAGGCCTGGAAGAAAAAAATGGGAGCCAATCCGGAACAGAAAATCTGGGCGCTCACTGACTACACGGGCGCACCATTGGGAAGGGAAGGAAGTTCGGAAAAAAAAAACTGAACCCTTGAAGGGGAAAATTGCTGATTTTTTTAGGAGAGAAATAAAAACAAACGAAAACGAGGGGGAATTCTTGAGCAGTGTACACGATTCGCGAGCAGGGTAGTCCGGGAAGGAAAACTGCCAAGAGCGGAGGAACTTAGAAGAAGTTGGTTAAACACTCGGAGAAAACGTAAAAGAAATGAGAAGAAAAAAATACCAAAAAAACGAAAAGGAAAGGATGGAACATTGAACCGTTCAAGAAGACACAAGAGCGAACTGAAAGAAAAATGCCAAGGTGCGCGAGTAGCTGCTCCCCGAATGTGTTGTCCCGCCTTAAAGGATGGGGAAAAAACCGCAAAGGGGGTCTGAAGAGTGGGAAGGGCTGGGAAATGGAAAACAACCAGTGACCTCAAAAGGGGTGTTGTTTGGAGAAGGTTATAAGGAAAAGCGGAATGGAAGGGCCTGAAAAGACCATCACGCAAAGCAAAAAGTGGGGAGGTCGAAAAAAAAGGGCTTAAGTACAAATCGCCATATAGGAAAGGGGGGCTGAAAGGGAAACGGTCCTGAAGAGCAAAAGCAATGAGGCTTCAAGTACAAAGGAAGGGGGGGGGGTTACTCCCTTCGGCAACAAAAGAGGGCACGTTAACAGTCGGACAACGCAGAAAACCGGAAGTGGGGTGGTAATCCGGAGCTAGTCGAATCACACTACCCGGGCGCGGCGACCCTGTTGGGGGGGACCAAAAATGGAACCGGAACTGAAAGGGACTTTTACTTGGACGTTCTCTACCGGGGAAGAACAGGTGTGAGGAAAGTTCGCAAAGGTTTCTCCTAAAAGAGGAAATGAGGGTTGTGGGGGAGCACCCCCCAACCCGGAAGGAAAATAGGGAGCCTAAGAAACACGCGGAATCTCCGTCAGTCCAATTTACAGAGTCAAGGCCGATATCCCGGGGAAGAGTGAAGAGAAAAAACTCACATGGGAACGTCTAAACGTAATTGCTGGACAAAAACGGAAGGACACCCAAAAAATAGAGCTGAGAAGCCCACAGAAAACGTCACATCTGCAAGGAAAACGGGTTTAAACAAAAAGGAAATGAGATGGGGAGTGCAAAACCGGGAACCTGGCACATAGGTTCAAAGAAAGAAGGTTGGAAAACCACTTAAGAGAGGGGTAAGGTGCAGGAAAAAAAAAAAAAAAACAAAAAGGGAAAAACCATTCGAAAAAACCCATGCCCAAATCCATCTGCCAAGGGGTAGGGGAGCTCAAACAGAACGTTAGAAAAAAAGATCACGGAACCAATAGCCCAAAGGAGGAAACTGCAGTCCCAAAGTCTCCGAAAGAAGAGGCACAAGACCAGGAAATTAAGAATTTGGGGAAGGGACTACTAAACATGCCGTAGCCACTTGATACCATGCCGTGCGGGAAAGGGGGGAACCCGTTGAAAAAAAAAAGCACAAAAAGCGGTAAGGGAGAAGTAAATCTCGCCGAAAAAAACGAGTAGGCGTGAAAAAACCTCAATGGAAGCAAAGGGAGAAGAAACCGTAGAAGGATAGACGCAGAAAAAAAAGTATCAAGCCGCAACAATGGGGTCGGACCCCCCCAAAAGAAGGGACCGGAGAAGGGGATCGTCGCTGGGGAACACTTTTTGGGAAGGGGGACGGAAGAAGGCTGGGGAAAGAAGGTGAGGGTTGAATCTACAAAAACAGAAAAAAATAAAGGGAGGGGGAGTGGGGAAACCCGAAACCCCGGGGACTACGGCATTTTTTGGGAAAGACTGACCGTAAAGAGTAGGAGTTTCTGCAGAGGAAACTCCTGTAAGAACAGAGGAAGGAAGAGGGGAACCGGTTCAGTAATCCTGAGGGAGAACGAATCTTCCGGGGAAGATTTAGGAAAAATATAAGGAAGCCAAGAGTTTAGGGGGGTTTCTAAAAAAGGGAGGAAGAAAGCGTGGGGGAGGTTTCGAAAAGAAAGCCGAGGAACTTGCGGGGCCCGGTACGGGGAGGCCACGGGGGAAGCACCTAGCCTTGGAATAGGCTCTAAAAGGGACCGGGGAAGATAAAGCAGCGGGGTTCCAGGAATGGCAAAAGGGCAAGGGGGGTTCGGACCAGGGGAGAATCAAAAAACCAAAAACTGACCAGGCCGAAGGTCAGGAAAGGCAACCTCCAAAAGGAATGAAGGAAGTAAAATAAACAAGGGAGAGGGTCGAGTGGGGGGGCAAGCCAGCCAAAAAAAGAAAGATCAGAGAGAGAAAAAAAAAAAAAAAAGCGGCTTGCGGAAAATGGCGACTCAAACGGGTCCGAAAAGGGTTCGAAACTTATATCCGCATCACACCACCCACACAAACGTTTTCAAAAGGAAAAACGAAGGATCCGAAGGAAACAAAAGAAATCGGCGGAGCGGTATCCGATTTTCGGCGGGAAGAAGCACACGAACCCCTTGGGGGGGGAGAACTTGGACAAATCGTTCGGGGCATCTACACAATTTGTAGGGGCAATCGGAAACGAGTCCAAAAGGCAGAACGGCGGAAGAGAATGAAAACGCAAAAGGGGGAGAGCCAACGATAGCGATTGAATAAGGTGGTGGCGGTTGGTAAGAGGGGCATCGAAGAGTTCTCCAAGTCAGCGTTCGATCGAAATTAGGTGCGAACGGCATTTAGGGGGGGGGAAAAGGGCAAAGATAGGAAAGAAAAGAAACGCCGAGGAGAAGTTTTCAGGGGAAAGGAAAGAGGCCAGGTGGCCGGAATGAGAAAGAAGCTCATCTCAATTTAAGGAAAAATAAGGGATGAAAGACGCAAAGGGAAACGGCAATCTCAGGTCAAAGAAGGGGAACAGAAAAAACAGAACAAGAAACTAATTGTAACAAAGCTCCCAAATGAAAAAAAGTCGGGGGGATATGCAACGGCAAGAAGCAGTCCGACAGGCTGCCAAGAAGGCGGTGGCTAGACTGAATGCAAAAAGGTTTCTCCAAAAAGTCCCTCAGAAGGGGTCCTGGTTCAGAGGATGGCCCCGAAGGGGGGAACGGGACTATAGTCGGCAAAGTCTGATGCTGATCATGAGGAGGGGGGTAGCACGTCTTCAAAGGGGGAACGAAGAAGCAATTGATCGGAAAAGGCTGGGAAAAGTTCACAGAAGAAAAGGTCCTCTTTATCGCGGTTTGTTCGGAGGGAGGACCGAGGAAGCGGGCGGCATTTGGGGGTGGTGCTGGGGGAAATTTTCCGGGGAGGGTGACGCATCACGGCCAAGGGAAACGGGATCTTAGCCCGTCGGGAAATTGGTGGGGGATTTGTGCACATGGGGTTTTTCAAGGGAAGGAGCCGACTTTTGAGGCTTTGCCTGGAAGACCACGAAGAGGGGAGCTTGAACCATTTTTGGAGGGAATATGCCTCAAAAATCGTTGAAGGATTGGCACAAAGGGGATTAGGGGGGGGGAAGAACCTGGGGTAAAAGGGAGAGAGAAACCTGAACAACATTTAATAGCAGAGGCTATGGCGAGAAAAAGAAGGAAACTTCCTGGATATCCAAAAATGGTAGGAGTTCACGGAAAAGGAAGGCGTGAGACCGGGAAGTACAAAGAAAAACTTATGGGAGGAAAGACAGAGGGGTTCGCCAGGCGGATTGCACTGGAACGAAGAAAAAAAGGGTGAAGAAGGGGAAGCGCCGACAGAAGAACAGCGGGCGGAATTCCGTGACGCGCCCGAAGGAAAAAAAAGAAAGGCCTTATAACCATAGGAAGGTCCAAGGAAGAGTACCGTGAAAAAAAAACGCATCTTGGAGGGAAAAAGCCGAATCAGCCTAAAGAAGTCCAAAAGAAGTGGTTAAAAAAAAAAATGTGGAAAAAAACCATTATACAAATCGCGAGGCAATAATATACCGGTTGGGGGTTGAAAGGGACCTCGGAAACGCAAGGAAAAAAAACGGAACAGGGGAAATCAATCCAGAAACTGCTCCTTAGAAACAGAAACCCTCTCATAAAGGAATAAATAAGGACCTATGGTTGAAGGGCTATCATAAAACAGGTTATTTATAAATTGATGAAAAGGCAAGGCAGACTCGGCTTGTCCAGAAAAGGATCAGAAGATTACTATAGCAAATTCGTTTGACAATGGTGTATGACAGCCTGGGTCCAAGAAAACACTGAAGGGGGCTATAAGACAAGGGTCAAAGGGTGAAAAAAAAAAAAGATTTTCCGCAAAAAAAATCAGCTAGAAACGGGTCCGGGGGCGGCTTGGGAGTGGGGGCTCTAGCGGAAAGATCCACCTATTTGAATTAGGGGGTAGTAACCTTGACACTTGTCGCAGAATACAGAAAGAAAATGTTCCTGTTAAAACGCTACAGGAATTCCCAAAGAAAGAAGACTGTCAAAGGAGAAGAAATGAAGAAAAACTGAACGCTCTGCCAAAAGCATAAAAAGCCCCGGACGATTTCCCTAGGGGACCAGAATAACCATGAACTGACAGCGTAAGAAAAGGGATCGACTCGCCACCCAAAAATGGCGTAGGCATCCGCCGCTGGGAAACCATTCATAGAGTTCAAAGAAGAAAGGTTGAGTGGGGGGAAAGACTTCGCATGCCAGTGGCGGAAAGGTGGGTGGCAGATGTACACTATAGGCGGTAGCTCGTAAGTAACAGGACCAAAGGGAATGGGGACGAGTGAAAGGTAGGAAGGAAGGAAATCCAAGGAGGGTAGAATTCCCTTAGGGAAATCACTCTGGAAGGGGAAGGAGGGGAGGCAAGGAAAGGGGGTGGGTCAGCGCTGAGGGAAAATGTTAGGATTGAGCTTGTGGAAGATACAGATCAGCCTGTCGCATGGGGAAAAAAAAAAGAGAAAAGGAGTAGAAAACACAAAACACTTGGGTCGGGGGAAAAACTCATGAAAAAGTCAGGAAAGGACAGTTGAAGGTTCTCGAACATATTTGTTTCTCATTGGGGTTAGGATGGGAACAGAAGCCGGCATTTGGAAAACCCGAAACATCGGAAAAAAAACCACGATTGAAAATCCGGCACGTCCAGGAAGACGGATATAAGGAGGCCTGCGGGGGGAAACGCCCGTAGGAAACCGGGTTGTGTGGATAAAAAGTTCGATTCTGTACGTAAAAAAACAAAATAAGGAGGAACAGAGAGGGGATAGCCAAATTCTGGTGCCCGATAAAGGAAATCAAACCGAAAAGAACATCCGGGGAAAAAGCCGCAAGGAAGAGGTTGAGAAATACAAAGTCCAACTAGAAACTTCGGGAAAGGCGTGGGAAGCGATCCAAACAAAGAGGCCAAACAAATTAAGAGGGAGCCAGATTAAAAACCAAGGGATTTCTGTTCGGGGGAGTAGCAAAAAATCCATAGATTGAATAACCAAGGTCTATTAGGTAGCCACCCCAACCGCTAGCAACTGGAAAAGCCGAAAACAAAAAGAACTCTCAAAAAGCGAAACTGCCCTTGGAGGAAAGCGCCGTCAACAAAGAGGAGAGAAAGGGAAGTCGGAGGCACCCGGTGAAAGAAAAACATCATAGTAGAAGCCCATTGAAGGAGGACAACAAGGAAAAGAGGGCTCAATCTTGACGAGCCGAAAACTATTCTGTAGAGATCTGCAATTAAGCAGCCGCAAAGAGGGATAAATGGATAAAAAAAAAAGGGTTGAAGGAAATGCAGAAAGATTTCCGGGGAAGACCTGGTCTGGGTTGGCTTCGAACAGGAGGAAACTTGGGGGGAGGTAAATATGAGGAAAGCTAGGGTTCAGGAGGAGACCTTTTTAAGACAAGCTTGAAATAAGTCAGGGGTGGAGACGAAAAAGGACCAGACCCAAAGGGGGCACTACCCAGAAGGTTTTGGAAGGCTTCCGTAGGCCAAATATGCGTGTGAACTACTTGGTCTTTGGCAGAATTGTGATCTCCAGGAGAACCTTCGGCCGTATTTGGCCAGGAAGCGGGGAAGCAAAAAAACGGGACCAGGCCTAGCAAGAAAGCCGACCAAAAAAGGTCCCGGAGGATTGCTTGGGGGGGCCAATAAAAAGGATAGGTCTTGCTGGGGGAAGGGGGATAACGAAGAAACACAAAAAATGGACGGGGAGGCCTAAAAACACTTTCGGCGAAAGGGGGAACATAGCGAAAAGAGCTACGAACACGTTGAAAAAGAAGCGGGGCCCAAAAGGATACAGAAAAAGGTCGGTTTCGAGTCAAAAAGGACTTAAGAAACAAGAAAACATGGGGAGAGAAACAATCGACAGAAGTGGAAGAAGGGACCAAGTCATATACTGAACACAAGGTCAAACTTAGGGTGTGCTTAAGCCATAAGGAGAAGAAGGCGATTAGGGGGGGTCGACGTAAGACAAAAACTGGGGTATCCAGAACATGGAGTGTCGAAGAAGCATACAGCCAAGGTGTACAGGATTTGGAAAAAAGGCCTGGAAAAAAAACGGCGGGGAAACAGTGCGGAAAAAAAGGAAAGGGGAAAAGCGGAAACTCTCGATTCCTAGGTCAAGGGCTTTAATACCACCGCTGTCTCACGATGGGGTGGTATCTGTTTCCGAGGAAAGACTTAAGAGCAACTCATCGCAAGAAAAATCTCTCACCAAGACAACCACGATGCATGAAGTCCCTTCTGGTTTCAAAATGCCTACTGGCCATTGGGTTGGGAAACAAGCGCTGAGATTGTGAAGCTGCATCGAAGTTTCCGAAGGCAACGAAAGAGGGATCAGCGATGGTAGAGAAGAGCTGCAATTGCAAAAAAAAAAAAAACCCCCAACAAAATGACAAGAGAAAAAAACCAAAAAAAAACAAAAAACCACTATGCTTGTTTTGGGCAAGCAAGATCCCTACCCTTTCCCAAAAACGATGCTGATTCACGACGGCACTATTTCGGAACGGGGTTCCGATCAACCGCAAATCGTCTCTGGCAAAAACGTCCTCTGTCTTATCGGACAGTAACGCAAGGACCAAGAAAGAGAGCCAAGAAGGGTGTAAGTTCAAGAAGCCAATCCTGGGGAGGAGGTAAGACGCGCAACAATTCACAGCCGAGCCGGACAACGGAATGGTCCGCAAGGCGGGGACGAACAATTCCGAACAATGCGAAAGTTGCTCCGTGCAGGCAGCCCCGCAAGGTGGTGGTTGGAAAAGGCTGGGAGGCAACAAAAAGAGGAAGGAGAAGCATCGTCGAAGAGCCCATGCTTCTGGTCGAAGAGGCAGTAAGGGAAAGCCAAAGAATAACTCATGGCTGGAAGGGAGGGAACCTAAAGGACCAACGGATATTAACCGCATAAAAAAAGGGATTCGAGGTCGACCATGCTTAGCTTGGTGGGGCTCCGAAAACCTTCGCAGAGAGGTCGTGGGCATGGTGGGTTGTTGGGGGGGTTGGGGGAGTTTCTTTAGTTTGGACTCACGGCCAAAAGAAACCATGAATCATTGGGGGGGCTAAGCGACGGGTGGGGGGGGGGAAAAAAACATTTTCTTTTCAAGTTTGAACCTGAACCACTTTTTTCGGCCTTGGAGGAAAGAGGAAAAAGATCGGAACCATGTTCCAATTGAAAATGTATGGTGCCCTCAGCCTGTTAATGGATTTGGCCAGAAGAGGGAACGGCGAAAAAAAAGATTCACAGAGTGGAGGAAAAGAGCGCATTAAAAGGGAAATTGGGGAAACACGCTTTTCGGGCCAGCAAACTGATCAACGGAAAGAATACGACAAACAAAAGGACGTCGCCCGAAAGGAGTTTTTTTGGGGAGCAGGATGAAAAAAAGAAAATGGGTGGGCTGAAGAAAAAAAAATTGAAAAGAAAAAAAAAAGCACGAAAGAGCGGTAAAGGGAGGGGACTTCGCGGAAGACGGCGGCTCACCAAAGAAGGTACAGAATGGAAAAGAGGGGCAAACGCAGTAAGAAAAAACAAAAATGGGGTGGTCACCAAGCGGGGAAGATCAGGTAAAAAGGGGGGGGAAATTTGTTAACACCCACAATAAATCAAAACAAATCCATGCAAAGACATCAAAGGAGGCAGGGACTAAAAAAAAAAAACAAAAGGGCAAAGATACATCATAAAACTGCAAAGTTAGAAACAAAATCAAATGAGGAAAAACTTAAGAACTATTGGAAAAGGGGCCTTTCAGGCTTCTGAAAGCCATGAGTGGGGAGGGGTAAAACGGCAGAAGGGAACCTAATCATAAAAAAAGCATAATGGATAGGGATTCTCTAATTTGAAAGATGCAAAAAAAACTGGAAAAAAATGCTGCGGAGGAGATGTCCGGAAAATGTTTCTCACCAGTGAGTTTCCGAGAAAAAAAAACAGGAGCCAAGTTAGAGGGTGATGTGGAGAGCTCTAACCAGGCAAGAAGGATGGAAGGAACGGGGAGAAAGGAAAAGGGCTGGACAAAAAGTCCTCAGAAAGAAAACTGAAAAGCCGCAGCCTCACGCGGAAAAGGCAGATACTATAAGAAGAATGCGCTTAGGACACGCAAAGAACATCAAAGCGCTAAAAAGAATAACAGAATCAGGTGACTCCAGGAAAAAATGCCATCCACAGTCGACGGGAAAAGCCGCGTGCATAGAAGAAGGTACAAAGAACGGAATGCCAAGCCGCTGGGAACCCCCGGCCCAAAAAATGTGGCAGAAAAAAAAAAAATAAAAAAAACCAATGGTGCGGGGAAGAGGCTAAAGAAAAAGTCGGCAAAAGGGGGGTGGGGGGGAAAAGGGGTTGAACCGGGATCGCGAAAAATGAGTAACCGGAACGCGCGTAAAAAGAAAAAACAGGGCCCAATTGAAGAAAAACTGGAAAGCATTAAAGTAAAAGGAAACCAAATGAGGGCGTGTAACGGGTGGGCGTCAACGCACTAGAAAAACCGGTTCACCGGGGTCAAAGCGTAACTTTACGGGGGATGGGGAGATGAAAAGAAAAGAACTCAACAGAGGGGGGAGCAAATGAAGCGAATCGACAAGGAAAAAGAAACTCAAAGAAGGTGTCATGAATCAGCGCGCACGACTTTTTCTCTATTTCCCCGTTTGAAACTAGGGACCTCCGTGGGAGGCTGGGCGGAGGTTTCAGTGACACCGGCTCAGGAGGGGAGGTCGATTGGGGAAATGTAAGCGAAACCGAACCAGAAGTCTTCAGGAAAAAGCCCTCATGGAGGGCGTCAACATCAAAGGGAGAGCCAGAAAAAAGATCTGAAAAACCCTTGAAGAGAAAAAAACCAGTTTTGTTGTCGAACGCGTATTTCTATTGAGTTGAGAAAAATAAACAAGACATACAAGGAGAGAGGGGGGAAACCAAAAACCAGAAAAAAATTTTTTTTGGAAAAATGCAGGAGGAGCACGTGCCTATCCGGGTGAAAACCCAGGGCCAGAACGGAAAGAAAGAATAAAAGGCCCAAAAAAAACAGGGGGCCGTAAGGAAAAAAAACTCGACAAAAATGGACTACTGCCGGCACAACAAAAGGGCAGACCCGGAGGAAAAAAAAGGGTTTCGGGGGGCATGAAGCAGCTGGACAAATATACCCGGGAGGTAAAAAAAAAAACGTTCCCAAAAAAAGGTCGAAAACATAAAGAAAATTTCTCAGGGGAATCGCCAATCCCAGAACTATAGAGGAAAGACAAGGGGGGAGGGGGAAAGAAGACTTAAAAAAAAGGTCTCAAGAAGAAAAAAAGCTTGGCGGGGAAAAAGGGGGACCCTCATACGAAGAAGCCTTTATTCGCTTAGACTCAGGGATGATCTCTCACAAAAAAACAAGGAGGCAAAATACCTCAATGAAAGCCACCGGAGAGAGAGTCGATGAAAAGGGGGTTAACACCGCAGCCGAAATGGACGGGGTCCGGTAAAACAAGGGAAAGGACGGGGCCTGGAAAAACGGAATTGTCTAAATTGTGAGACCCATGGTGTAATTCTGCACCTGATGCTATAGAAAGGTACTGAAGAACAAAGAAAATTGCGCAAGAGGGAGGGGGGTGGAAACGAAGGAAAAAAAATCCCTGTTTGCCTGAAAGCCGGTCCAGGGACATGGTTGAAAACGCCAACAATGAAACGAAATTCCCCCGACAAGGGGCGATAATCTTATTGAAAAAATTAGGCGGGAAACGGCCCTGGCCCATAGGTTGAGGAGAACAGTATCAAAAGAATGGAAAAAGGGCGGAGGGGGACAGGACAACGGAGAATCGTTCCAGGGTGAGTGGAAATTGGAAAAAGAAGAGATCAAAGACAAAACTGGGGCTGGAGAATGGAAAGGTCTCTTCCAGAAAAGACTGGAATTCGAAGACCTCCAAGGGAGCCTCGCGGGTGGGAAAGGAAGGCAGGAGACTGGAAGGAAACGCCTAGAAACCGGCTTAAAAAGGGAGAAAAAAGCTTACCAGGCGCGAGAAAAAATGCAACAAAAAGCCTTCAAAATTGCAACTGCAAGGGGTCACACAGAAAAAAGGGTCGATGAAAGGGAGGCCAAAGAAAAGCTCTAAAATGCTGAATTATCATATTTCGCGTGCAAAAAAAAGGTGGGTGGACTCAACCGGGGAGGTTCAAAAGGTAAAACACTCCAAGATTCCGCGGGATAGCCTGAAGGGCCGCTTCGAGAACTTGCAGAGGTCCAGGGAACGGACAACCTGGAAAATTGGACGACGTTTTAAGTGCCCGCTAGTAGAACAACTGGACGGAAAAGGAGGTCAATCAAAAGCATATATAGCGAAAAAAGTGCATGCCTACCTTATGTGTAATAAGGAAAAAAACGGAACCATTGGGGGGGGGGGGAACAGAAGCGTAAAGAGGGCTTTCCCGGAAAGTGTCTAGGGGGCTAGTCGTCTGCAACTTCAATGAAAAACGTTCAGTTAGAGAAGGGGGTAATGGGGGTGGAAGGGGGGCAATGGGAGGAAGGGGCTCGCTTCCTGAGGGTCTGCGGCATCGACCGGTTGGACTTTCGTCGGGGGAAAGGCGAGAATGGCTAATCCGGTTAGGGAAGACCGAGGAGAGCGGAGCGTAAGAGAAGCATCGAGGAAAAAATGTGGGAAAACGCCGGTAATGGTAACCAAGAGAAAGAGGGTTCGGGAGGAAATGGGTTAGCTGGAAAAAAAGAGCAAGAAATCAGCCAAGAAGAGCCTGACGGGAAGAAAAGACCTCTTCAGGTCCCGGGTGCGCCCAAGGGTGGCTCCCAACCGAGTCCTTTTCTGGGGGGACTGGAAAAAGCCAAATCCCTTCCAGTAGAGGCGTGGGATGAGAAAGGGGTCAACAGGAGGCTGGAAAAGTATGAAACTGCAAGAAGGAACATTGTCATGCATGAGGGGAAGGGAAAGCCAGGCAAGGAAAGGCTTTACATCCGGGTAAAAAAACTACGTCGTTCCACCAGAACGGGGGGGGGGGGGCGAAAAAAGAATCGGATAGAAGCTGGCAGTTTGTGTTGGAGGGGTCGGGGGGGACGGTGTTGCGAAAAATAAAAGGTTTGCAGAGGGGGGGGAAACATGGGCTTGAGAAGGGGAACTGAGCCTGGACTTGCTTTTTGGCGGAGGAGGGGGAAGGGGGGGTGCCGACCAGAAAATCTCAAGGATGACAATAATTCCGGACAGTCCCTCTCCCTGGTGTCATTAGTTGTGGTAAAAAGGGGGGGGAAAGGGGGGAAGCCGAAAAGAATTGGAAGGAGCGCTATTCCAAGCAAGAAAAAGGTTTAGGTCAACAAAAAAAAAAAAGCACGGGGAAGAAGGCCTCTCAACAACAACAAAAGAAAAGAAGATATTTTAAAGGGGGAAACAAGAAAATAGCAGAGAAAAATAGGGAAAAAGGGGGTGCGGAAGAACCGCCAAAGAGGGGGGGGAAAGGGGGGGGAACAGTCAGGGGAAAGTTACGCTCCGGCTCAACCAAAGATGAACAATCAGGAAGAGAGGCAACGAGAAAAACAAAAGGAGCTTCGGGGAATCGCCAAGAAAATCCCAGGGCTAGAGAAAATGAAAATGCACATGTTTACCAAAACCGTGAAGGAAAAGATAGAGGAGAAGATACCAGGAAAAAAAAAAACAAACAAGAACACGCCCCCCAAAAAAAACACAACTGAACGATACCGCAATACGAGGCTCAGTTACCAAGAAGGAAAGAAAGAAAGGGAATTAGGCTGGCTAGGCAATCCTGGCCGGATTAGGGGAGACGCCATCCATGAAAGGTAATGTGGCCGAAGAGACAGCGGGAGCCAGAAAAATCCAACTGAGGACAGGGCGGAAGGAATTTCCAAACAGGCTTTAGATCATGCAAATGTATCCAACTACAAGGGGGGAAGAAATGAAAGGATCAAAAAAGCGAAATGAGGGGAGGAATTTTGCAGGGAAGAGCTCCAAACGAAACTAGGGGAAGTCGCAAATAAGGGGAAAAAAGTAAATGGCTCACCTGTCGGCCGAAAAAAAAGCGTAAGGAAAGCGAGGGTGAAAAAGTCACTACAATCGAGGATGTCGCAACACGTACAAAAAAGATCGCGCTAAAGAAACCGACTGTTGATTGGAGGAAAAAGCCCCAATTCCATCCCCAATGAGAGGGAAATGAAAAAAAAAAAGAGCGCGAGGGAGGAAAAAAAAATGATCAAAAAAAAAGGGCAAGCACAGAACTGGGAAACACAAAAGGTTTCTTCGATAGGAACACCAAGGGGGGGGCTTTTAAAGATGTAAGTTTGAAGCCTGCAAAGAGGGGGGTCAGAGGGGGGAAAACTCTGACGCGGAAAAAAAGCCTGTCGCTCACGAAACCGGGAAGAAAGGAAGATAAAGGGAGTCTGAACGAGGGGGGGAGTCTAAATAACGCCCCCAGGACGAAGCGTGGGGGAAGGGTTTAATCCTAAAAAAGCAGGATGGCCGCGCAACCCTGAATGCTTCACTACCAGAGGGGGGTTGAACAAAAAAAAGCGAAAGCTTCGAGGGGAGCACAACGTGGTTGAAAGGCGGAGGAACATGCTCAGCAAGGCGTAAATTCTGCACGCACAGGGGGGAAAATATTTTTCTATTTCCTTTGAAAACAAGAAAGCAAAGAAGGACTGAGCGGGTTGAGTCGCAAAGGGGACATCCAGTGGGGCCTCATTGTGTAAACTGGGGGGTAGGGAGGAGGAGGAAAGGGGGCTCCCCGCAG
>Ga0179593_1470170_pt1 | contig 23464 bp, 36 predicted proteins | sample CZODoug2_1_08_16_FD_185931 | JGI IMG/M metagenome (GOLD analysis project Ga0179593, IMG submission 185931) | Vadose zone soil fungal communities from Angelo Coast Range Reserve, California, USA - CZODoug2_1_08_16fungal (PacBio error correction) | ecosystem: Environmental > Terrestrial > Soil >...
AGCAATGCTTCAAGAAAGGGTACCGCGACAGCACATCCAAAAAACGAAAAACCCGGAGTTAGGCAATTTTTCCCCAAAGCTAAAAACGTGGGAAAGAAAAGAGGAACACGGCCGGTGAACGAAGTCAAAACAGGGCCCCACCCAGACAACAAGGACCGCGTAGAAAGACCGGGGGCGACCCGTGCAAACGAAAAGTGAGGGTGTTGGGGGATCCAAAGTCGAAAAAGTAAATACCAGGGACGAAAAACGGAATGGACACTTCAGAAAAAAACGGGTGAACTTTGTTAGGGCGCACTGCAAAAAAGAAAAAAAAATAAAAAGGAAAAGCAGGCAGACCATCGAGCCAGAGTTGGTTGACATTACCAAAGGAGTAATGGGACGGGCAGATCCAGGGGGCAGTGAAAAAGAAAGACTAGGCACACAAAATGAGAAACCCGCGCCAAAACATTAAACAGGGAAGACTCGCGGGAAAAAGAAGGAGAGATGCAAGAAAGAGGTGGAAGACCAAAGAAACTGGAATTGGGTTCGATGAACAAGGAAATAGGGCCCACAAAAGGGGAATAAAAAGGCATGAACGTCCAGGTGGTGACATAAAAGGAGGGAGAAAACCCCGGTTTTGAAGTTCTCAGGGTTTTAGTGCAGTAATAAACCCGCCTTGCAAGGCCGCAACGTGGGCACAACAAGAGCCAGCGACGGGAGGTAAAAATCGGGAACGTGGTTTTGTTTCAAAACAAGGGGGAGGGATCAAACGGTCATGCCAGAAGGTGGAGAAAGCTTCGGAGAGAAAAACAAAAACACAGGACGAAGACCGGCCGGGAGAAAAGCACAGTGGGGTTGTTGTGAAAGGGGGAACAACTTGGTGGGGAGCGTCAAGCCGCGGTGCCGACCGGTGGGGGAGGTGACAGGAGACGAAGAATAGGGGGAGGGGGAACCCAAAGGGCCCAACACAAAAGGTGAGAGAGACCACGACAGGCAAGCTGTCAAGAAAAGTCTAAAAATTTGAAACAAGGAAAAAGCAGCTCAGGCAAACGGGTCATACAGGGCGCTGGGCCGGAGGCCGGCAGCTGGGGTAAGTGAAACGGGGAGATCAAAGGGGTTGCCGGGGAAACTGGAGGGTGGGGGTTGGGCTGGCGGCGGGGTTGCAGGGGGGACACTGTCCTGAAGTCATGCTGACAGGGACGGGGAGCCCTGGAAGCTGTTGCTACCCAGAGGGGGGGGGGTCACGGTTTCGGGTTCCACCCGGAGCGTGATAACAGCAAGGGTCAAAGTAAAAAAAAGGGGGAACGGGGCAACTATGTGGACGAATAAGAAAGTCGGTATCTCACTTAAGGAGGGCTTAACTTGTGCGGGATTGCGGACAGCCCGTGGACGTGGAAAAAATGCACCCGAAAATGGGGTCACATCAATTTTTTGCGAATAAAGATGCAAGGCACGTGCACCCCCCGGGAGTGAAGGAAACCGGGATTGATGGCAAACCAACTAAAATTTGAAACCTAGAGGTCAGGCGTCGTAGGCCCAGGGCAAGGCGTGGCCCGCAGGAAGGAAAAAAAGAAAAAAAAAAGGGAAAGGACGAGTCTTACGAAAAGCGCAAAGAAAAAAGAGAACGTCCAGGGGGGGGGTGCATGTCAGTTCAGAGTTAGAGACGATTGGGTACAACGCAGATGGGCTTTGGGGGATTGTGGTGCGGGCAGACCCGGAACGGAAAGTGGGGGCACTGTATTAAGAAAACGAAAGAGGGTCTTGGGACGGCACGAGAGAGGGGCGGCCAAGGAAGCATGTCCAGAGAGACGGAACAGGGGGAAAAAAAAAGTCGTAAAGAACTCAGAAGGACAAACTTGGAAGTGATTGCAAAAATCGACAAAGAGAAAAAAAGATCAAGCGGAGTATTAACAGCAAGCTTATGGGGGAAAACGCAGAAAAGATCTTGTTTGGGCACAGGGCGGCAACGGGTGGGGGGGTCCGAAATGGGGCGGAGCCCTTCAAAAAAACCAAAAAAAAACCAGGGAGAGTTTTGAAAAAAAAAAAATCGTCACAGAAACCGTGTTGGTCGATTAAAGCCGATCGGACAGTCAAAGGACGCAAAAACGCGAGGCCGCGGGTGGGCGAGGGAGGGGGGGTTAAAAAACAAAACTCAGCGTGAAGCAACAATTACGGCAACGTGGTTGAAAGAATGGAGCAAAAACACAAAAATGAAAAAGAAAAGAAAACCGCAGTACCCGTCCTAAGAAAAGGGGAGGAGGGTCAAAAACAAAAATCCGGCGCCCTGTTGCCGCGGGGGTGGGAAAAATGGGGTCAGACCTGGTGCGAAACCCGGCATAAAGAGACCAACAAACAAAACGGAGGGAAAAAAGAGAAGAAGGGCACGGATAAACAATACAAAGAAAACGGTGAAACCATCGAGGACGAAGGAGGGGGGGGCCGCAATCCAGGAGGAAACCTTGTCCGAAAACAAGACAGTTGGGGGGGCTCGGGGGCTTAGGCCAAAACAGGAATTTTTCGAGAGAAAAGAGGGGTAAACAAAGCAGGTGAAAAGGGTGAAGGTAATGACCGAAAGCTTGAAAGTTAAGCGCAAAAAAAGAGACGACAACAAAGAAAAGCGGACCCAGGGGCTTGTTGTTCCCTGACCGTCGATCGGCGGAAGAAAAAACACGGGGAGGTTGGGAAGAAAAAAATTTGTTAGAAAAAAAAGGGATAACGGGGGGGGGGAGGAAACTATTCAGCTGAAACCAACCCTGGCAAATCACACAAGTGACGAAGAAGGAAGAGAGGGATCCGGGGAAAGACAGGGCATTCTGGTTTTTTCCCCGAAAAGAAAGCACGATGGGGAAAGAAGAGCTGTCAGGTAAGATTTGTGTCGAGGGGGGTCATGTCAGGGATAGAATTTGAGAATGAGTTCTGAAACGACACTTGGTCACAGTGCAGAGAAGCAGGACCCGAGCGGGGGAGGGCCAAGAGAGCAAAACAACTAGGGCAACATAGAAAATTGTTAGGGGCAACAGAACTAATGAACACTAACGTAGGGGGAACGGAAAAGCCCAAAACCAAAAGGGGAAAAAAGCTCGGGTGCAATAAAAGGGAGTTTGGGGATGTAAACTGCGAGCTAAAAAACTCCTGCGGGGTTGCCGTGTCATGAAACTTCAGGGCACCAGACGCCAATGGAAACTACGAAACGCCGGAAGAAGCCGGTGAGGATGATATCTGAAACCCCATTTGGGAAACGGCCCAATCCAGCGCACGCGAAGGCATATAGGAGAAAGAATAAAGAATTCGGTGAACCCGGCAGTCATGCAACGAAAGGAGGGCGGAAAAACAAAAAGAAAGGAAAAGACAGAGAGTTGCCAGTTGGAAGACAAAAAGATCGGGACACAGGGGGAAAATATTAGGAACACAAGGGAAACAAAAAGAACAGAACCTTCCGTTAACAACGCGACGGAAAGAGGCAGGGCCTAGCAAAAGCAAGGCCGAAAACAAAAAAAAAAAAAAAAAAACGAAGAGACAAAGGACAGCAAACAGCCGCCAAACACGCCGCAGAACCGAATCTCTACATGAAAAAAGGGAAAAAACTCTGGCAAAGACCAAAACGGCGAACAGCTAACAGCCACTCGGACCGAGGGGGAAAAAAGAGAAAAAACAGACCTGAAAAAAAAAAAAAATGGTTACTCCGGGGGAGGGAAAGGGGGGGGGGAGAACAGTGGCGCACAACTTAACTTCGGAGAAAATTGCGGCAAAATTCACACCAAAAAAAAAAAACCCAGAAAAAGCTGATGGAAGGCCCCTCGCAAATACATCCGATGAAAAGGGGGCAAGCCGCAAAGGCCGGAAATCCGCAAAAACACAAAGGGGAAACATTTCCAAACCATAGGCCACTCACACAGGCGCTTTTTCAGGTAAGGGGGGGTTCTGCAGAAACTGGATTAAAAAAAAAAAGGAGGTGGTCATCCGAAAAGACAGGAAAGCATAACGAGGAAAAAAGTAAATGGGGGGGTAGAGGGTGGCACAAGTCACAAGCTGTGGTAAAAAGACACATCAAGGGAGGAAACAAAAGGTGTGAGCCCAGTGAAGTGAAAAAAGGAACAAACAACGGACCGGTTACGGGAAAGACTAAAACATAGGGTAGGGTTCCATCGCAAAAGAAAAAGGACAAAAGCGGGCACAGTACCAAAAAAAAAGGACTTGGCAGTCGCTCTTAAGTGGCGCACGCGCTAAAGGGGCAAGTGGCAGGGGAGGAAGGGGGGGAAAATGGGCATTTGCATTGGAAGAGTAGGGGGGTACTAAACAGAACGTCTAGCAAAGAAATGAGAAAAACGAAGAATCGCAAAAGAGCTCAAGGAGGCCCAGGGGGGGGGTGGAAGGGAGGTAAAAGGACCGGCACAATGGGGACCCGAATGTAAAATGTTCGCCTGGGGAAAGGGATACCGGACGACCAAAAAGTGAAGGGGCCGCCAAAGGAATTCTAAGAGGGGCAAGGTTGGGGAAAAAAGAGACTGTGGCAGAGAAACCAAATTGGCACGTACATTGCTTAGCGAAGGGGAAAAGGCTCCAGGGGGACTAAGGGAGAAAAAACTGACGCAGACGCGAGGAAAATGGGGGCGGATCGCAAGCAAACCACAAGGAGGCCGGAGGAGGGAGAGAGATCGCCCATTCAGGACCGCGATACGGCGAGAAAAAAAGAAAAAAAAGGAAACCCCACTAAAGAACTTGGACCATCAAAAACAGACGGTGTAAGAACAGAATACCGGCGAGGAAAAAAAAGGGGGGGGCAAACTGCGCATCAACCCAAATCACATAACAAGCCGACAAATAAAGGACCATGGCTCCCGGGGGGCAGGGAGGGTGGTTACCTCAGCTTACCAGGGCAAAAACGAAAAACTCAAATGGAACAATCGGGGGGGCACAAGGTTTCTTGTTATCTTTTTGGGGGGAGGTGCTTGTCCGTTGCAAAAGAGGTTGCGTGGGGGGGAGTTTCCTCTTGTCTGAAGTGGGTCTGGTCAACGTACGCAGAGACTGGCCAAGAAAGCAACAGGGGGCGCCGCAAAGAACCGAGGGTGGGGGCGAGTGTTGTCCACGGGAGGTCAAGGAATACAGCGCGGGATCGTCGGGACGGAAAGAAACAAAAAGCCAGGCAATGGAAGCAAAGAGAAAAACCCAGACACCATTGGAAACGTAGCGGGACCAACGAGAAAGCGGGCAAGGAAGAAAGAACGGGGGGAAAAAAACTGGCAGGAGGGGTGGAGGCGTGGATTGACAGGAATTATGTGGACTGGACGATCAGGGAAAGGGAAAAGGTGACTAAAAAAAAAAAAACAGTATAAGGGGGGGGGAGGGAACACATTTGTGGCCGCAGTGATGGGAAGGGAGTAAAAATACTTGCCGTCCAAAAAGGTGGGACAACCCAGGCAGGAAAGGATCGATCCGCCGGAAGAAAAAAAGTTGTTTACAAGGGGGGGAGGGGGGAAAGGCAACAAGAAAAACACAGGTTGGGAAAAAAAAATTCGAGAACACAATGGAACGAAAGAAAAGGGGCAGAAAAGGAAAGACTTGGGGTTGTGAACGGGTTTCCCAATTTGGGGGGAAAAACAACGGGAAACCCTCTTCTGTGCCGGAAAGCTGAGGTAAAAAAGAGACTAAGAGGTAAGTATTCCAACCAGTGGAAAAAAGTGGTGAAGACGAATAAACGGACGTGCAAGAGCTGGGAAAAAAAGGGTTCAGAGGTTAAAAAACAAAAAAAAGGAGGAAAAAAAAAGCTTTACAGGTCAAACCGCGGGGAAGGCCCAAAAAAAAGCACGTGGAAGGGTAATAGTAAACGGCTGCAAGGAGGTGCCCGTTAAAAAAACCAGGGTAGAGGGGGTGGTGGAGGGGGAGGACGGGGAGGGGGGGCTGCAGGGCGGCATGAAAAGGGCGATTAGTTTGGAGGCAAAAGAAGATGGGGGGGGGGCTAGGGAAAAAATTAAAAATTCCAAAACAAGTCAGTGGACGACCGCAAGGGCGTCAAAAACACGGGACGTGGGGGGAAGGTGTATACAAAGGGAAAAAAAAACGGCACGTTCTTGGGGGCATTCCCATACAACGGACATGACGCAAACTGGAAAAATGAATTGCGGGTGTACGGGTTTCGGGGGCGATTCTACAGAAGAAAAGGGGTTCCAAAAACGATTGTGGGATACCGCCGCAACCGGGGGCCTCCCAACGGACCAATAAGGGGATGAAGTAACGAACATGGGAAAGAGAAAAGAAACTTGCAATACACCCAAGTCAAGGGCTCGAGGCAGGCAGGGTTAAGGAAAAATGACGGAGGGTGGGTAGCACCCGAAGTCATGACAAGAAACCAGGAAAAGCAGGATTCGAAAAAAGGAGAAACGCCAGAGAAAGACAGTTCAGAATTCGGGACCAGAAAAGTTCACCACCCAAGTGTCTAAAAAAAGGCAAACGTCAAAAAGGTGAAAAAAAAATTAACGAGAAAAAATTCTTGCAGGGGAAACGGGATCCTATTGAAAGCGCACTCAAGAGTCAAAAAAATACAAAAAAGATATCGAAAAGCAAGGAGAAAAAAGAAAAGTTCGAAGAAAAAATCAGACGCAAGAGTGAGGCCAGGTCCAAATCGGAAAAAGAGAAAGAAAGACGAAATCCAGCAAGGCGTAAGAACGAAAAAAGCACGCCATAAAAAGTGAACGTTCAACCGCCTCACCACCTCCGGCAAAGTGGCCGGGAGGTTGGCGGCGAGGGTATAGAAAAAGGCCCCAGTAAAGATCGTAGACAAATCCTCAAAGAAAACAGGTGGGGGCAAAGGTCAAAGAAATCAAAGAATCGAAGTCAAAACAGAGGCGCACGACTCAAGGCGCCGCGTTGAGAGATGGGGGGGGGGGGGGGAGAGGGATCGTAAAACAAAAAAGGGGTCAGCCAGAAAAGAAACTAAAAAAAGTTCAACACTGCTGGGAACGGAAGAATTCGAGAGAAAAAAAGGCATGCCGAAAAAAGGAACAGCACGCGAAAAGGAGTGTGACAAAAACCAACGGGGGGGATGCTGGTGACAACCCGACACGAGCCGTGTTGGGGGTGTGTTCACTATGGGGACCCCGGGGGTTAAAAAAAGGGGCTAGACCGCACGAAAAATATAGAGCAAAACACACCAAAAAGAAAAGAAAAAGAGAAGAAGAGGGGCATCTCAACCCGGGCACTGAAAAAAAGGGTCCCAACGCACAGAAAAGGGGGACGCCGGAGGGGTGGACACAAAGCAACAGCAAGACTTGGAACAAAAACACCGGTGTGATTCAGGGGGGGACGGAAAATACTGTTGAGAAAGAAGCGTGACAACGAACGTAACGGAAAAGGTAGGGCAAAACTGTTAAAACGAATAAAAGAACAATCTCGGGGACCCCAACCGGTACAAGCCGAAAACATTGGCGAAGGTTGAACGGGAAGAGAGGAGAATCGAAAAAAATTCCTTGGTTGAAAAAAAAAAGAGGGGGATCAAAAAAGACCACTGGTGAGTCAAAGACCAGGGGGGGGAAAAAAGACAGCCACCTAAAAGAAAGCGGGGGGGATGACGGGGAAAAAAAATAGACGGCGTTAGATGAAAAGAGTGGGAATCGCGGGAAAACAAATTTTTCAGGAAGGGGGGATTGGCGCTCACAAAGTGCCGATGAGGTTTTTGTGGGATGGAAAAAAAAAAATCTTTCCAGAAAAACGAAACAAGAAGGACAGCAGAAGAAACCGAATAATAACAGGAAGGGGGGAAAAGTGTACTCGATAGAGGCAACTGCAGAGGGGGCACGCATCATAAGGGAGGGGGGTGGGGAAAGAAAAAAATCAGGAAAACGCCTCTTTGACTATTGAGACACGGGCGAATCAGCCCGGAGTTGTGACATGACAGGTAGGCACCGCATCCCGAGAAGGAAACTAAAAGAACGGGAGCGCAGGGGGGCAAGGGGCGTAGTCTCGTGAAGGGGGTTACTTGAAATGCATCAGCAAACCCCGGAAAGATAGACGAGAAAAAAGAGGAACACATTCAGGGGCCGGCAAAAAAAAGCGTGAAAGGAAGCACCAATAAAAGAAAGCGGGGGGGCAGGGAAAAAAAGTCAAAGGGCAAAAAAAAAGATAAGAACCCCAAGGTACAAGACAACCGGGGGAGGGGGGGAGTTAAACGGAGAAGGAAGCTTGACGAGGAAACTCAAAGCAAAAAAAACAACAGAAAGAATGCAAGCAAGCATGGGCATAAGAGCACAGCCAACCGGGAACCAGCAAAAAAAAAATGATCCGACACTGCAGCCGAAAAACCACCTCATAAAACACAGTCAATGCAGCCGCCAAAGCGGACAAGGTGTAAAAACTAGAACAGATGCCCGTGGACCATTTAAAAAAAAAACTAGATTAAACAGCTACGTAAAGGGAAAGGTCTTGGAAACACCAAAGTAACAGGTGAACACATAGGTTCTGAGTCTAGACAACGCCCGGGTATGGGCAACCAGGCGGAAAAAAAAGGACTCTCACAAAAACAAAGGGGGAAAACCGTCAAGAAGGGCTAAAAAAACCAACGGGTAAAAATTTCGTCAAGGGGTGTTTTTCGAAAACGAAATTTCGGCACCCGTGGCATAGGGGGGCTCATCAAAAATAAAGTTGAAAATGTGCAAAATTCAGGACGGCAAGTAAATTGTAAAGGGGGAAAAGGTGGCGGCAGGGGGAAAGGAGGGGGGGACTACCACGACAAAAAACTAAAAAGGCAAGGTGGTTGCCCGCATTATTGAGGGGGGGGGAAAAACAAGGAAAAAGTTTCATTGAAGCGTGTGAAGGACGCCACAATAATAAAAAAAAAAAAAAAATGGGTGACATTCTCCACTACAAAAGAAGCTCAAAGCACAGTGCCACAGGTTTACTTTGAAGATCCAAGAAACGGGGGGGGGCGCCGCCGCGACGCCTAAAGGAAAAGGGAGGCGGGTAATCCAAGGGGGATGGAACCAAGGACGACAGGCCCAGGGAACAGACAAAAAAAGGGGCAAGAGGACAATCGGGAAAAATCACAAGAAAAGCACAAACGGCTAACGATGGAAGGAACCGGTGATTTTGGGGGGCAGGCAAAAGAAAAAGGAAAAAAAAGAAAAAAGCCAATGGCAAGAAACAAGGAAAAAGGTTTAACTGGTATGGGGAGGGAGGGAAGAAAAAAACACAAACTCCCAAAGAACGGACGCTCCTAGGCTTGGTGAACCAAAAAAAAGGTTGAATCAACGCCGGAAATGCTGGCGTAGACTGCACGGAACAGGGAAAAACTTCCGGTGGGGGGGGCGCAGGAAAACAAACGGAAAAAGGAATGTGCGGAGAAGACTCACAAACACGAGGAAATGAAGAAGAAAAAGAGAGAGAATGAAAAGATGAAAGCGCGTCTTTGAAAAAACCTTCAGGAAAAGAGCACAACCCAACCAATATCAGTTCAAAACCGAACGAAGCAGTATTGGGTAGCCATATTCAAGAGTCGAGGCACCTGGACGCGACACACAGCCCCCACAACCAAAACGAAGTTAAGCCTTGGGCTGAAAAGAACTCGGGGTAATCAAAAACCTAAACGGGCAACGCCGTCAAGTTAGGGAAAAAGACACAAGGGTGTCCGTCCAACTGTTAAAGCCTTGACCAAAAAAAAAAGACATGGAGAAAAAAACAAGGATCCAAAAAAAAACCGTTGGGGGGGGGGGGCAGATTCCGGAGGAAAAGGTGGACAGGCCGAAAGAAATCAGACGGCTGAAGGACGAGAGGCAAGCAGGTCCTACAACCGGCGCCAAACCTACCATGGAAGGAGGAACCGGAGAAGAAGCAAAACGGGAAGGGAAGGAAAACTGTGGGGGGAGAACAGTTGAATTTGGGGGGGGAGGGGAAGAGAAAAAGTTTCGTAACCAGAGGACATAAAAAAGACGGTCAAATGTTCAAGCCAACAGGAAAGAGGTGCGGACCATGGGCGTTCGCAGTGATTGCGGAACAGTCCGAAATAAAACTGACCGAAAAAAAAGTGGGCAAACAAACGGGGAACAATGGAGGGGTGTACGGGTACCAGGCACGGCTACTAGAGGAATGGGGGGTGGTGGGGGTTTAACAAGTAGGAAAAGGCAGGAAAAACTAAAGGCAAAAAAAACGGGGAAGAAACTTTCAAAAAAAAAACGAAAAGCACAAAGGCCGGGAGGGAGCCATGGGGGTTGACGTGGGTGGAAAAGGGGTGGGGGGTGTGGCCCCCGAAGGCCGAACACGAAAAGGTACAAAGGAGAAGCCATATAGGTGTCACAACAACCGTTTTGAAGACTAAAAAAAAAACTAAGTACTCCCACAAAGGGGATAACGGTTTCGATTGTGGTGGGGTTCGAAAAGGGAGAAAACAACACCTCGGCACTCAGAGCGGACTAAAAAAGTTGGTAAAACCGCGGGGGAGGCGGCCTGTACTTTTCGTAGGTTGCGTGGGGGATTCTGAACGGGCAATTGGGAGGGGTGGGGTGTGGTGTCGTCGCTGTCAAGGTGACTAGAGCTGGTCACTTTTAAGTGCAGCTGGGATCCCCAGGCCGAGGGTTGAGAAGCCACAGGGGAAACGCTTTTCAAAAGAAGGCTGTTGGAGGTAACGTCGGCACGGCAGTTGTTGTCCCGTGTGAGAAGAGTCGACAAGAAAAAACGTAAATCTTGGTCGGTCAAGCAAAAAACTGGATTACTTTTGCAAGGGGGGGTCAAAACGCAGAAGGGCTTCGGGGGGAAGGGGGGGGGAACGGCCAACGAATTTGGGGGGGAACGATTGGTATTAAAAAACGATCACGGGAGAATGCGCCAACCTGATGAAAGTAACTGCAAGTGGCCCAGGAGATACGCCAGTGAACAACACGCGCTCAGGGAGAAGTAGGAAAAGGAGCGAAGGAAACGGAAAACATCAAAAAAACAGAGCAGCTTTTGGGGCGACGAAGCGGCAAAAAAGCCACCAAAAAGGGAGGGTGGCAGGCAAGCAAAACGAAAGTTCAAAGAAAACTATGTGCTGAAGCAAAAAAAACGTCGGGGGGGGGCCTCGGGAAAAAAAAAGGAAAGCGAAAAAAGGTTCTGGATTGGGAAAATTCGAAAAGGCCAGAAAATTCCTATGACGCGGAAGGGGCGTTCGCGAAAAAGCGGCAGTCCTGAAAGGAGGAGTATAAAAAAAGAACCATACCCAACGCCACGGTTTTTTCCCCATGCAGAAAAAAAAAAAAAAATCGGAAGAAGCGATTCAAGGCGGCAAGGAAGACCCGCTAGAGGGTCCCCAGTAAATCACGCCTGCCTTTTGGACGTGAGGCAAAAAACGTGTCAAAAAATATTCTCCTCAAGCAACCCAGGGATCGCGGAAAAAGATGGTCGTCCAAAAGACAAACCAGGGGGTTTTTCTGTCAAATCACGACAGAAACAAAAAAAAAAAGATACCAGGAGGAAAAGCCGTTGGGAAAGCAGTGGGGAAGGGTCGTAAAGGGCGGGGGGACGAAAGAAAAAAAACGAAGTAAAACCACGCTGGGGAAGAGGAGCCATCGAAGTAAAAGGGGGACCGAAATGAAAACGGAAAGAAAACAAAACGAAAAAAAACTCGGGGGGACGGGAAAAAGAAACCTGGGCGGGGCAAGGGGGGGGAAAAAAACTAAATAAACACGAATTGGAAAAAATGATGGTGTGAAAAAAAAGTAAATCCACACCCGGGTCAAGAACAGCCCGCAGCAGGCTCAAATCAACACAAAACGGATAAGAGAGATGTAAGGAGGTCAAAAAAGCGCACAACGGAACGGAACAACGGGTCCCCAACCAGAGGAAAGGCGAAGGGGGGGGACCATCAACATGAGAACTTGGGTAAAAAAAAAAAAACCTGGAAACAGGTATTCGGAAAAAAAGCCTATGGGTTGAGGGGAAGGGAAAAAATAGTCAACAACGTGGGGAAAAGGCAGTTGACAAACGAACAGGAAAGGTAAAATCAAAGCAAACAGCCGACCAACCGAGAGGAACGGGGAGGTTTTTAAAACTGGTGGGGCTCAACCAGGCTCAAAGGACGCTGTGAAAAGAAACAAGGGGTTCTTTTGAAGATGTGGGGTAGAAAAGAATCCACGGGGTACGGCACAGTGGGGACAGGAGGCTCGCCCAATGAGCCACCTAACGGCGTTATCACCAGGGTAAGACAGCGCATTCCAAAAAAGAAAAACACTAGATTTATCGACATAACGATTTTTGTCGAGGGGGGGGGAATTTCACGACAAAAAACAGATTGAATTGTCCTTATAACGCTTTTCAAGCCATGACTCGGCCAGCGGCCAGAGGAAGGAGCTAAAATGAGAAGTCTCAAGGGAAGAAATTTGTCGTAAAAAAAAATATAGATTGACACAAAACGTTCGAAATGAAAAAAAACAAACACAGGGCCGGTGAAATGCAAACGTGGGGAGCTAAATGGGACAGACCGTCGGGTGCGGAAAAAAAAAAGAAAGGTCGAAAAAAAAAAAAAGGCGTTTGCTTGTCATGAAACTTCAGAAGAAGGAGGGATGAAGACTACGCACCTCAGACCGACGCAAGAGGAAGGAATGGTCGGGGGAACATTTGGCATGGGATTCATCCAAACACACGGAGCCGGCAGCCCACTCTCGAAAAATCGGGAAACCTAAGGGAATAGACGAAGCTTAAAGAAAATATCAATTCAAGCATCGCAATCAGGGAAGAAAAAGATAAAAGTCCGGGTAGACACTAGACGAAAAACCAAGGGGAAAAGACCGACTGCAGGGGGTAAGGAAACAACAGAACGGGAACGTTACAGGGGGCAATAGCAAACCACAGCGGCAAGCGCCCACACGACCTACAAAAACAGGAAAGCAGCCCAAAACAGCCGTGGAAAAAAACCAACGCAGCCTCCAAAAACCTAAGCACACGTCACAATAAAAACAGGCAGACCCCCTAACCCTATGGGGAAACAGCCACCAGCAGCGCAACATACGAGGCTCTGATCAAGCTCTCCGGGGCGAACAGAGACGGCGCCAAAGGCTGAGGAAAAGAAAAATTGTGAGACGTCCACACAAGGCACCAACTGTGAAAAACCATAAAGGAGGGGGAAAAAAACGAAAAAACCAGGTAACCAAACCGCGGAACCAAAACCCAAGGAAGGCGTAACGAGCAACCACACACCCATGAAACGTCACCCGGGACTCAACGAAAAAAGGAAAAACTGAAAAAAAAAGTCAAAAACGTCATGTGGGGGGGGTCTTGACGAAGACTTGACCCGGCAAACAACGGGGAATAGGGGGCAAAGAATAATACACCTTGGAAAACGGGGGCAGAGGGCAGCCGAAGGATGGGGACGCGTTGTCAGGGTGAGGCAAGGGCAAAAGGCCCGGTACGGAAACGACAAACTGGGGGAAACATAAAGGGGGGGTTCCGCCAATGGAGGGTGAAGGACACGGAAGTTTCAGGAATCTTAGCGCAAAAATAATCCCTTGTGTCCGGACACCCAACACGACAAAAAAGGGTACCCACCGTCAAGACACCAGTGTCCAAAAAGGATGTCGGTTGCAATCGCGAAACAGAGGTTGGGCAAGCAACGGAAAAACAACACAAATTCAAATGTGGCAGGGGTACCACGCGTGGTGCACTTGCATGTGAACGGGGGCCCGGCCTCACGGGACTCGCAAAACCCCAACGATCTAGCCAGACACTAAAAAAATAAGAAGGGCAGAAAAATCAGTAACTGCGCCAAAAAAAAGTTTATGGGGGTGCATGAGCAGAAGGAAGGAAACAGGGAAAACCGGTTATGCAAAAAAACGGACGTGTTTCGAAGTAAGGTGTGAAAAAACGAACGGGTGAAGTGCGCCACAAGTCCGGACTAAGAGGGCGGGGGTGGGGCCTGGGGGAGACAAACAGGTGCCTCCGACACAAGAAAGAGGCTTTGGGGACACAGGAGGGAAATCTGTCCTTACGGGGGGGGCCTCATGAAGTCAAAAAAAAAAAAGCGGAACGCCGAGGGGTGCAGAAGCGCATACAAAAAAAAAAAAAAAAGAAAGAAGAGAATATCTCCCAATGGCAAAAAAAAATCAAAAAAAGAAAATTGGCAAGGAGGGCAACGCTCCAAGAAACCAAAAAAAAACGGACTTTACCAGCAGGGGATGAAAAAAAAGTTGTAAAAAAAAAAAAAAAAAAAACGGCATCCTGAGAAAAATACAAAAAGGGACCCAGAACACCAACCAGCCACGTTAAAACCTGAAACTCACGTACCTGGGTCAAAAAATCGAAACGAAACGGACCGTGAGAATCGATAAGCAAGAAAGGCCGGTTACAACATCCAGGGACAGTGCAAAAAAAAGACAACGGCAAGCAAAACATAACCGCGTTGGCGGAGTCCGGGTACGATTGAGAGGGGCGGGAGCGTCTGCCTAAAACAAGGAAAGTACAATGCAGGCAAAACGAAAACCGGCCATTGAAAAGAGGACGCGGCGAACACGATATAGAGATGCAGAACTGTGGGACTGGCGCAACGGTGAAGTCGTGCAGATGAAAAATTAAGTGGCTACACGGAAAGGGATAAATAAAGAAGTGTTCAAATCAACATTATTAAGGGCGGACCAAGGTTCGTTTCAGGCAGGGGGCGTGACCACGTTAACCAAGCCGGGCAGTAAGGAATTGCAAACGAAATACAAGTAACGGCCGGCGGGAACCAAAAGGGGTTTACAAAGGGATGGAAAAACACTCAATGGACGAGGAAAAGGGGTGAAGCAAGCGGACGAAAAAAAACACAGGGGGGAACGCGAACCTGGAGAACTGGGGAGTTGGGGACGGAAGGGTTTGACGGGTGTCCACGGGTGGGGGATCTAAGCACGGAGCTGGTTTCGAAAGCGAAGGGACAGGCAACTAACGGGGGTATGTTCAACCAGGGGGGGAAAAAAGGGTGAAAGATCGGATCAGAACTGGCAGGACAAGGGGGGACGAGGGGGGTTCAGCCAAGAGAACACGCCGGCTCAGAAAAGGGGAAAAAAGTGACAGGTAACGGGCCGTCAAAGTTCCGAGGAAGTTAAGGTTGGGGGGGGAACAGGGGCTGACAGAGGGTGCCGTGGGCAGGGTGTTTAGTGGTGTGAAAAAACAAGACGGCGGGGTTGGGCGGTACGGAAAATTGCGGCGGCTTCTGCAAAAGGAAGTAGAACTGCAAGGATCTGGTAGGCACCAGGAAAGGAATGGGACTACACAATCAACAGTGAACACCCCAACCCCTCGATTGGATAAAAGCGTAAAAACCAAACATGTGAAAGGAGGAAAATGGGGTAGACTGGAGGACCCGGGCCGAAGACGTGGGGAGACACTGAGGTAAAACAAAAAAATTGAGACAAAGTAAAATTGTCAGTGGGTCAAGGGAAAAAAAGCTTCGTGGGGGGCGAACCTGGGACCAAAGGGGGTGGGGTCATCCCCTATTGAAGTCAAAAGCCGGGATGGCCTTCAGGTGGTGCGCTGGGGGGGATGAAGGAAACTTCACGGGAAAATAAGAGACTTGCCAAAAACACTCATAATAAAAGTCTGGACAAATGGAGCGTGCAGGGAGTAAGAACATACAAACGCAGGATCGCTTCAAATACGCTGGGCCAAAAAAGCAAAGAAAAGATAAATAAGATTTCAAAGCAAGCCGAATGGGGGCAAACAATCAAATGTCACAGCATAGAGGGAAAAAACAACCGCCCCCAAAGGGTGCCCTCGTGGGGAAAACGAGACCGAAAATTAGTGAGTTCAACCGGGACCAACGGAATGGGGGTAAACTCCTACCGGAGTGAAAAAAAAAAACGGCGTACTGTTCAACTGAACAGCCGCACTGGAGCGGAAAAACAGTTTCCCCCAACATCGAAAAATATCGAAGAAAAAAGAAATCAGACGAAAATACACAAAGCCAAAGATGGGGATCACAGGGAACCGAAAGCGTTTGTTGTTTTGTCCAGGGAGGCACGGTGGGAAGGGAAGAAGGGGGGCGGAACTCTACGGGGGCCAAAACAACCGGGAAGAGAAAAAAAGAGTACAAAAAAAATACCCAGGGTGTTCGAGGTGAACAAGAGAAGAAGAGAGAGTCAAAAAAAAAAACTCGGACTAAGGGGCGTTGGGTGGACCACAAACTGTGCGCGGGATCAAAGAAGCCAAAGCAGTTCGGGAAAAAAAAAAGACAAAGACAACAACTTGTGAACGAATTATCTACGGAACAGACGGGGGCAGGAACCAAATAAACGCGGAACAGAGGGGGTCTGAAAACCGTTGGAAGAATTGGAACCAACAACCGGACCTTTCCTCAGGGGACGACCACGGTGGTGGGAGCCCGGAATGCCAAGAAAAAAAAGGAAAAAAAACACGAAAGGGAAGAGAAAAAAACAAACGAGGAGAAATAAAAGGAGAATATATACAGAGTAATCAAAACCCAAAAAAAAAGGGGTCACCCACCCAGTTAAAAACCAGGGGGAGGGGTTACCAGCAGAAAAAAAAAAAAAAGGCGGTCCCTTTGACCACACGCGTGGTGACGGCGGTGAAAAGTTCTGAAAGCCGTCGGTGCGAGACGTGGGTAAACAGCTGTGGAACACATCAGAAAAAAAAAAAAAAAACAATGAAAGGAAAAACACAACGCAGCCAAAAACAACGCGGCGGGAGGATTTTGGGGGGGGGGTTGCAAACGTTAATTCGTGATCGAGGGGGGGAAATAGAAAAAAAAAACACGGGGTCTTTGGAAGGTCAAAAGACAAAATCAAAAAAACGAAAGCCCCGCTCACACCAATAGCCAAAAAAAAGGGCAGGGAAGGAAGAGCCGTGGGAGGCCACGGGGAACAGCACACGGGTTTGTCGATCAAGAAACCCAAACAAAAAAATGATAAAGCTGATTTGGACATTGTTTGCAGGGGGGGAAAAAAGGTGAAGTGCTCAAAAAGTGACGGAGGGAGTCGGTAGAAACTAAACGTCCTGCATCCCGATGAGGCCGGGACAGCCGAGCCCGCAAAAGTAAGACTCAAACCGGTGAATGAAGATGGAGTCAGAAGGAAGGAGATAAACGGGACGGGCGGCGGCCAAGAGTACGGTGTAAAACAGTAAAAAAAAAAACAAAACTGAAGATGGGAAAAGCCCTGTACAGGGGTGCATGGGGGAGTGCCGAGTGCGAGTAGCCTCACCTGCGTGTTGCAGGGGAAAATGACTTTACCGGCACGTACTAAAAGGGGCCCAAAAAAACGCCTGAGACGCAAAACTGGGGTGAAAGCGGGCCCTCGGGGGGTGGACATTTGCAGGTGCTTGGGATCAAAAACGGTAAACGCCAGCCGGCCAAGAGGAAAAACGCGATACAATCGACCAGGAGACCGTACAGAAACGGGATGAAAACGAAAACGCAAGGGGAAAGGCAGACGCTGCCAAGGAAAAAATCGCCGGGGTGCGACCTAGTCGACCCGGGCAAAGACGACCAAATTAACAAAGGGGACCAAAAAAAGCTACCGGTGGAAACCTGGAATGTAAAGCACCAAGAGGCAGGAGAAACCAAACGAGCCGCAGCAAAGCCGCAGCCACTGCCGCAAAAGCAACCAAAACGAACAAACAACAAAAAACTAAAGAAAACCCCAACTATGGGACCAAGGCAACCATCCTAACCCCAAAAAAAAAAAGCACCCGCGCCACCTACGGACAAAAAAAAAGCCGGTGTGTTCTCCAATTGTGAAAAGAAACAAAAAAGGGAAACGTCAAAAGGCCTGAAAAACGGACGGGAGAGTTGCTGCAGGCACACAAAAAGGTAAAATGGTGACCACATAATTATTCGAATAAAAAGGGGAACCGATCACAAAGGCAAAAGACCCAACCTGTTAGAAAAACAACCAAGTGAAACGCAAAAAGCGGCTCAACAAGAAAACAGGGAAAGGGCGTTTCGAAGGGGTTTTTTGGGTGACTCAAAAAAAAAAAAAAAGCTGAGGGGGGGACACCACACATGGCCATATGTGGAAAAAGACTACCCATAAAAAAAGGTATAAAAAAGAAACTGGAGCAAAGGTCAAAAGCCCCCGGTAAATTTAACCAATTGGGGGGAAAAAGTGGGAAAAAACCAAAAATTTACGAAAAGGACACATCGGAGAACAATGGGGCACGGGAAAGAATGTGAGACACGAAAAACGGTTAAAATGAATGAAAGAAGCTCACAAAGATTTAACCTTGTTCAAAGACTCACAACACAACACGCGGCAAAAACCTCCAGGCTTGTCATCAGGAGACAAAAGAAGGGGAGCCCGCGCTCTCAACGGCAATGGGGGGGGGGGGGGGAAAAGGGGACCCGGTGTGGGGAATTGCATTTGAAGGCATCAGTCACAGGAAAAACGATCAAAAACGAAAAAAACGTACTCCGAAAGAAAAAAACGCGGCAGCAGTGCGGGGACGAAGGGGGTTTTTGGGGGAACACCAGGGCAGGCGAAAAAGAAACCAAAAAGTTGAACGAATGTAGGGAACGGACGTGGGGCGAACAAGGGAAGGAGCAAGGTGTACCAACAAAACGTGGAAAAGGGGGAGCCACAAAGGAAGGTTCAATACCGCGGTGGTTGGGGGATGGCGGCGCAATGGTGGGAAGAGAAAATTCGGAAAGGAGGAAACCACGCTTGGCAAAAGGGAAAACCAACTCCCGGGTGGGGTGGTCACTGAAGTAGCTGAAAACCGGACCGTACGCGAGAAGAAGGGGCCGATCCGAGTCTCCAAACAAAACAGAAACAAAACAGATGTAAAAGAAAACCCAGACTGACGAAAGGGCCGAGGGCAAGCATCACATGAGAAAAAAACAAACTTAACAGCGAGGTAAGAAGCGGGAAACCAGAGTTCAAAAAATTCAAAAACAACTGTCAAAAAAATCACCAAAAACACCACAAGCAGCCGAAGCCTGAGGTGTGGCCGCCCCCGTCAAACACGGGGAGGTTGTGGGTCATCAGGATTCAGGAGAAGACGCAGGCTGAACGGACGGATAATCGGATCGATCGTGTTGAGCAGGGCCCCGGGGGCTCTTTTCTGGACGTTCAACGAAAAACCAAGGGCCAAGAAGACAAACCTCAAAAAGCCGAGTGGAAGGGAGCCGGGGTGCGATTGAGGGACGGCTAGAAGTCGGAGGGGGAGGGAGTACAACAGAGGAATGGGGGAAAAAAAAGCAAAAAGACACGCCGACAACCCAAAAAAAATGGCCCCCAAGTGCAAAGGGAAGAAAAAACGACGGAGACAAGAACGGCTAAAAGAAGCCTTGGGGGGGGGGGGGGGGGGGAGGCGAAAAAAGACGGGGAGTTTCCGGGGGGTGAGATTAAAAAAAAAAAAAGAAGGAAAAGGAGGTGTTCAGCTTGGGGAAAACGATGTCAAAAAAAATCCCCGGGGGGATAAACCGGAAGGGCGGAAAAGAAAAAAAAGGAAATAGGAAAACATTGGCCATTATAAAAAAACGCGTGAAGGGGGGGGGGGGGGGCGTAACAACCACATGGAACACAAAACGCACTGGGCAACGCTGTAACTACGCGGACCGGGGGGGGCAGAAAAAAGAAGGGAGACCGGGTTTGTAATTTGAACAAAAAAAGGATGAGTGAAAACGAAAAGTGCAAAAGGAGGTAAAAAAACGAAAGAAAAAAAACACAAAATTGAAAGGAAAAAAAAGAAAAATGAAACGGTTGATGGGCCGAGGGTCCGTTTTTTGGGACAAAAATGGGGGGGGGGAGAGAAGGAAGTGCCGGAGGGTGCGACCGAGGGGAGGTAAAGCAGCGGAAAAAAAAAAAAACGTAGATGAAGGGGGGGGGGTCAACAGTACAAAGGTGGGAAAAAAGTCCGACGTAGCCAATGGAAAAAGGGTTTGGCTGTGTTAGAAAGGAAGAAACAAACAGAAACAAACGAGGGCAAGGGCGTAAAGTCGAAAGTGGGAAGGGGGCCTGAGTTGGGGGGGGAGGGTAGAGGGGGGCCGGGGGCCTAAGGAGTACCGTGCAAAAAAGGAAAGGTTGGGAAACACTGGAGAAAAAGTTTTGAACGGGCGGGCGGCGGGACTGGGAACTGGGAAAGAGGTTCATGGACCGGCCAAAGAAACTGGGTAAAGGGGTCAAAGGACCCCGCGGGGAACACCAGGGAGCGTTTTGGGGGGGACTAAAACTCAAGAGCGTGGGGTTTGGGAAAAAAAGGGTGCGGACTAGGTCTAACCAAAAAAAAATCTGGAACTTCAACGGGGGGAAGAAAAACTGACGGAAAGGACCAGGGGGTTCGGAAAGCTGAGGGGGGAAGGAAAGCACCGAATTGAAAAGGTTTTAATCAAAAAAAGCAGAGGAAAAAAAAAAAAGAGGAAGGGGGGAAAGGAAAACAAAAAGGGGCCAAGAAGAACGACTTTGCAAAAAACAGAGAAGACACCCCCGTCAAAAGTAAGGAGCATGTGGGAAACGAGGTATACCAAAGGCAAACAGGAAGCTCTGACGACGACGGGGAAAATAAACACAAAAACGGGTCTGGCACCCAATGCTCCCCCGAATGGGAGGGGGTCAACCAAAATTTAAAAAGGGACGAAAATTGGTGGGGACTGAATCCAGAACGCGGGTGAAGATTTTTGGTTAGAAGGGTTCCGAGGACAAAGAAAATAAAAAGGAGGGGGTATCAGCGAGATAAATAGGGGCAGAGCGATAGAAGGGAACAACCCGCAACGAGGGGGTAGCAGGCGAAAAAGAAAGGTCTAAAGAAGATAAGACAAAAGCCAGGGAACAACGAGTAGCAAAAGTGAAGAAATGTGCACAAAGAACAATCAAAAATAATACAGCACAGGGACCTAAGAGTAAAAAACGACAGGGAGTAAGGGGGGGGCGGGCCACCAACCAAAAGAGGAACAAACAAGCTTCAGGAGGAAAACAAGGTGGCCGCTAATTGGGGAAACAAGAAACCTCAACCCTGCCGCCAAATAACAGGGGGAGAAAACAACAGCGGGAAAAAGGACCAGGGTTTGGTTCAGTTTCAAGCGAATCAAGAGGAAAAACGGGCCGCCAAAAAGGAACTAAACGGAAAGACCGCGGTTGTCCAAAGGGTGCGCGATAAAAAAACGGAAAAAGGGTCAAGAACCCAAGAAACTGACGGTGAAATGCGGTAACGGATTAGTAGAACGGACGCTGGCCGAAGAAAGGAACAGCCAAACGCGTTGTTGAGGGGAAAAACAAGAAACGAAGGGGCTGCTGGGGCCAAACAAGCACGGAAAAAAGTTGTGGACCAAAAGCAAACTGGTGGGGAAAGGGGGGGTTAACAAAGGGGCGAGAAAAAATAAGCGCAAATCCTCCCAAAAAAAACCCGGTTCGGTAAAAGAAAGGAGGAAAAGGAGAAAAAAAAAAAAAAAAAAAAAAAAAAAATAACACGGTCGGACACAGGTTCAAACCCCCAAGAAAGAAGGAGCCGTGAAAGTTGGGGACACACACAGGCTACGTTAACAAACTATGGTCTCGGTTAAATTAGGACAAAAGAAAGGCAGGGGTTCGGAATCATTAGGGGGCAAACGTGAACGGAAAAAAGGGGGAAACGGGAAAAAAACGAGGAGGAAAGCCACCCCGAGAGGGCCCACGGGGGGAGGACGAAGGGGCTTGGGCACCAGGGTGGGACGGCACGAACAGTTAAAAAAAAAACACATTCAAAGGGTGGGGGAGATTTGGAAAATCCGCACGGAACAGGAAGGCCAAGGAAGATGGAAAACCGGGGAACCAAAAAGAACAAACCGGAAGAAGCGACGGTAGGCAAGCAAAGACGATCAACGGAGGTTAAAATACGAGGATCACGCTGACTGGCGATTTTTGGACGAGGGAGGGGGAAATTCGCCTCCAGCCACCTGGCGAGGAGTTAACGACTCAAAAATTGGCCAAAGAAGCCATCAGGAGGAACAGGCGAACAAGAGAGGCACCAACGTGAAGAAAGAAAAGGGTCGGGTCCTCAAATCGAGGCCCGACGTAAGCGGAAGCAAGGGCACGGTTAAGGAACAGAGGGGTGGGGGCAGAAAAGGCGCTTTGCTACTTGAAGCTTCGACGAAAACCTGGCGTGGGGAGTCAGAAGAAAGTAGGCAACGGCGCCCAGGGGCACCACAAGACGGAAATGAAAAGGAGAACGGGTGGGGGACAAAAGGAATTATCAGAACGTGTGGGCAAAACAGGAAACCGAAAAGGACCTAAGAGGGCGGGGCGGAGAAAAATCGGGGGAACCATTCGCCGTCATGCAAAAAACTGAACAACGCACAAAGTAAACAGCGCGGCTAAGACGGAAAAGAGTCGAACCCCAAACAAGACAGGAAAGGAGGGGGAGTGACACAACGCAAAAATAGGGGAAAGCGGCCTTCCTAAAAACCAAGCGAAGAAAAAAAAACCCGCAAAGAGAAAGCGCCCAGGGAAGGAAACGAAGAAAAAACCGCCGCGAAGCCAAACAACCTCCCTCGGAAAAAACTCGTTCAAGAAAAAACCAACGGAAAAACAAATAACCAGCCAACCTCATACAAACGCCAACAAACCGAAAGGTATCCCATCAGCCCAGTGGGTGTGTAAGTCCTGGGCTAACACAATAGAACGGCGAAGATGAAGGAGAGGAGTGAGTCTTCACCAGGGGTCAACAGTGGGAAAAAAAAGCATATGACGGGGGGCGATCGCCTGGTAATCCGCGGTAAAAGGCACCGAAAGATAATACAGAGACCCACACAGAAACCAGGGGGACAGGTCACACACTCTGTTTCCACATACAACCGGCACGCAATTAAAACATTGTTGGTGGGATCCGAAAAATATGCACAAGGGCATAGGGGGGTACATCCTCAAGAACGGGTAAAATGTAAGAAGGGAGGCCCCAGAGCCGCGTAAAGTTGGAAACATCTTGTGAAAGGTGAGCCGGCAAGGAATGGCGCAAGGGAAAACAAGTGAAAAAAAACGCAACGCAATGGGGGACAGCAATTGAGGGGGTAATGAAAAAAAAAAAACTTGGGTTGGAAAAAAAAAGAAAAGGGTAGCAGAAAAAGAAATGGAAAACAAGGGGGGTTGAAATCTTCCACAAAACTGAACAAGGCGGCAGCAGTCCAAAAAAGTTAATGGGGACATCGCACAGAAACCGGTGGCGCGAACTTAACCCAGGCAAGGGAAAAGGGGCGGAGGGGGGGGTTGAGGGCTTTTTGTCCTGGGGAAATCGCGTACAAAAAAAGGGAAACAAGGCCAGCGAATGGTACTAAGGAAAATCCACCGGGCAGAGGAGGCGAGGAAGTTGGAGGTGGGTGGGTCGGCGAAAAAGAAAACCGAATGGAACGGATTAAACGGACGTTTCGGGGCCGGGGGGCATTACCACCTACCGTTGAAACCGGGGCGACACAAGAAATTCTACTAGGGGGGGGCTGGGTGGGGAAAAAGGGGGACAAACCGCGCAGGGAAACTAAGAACCCGGGACGGGCCTACACTGATTATACTGGAAAATCCGGTGGTTGGAAGGGGGAAGAAAGGAAAAAGCGAAAGGGAGAAATTTGTGCGAGAGC
>Ga0179593_1559551_pt1 | contig 23460 bp, 31 predicted proteins | sample CZODoug2_1_08_16_FD_185931 | JGI IMG/M metagenome (GOLD analysis project Ga0179593, IMG submission 185931) | Vadose zone soil fungal communities from Angelo Coast Range Reserve, California, USA - CZODoug2_1_08_16fungal (PacBio error correction) | ecosystem: Environmental > Terrestrial > Soil >...
GTCCGACTGGGAAAAAGACGGAAGGGGAGCGCTGGGAATTAAAGCGCCAGTCTGGGTGTCAAGAGTCCAAGAGTCCATAAAGGCAAAAGACCGTAGACAAAAAAATAAGCGCAGCGGTGAGAAAAAAAAAAACCAGGAGGGTCAGCAAAGAAGAGCCAAGTGCCCGACGAGCAAAAAACATAAGAACAGAGCGCCAGAAGGATGCGCATACCGAAAGGAGGTTACTTTATTTCAAAAAAAGGAAAACCGGCAGCAGGAACAACGAAACAAAAAGGGGAAAGCGCGGGACGCAATGTCGAGGAGGGGGGGTAAAAACCTCCCCAAGGGGAACCCAGAGGAACCTCCGGACCCAAGTTGGGAATATGGGGATCTGAAAACCAAAGGAAAAAACCGAGACCATTACGAGGGCAAAAAAAAAAAAGGGTAACCGCTCCCTCCCCCCATAAGAAAAACAGTAACCAGGTCACTCTTACCAACGGGGGTGGGGCTACAATCTACTGTAAAAAATCACCAAAAAAAAGGAAGGCACAATGGTCACTTGGGAAAAAATGGTCGATATTGGTCCTGAAAGGGACGGAGACTCCATTCCAAGAGGGGGAAAGATTTCTGTGACAAGACACGTCCTCAGGGGCAAAAGACGGACGCGTAAGGTTGCGGGAGTGGGGGAAAAGTGACGGTCAAGAAAAAAAAAAGGGTGCCTTTGCACGGAACCAAAAAAAAAAAAAAAAAGTCCCCCGGAAATCAAAGCGTGGACGCGTACCGGTCCCGCATCAGAAGAGCGGGGCAGCCGGTGGGGGGGGAGCGGCAAATGAAATAGATAAGGTAGAAGCGGAACGACCAACCGGCCTGCAAAGGGTCGAAACGAGCGGCGATCGAGAAAAGGAAAGACACAAAGGGGGGGAGGGGGGTGCGGGCCCAGATTCACCATGAGACCCGGCCGAGAAAAAAAAAAAAAAACAAGATTGGGGGTACAAAAAACTCAAAAAAACCCTAGCGCCGCAGAAGAAGCCCGAAGGTTGGGTCAAAAAAAAAAAAGCGAAGATCACGGAACCAATTCTGGGACAGGGAAAAAACAAACAAGAAAGCGCGTGGGGATCAAGGGAACGGCCACCAAAAAAAAAAAAGAATCCCCCTAATCACAAATCCTCAGGGGAAAGGGGGGAGTGAACTCAAAAACGGCCATCCAAGGAATAGCTGACCGCACCATGGGTAAAAACCTTTTGTAAGCAAAGAAGGTGTCGGATGGGGGAACGGGGGACCAGAGGACCGAACCGCCCTGGGCAATTCCAAGAAAAGAGATGAACCCTGGGGGAGGGAAAAAAAAAAAAAGGGGAATGGGGGGGGGATTTCGAATAGCGTTTTGGAGGGCCAACACACGCGAATTCGCGGGGGGGGAAGTGGGGATGGGGAAAATCACGTGGAGCGTCCGCCCTCCAAAGGAACCGGCCCAGAGAAAAAAAAGGGAAAAAGCTTTTTCAAAGCAATGAAGTAGTGAAAGGGGACGAGTGACGAATCAAGTAAAGAATCGTCTAAGACAAAGAGTCAAAGAAAAGGGGTGACTGATTCCGAGCAGAAAAAAAGGGAAAAAAAAAAAGTCCGGGGGACGAAGTACGGCGCTGATTCCGTGAAAAAAAGGTCAAGGCCCGGGGCAAAAGGAGGCTTGCAAAGAGCGCGCAAAGGGCGGGACGATCCATTTGGGGCCGGCCCTCAGCAGCATCGTCAAAGGAGGGAGGGGGGAGAGGGGGTCGGAAGTGTTGTCAGGGTTTTCATCAACCACAAGCATTCGAAAGGAAAAAGGGGACTGGAGGAAAAAACGGGCGGTGGCCTCAAAACAAAAAATGGCGTTGACAGAGAGGGCTAAAAATGGGGCTAGGGAGTCCGCGAAGGGGGGAAACGTTTGCCCCCAAGAGTAATTTGGGGGGTTGGAAGGGAAGGGGTGCGCCACCCAGGGGAGAAAAAAAAGAACCGGGACAACTCGCGTCCCGCGAAGGGATGAGAAAGGTTCACATTCCCGCAGGGTGGAACACCGCGGAAACCTTGAAGAGAGTGAACAGCAGAAAATAAAGGGGGGGATCGCGGACTCGAATGGGAAAAAAGAAAGCAACTACACACTGGAGGTGTTAGAACAAAAAAAATACAAAACTGGGGAAAAAAGGGGGTTAGAAACAAGTTGAGGGGGGCAAACTGCCGAAAAGTATTGGAAACGAAGTTGTAGGCTCGGGACACCGAAAAGCGGGTCGTGAAACCGGGTCCCGGGAAATCACCAAAGAGGGGGCTACGGTCCTCAGGGAAAAACAGCTCAACTCTGTATGGGAAAGGGGGGAGCCACACAGGAGCCAGGACCAGTCAATGAGGGGCGGGGAGAAAAAAAAAAATCTGCCATCAAAACTCCGAATGTTTGCTTGTTGACAAGGGGCAAACAAAGAAACCAGGGGGGGCTGGTTTTCGAGGGGAAGCCCAAAGGAGAAAAAAAAAGCTGTGAAAAGACGCAGCAAGTTGGGGGGTGGTTCCGAGTAAATGAGTCACGGCCCAAGAAGGGTCAATTGTAAGGAAAAAAATTCGTACCAAATAGGGAGGAAAAAAAACACGGAAGGTTGGTTCGGGGACTGATTAAAACACGCGGAATGAAAACATTGCTCCGGAAAGGACGGACCGGAAAAGATCAGGAAAAAAAAGCCCAAAGAGGGGGAGGAGGTGATTGGACGAATGGGGCCTGCTAGAAAAAAAGTGTTGGTGAAAAAAAAATCAAAAAAAAAATTAAAAACCGGGGACAGGACAGAGGGAAGAAGGGGCATGGAAGGGACCGGTTGGTCTGCGAGACTCAGGGTGGGGAAACGGGGAAAGCGACCCTTGCCGACAAGAAAAAGGAGGGAACAGATCATCACAGAGGGGGGCAAAAACCACATACGAAGCCCTCCCTTCAATTCAGACCTAAAGGGGAGAAAAGGGATTTAACAAAAACTATTTAACCCGAGGGGGGAGTGGGTTTAGAGTGTCGGGAGAGACAAAATAAGACCGAAAAAAGACTTGACTGGGGGGGGAAAAAAAACATTGTACCAAAGAAAAAAAGAAAGGACCCCGGCAAAATCACCAATAAAGGGGGGAATCCGTGAGAAGAAGAACGTTGAAAAGGAAAAAAGTGCAAAAAGCCCCGCAGGTAGGCAGGGGGGTGTTGGGTCAGAAATAGCGTCCCGGGAGGGCAATAAGGGCGAGGAAGAGGAAACTGGCAAAGAAACTACGAAAACACGAAAACATGGACAAAGCGCAAGCTATATGGGGAGAAGGACTCCCCCCCCCACACCCCGTCGCAGCCACCAACAACAGGAAGGAGATATGAACGGTAATTATCAGATTCAGATTACGAAGGAACCCATTCAGAAAAAAAACACCCGGAGGCTGGGAAAACAAGAGATAGAGGTTTCAGGAAGAGAGGGAACTCGTCCAAACGTCTAAAGGAATGGAAAAAAGAGTCAGACAAAATAAGAAGGTCGCGGGGGGGTATAAAAGGTTCGTCGTGTCAGGTGCCGCAAAGAGGGAAAAGATTGCAAACCCTCGCGCCCGCGGGGACGTATAAGAAAAGAGAAGAAAAACCGAAAAAAAAGAGGCAAACAAAAAAGAAAAGTCCTCGGCAAGACTCTGGCAGACCGGGCAAAGAGATCGACAGGAAAAGAAAAGAACTTCACCAAAAGGGTTCGCCAGGGGAGGGGAAGTCAAAATGGCACTGTGCCCAAAAAGGTTATCCTAGGTTCCTTGGGGAAAAGCACTGGGGGGGGGAAACGAAAGGGTAGGACGAAAATGGATAGACCTGAGGGAAGGTCGAAGGATGAAAAGTGACCTGTTCCTGTTGACGACCAAGTGAAGTGGGGAAAGAAAAAAAAACTGTCCCCTGTACAGGGTGGGAGGCCAGTTTCAAAAGGGGGAGCAAACCTTGAGCCCCGCCACAAGAAGGCCACGAAGGAACACCAGTCTACAGGTTGGCCAACGGGAAAGACGAAACAAGACGTACTGTACAAAGCCCAAAGCATGAACATCAAATAAAGGACGGTCAGAGGAAACGCGTTTGGGAAGGTCAGGAGAAGGCAATACGGAGAAGGGGGAAGGACTAAAAAATCATGCCGAAACCGAACTGTGTTGTTGCAGCGGAATAGAGGGGGGTGAGAAGGGAAAGGCAAAAAAAAAAAAGACCACTTCACCACAGACTTTTGAAAAAGAAGAGAAAAGAGAACGTAGCCACGATGATAGAAAGGGGAAGCAGACGAAAAATCCACTCAAAACGTTGAAAGGGGGAAGAGGAAGGAGGAAAAAAAAAGGGTACGTCTACAAAAACACCAAAAAAAAAAAGATAAGTACGCAAAGGAGAACTACACTCATAGGGCAGCGGGAGATACCAGGGAAACACTTGACCGAGGGTATGGAGAATGGCTTAACTAAAGATGAAAACTTCGGGGGGGGAGACCAGAAGACCACCCATTACCTTAAAGGAGCCGCCAGGAAACGGCAGAAGGACAAAAGAAAGTTTCAAAAAAAAGAAACTAGTCACTGTCAAAGACCGCAGAAGACAAAAGATCGAGCCTCTACCCGATTATATTCATTAAAAAAAAAAAAAAGCGGGTGCGGAAAAGGGGACATATAAAGCTGTCGCGGTGGTTCAAAAGGTGATAGACAAGGAATGCATGGAAGCGGGAAGAGCGAAAGGTGAACTGGAGGGAAAATCGGGGTCGAAAAAAGGACCAACTTCAGTGAGGGGGGAAAAATCGAAAAGCGACAGCGAAGACCCGAAAAAGGGTGGAGACCAGAGGGTCATCCAGGGGTCATCATAAAAGGGGATATCCTAAATAGACCAGGAAAGGGAAAGGATTCAGTTATGCGACGTCAACGACAAAACGGGGGGCGAAAAAAAAAAGCTCCTTGGGAAGGAGACTGAGGAGAAGTAGCCGCAGAACGGAGGGGGGCAAAGTTCGCGACGGTCGGAAAGAAGGTGGCTGGAAGAGAAAACTCCGCAGGGGCCCCATCAAGAGGGGAAAAAAAAAAGTGCCAAGAGAACAAGAACCCCCAAAAGAAGTAGTAAGAGAAAGCCTGGGATCATCGGGGGGGAAGCACAAGATGCGCAAAAAGAATAAGAAATGTTATATGAATCTGAAAGAGTCCAACCACCAGAAAAACAAGAAAAGAGAAAAGGAAAAAGGGGGAAAGGCTTTTTAACGGGGCAAGGGTTTAAGAGCCCGGAAATGGCTGAAAAAAGAAGGGTCAAAACGTCACCAAGCAAAGAGACACCGAAGGAAACCATGGGCAACTAGTATTTAAAAACAAAAATAAACACAAAGTCGCATCAAGGTTTAAAAAAGGGGAGGGGTCCTGACTGGAAAAGAAGGCTGAAAAGGGGAACCTTTGAAAAGGGCAGAAAAGAGAATTAAAACTGCATTAGGGTCCATTGGGGAGGAGAAGGGGAGAGGTTTTTTTGGGGGAGGACTCCGGTCAGAAAAGCAAAAGCTTAGATAGAGAGCTTTATTTTTGGGACGCAAACGGAAAAAAGACCCCGCAAGGAGGGAAAAGCTGCTCACAGCGATAGCAAGAAGGCAAAGAACAACAGGGGCGAGGCAGGAGATAAGCTGGAAAAAGGATGGAAGAGGTACTGTCGCAAGGGGCCGGAGGAAAGGCATGTCAAGTCAGGGAAAAGAGGGGGGGGGGAAAAAAGGGGGTGCATAAACAAAAAATAAAAATGGGTCAAATGCGAGGGCCTAGGGAGGTACGAAAAGGAGGCCCGTCAGCAAGAGAATACAGACTTATCAATCGTCAACCCCGGGGAAAGAACGGATCGCTCAAAAGGTAAGGGCAACGCACGTTTAAACAAAAGCTCGGTTGAAGCAAAAACGACACCGTGTCCAACCGCAAGCCAAAGCACCGACCGGCCGCAAGCAACAGAAGTGAAACGTTTACCATGCCGAAACTCAGGAAGAAACTTCTTGGTGGGGAAAAACCAGGTAAGAGGGGAGATTGACGTGGCGGAAACTACGAGACAGAAAGTCTGAAAATTCAAAAAAGGATGGTCCGAAAAAAAAGTGATTAGGGGAAAATAAGTGCCGGGGGCGTCAAACAAACATGTTTTTTCAGAAGGAAAAATGGGCCCGGGAGATGACAGGGCAGGCCGCAAGGTCAAATACGCGTACGGGGGGGGGGGGGGACAGGTTGCCTCAAACAGGTGGCAGTCCCTTAACCTTGGCGGGGGGGAGACGAGGGATGCTGGAAACTCAGAAGTCGGCAAGGAGACAACTTGGGCGGGGAACGTTGACTATGCGCTGGGCGCTGGTAAAACGTAACAGGAAAAGAGCGGTCGTTAAGGTCGGGGGGGAGGGGGAGGATAATTTTGGGAGGGAGGGGGCTAAACAATTGCAAAGTCGAGGAGGAAAAAAGGGGGGGTTTACCAAAGGGGGGGTAGGCAACACGGGGGGAACGCGGTCCTTACGGCCCGGGGAAAAAGGGGATCAGGAAGGGGAAGCCACCGAAGGCGCGGGGGGAAAAAGGGGGAGGGAAATAGAAAAGCGTAGAACAAAAAAGGAAAAAGAACTATCTGACTGAAACAGAAACACAAGTGGATTATATGAAAAGAGAGAAAAAATGTCTCGCGGATGGGGGGAAAAGTCTCCACAAATTCAAAAAAAATCCCATCTTCCTCCCTGGGTGGGGACAGAAAAAGGGACCCCAACTTCCAAACAGTGCCGGAAGACCAACTAAGCAGGGAGAAACCATTTTGCCCGGGGAGGGGGAATACGCCGAAACCCATAACAGGGAGGGAAGCCAACCCCAAAACATAAAGTCGGCGGAAGATCTCGGAAAGCGAATAAAAGCCCGTGGCGATAAGGTAAGGGGGGATTCAAGCCACTTCACGGAGAGATCAGGGAACTATCTATTGAATCCGAAGGGGGGTATCAACAAGCTCTCACAGAAAAGGGGGTCAGTAGCCGCCGCAAAAAAAAGTCCGGGGAAAAGAAACTTATGAAAAAAAAAACAGGACGAGTCTTTACCGACGGAAAGACGAAAGATAGTCGACCCCGAACAAAGTGTTCCCCCAAAGGAAAGTGAAAATCCATAACCCCGGGACAATTGCGAATAGAAGAAGAAAGCGTCAGGTCCAAGAAGTTGGCAGGTGAAAAAATGTCGGGATAGCTATCTAGAGCAAAATGCCAATGGGGGTCTTCAATCTGGGGTGGGAAAAAAGCGCCTACGACCTGGAGGGGTAGGGGCTTAGTGGGGGGGGATGAAGAAAAAAGCACGCAGGTTGCTTGGGGGGGCGCAAAACAACAAAGGCTGTACCGGAGGAAGGGAAAAGGGCTCGGTGAGAAAACGAGAAGAGGAAAGGACCAAAGGGGTCAGATTGACTACAAACAAACAGCCCGACTGGCGAAAAAAGGGGGGGGTGGTAAGGGGAGGGGGAATAAATTCCGAAGTAAGCACACGGGCCCGCCACTAGAGGGGAAGGGAGGAAAACGCAGAAGAAATCTATACAAAAGATGAGAAAAAATCTGTGGGTTGGATAGGCAAAAAGGGGGGGTCCGGAACCTAAGGACCAGAGGATAACGAAATCACAGGGAAAGGGAAAGATGAGAAAAGGGGCTCCGGGAGGGAGAAACTGAAAAACTCGACGAGGGGGGTCGTGTGAAAAAAAGTCATATCATCTATCCCTCTTCCTCAAACAAAAACAATACAACAGACATCTGGTGAGAAAAAAACACAAAACAGAAATAATGGGGGGAAGGAGGGTCTTTATCAAGTGAGAAGAAGAATAACTATCGGGCCTAGGTAACTTAAAAAATCGGGTCAGTCAGAAGAGGGGGGGACAAAACCCCAAAACCACAAATCGAAATTTACGTTGGGGCCCAACAAACCGCGGTAAAAAGCCCTTGTCCGAAACAGAAAAGGGGGACAAAAGGGAAAATTGGGAGAGGGTTGGCGGTGCGGTGAGGGGTTGCAAGGGGCCCGCGGCGAAAAAATTTGGAGGGAAAGGTCTTGGAAGAAGTAAGTACGGGGCCAAGCGAAGGGACGGAACCTCGTTACGAAAAAGAAGGGGGGGAAGAAAGAAAGGTTTTTTACCGTATGATTCCGGAATGGCTTTAGAACAATTCTGAAATTGCCGGGCCTTAACAAAAAAAAGGAAGCCCTCGGGGGGGTTTGGTGGTCCCAGAAAAGAAGGAGAGCGACGTGAGCGGAAGGGGGCGCGGGGGTCACTAGGGAAACGCAGACCCCACCGGGGAAAAAAAATGACCAAACCGTTGGCAGAGGGGAGGCCGGAAAAAGGAAAAAGAATCACAGCAATGATTCCAGGGGAAGAAAAAAAAAAAAACACAACGATAAGATTATTCTGGAAGGAAAAGCAAAACCCACGTCCGTCATCAGGGAGCCTTTCGACAAATTGTCGTGGGGGGGGGGGCGGAATACCCAATACCTTGTGCGGAGGCAACGGGGGACAATCGGCTGAAAAAAATACGATGATTAAAAAAAAAGCAAACGAGCAAAAAAAGTGTGGTCCGATGAATGCCGGGGGTCCCGACTCTCCTTTGGGGGCAGATCCGGTGGACGACGAGAAGGTGTTTGGGGGGGCGTGGTTGTCAACGAAAACACCGTCCTCACCCATACCAACTGTGGCCACGGAAGGGGCAGCATGCCCCCCTCAATGTTCAAAAAAGGGTGAAACGACATCTTGCGGTAGGGGAATCTGTGAACCTACCTACACTACGTGTTAGCATCACTCGAAGATCGGTGGTTGGGGGGGGGGGGGGTGGGGGGGGGGGGGGGGGGGGGGGGGGGGGGGGGGGGGGGGGGGGGGGGTGGGGGGGGGGGGGGGGGGGGGGGGGGGGGGGGGGGGGGGGGGGTGGGGGGGGGGGGGGGGGGGGGGGGGGGGGGGGGGGTGGGGTTGGGGGGGGGGGGGGGGGGGGGGGGGGGGGGGGGGGGGGGGTGGGGGGGGGGGGGGGGGGGGGGGGGGGGAGGGGGGGGGGGGGGGGGGGGGGGGGGTGGGGCCTGAAGAAAGGGCTAATCATTCCGAGAGTTTCGCACGTTTGAAGAAGAAAGGGGGTCCCAAGCGGGTCCCTTTAACAAAGGGGGACCGCGAAAGGAAATCAGTTTGGCCGGAGCAAGTCCGGGGCAAGTGCATTTGAAGGGGACGATCGGGGTAAAAAAAAGAAGGGTTAACAGAGGGGGGGGGGGGGAGTTAGCAATGCAGCTCAAAAATCAAAGTCCGGGATTTAAATTTAGGACTTCCGCAGCAGTCAAAGTGGGGGTGCCAGGTTCCAATTTTATCGAGCCGCGGTATTCCCGGACCGAAGAAATCCAAGTATTCTGCCAACCTTGGCGGGAACGAGCGTGGGGTTTTGAGGGGTCACGTAAAAGTGACAAACGCGTCCATAGAAAAAAAGGTCAGAGTCAGGGATAAGAAAGCTTCGCAGGTTCAGGGTCCAAAAAAAAAAGGGAGGGAAAACAAAAAGTGGGTCGGGCGACCGTAGGACAAAGAGTGATAAACCACAACAAAAGGGAAGGGTCTATTTTCCCGGAGCCGGGGAGGGGGGCGCAAGGAAGGGGTCACACATCAGCATAGGAAAACACAAGGACCGAAAGCGCATGTGTCGAACACAGGAGAAAAAAACGTTTCGGGTTTATTTTCTGATGGGGGTCACCAAGGCTTAGAAAGAAGAACTGGAAGGGTATCAAAGAACGGTCGTTACGGGGTTTGGAGGGCCCATGAGAGACGGGCAGGCACTGCCTTAGTTGGGGTCACGGGGGGGAAGGCGAAGGTTTTTGCAGCAGAAAAAACACCCAAAAGTCCGGGAAAAAAAGGCCATCCCGATGGGTGAGAACGGACACAGGGAAGGAGTTTCACTGCAAAAGTCGAAAAACATCCTTTCCCGCAGGAAATGTGTTTCAGTAAATGGGAGGACAAAAGTATTGGAAAAAACAAGCGGCTTCCCGGGTTGCGGTTTAAACAAAGAGAACCGGAGATAAAGCTGGGGGCGGGGGGGCAAAGGTAACAAAAACACAAAACTATTCGGAGAAAGGAAAGGATGAAAGGGGGGAGCGAAGCCCGAGCTCCACGAATAAGGAAAAGGGAAGGAGGGGAAGGACAGGACCGAAATCCGCCGAGCGTTGTTGTGGGGCACTAAGGATCGAGGGGATAGTCCGCGCTAAGGGACAGGAAAGAGGCTAAAACCTCAACGACCACGAAGACCGAAGGACTGTTGAACCCAACGACAATTATTTGCGGCGGCCTCACGGGCCGACGCGGGCCTTTCTTTTTTCAGGGGAGAGCCAAAGGAGGAGCGATCCGCTGGGGATGACCCAATTATTAAAAAAGGAAAACAGGCGCAGAAAATCACCAAGAGTCCAAGCGGGGGAAGTATGGGGGGGAAAGGAGGGCAATAATTATAAATAAGCTTAGCGGGGGTCTCCCTAAATATGGGGCGAGCTAGGGAAATAGAGGGGTGACGCGCTCAGGGGTTTTTCTGGTCGGGTGGGCGGTGGAGAGAACCAGGTTTTGACGGCAGGAATCTCCCGCGCCTGGAACGCGATGACCACCGGGCAAGGAAGGGCGGAGGTTAGTGACGGCGGAAAAAAAACAAACGCAGAAAGGTAGGGGGTCGCTGTTCGACGGCATCGTGGCCCTTGATAGTCCCCCGGAGGTAAGGATCCGTGGGGGGGAAAAATGTGTGCCAAGAGGGTGCCGATCGCGACAGGGCTGTGGTGAAAAACAGCACTAAAAAACCCCGATGGTTTAAGTTGTCGAAATTAAAGTAAACCGAAAGGAATTCACTCAGAAATGGATGGCGAGAACAGGGGGACCGGCCAAAAAGAAAGGGATAGACGTTCCGGGCGATTCGCGACATGACTAACGACTGCGTAAGAAGCAGCATCCTTAAAGACCCAGACGCTTTGAAAACGAAAAACCTAAAAAAAGTGTACGAAAAGGAAAAAGGCCCAAAAAGGCTAACAAAAAAGTAACACGTTGAGGGGACTCAAACGAAGCGGGAGGGAAAAAGAAAACTGCGCAATGCTGATGGGAAAGTAAAGCAGAAAGAAGTCAAATAGTCCACCCGGAAGGGGGGTAGGGGGACCAGGGGTGCTCCATAGGTTTAAAAAAGGCGATCCCACAGAACACTCCGGACGTGCCACATTTTGAAACTATAGTAACATCCCCCATAAGAGACGGTAAAACATAAAAGTACTGGAAGCCGACGTCATAAAGCGAAAAAAAACACCCATAAAAGTCTAACCGTTCCCAATATTGGGAAGGAAAGTCTTCGAACACGGAATGATGAGAAGCAGGGCACAGACCGAAAGAATGAAGGTGGCAAGCAGGCGGGCACGGGAACGGGAAGCTTTCAACCGGAAAAAACGAGGGGGGTGAAAGTGAAGCAAAACTGAACGCACAAAATAAGGGGGGGGTAGGACAGCCACTGGCCAGAAAAATCTTCAAAACCTGACCCATGCACCGGCAACGGCAGTTTCCTTCAAATACAGAACGTTTTGACAAACACGCTACCAGCACGGCACATGCAGACCAAGGGGGACCCCATTGGGCGAAGCGGAGCCTCAAGGCCTCCCCTAATCGAGAGCGCCGAGCCGCCCAACTGGGGGAGTTAAACCCCAAGAGGGTGTGGCAACTATTCAGACAGCAAGTCGCCGGCGTGTTACATGAAAGGAATAACGCCGGGGGAAATATCGACGTCTCGCATCGAGAAGGGGGGAAATTGTGGGGTAGAGAAACTTATGCAAAAGAGCAAACATGATGGGGGGGTTCACCGCTCCGGGGGCAAGACGACAGACGAAAGACAATCGACCACAGGGAGAAAAAGAAAACTCTCTTTTTCAAGACGGGTTTGAGCAGCAAACCGGAGTGAGAACAATGATATCCGTCGTGAACTGGCGGGGTGAAAAAAAAAAACCAGTCCTGGGAACATGCAAAAAAAAAGGGGTAAGGCTACAGATAGAAGGAAAAAAGAAAAATACTGGGAAAGGTCACTCGGGCCGGATGCCACGGATCTGCTGACGCCCTCAGGGGGACACGGGGTCAAAGACCCGGCGGGGGGGAGAACCTTTTCACACAGAAAAAAGCACCACGCGCCGCAGTCAGCGAAGCAGGATCAAGAGGGATCGGCAGACAAAAAAAAGCCTAACCAATTCTGGGAAACGAGTGCAGGGGAAAATATGAGAGCAGTGAAACCGACCCACGATCAGGAAAAGATGGCCGGCCAAAGTGGGGGGTGAAAACCGCCGGCCTGGGTACCAAAGACGCCCGGCGCGTCCTGGTACGGATCAGGGGTCACCCAGGGAACAAGGAAAACCCATTCCCATTGACAACGTCAGGAAGTTAGGGACCTAAAACTCAAACACGAGAAGGACGTTTAAATAGGAGGTTCCTTCAGGGAGATGCTGTCAGGGGACACAGGAATGGGCCCGACCCCTCGCAGGAGGAAAAATGGAGTTCGGGTCCATAAAGGGGGAGTGAGGGCCGCCCAGCAACCCTTCAGCGCAAAAAGGGGAGATAAGCGTCCCCTGAGTTTTGGCAAGAAGAACCCCGAAGGCGGGTTTCTGGGTTCCAGCCAAGGAGAAGGCTGAACCGTCCTCACTAAAAACGGATATCTTCGACTAGGAAGGAGGAATAATCAGGGGAAAGCGGCATAAGGGATAGAGGAAAGGTCATACGTCGAAGGGTCGTGGGCCCCTGCCAGAAAACAAGAAAACGCTTATATACTGCTATCGCCTCAGGGAGGGGGACAAAGGTCAAGGAATTAAAGGTCTAAGAGAACCTGGGGTTTCAGGGAAAAAAATCACCGCAGTGAAGAAACAATCTAACTTTGACTCTAGACTCGTGAAGAACTAAGGGATTCTCTCTGGGGGTTGGAAGCCGGCCCCCCGGTGCCAGAAAAGAAAAAGCAGCAGTCAGATTTGCCTCCGAACGGAAAAAAGTTCCAAACCCCTTGTGAAGGCTCCGAAAAGGGGAAAGAGGTTTGGGAAAAAAATAAAATATTGGAGAGTGTCCTGGCTCGTGCGATATCGGACAATCAGCAGAAATTGGGACCAACGGCAAGAGTAAGCGCGTTTGATTAAAAAAAAATTGCCCCAAATCAAATCAGGCGAAACAAAAAAGCGCAAACCCGAAAATGTTTCAACGGGGCAAACTCATTTAGCCGCGATCGACAAGGGGGGAAAACGTTGGAAAAACCTGGTCAGAAGTCAAAGGGGGGGGGGAAGCTTTTTCCTGAGGAGTGGGCGGGTTAACTGTAGGGGGGGCGTAGATGAGGGAAAACTAAAAAAAACTCCTGACGCGTTCCAAAAAAGAAAAAAATGGGGCAGGTGCCTGGTACGTATTGGCTAGGGCGCAAGAACCGTAAAAACTTCATTCTGGAGTGGTCCCAGGGGACGTCGCGGATTTTTTGGGCGGGCGGAAAAGAAAAAAAAAAAAGGGGTCCACAAAACAGAAAGGCTTAGGGCTGAAAAAGGGGGAGTAACGTTGTCGCAACCTGCAGGATTATGGAAGGGAGGCACCTGCGGGACTTCTGGGAAAAAGGAGGAAAACAGAAAAAAAGGTAAAGGACGGGGCCGGGGACACTAAGCTGATGGAAAAAAATAATCTAAAGAACATCATCGACAAAAAAAAAAAAACGGAGATGAAAAAGAGACGCGGTATTTGAAAGATGCTCGTATTAAAAAAGGAAAACGAGAACGCCAGCTGTTTGGACTTTCAAAAAAGACCAGACAAAGGTGCAGAAAAACGTAACCCCAAAAGCACCAGGTTACAGGTATATCCAGGAGGTGAAACAACGCCTGAAGGGTAAGCCGCGCCCGACCTGAAAAAACATAAAAGATGCCAGAGCGCCCGTAGGGCCGACCAGAAAAAGGAACCCTATGAAGGTTTAACGGGTTGAAGGGGTGGGGTCCGAGACAGTCCGCGAAGCCCACGGGGATCGCGAGCTGCGAGTGAAAGAGAGCGCACGTAAAAAAAAAGCAGCGGGGGCCCACCTGACCGAGGAATCTTTAACCCCATGGATAAAGGGAAAAGGGAACCCGGCCGAATCGCAAGAATACAAGGGCAACAAAACACGTTGGAAATAGCGCATGGGAAACAACTGGAGTTGGGAAATGGAGAACAAGTATGAAGGGTGCCGGGGACAAAAGGGGAGATGTCCTGCCGATGGTAAAAAATTCCACTCGCAAAGAAAAAGTGTGTGAAGAAACTGGTGTGAACCACAAAAGCAGTCGCGGAGACGGCCAAGGGCGGAGGTAAGGTTTACGGATGGGAGGGACTGCCCCTGGGTCGGGTCGGGGCCTTTAAAGGCACAAAGCCGGACTGGGCTTGGGGTGGCAAACTGAGAAAAAACGCGCCGTGGAAAGGAGCTATCAAACGGAAACGCACGGCAAGACGGCGGTTGGTAACGTCTGAGGGAAGCGGACGGGAAGGGAATTTTCTAACGAAGGTGACGCGTGAGGGCAAAAAAGCACCCCTGACTGCATGTCGAACGCCACTGAGGTATCCCGGGGGAGACCGGAAGCGACCCTTGTTGAAAACTTAAAGTTGCCCAGAAGCGGAAAGAAAAAGTCAGCGGCCCAAGAGCCAACCGATTTCGAGGACAGCCCTCAGCTCCTCGCCCCGAGGGGGGGGGGCGGGGTGACTCGTCAAATTCAGCCCTCGAGCAGCCCTGCGACCAACAAGAATCATCAACTCTGCTGGTGGGGGAGTCATCTGAGAAAATCAGCGCCTATCGGCATCGCCCCTTGATGAAGAGCGACGGCTCAAAAAATAACCATGATCCCGGCAGGAATTAAACGTACCCATTTTTCAGGCAGGACCGGGGGGTCGAAGTTAAACAGTTCCACCGCCGCGCAGAACACTCAGTAGCTACAAAGCGAGGGACCGGAGTGGCGATTGTGGGGTTTTGGTGGTCGAATCATTGCCATGGCAACCCGGGGCAGGCGGGAAAAGGGGCACACGGATCCGGAACGGGCCCCGCTCCCAAGAATTAACAAAGTCTCCGAAAAAAAAGCACAACAGCTTTTTTCAAACGAGAACACGCATGCTCGGTGGGAGGGGCCAACAAGACACGAAATTGGTCAAGGGTGCTCGGCTCTCCCATAGAGCCATTAAGGGGGTGGGTTTGTCTGAACTTCCCGTCATGGCAGAGAGTAAGCTTTAAGTCCGCGGGCGGGCGTGGTTGGGGGAATGTGAAAGGTGGCAAGACAAGGATGCCAATACCGTTGTGGAGAGCTTTCCAAATCACGCCCAAAACCGGAAGGGAAGCGTGAAAAAAAGAAAATGATTTAGGTCTTCCCAGCTCAAAAACGAAATCCCCTTTCAAACATCAGAGGTCTTGGAACTCTGCAGGGGGGTCAGGGAGAATGTTGAGGTGAGGAGAATAAACCGGGGAGGGAGTCACTCTCGGGATACATAGACACTTGGGAAACCCTCCAAAAGGGGGATAGTGGGCACGGTTGTCCGCGAGAGTTCGTCGGTCCAAGATATCCTACCTAGTGTCGCCCGCCTGGGACAGAAAGAAGGATCTAAACCAGCCTCGATCTTTCCATCAAGGGGAGGGAAAAGGTCGTTAGAGGAAAACAAAACAAACGCGTACTCCGGTAGAAATCGTTAAAAACAACACGGAAAAAAAGGGGGGGGGGTTGGGAGCAAGAACGACCGGTCAGGAGCCCCGTAGGCATTCTCATTCGAGGATTGGGGGGTGGGGGAAGCCGTGAACTGGGTTACTCGAAAAAGCTTGCTGGAAAAGTCCGCTGAAGGGTAACAGTTGACGGCAATCGGGGCCGGCCGAAAATGCTTTCCTATGGAGTTGAACAGACAAGGGTCCAGGCTTAAGCACAATCGAACGACAAAATCTGGGAATTCCGCAGCAGCGGGGACCCAAGTGGGCAACTTAGGCTGGGAGCGAACGGACTTCGGCCACGCCGGGTCTAAGATTTTCACAAGGTGCCCCCAAACAATGGGGCAATTTAACACAAGTGGGGAAGGGGGGGAATGCAGGGGACGCAACAGGCGAGAATAATCGAGAGCAGCGAATTTGAGATTGGTTTCAAAAAAAATGAGGGGGGGTCCCCACACCAGGGGGTCCTGGGGAAAAGCAAATGGCAAGAGGGACGGACGAAACCCCCGGAAGGGAGAAGTTCGCTTATGGCGCCCGAGTGAGGGGAATCAACAAGCATGGGGAGTCAGACATAAGGAACGAAAACAGATGTCGCAGAACCTCCAGAGATTAAATGTTTTTAGGGAAAAATGAGGAAAAACGGCGTAAACCAAAAAAAAAAGGAAGAAAAACGTACTGTTGTCGTGAAAGCCGGGCCGCGGAAGAGGGGAGGAATGGGGCAGGGCCGGCTTGGGGCGGGGAACCGCGGTTGTGCCGGAAGAACTTCGCAATGTCCCGTAACCAGGCCTTAATAAACTCCATTGGACGGTCAACAAATGACGGTCGCCCAAACATCAACTGTTTGTCAGCATCCTAAGGGTGGGGAGGAGGGAGAACACAACGTATGAAACATACAGGGTAGGGGTTCTGTTAAAAAGGGGGGCAGGGTGTCACATAAAGCACTCCTTGCAGGCACATTTACCGGAACATTTAAGCCCATCAGGGGAAGAATCACTGAAAGAGGGATGGGAGCAGCACCTGGGTATCATGAACCTCTGCCTTCTATAGGCCGGAGGAGTCAACCACCGAACGGCCGCTCTCAGGTTTGGGGGAGTCGAATCGGGCTGCCAAACATAAGGCTGAGGGCAGAAGCCCCCTGGGAATCCTTGACTAACGAAACGAAAGCAAAAAGACCGGTAGAACCGAAGACCGGAAGTATTTTAGATGGCCATTATCTATTATAACGAGTAGAATTATTCATAAGAGGTTTATAGTCAGAGGAAAACCCCAAAAAAATATTCAACAAAACAACCAACAAAAGGTGAAAGGGAGTGTAACGGGACTAGAATCTATATCGTGGACTAGAAGAACTAATAAAATAATAAAACGTAAGGGCGTATCCACGTCGGATGGGCACGTGGGCGCCAGAGGATGCCCCGCGCCGCTGTCCGCGCCGTAGACGCGAAGAAAGAAAAAAAAAAAAAAAAACCACGAGCAAGGAGGGGGAAGGTAAGTCCACCACACGACTCCAGACCAAAGGGTGCTTAAACTCCCGGAAAAGGTAGGTGATCAAAAGGTCTCAAGGAGAGGGGTTTGGGCAAGTAATGGACCAAGGCAGGAGGTGGAGCGCGGGGCGGAGGAACGCATTGACAAACAATATTTAAATGAGGGCGGAAAATGAGAACCTATGATGCGACGTGGGAAAGGGAAAACATTCGGGGGAGAAGGGGAACAAAAGGGGGAGGAGCCTGGTAAAGAACGAAGCGCGGCGTCATGGGTCTGAGCACCTGCTAGAACCCAACCACAAATTCCCGGCCCGAAAAAAAAGAAAGAAAACAGCTGGCCCGAACCGCCTGGAACAACAGGAGGATTCTTTGACGAAGCCGGAAAATCAGACAAAAACGAGTTAGCGACACGAGCCTGGAAATGTCAGAGCAATGCTGAGGAGCCCGGGCAAAAATCATGGCCGAAAGGAAAAACTGGAAAGGGGTGGTGGCGTCCTGGTCTCGCATGGGGGTAGAAGGAAAACTATCCCCAAACTTAGGCAGTGAACTCAATTTGTTTGACACTATAAGGGAAACGCCTCGCTGCCTGACGCTGAAGGACTATGAATCAATTGGCCAACGAAAAAAAAACTAAAAAAAAAACACTGGCTCACGCGGCAACGGCCCCAGGATGGGGACTCACCGGGTCTGCGAAACGGGAAGCAAGACTCCTTCCAGGCCTAAGAAAAAGTGGGCAGCCATAACCGGGGGACGCACGTCTGAAGGGACAGCCATAAGAAACGAGATCTTATTAACGCCGTAATGGGGAGAAATTGAAACGACGGCACGTCGGCACCCAATGGCGGCCCGGCAAAACCAAGGACTGAAGCTTCATCGCGCACGGCAAAAAAATCAAGGCTTCACGAGACGTAAACTCTTGGAATAACCGTATGAATTCTTAAAGCGGGAAAACCGCCTGAAAAAAAACGATTGCGAGGGGAGGGAAAAAAACACCAACCTTACAGTTTCAGCTGGGGTTTTATCTCACGAAGGACGTCCACTTTTTCACCATGGCTGAGGGAAAAAGAAAATGGGAAATCATGGAACGGCGCGGGAATCACGGGGAGTCGAAGTCCCTGGAACAGCGCAAACAAACAGAGCGTCACCAAAAGAAGACGACGAGCTCTCGAAAAGGCAAGAGCAAATTTGTGGAGGGGAAGAGGAGGTTAACCGCTGGGGGGGAGAATCTATAGACTGCCGAGATGAAACAGGGCGCAACCGAGAGGTTTGACGCCCGACACAAAAGGACAAGCCTTTTGAAAGGGCGACGGAGAACCTTTAACCGGACATAAAAATAAAAGAGTGGCGGGGGTAAGGAGGCAAGAGACCGATGATGGTGCCTGCACTTGCAAGGGAACCGGAGTTTGGCTGCCAAGGCAATCGAAAACCAGGGACCAAGGGAAGCACCCCCGGACTAAGAGAATCGATCAGAAAATGATCGCGGAAAAAAAAACCAACCTCCGATTTATAGCGATTGATGATCAGGGAAAAGAAAAAACTCAGAACCAAAGCCGCGAGGAAAAGGCAGGAAAAATTTGAAACAGGTGGGTTCAGATCTCGGAGCTGGAAAAATAAGACCGGGGGGAAACAAGAAAATCGCGGGGGCCGGGGCGAAAAGCGTTCGCAAAAGACAAAAAAACGAAGCGGTTACATCGTGAAGGTTCAGATAAATGCCGCTCGGAGGGGGGGAAATTGCCGACCAAGCGACCTTGAATGGGTTTTAAGGGTCGGCAGGGGCGCTAATGAAAAGGTTAAATGAAAAAATTGCTCGCTCAAAGGGGCCCACTGGCCGGAATAGCAGAGGGAAGGGGTAAAAAAAAAAAAATAAGAAAGACCCCAAGAAAAAGGCTTTCAGGGGGTTTACCAAGAAGGACGGCAGGAGTAGATGGGTCAACGAAACCAGCAGGGGTCGAGGAAAAAAAAAAAAAAGCGGAGATCAAAGAAAGGAATCGGACGCTGGCAGGCCGGAGTTTAGTTCAGAGCGTACCAAGGCAAAATTCAACAGAAAAAGGGGGGCGGATCTGGGACAGAGCGGACGGCCGAGGCGGTGGTTCAGGGGAAACACGCAAGAAAATGCGACGCCGCGCCGAGAAGAAAAATCAGCAAGGCCTCAGAAACACGGGAAGACACGTCAGAGGATCGCGAGGGGACAACGAAGGGCCGGTTAAACTAAACCGCCGATTGCGAAAAATTAACGAACAACGGTGCACGGGGAATCAGGAGACGAAGAAACACGAACCCCATAGGCACACTACCAACAGTCAAGAAAAACTACAGCCGGGATAGGGGTCGAACCAGAGGAAAGAAAGAAAAGGAAAATGGAAAGGCAGCCGGGAGGAAAGCTCACTGTGTCAAAAGAGGACAGACGCTGGGGGGGATTGAGGGGAAAAAAGAACATGGGCCGGGGGGGCGCCCCGGCAGGGTCACGGGCAAATGGGGTGCTCGAGCGCGAATCGAGGCGGCCGTTCCTGTCAAAAGAGGGGGAAAAAAAGGTTGGGTCAGACAGGAAGAGAAGAGGGGGGGGGACGGCTGAAACGGGGTGACCGAGAGCGGTAACAACCCTTGGGACGAGGGAACCGCTCAAAAGGGGGGGCCGTTCGCTTCGACGGGGCGCAAACTTAACCCTGACTCGGAACTGTCGGCCGGGGGAAGAACTGAATCGCCTTTTGGTGCGTGCAAAAGCCGCGGTCACAAGGCTTCTGGGCAGGTAAAGCAAAAATAAAACTGGTTTCAGGGAAAAAGAAATGCGGCTAGGTTTGGAGGAGGAAAAGGGGGGGAGGACTCTGGAAATTCAGAAACAAAGAACCCCGGACCGGGGAGGAAATAGAAAGGACAGTATGAACAAAAAATACCAAAACAACAGAACAACGAACAGAAGGATTAAAAAAAAAAAAAGTGTCTCGCGGGAAGGGGGGGTTAATAGAGGACAGCAAGTCTTCCCGCCGACTGGTTTGGCAGACGTTCAAGAAAAAAAAAAAAAAAAAATAGTGGGAAACAAAAAAAGAACCCAATAGCCCGCAGAATGGAAAAGGGGTAATAAAAGGGAAAACCGCCTGGGGAATGAGCAAAAGAACCGCCACCCAAAACATATGCGGCCGAGCAAAAAGAGTCGGCGGGGGAAAACAGCTCATAAACGGAGAGGAAAAGGTACGGGGGGTATGTGTGGTCAGCCCAAAAAAAAAAGTAAAGTCAGCGCAAAAGTGAAGCAAAAAAATCATACCAAAGGGCGAGTACAGCATACCGAGCCCGCAACAAACAAGGTTGTAACTAACACTTGATGAACATCCCTGAAAACCCATCCGAAAAAAAAAGGGGAAGAAAAGGAAGGCAGAATCCAATACAACTAAGGTGCGCGTTACCATCGCGCCAGGAAAAAGCCAGGCAATTGCGAAAAAAAAAGGGGGGGGAATAATCACAGGTATTGTCACGTAAAAGTGGGGCCGGTTTACAATGTGTCAAGTTCAAAACCCTGAGGGGAGAAAAAAGAGCCCAGGACATAAAGAAAAAAAAAACACAGTTCCAAACGACTGGTTTGGTGAAAGAGAAAGGCCTGGATACTGGCATGTGGGGGAACGTTTAATGGAGGTGCGGGAAGGTGTGCAAGGGCCCTCCGGCGTATTTGCGTTGCGTAACACGGGGCCGGAACGGGAGCAGGACAAAGAGCCAAACAGGGGGAAAGAGCGGGGAAGGAGTTACGCGAACCCCACCCCCAACCAAACTTTACCCGGTGGTGGGGGGGAGTAAGATTAAAGGAAAATCAAACAGGGGGGGGTGAGCAGGGCTTAACAGCCACTTCCAAATGCAGGTTTGAAGCATCAGGGAAGTCAGCGAAAGGAAGACAAGGGGGAGACCAAGGGCCAAAGGGGGATGGTGTAAGTTCCCTTGCCAAATCGTCCGGAGAAAAAAAAAAGGACTAATCCTCAAAAAAACAAAAAGTCTATCCCTCACCAAAACCCCACACGCAACTCCCTAAAAAAAGAGTGGTCGAACGTCCAGTAGCTCGGGGCCCCACCGCTTGCAAAAGAAAACAACATACCGACTCGCAGGGGCTCTTCGACCGAAACAAAACGAGTCGACCAGAGCCCGGGAGGGAAAAAAGGGGGGAACAAAATAATCCGGAGCAACGAAGCTAAAAGGGGTCTCAGGCGCGGGTCAGCCCACCTTTGCCAAAAAAACCCAACGCCCCGGAGACAAAAGCCCCAAATCAAAATTGAAGGGCTCGGTGGAGTCTGTCGAAAAATCGAGTTGCACGATACCAAAAAAAACGGGCGAGAAAAGGGGAAAGGGGACTCCAGGTCCCCGAGAATACAAAAAACGGACCGCCCCGAGGGGGAAGGAAGTAAGACTGTCAAAAAAGGGAAAGACAATGGTGGGGCTCAGGCTGGGGGAAGTGCTCCGTGTAACCAAAACTAATGACACATGCATCCTGGGGGCCTCAACTGCAATGAAACTAAGAAGAAAGCGCCCAGGGGAAGGGGTTGACTTGGGGGACGAAATCAAAGGCGAAAAAAAGAGTCAGCTGAGAAGTTCCCTAGGGGCCGTGGGTAGAGTGAATAAACCAAAAAAAATACCCTTGTTTTGGGAGGGGGAAGGGGGGGGAATCAAAAAAAGAGACAGCGCCGGCGAAAAGGGGAACACGCCGACTTCCGTTACTGGGTCCGGCAGAAAGCGCGGCAGGCGGTCGCCTTCCAAAAGACTGCAGTGTCCAAAAAAGAGGGGTGTTGGACTCCAAAGACACAACAAGGGAAATTCTGTAGGAGGGGAAAAGGGAAATCTCGGCGGTACAGGGGGGAGAAAAGGCAGTTGCCAATCGAAAATCCACTGTTGGTGGAAAGATCGCGGGGGAAAGTCTAAGTGCCCAGGAATGAAAACCGGGGTGCCGGAAAATGGGTTTGGAGGGGGGAAACCAAGCAGCTCAGAAATGGAAAGGAGGGACGGGGCCGACCCCGGAATAGTACAACGGGCTTTTGAACAAGAAGTGGATCGGAAAGTCCTGGCACGGCCCTAAGAGTAAAACCATCACGCCGGACACGAACGGTGGAGTCATCGCCCAGACTATAAAAAAGAGTACTGACAGAGCCTCAAAAAAAACAGATGGGGGGTGTAGACAAACTAAACTGAGGTTCAAGAGGCGTCTTGGACACGAAGAGTGAGATTAAACCGTGAACGGCGAAGAAAAATTCACATGTGGGGGCTTGGAAAAAGGGGACCCAGACCGCCGAGGAGGACAGAACAAATCAAATGGATTCGGGGATCAGAAGGCAGCCAGAAAGGACACGGAAACAGGGGATTTCGGGCTTCGGAAGCCCGGAAAAGTGACTAACCACCGTGTCGAGATTTCAAAACCGGCTCGGCCCATCAGTAACGAGAAGTGATGGTTTGTTTCGGCTGGATGACGCCAAAACGCGAAAGAAGGGGGAGCACGATAGCAGCAACGGAGAAGGGTTGTGAAAAAATGAAGTCACGCCCCACCCAAAAGGGTCCTGTGGGGAGGGGGGGAAAAGGGATTTCCCTACAAAATGGGGGGGAGACCGGGAAAGAAAAAAAAACCCCGGAAAAGGGGGGAAGAGGGATTTCGGATATCAGAAGATCCTTGGTGGACAAAACCTCAAAAAAGCCTTAAAAGAAAAAGACTACAGCCTCCCCGGGCTGAGAAAACAGGTCCATCCTGTTTCGGGGATGTTCTGAGGCCCGGCTGAAAACAGAAGAAGTAGGTTGCGGTCAGTCTCTTCCGCCTGATCTGTTTGGAATGCAGGGAAATCACCGGCCGCAGGGAGGGGGGGGTGGGGGAGAGGGAAGAAAGCGCCAGCAATCTGTCAAAAATGCCATTCATCTTGGACGTCCCACAAAAAAGACGGACCGGCGGCGGGACCCAAGAACGGTCCGGGACATCCACGGGGGGAGAGAATTCGCCCGTAGGGGAATCTTAGGGGGGGGTCGTTTGTAAAATGTTCAGGTAAAACAGCGAAATAAAAACTGAGGGGCGGGGTAAAAACAGGGAAACGGACACATCAGAGGAAACTCGGGTAGAAAGAAGGAAAGTGGAGTGAAAAGCAATATAAAGGCCCGCCGGCCTGCGAGTAAGGCGCGGTGAGGACCGAACCCCAAGCGAAAACAGGGTTGGGGGGGAAAAATAAAAAGCCTTCTCTACGGCTGACCAAGAAAAAAGCGTTGGAAGCAGGAAACATCTCTCGAACCGCCAAAGAACGCATGGAAAAAAAACGCAAAGTTTAAAAGGGGGTGTAATTAGGCTCGACATAATTCTAGTATAACGAAAGGAGAGAATATGAAAGACAACAAAA
>Ga0179593_1667779_pt1 | contig 23459 bp, 26 predicted proteins | sample CZODoug2_1_08_16_FD_185931 | JGI IMG/M metagenome (GOLD analysis project Ga0179593, IMG submission 185931) | Vadose zone soil fungal communities from Angelo Coast Range Reserve, California, USA - CZODoug2_1_08_16fungal (PacBio error correction) | ecosystem: Environmental > Terrestrial > Soil >...
GGGGGGCCGGGGCTTCAGAAAAATGGGGAAGCCTCGGAGGAGAAGGTCTTGAAACTCAGAAACGCGGGCCCGTATCTGAAGGGGTAGTGTGTCAATAAGGAAGGAATAAAGGAAAGGACGCTCCCGGCTTTAAGTCGGGAAGAGAGGAAAGTTTCCCAGCAACGCTTGTCCTATAGCCTGCAAGGAGAACCAATGAAAGACCCAGAAGGTAAGACTCTTCGGGAATTCTAGAAAAGGGGACATACAAGGGACCTATGACGAGCACGCCGTAAAGGGTAAGGCGGGGGAAAAAGGTAGGAGAAATCGGGACCGCTAGAAAGTGCAAAAGACCATTCGTTGGAACCCGTTTGTTTTCGACCGCGCTCCCCCAGCGCATGCCAGCGGGGGGGGGGGGAAGCCCTCGAACAACAGCGGGGTCGGGGTGACATCAGAGCCGAAGAATGTCTAAGGAAGCTCAGGAAAGACTTCGCCTTGTTCCATCGATCTAGTCCAAGGAGATTATCCCCAAAGAGGGGGGGGGGGGGGGAGGGGGGGTAAAACGTGGGGGGGGGTCGCCCCACAGGATATCACGGGGGAGACGTGGGACCCCGGGAGGGTACCACATCCCTAGAGCAAAAGAGGCCTGTCCCGCAAGAGCTAACTCCGTCAATTTCCTGGACCACAAGAAAAGGAAAAACCAAAAAAAAAAAAGGAACTCAAAAAACACCGCAATCCGGATGGAATCCTGGGCAGAACAGAAGCGATCTTCCCGACCCCCAGGAAAAAGAATAAAAAAAAACAATACCGAGGTATACAGGCCCATAGAAGGAAGTCTAGGGTATTGCACACATTACCTTTTCACTTCAAAAAAAAGCCTCTGGGGGTGTCCGGAAGAGAGGTAGCCACAACACAGGACCCTTTACCGTAAAAAAGTTTTTGATCAGCCAAAAACAAATCGGGGAAAAGAAGAACGTCCCAGAAGATCAATGAGGCTCTGAGTAAAAATTGGGCCCTGAGTCGTCGCATTCAAAACCCATCCCAAAAAAGAGACACCATTAAAGCAGAGGAGGGACGAAAGGGGCTGGCCTGGGGAGAATTTCATCTGGTCATGACTACAGTAGGTTATATTAAAGGCGAGTCGACTAAGGGGGAGGTCCGGATAGGAGTTATGAATGTCCATGTAGGGAAAAGACGGCCGTAAACGGCGTTGTCAGCCCATTGCTTTTTTTAACGAGGCGGCGAAGAGTTCTGGGGGGGCGACCGCAAGCCGGGGGGGGGGAGGGAAGCGGGGGGGGAAGACCTGACTTGAAGAGAAAAGTTACTAGTAGACGGAAGTAGACACTGTTTCGTCCATCAAACGTCGTGGGGTCGAACTTGGGGGAGGGTGTAAAAAAATAGAAGGGGAAAGAGAAATAAAGAGGGTAAAGGACAGGTCTCTTTCGGTTTCGGATGCCCCCGTAAGCCAGACCTACGAGGGCCATGTACTTGGATTGAAAAGGGATAGCTAAAAAGACTGCGCAGAGAACGAAGAAATTCCCTGTTTTCACAGTCTAAAAGGTGCCGGGGAACTCTAAGGAAGGAAGGGGGCTCGAAACTGGGGAAATTGAGGGGAAGGAAAGTGGAGAAGATATCTTTCCTTCAAAATGCCGATCTACTCCCAGTCGCCTGGAGGAAAAAATGATAGGGGGAATGTCTAAAAAAAGGGGCCGAGAGGGCGAAAGTCTTCGGCAGGAATCAACGCCTTGAACGGTTTCCGGACGCACGCAGACTTCGGCTATTGTTCCACCCAAGATCGGGGGGGTTGGAGGGGTGCCCGGAGACTTGTCTGGCTCGAACGGAAAAAAATTTGGCGTCAAGAGGTGAGGACGAGGAGGAAAAGGGGAGGCTATCTGGAAAAGCTTCCCCATTAGAAATGTTTGGCGCCCGAGGAAAACCTGGGCGTGGAGAAGGGGAATCGGGCAGCAGGAGAAGGACAGCACTTGAAACCGAAAAAGGGTAATGAAACCGACCCCGAACTCTGCCCTGGAGGACTCCCGAAATTTCGGGGGCGAGAGAAGGCCGAAGCGGATCAAAGGAGTGACTTCTCTGGCCGAAGGAGACCTGTCTGTGAAGAAACAGCAGGAACGAGGAGTCTTGGTTAGAAAGGGATCAAAGGGAGATAAGAGAAACAATGAACTGGTCGCTGAAGCAGGGGGGAGCGCTACTTTCTGACATCGTACTTCAATGTTTTGGAAGACATTTCAGTGATTACAGGCGGGGAAAAAGAAACTGAAGGAAGGCTCGCCAATCAGGGGAACCAAATTTCTCCCGTCCCCTCACCGTTACTAACCCGGGCTGAGGTCCTCTCACTATAGAAAAAAGGGAATCCAGAAAAAAGGGTGGAGGGGCGCCGGCGTTGGTGGACGCTTCTCGTATGAGCCGAATCTCCGCGGCAAGGGAAGTCGGAGGAAAAGAATCCGTACGAAAGGACCCAGTGTTTGAAACGGGATCGAGGAAGCTCAGGCACTAACGATCCAGCTTGGGGAAAGACTTAAGGGGGAGGGGTCTTAGAACGTTAAAAGGAAAATGAAACCACCAAGTTAATGGCACCAGGGAAAAAAAAGATTTTACAGCATGTGTTTGGGAACTCACCGTCCACCGGATTTCTACGAGGGACAACGAGGACGGGGGGGGAATAAGACGTCGGAAACGTAAGGGCAGGTCGGGCAGAAAGGGGGGGGGGGTGGGGGGCCAGGGGGGGTATTATAATCCGATTGGAGGGGGGGACAAATCAAAAGGAGCTCACAAAAAAAGAGGAGAAAAAGAAGAAAGAGGGGCAACGACCTCCGGGAACTAACCTTCCGCCTGCACGAATTGAAAATCCTTTCAGGGTCGCAAATCAAAGAAAAAAGCCTGTGAAAAAAGGAAGATTGGGGAGAAAAAGGGGGGAGGGGGCACAACGGCAGGCTGATTAACAATTGGGGGTCAAGTAAAGAAAGGCGTTGGGGAGAGGGTTTGACAGCTCGGGAGGAAAAAGGCTGAAAAAGCGAGAGACAATCGGATCGGGGGGCAAAGCAATGCCTATCGGGTGGAACGGAATACGTGCTTCTTTTAAAAATGCGCAGAAAGGACTCCAAGTTGAAAAAGAGGGGAGACTTCTTATATAAGAGAACGGGGAGAAGAGCGACGGAAAAAGGACCCAAGACGCGTGTGCTGTCTCGTCGAGAGGGAATTAGAGAGACAATTTCGCCACGGACTGCCAGGATGATAAGGAGAGTCGAGCCTGGCAACTCATCCGGAGGGGGGAGGAAGGGGGTCGGAAAAATGCAAGGGGAAGAAGGGAAGACATGGCGGGGGAAACTCGTCCGTCATACGCCATCTCCAGCGTCACGCGAGGAGGAAAGTGGAGTTCTGGAAGGGAGAGGGGAACGAGCCTGGATCAAAAGTTGGAGGTGGAAAAAAGCGGAAAAGAACCGTAGTCTCGTTCAGTAGACGTAGTTCCTCCATAAAAAGCAGCCAGTCGGTCCCGAGAACTGAGGAGGGAGACGGAGTCAGGGGAGGAAATTCGCTCGGCGGGCCGACAACAGAGAGCGTATTCTGCAGAAAGGAGCCATAGGAAGACGGGAAGGAGTCAAGCAGCGGTCAAGGGTTCCAGGGATAACTGTGACTCGATTCTTCAAAGACACCAGGCGAAAGGGAGCGCCACAAAGTGGTTAGCCGGGCCGAGGTCCATACATGAGTCCACATTTTGACGCCTAGGAGGTACGAGAAAGGGAGGGATAGAAAGGGCCTGGGTAGAGCAGCCGACCAGTAGTCTTGTGACCGACAACGAAGGACTTCGGAAGCGCGGCGGGGATCACCGGAGCAAAGGGGAGGAAGGTCGAAACGCATGGCTTCCTCCTTGGTTGCAGCCTAAGGAATAGGCGTAAAAAGGGAGTCCAATTCTAAAGCGGGTCATCAAAATGTGTCCATCAGACCTTCCGGGGAGTAGATGACCGAGAAAAGAAGGGATCTGGGAAGGTGAAGGAGAGACCGTGGGCATACCGGAACTCAGAAGGCTTCACGCCGGTCGAGCCGGAAGGAATCTTGAGGGGAAAGGCAATCAGGGCGTAGAGGGGGGAAAAAAAAAAAAGAGAGTACGTACATAGGGACAGAACCAATAACAGACGTTCACCAGCAGATAAATGCTCGTTAGAGGAGCCGAAAAAAAGAGGAAAAAACGCAAGGGGGTTTGAAAAAAAAAAAGGGGCGGATCGACGACCCTGGGAGGAACCTCTCGAGAGGAAGTGGATACCACAACCTCCCTACCCCAGCGAACAGCAAGGCGGAACCAGGGGGGGGAGAGCCAGCGCCTGTCAAAGGAGGAACCAAGCGGAACAAGAGAGAGTCCCCATCAAAAGGCAACAGGGTGAGTTCATCCCGCGGGTGCGGGAGGACGAACAAAGCGGACAGATGGGGGGGTAAAGGCGAAAAACATCAAGGGCCCTCGTAACAAGCCTCTGGAAGTCCTAGTAGGGGCTCCTCAATACAGGAAAGAGGCTCAGAAAAGGGGGGGGAAAGGGGGGGGGGATAAGCCAAGGGGAATGATTCATCTCAACTACCTCGGGTCGTCGCAAACACGGTACCAGTCAAAGGGGGGGGGACGGCCAGGAAAAAAAAAAAAAAAAAAAAAACCAAAACGAGACTGGTGTCGAGATGTCATGTTGGTGCGGGAGCCGGGTGAAACTGTTCAGCATGCAGAGCATTGGAGGGGAAAATTTGTAGGTCATTGAGGCTGTTCAAGCTTGAACCGGCAAGGATTGGCTCACATTGTCGTTTGCGTGTGGCTCCTGATAGGTGCAGAAAACCGCGGAAGGACGAGGGAAGGGGGAAAGGAACCCCCTGCAAAATGGATGGGGGCGGCATTCCCTCGATCGAGGTCCCGGCCGGGTTCCTCAGTGGTGGGTTGGAGCGGGCACAAGAGGTAAGGGAACTGGAAAGGGCCGTCTTGCTCCGGGTTTTCCGCAAAGGCCCGAAGAGATGAAAGGGGAATCTGGCGGAGGCTTCACCTCGGGGGAGGTGAACGAAGGGGGCGCATTTCAGGCGAAAAAAAGAGTCTGTCTTCACATCCGAGGGAGACTCAGAAGACCGCGGGTATAATGGAAAAGTGGGGGGGGAAGAAAAAACGGAAAGAAAATCAAGAAAACTGGACACTATCCCGAAAATCTATTAACTGTCGCAACGATGGTGGAAGAGGTCTGAGGAGGGCATAAGGGAGGGGACAGAAGCATGAGAGGTGGGAAGGGGTGTCAAAAAGATCTTTCAATGGGGGGGGAAATTCCGCTCGAGGGGAGTTACCACTCTTTGGAGCTGTGTTATCTCTTCCACGCTACAAGGATCTGCAAAAAACGAAAGGAAGGTGATAAAGACCGAAAACTTTCATGCTCATCTAAGATTATCTCGTGATTACAACCTATCCCAAAAGGAGACCGATTCGAAAAGGACTTCTCGTCATGAGGGGAGGGGGTTTAGAAAATGAACCTCTCTAAGGCAGGAGGGGAAGGAATATTGATGGGTTGCACTTTCAAAGGTCACGGGGAACTGAGGGATCGGGTCGAGCGGAAAAGAAGGTGACGGGTTCAATCGCGGGAGTCGAAGGATCTCCCTAATTCGAGAGGACGGCAGTGAGGGGGAAAACGAGAAGGAACCAAATACCACTGAAAATCCGGGGAAATGACAAAAAAAGGTTCGGAGTCCGGATCGAGAAACAGAGGAAGGAACATAAAAGGTATCAAAAGAGAACGGGACCCCTGGCCGGGAAAAACGATCTCAACAACAACGGAGGGGAGGGATCTGCCTGGGAAGTTCCGGATTGCTGAGGGATCAAATAACAGGGGGAAGGGGGCACAAAAGGGGGAAAAGCGGCGGGAAGAAAACAGGGGGGGAAACGGGACTCCAAGAAGGGAAGGGGGGGATGGGAGTTATTTCAGAAATAAAAGAAGGGGACGAAAGTCTCGAGAGAGGGGTAAAAAATCGCGGGGAGGGATGAAAAAGAGTGTCGGTCGGGGAGGAGGACTCAAGAGCCCCCTCGTGATGGACACCGCGAGCCTGTTAAAGGAAACCCATGCAAATGGAGCTAGACCTGTCTTCCTTAAGGACCTCGCTCGAGGAAAGGGATTTTAAAAACCACAGGTGTAATAGAGGTAATCGTGAAAGCCGATCCCAGGGAGGTGTAAGCACAGGACCAGTGGGGAAAGACAATTTTTATAGTAAGCGGCAAAAACGATGGGAGGGAAGATCGGGGAATTGAAAACAACGCCGCTTAAAAGAATCTGTTTCCAGATACACGTTAAAAAAGGAGAAGAAGGTAGAGGCAAGAAAGACGAAATGGGAAAAAAGGGAGCTAAGATTAAATCGTTTTCCTCCATCATCGTCGTCCGGGAGCGTGGAGGGGGAAAGAGAGGTGTTACTGGGGTCCAGGACGGAAGGGGAACGTTCGGCGGCCCGCTTCTTAGTGCCGCGCCTAAGAGAACCCTGGGGAAGAAAGCCGAGGAGATAGGGGCAAATTGCCCCGGAAAAAGAGAGAGGGGAGCTCACGGCACCCTGCGCACCGGAATCAAGAAAATCAAAAGCAGGGAACCCCCCTCCCAGGAACAAGCCTGACAAAGAAGGTACTCTCCCATAATGGAAGGACAGGGGAGTGAAGCTTAATGGAAAAAGACCATAGAGCGGTGGGGATGAACAAATCAGACGCCCCACCCATGGCCAGGAACTACTTGTAAAGGGAAGAAACACAAGAAGGGAGAGGGGGAAGGGTGTGTCCAAGGAAAAGGGAACCTTGCCCGGACAGTGACCCCTACTTCGAGACCTCGAAGGGAAAAAGCCGGACGACAAAGGGAAGGGAAGGAAAGGATAAAGAGGAGGGGGGGGAGGCTGGGTACATCAGGTCTTCTACTACCAGGGTTTAGGTGGAAAAAAGGAAGTAATACGGAGGAAGGGACGCTGGCAGGGGTGGAATGAAGGACCGCAAAGGGGGGACAGGAAAAAGAGTGTTCGGGGTGCGAACCATGGCTGTTGAGCTCTTGCGGACTCACTTGCTGGAGAAACACCAGATTTCTGAAAGAAGAGGGTCACAAAATCGAGAAGAGGAATTGGAAAAAGGGGAAAGAGTACTCGAATACAATTTATTAGCTTGTTTGAAGAAAAAAAATCGGGAGGGGGGTTCTCTCTGTGGTTGGGGGGACTTGTAGGTGGGCCTTGAAGGAGGCTGAGAGGGGAGAGGGAGACGGAGGGGAAAGAGGAAGGGGCGAGGATTAAATGGAAAGTAAAACAAGCAACTCTTACTAAAATGTATGGCTTGGAGAGGGGGGCTAGGAGGTCGATGGAGGACTCATGCTTGACGGACAGCAGCATCAAAACCGTTTTTCTCACCAGGCGAAGACCTTGGCACCGGGGTCCGGGGGGCACGAACTTTCGCCTCTTCAGGAAAGGGATTTGGACGGTAGGATGGGTAAAGAAGAAAAGCGGAAAGTGAATCTCCTTCTCTCTACGCCATTCCTTTCTGAAATTAAAACTGGCTGAGAAGCTAAAGTGGAAGGAAAGAGAAGCGGCAGAAAGGGGTGGGGATCGGATGGGACATCACCTTATCCGGGTCAAAAGGGTCAAAAGACCGAAAGGTTAGGGGGGTTATAATCTCCGCGCAGCTATCGCGTTGCAGGAAGGGGGGGTCGGACTCCGGCAACGGGGGCTGGCTCGGAAAGCCAACCGGAGAGAAGATCGCAGAAAGGCTAAGGAAGGAGGGGCGAAAATAAAGTGGAAGCTCCCGGCTTAAGGGGCTTGGTGAGACGAATCGGGAAAACTCTGCGCGAAAGGGGAACGTAACAGGGAAATGAATGACCTGCAAAGGCAGAGCTCGAGGAAGTGATTTGACGAGACTAGGAGGTCTTAATTGTCTAGAAAACTTTAATCCCTAAGAAGGACTAAGGAGAGAGGCTCAGAGGGGGTCTTGAGGAGGTTAAAGGAAGGAAAAAAACAAGAAAACGCAGTGCTGGAAGAGATCGTTTAAGCGAGGCTCGCTACGAATAAACTGACCTAAAAGGGAAAGGAAGGAACTCTGGAGAGCAGGACTACGTTGAAAGGAAGTGATGAAAAACTGATCAAGGCCCCTACACCGAAACGAAATAATTATGGAGGAGGAGAAAAAGCCTAAAAGTCCGAGGCCAAAGCGAAAGGAGGGTTCCTATCAGGACAGGTACTAAGGGGCAATCCCTCCTAGGGTGGTTTGAGTAGGGTCGGGGAAGGGGATGGTGGAAAACGGAGGAGGGGGATCCTATCGAAAAGAGGTCAATAACGCGCGGTAAACTTTGCCAAAAAATCCAGTGTACAAGAACCTTATGGGGGAAGGGGGGGGAATCACGAAAGAGGGGGTGGCTGAAAAGAAAAGTAAGAGGGGGAGGGGAGTCGGAGAGCAAAAGGGTAAGGGGAGATGAGCCCCTCTGCCACCCGGGCCCCTTTCGGTAATGGAAAGAAATTTGGGGGAAAGAAGCATGGGGGCCAAAAAAGAGTCTAAGGAGCAAAAAAGAGAAATGAACAGGGAACAGGGATTGCGGTATGAAAGAAGGGGGCGTTAATTTCAATTTCTCAGGGAAAGTCCTTGTAGGTGGAAAAGGATAGTCCTTAAATCCGGGGGGGGCTGGTTCATCAGAAGACACAAGGAGGGAAATAGAAGGGAGATGAACAGCAAAAAAAGATGGGAAGGGACTCAACTCGTGTAACTCCTACCTGGGCCCTTCCCGCCGGTCAGAAAATAAAACTTCAAGGGGGACTAGTTTTCCAAATGGAGACAAATTTCAGGACAACTTCTTGTAGGAACTTTTAGGGAGTGACCAAAGAAAAGGCCGTTGGAGAAAAAATTCTAGGGAGGGGACGACAACCCGTAAGAAGATAGAGCCCGAAAGGGGAAGAGGATCACTTAAACATAAGGAGTTCTTTGAAAAAAAGGGAAAGCTGAAAAGGTGAAGGGGGAAATGAGGAATAACTGCGGTGGGTAACAATCTACCTTACTAAAAGCTCCACCCACCCTCAATCTGGCGAAGAGAGATAAGAGGAAAGACAAAAGGGGGAGTGCCGAGGTGGGCAGGTACCCCTTTTCGAGTTCCTTCCGGGGCTATAAAAAAGTAGGGAAAACGGAGGGGTTCAGAAGGGGATAGCAGAGTAACATGGGGCTGAGATATAGTCTCAAGCATTCTCGAAATAATCCCGCAAGGAGGAAAAGATAAGGTCCTTCGGGAGGGGAAGATGAAAAAATAAGGAGAGGAGACAGGAAAACGCAGTTTCTTGGAGACTACGCTGACTGATGGTCTTCATTCAAATCCATCGATCAGAATAGAAAAAAAACATGGGATGACGAAATTAAGGGCTGCGGAATTCCTACCCGAACATCTCCGGGGAGGGGGGATGAAAGAGGAGGGCGATGCAGGGAAGTCCACGTCGGGGGAAGTTTGAACTTACGCTACGCTGTGTGGACGCTGTACAGGCGAAAAAAACCCTGGGGGACCATTTTGGGGAAGAGGAGAAACAAAAAGGAGCAAGGGGTTTTCCAGGGCGTCCGAAATGGGGGAAACTCCGAGAGCGAGAAAAATAGAGGGGGGGGGAAGTGAAAAGACAAAAGTCGGGTGAAGACAACTCCTAACCTAAGAAGCTCGAGCGTGTATCAAAGAAAGAAAGAGACGTGGGGGGGGGGAGCCTATCTACGTGGTGGGGCTAGAGTTTTATGGGTGCGAAGAAGACCTAGGAACGCAGAAAGCCCGGAAATTGAGCAGGGAAGAAGCAAGGTTTCAAGCAGACGTCCTGGGGAGGAATAGGACAGAGATGACGGATCTGCAAGGAAAAGGGGCATCATAGAACGCAGGCCAAGGCTGAAGGAGAGCTCCATCGGAAGGTTGCAACAAAAATAGTCAGGTCGAAAACCGTTAAAGGTCTGTACCAGAGGATAGAGAGCCTCCTCGAAGAAGCTCAGAAGTAAAATACATGTCCATCAGAGTCCAGGGCCATCACCGTCATGGACATATACCGCAGGGGGTCTACTGAGTCGGGGAAAATCTCCAAAAGCGGAAAAAAAATCGCTCGATGATGGGAGGAAGGTCCCAAAAAATCAAACAGGACCAGAAAAGCAACGACGTGATGACCCGAACGTGTTGATCCTCCAAGAGAGACAGAAGACGAGGAAAATGGTCCCGTCTTAAAGGGGAAGGCCCCAAAAGAATTACAAAGTTGAGTTGTCAGAACTCGGGTTTCTCGCCGCTCAGCCCCGCATCAGGGACCTCGAGATAAAAAAATAATGGGGACAAAAAAAAGGGGCCGAAAGAGCCTATGTCAAAAACCAGACATAGGAAGTCGAGACTATCTCCCGTCTTCCAGCAGGTAAGCTCAAAGAAAAACAGAGAGAAAAAATAAGTAAAGGAAGGACAAGCCCGCCACCCGGTTCATACTACATGGTTGTCTAGGTGCGGCTGTGGTTGGCTGGAGATACGAGGGAAACTGTAGGGAAAAGAGCTGGGGAGGGGACCGGGGTTTACTTACTAGAAAGGAACATTAGGGGGGTCTGTTGTCGCTTATCACCCTTCTGAGGTTCCTTTGCCGAAGGGTTTGGATAGAAGTGTAAAAAAGGGTGGGGCTGAAGAGGATTTCTGACCCGGAAGTGTTTCAAATGACCAGTCTCAAGGGAGCGGGTCAAAAGAAAAGGCAGGGCCGGTGAAGGGGGGAATGGGGGTCAGCGGTACAGATGCCGTAGTGCGAAAGCCGACGCTTGCGCAAGGGTTGGGAACGTGTACACTGGAGAGGTGAGAAAGGGGGGGGGCGGAAAATGGGCGTTGACCAACGAGGCAGGGGCGAGGCGCTTCACTCCCAAGAAGAAGGGGCAAAAAAATAACAAAAAAAAAGAGGCACACAAAAAAATTAATAGTCCTTGACAGCGGGGGCATAAAATCTCCAAAACCGGTCCCACGAAAAGAAATAGATGAACTTTACTGCACTATGTGAAAGTCGACGGGCAAAAAGCCGACCGGAGGCTGGGAGAATTCAAGGTGGGGAAAAGGGGGAACAAAAGGGGAAAGGGGGGTTGTCTCCGCTCTCTGGACTGATCCCACGCTACTAGAAAGAGCTAGTTGGAGAAATTACTCGGATAAGGAAGAGACAAGACCTGGGTGAGACCGGGCACTTGCCTGGCACATTGTTTCGAAAGTAAAAATAGAGGGGAAAGGATAAAAAAAGACGGAAAAAAAGTTCTGGGGATCTCCTGGAAACGAGGGCATACGTTCAGAGAGATCAAAGGATGGGGGGTAGGAAAGAAGAAAAAAAAGGGGGGGGTGAATCGACTAAAGTCGCTATTTGGGTGAGAAGAGGGGAAAAGAGAGATGACGAAAGTCCTAAAGGGGGGACTAAAAGAGAGAAAAAAGAAAGTCAGTGCCGGGGCTACTGACTCCCACTAACCACTTCCAGCGAAGGGGGGGGGAAGAAACGGAGAAAAAAGGTTCGGAGGGGGAAAAAAAGGGGGGAGAAACAATCGCGAGCGTCCGAGGTTAGCCCTCATCAAATCACAATCCCGGAAAAGGGAGAACGCGAGGAGGGAGAGGAAGGGGGAGATGGGGGGGAAAGGGAAGTGAAAATTGGGGGGATACCATCCCCTAGGAGGAGCGCGAGATTTTCTCGGGTGCTGGAAGAAGGAACGGTGGAGAACCGGGAAAGGAATGGGGGGGCATACAAAGGGGGAGAAAGGAAAAAGGAGGAGGGAGCGTCGGAGTTAGATTGATCTTTACCTAAGAGTCTTTCGCGAGTCCGAGTCAAAGCGGGAAAAGCGAGGAAAAGCCGAAAAAAGAGAAAAAAAAGAAAATAGGAAGACTCGACCTTCTGCTCGGTTTTCCATTACCGGAGACGAGACAAAAGGCATTGGAAAGGGGGGGGGAGGAAAAGGGGTCTAGCGGGAGAAAAAGGACAACTTGGAAGGCACATTACCATTCTGTTTCTACGGATGAACTTCGGGGAGGAGGGAAAGCGCTAAAGCTAGGTGGAAGATAAAAAATCAGCGAGACAAACCCCGCTGAAGAGCTCGTGTAACCATAGAAAAACATAGGGGAAAAAGGCAGAAAATAAACGGGGAAAAAAATCGAGGAAATCCAGTTCCTCCATTCCTAGGAACTTCAGGGGGAAGTTGGAGGCAGGAAAAGGGGTGAAGGGGAAATAGATAAAAAAATAGTATTGGAGTATCAAAGGAGGCCGTGCTCCTCCAAGCTCCACGCCCTGAAGTGTCAAAGGAACCAGAGTCGGGGGAACAAAAAGGAGTAAGGAATCAGAAGACACCCTACTAAATGCCTCTCGAACCACTCCAGTCTCGAAACGTATAGGACGGGGAACAACAAACAAGAAGAAAATAGGATCAGGTACTGAAAACCTCCCTAATGATGGTTAGATGGGAAACAACCCTTTTCTCGAAATGCCTCTGTTGGGGTTTGGTCACCACGTAAGGAAGAAAAAAACTCAAGAAAAAGGAATCGTTGAAGAGAGAAAGAAAAAAAAGGAAGGATCAGAAATCAATTTTTAACGAAATTTAAACTGGAGGTACTCCATTTTACCGAATTCTAGAGTAAAAGAAAAAAAACATCCCTCCCAGGGGGGAAGAAAAAATTAGGAAGAACGGGGGGGGGAAAGGAATTGCTTGAAATCCTGGCAATGGGGGCGGTCTTACTTTCATCATTTTAGGCGACAAAAAAGGAGGGGAATGGAAGCGAGAAGAAGACCGTCGGAAGACTTAGGGGGATGGGGATGGGTCGAGTAACGCAGAAAGCTTGCTTTTTTCTCTGCCAGTTCTTTTTACTTGCTTGGGAGTACTATGCAGGGGGACTTGAGAAAAAAAAGGGAGCGAAGGGGGGATTTAGGCGAGAGCGGACGCCTGGGGGGGGAGGGAAAAGGGAGTCCAAGGTCCTCTTGCAATGAAGTCATCCTCGTCGTTCTGTCAAAGCTGTTTTTCCTGGAGGGTTTTACTGGAAGAAAAACCTACGGGGGGGGGGGGGGGGATTAGGAAAAAGGGGAGAAAAGGAGAGGCGTTATCAGCTGGGTCGTCGAATCCAAGACCTCTTACATTCCATTTCAATGCTTTGAACGTCGGGTGGGCGGGGGGAGAGTAGAAGGGGAGCCCTGTGGAGGGGAAGGGGGTCCAAGAAGAAAGGTTGGTCGCCCAACTATACCGTGGCAACTCCATATTGAAAAAGGCTGAACGGGGGAGAGGAAAGGGTCAGGGGGGGAAGGAGGGGAGTGGAAAAAAAGAAGAGAAAGGGGAGAAAGCTTTCCGCTCAATATCTCAATCTAAATCCCAGGGAGGTCTCAAAAATGGAGGAAACCTGGGATGGGAGCGACTAAGAGGAACCAGCAGGGCAGATCGGTAGAGCTGCCAACATTATAGGGCCAAGGATAAAAGGGTAGTCGAGGGGGGAAGACCCCCAAACCCCCCCCCCAAAAACCCCAAAAAAAAACTAAAAAAACAGCAACACCCACCACCCCCCCCCACCACTCCAATGGGATTGGAGGAAAGAAAGAAAAGGATGGAGAAATTCCCAACCTGGCGAAAGCTTCGAGAGGAAGAAAGGTCTTAAGGCGGGAAGGCCGAAAAAAAAGAGGGGAAAAAAGATACCCCGTGTCACAGGATTAACTTTTTTCAGGGTCGAGAGAATCAAAATTCCAAACGAGGCTCGGAAAAAGAACAAGGGGAAAAAGGGTGGGGGGAAGGACTGAACAGATGCAATCACTTCCTTTCTGGAAGTCCAAGAGGGGGATATTCGATGGAGGAGGCGCGATACTAGACGAAAATTAAAGAACGTCTCCGGCTACTACTTTCTTCTCTGTATTTTAAAGGTGGATAAGAACACCTGGTACCGCTGGCTTGTCCTCAAGAAAGCTAGATAGGGGGAAAGCAGTCTCTTAGAACCTAAGAGAAATAGAGAAGAGGGGGAGAGTTACTAAAGGGGGCGGCAAGCATTTTTGAAGCCGAACCTTTCGGAAAGGAACTTGCCAGTGGGGAAAAATACTAAAAAGGATCGGGGAAGGAGGAAAGAAAGGGTTCTCACTAAAAAAAAGTAAAAATTTACGAACCCTGGATGAGTCAGAAGGGGGACCGAGAGCCCTTTGCAATCCACGTAGTGGGGGGGTAAAGGGCGGACGAAAGGAGTTGAGCAAAAACAAGGATTTTCTCCTAAAAGAGCAAGAGGGAAATCAAAAAGGAGTTCAAAAAAGGGAAAAAAAGCGTTAAAGAAACTAGGGGGTCCCGTTAGTCACGTCAGATTGACTTCTTCCTAACCCTCTTGGGCGTTTAGGGGATTAGGGTCTAGAAAAAAGGGAAATGTATAAGAAGAATAGGGAAGCCCGGGAAAAGGCAAAGAAAAGAGAAGGGCTCTTGCCACTCCCTTCCACCGAGTTCTCTCGTCGGGCCAAATCGAAAATTCGATAGGGAAAAGGGGAGGGGGAGAAGACCGTCGGGAAAGAAAGGAAGTCAGGGACGATAGGGGTCGTTGACATGAGAGGGTCAGGAAATCCTATGGGGGAAAAAGGGACGGCAACACAAACAAAGATGAGGAAAATATAGCGGAAAAAATAAAAGTATTTAAGAAAGAAGAACACGAAGGGAAGACCAGAAACATCCTGTCGAATGAGACGACTCAAAGTAAATGTCTCTCATTTTCGAGGGGGCCGAGGGAAAGAAAGAAAGTTGGACGGGGGGGGGACAACTGAGTTTGGAGGTAGAAGGAGGGGGGGGGAGAGGATTGGGAAATTCTCTTGAAGGTACGGAAAGAAACCTCCTCGATCAAGCTTTCGTTAGGAAAGAGGCAGAGGTGAGAAGAGGGGAAAAAACGAGAGGGAGTGGAAAAGGGGGAAGCTGACGCAAAAAAGTGGTTAAGCTTGAGAGAAAAGATACACATAAAAAAAGGGGATCAGAAGGAGAACCAGGAAAGAAAAGGGGGCCTTGAAACGGCGTCTCGGGCGGGAACCCGAAATCCAGTTTAGGGCCCTGCTTAAGGCCATTCTTGAGAAAAAGGAGTGGGTAAGCAGGAAGAAATGAATGGAGGGTCAGGAGGGATTTGAGTAACCACGGGCGGGAAGTCATAAATGCCGGGGCTTGGACAAAACTGGGAGGGAAAAAGGATCAGCAAGAAGACGAAAAAGAGAAACCAGGGAAACGGGACTGAGTCGGTCAGCTCAGTAGTCTATCCTGGATTACTCTACGACGACGGGGAGGCTAACGGGCTGAAAGGGAAAAGGGGGAGGGGACTTCTGGAAAAAAAACAAGAAGTAAAAATATTTCTTGGGGGCGTCTTCCAGGGTATGAAAAAAGAGAGCCAATGCCTAAAGAAAATAACAACCGCGGCGCTAGGCCTCAGATCGGATCTGAAGGAGTAGTCCCCGGGATGGAAAAGGACGGGGGGAAGGATCTGCCACCGGACCATAGCCGTAGAGGGGAACAAAATGTTATCGGGGGCGAGGGTTTCTCATACGCGTCCCAAGGGAGCCTCTTAGAGAGGAAGAGGAAAAGGGTGCTTTCCTAGAAAACAGACCCCTTAAGGAGACCCGACAACGTCCTCCAGAATGATGAATAAGATAACAGTCTAAAAGGGGGCTGGTAAAATAGAAGGAACGGGGTGTAATGAAGTCAAAGAATACCCGTCTCCGCCCAGTTCAGAGAGAAAAGGCGGACGAGGGTGGGGGGGGGAATAAAATGGTCCGACCATTCGACCTTAATGTTCTTTTGGAATAGGAAAGGAAAAGGATCGTGAGGCATAAACAGAGAACGAAAATCTCTGCAGCCGGGAGGAGCCTTCCGCGCTACTCATTTCAAAAGGAAAATTATCTGGTGGAAGGAGATCAAGGAAGGGGAAAGAAATGGTGAGGGAAGAAGAGAAAATCCCCGGAGCCCAATCTCAGACGGGAAGAAAAGAAAAAGAAAATTGAGGGGAAGTCGGGGGGAAAAAGGGGAGCAAAAAAAGGAAGAAGAAAGAACGAGAACTGGTTAACCCGGGGGTCAAGACTCCCTACACTACCACCCGTGGTCAGGAAAAAGTCCACCACCTCCAGAAAAAAAGACTGACGAAGTGGACCCAAGTACAGCAGAAAAAACGACGAGACTAACCTGGGGGAGGTCCGTACTTAAGGCCTCGAGCTGTAAAAAAGAGACATGTGAAAAGTCGGTGAGGACAGGAAGAGGGTATCGAAGAGACAAGAATCCGATCCGGGGGGGGGCGCCTAAAATATCCCTGGGGGGAAAAGAACAAGCCCGCAGTCCTATGAGAGAAAAAAAAGGGGGAGCATTCTAAGGGAAGAAGGGGAACGAGCGCAGAGGTCAGTTGCAAGGTTCACTACCATGGGAAAGTCGCATACACGATGAACATTAAGCATAAAGAAGGGAGGGGGAAGCAAGGAAGGGAACCGGTCAGAAATCTGGGGGAAGGGGCGCGCTTTTTTCTGGACTGCTCTAGGTCGGGGGAAACAACTGGAGTAAGAACTTCGGGACAGGAGGGAAGAGAAGCCTTGAGGGGGTGGGCCTGTCCCGATGAAACGGATTTTCCTGGCCCTGGTGGCGTTTGGGGAGAAATGCTCGTGGGGGAAGACCCAACCGGGAAGGGGGAAAAAGTCAAGGGGTGGGCAATGAAAAACAGGAAAAAAACCTGCCTTCTGGCGGACATTAAAAACTAGGGTCCGGCCGTGTTCCTCGGTGATGGTTGTGGCGGTCCGAGAGGGCCGGAAGGTCGAAAAGAGGGCGACGGGGGGGGGGGGGGGGGTAAGGGTAAACCCCTTCATGAAGGGACTTTCGGGAAATCGGGGGGTGACGCGAAAGGGCGGCAAAAGGGGAAGCGCGGTGGGGAAAGAGGTGGAGAGGGCCGAAGGAAGGTTGATCGTCTGTAAAGGAGAAAAAGGAGTCTCCATCCACGGCTACAACCAAAACAACAACCCACGAAAAAGCGAGAAAAAAAAAAGTCACAGAAGAGGGCGATAGGAACTAACTAGCCTTTCCGGAGCATTCCTCGATGTTTCCTTAGAATGGGAAAACAGAGGGGAAAAAAAAGGGTGTTTGGGAGAAAAGGCTCAGAGGGTATCCCCCTCGGGTCCAGACGCTGGGAGCGTCTTCTACGCGAAAAAAAGCCTTCATCGTCTCCAACTCCTATGGAGACAGAAAGGACCGTAAAAATATGACCCATTCAGGAGGAACCTTGACTTTCCCGGCCCAGGAGAAAAAAGAAAAGAAAAGCTTGCGGAAAGGGAGAAGGGGGAAAAGGGAAAAGAACTTTCTAACTTCACTTTAATATGGGCTGGTTTTTCGATGGGAGGTCCAAGAGTCTGGAAAAGAGGTGAGGAAAGAAGATATGGAGGAAAAAATCGTCGTAATTCCTTGCTCTCCCTCTTCGTATAGCCTTAGAAGGCCGTAGGAAGAAGTTCTGGAAAAAAGAAAAACCGGGGTCCAGGCGGGAGAACTTGAAAAAAGGGGGTTAGTAACAGGCGCTACAATTATCTGAGGATGCGTCCCATGCCTCAGGGGGGGGGGGGGCCCTCAGAAGAATTCCCAAGAAGAAAAAAAAAAATCTAAAACAAAGGGAGGAGGAGGAAAAAGGAAGTGTAGGGCATTGAATATAAATCCCCATTAGGACTCCTCGTGCGGGGTTGGGGGGTCTAAAAGGGATACTACGGGAAAAAAGAGAAACCGAGGAAGGGTGGGTTTGCTTCATGTCGGTCATAAGGTCAAATAAGGCCTCTCCGGCGAAGCGACTCGGGAAGAGAGGAGAAAAATGAAAAAGACTTGAGGGGAAATAACATAAATCGAACAATTAAAACGCGGCCTCTTGAGCTAAAACCCAGCATCTTCAAAGGAGGAGAGCACCCAGGAGAGAGGGTCCAGGGGGGAGGGAACAGGAGTGGAGGCCTGGGAAAAGGGGGGGGACGGTGGGGGAACCAGCGGATGCCCTTGTCTTTCGGACATTAAAAAGGATGGGGGGAAGTGCCGGAAAAGGCTTAGGGGAGGAGCCCCCAGGTCGATGTAACAACGTGGGAACGACCATCGCGCGGATTAACCAAACCGCTGAAAGAAGGGGAAGACCCGGGTAGAGTAATGCGGAGGGGAAAAAGTAATAGGGAGACAAGGTGTTCCCTAAGGGACAAGGCCTCCAGTTCATAGCGTCTTCTCTGCGGGTGTAGAAACGAAGGGGGGGGTTGCAAAAGCAAGTCAAGAGAGTTCAGGAAAGGGATTTTCCGGGCCGCTCCCTCTCCACGAAAACCGGGTAAAACACAGGAAGTGGGAGAAAAAAAGAGGACAGGAGGTAAAAAAACCCAAAAAAAGCAAGACCGGAGAAATCCCTAGAATTAAGAGTTACTCCTACAACATAAAAAGAAGGAAGGAAATATATAAGGGGAAAGGAACTAAGGAGAGGGGGAGGGGGCCAAATGGGAATCACTAGGACTATTTTTTTTCAGGCATCATATCTTAGTAAAAAAAAGCGCCAGGGATATTTGAAAAAGGAACCACAGGGAAAAAGGGGCAGGAAAACTTGCAAAGGCACATGAATTTCTTACTACATGCCCGACTCTGGAATTAACAAAAAAAAAATAAAAAAAAGAACACCAGAGCGGGGGAAGGAAAGACTTGAAGTCGTCGACTTTTCATCATTTGAGCTACCTAACCGCTTGTGAAGGGGTGAAATAGAAGAAAGGGAGAAGGAGCGAGAGGAAGGGGGATGCGGTATTGAGTGCCCCATAGGCCTTCCAGCTTGGTTCGCGACAATCTTTTTATTGGAGAAAAGAAGGGTATGGGGAGGAGAAAGAAACCAGCGGAGAAAAAAAGAGTGGGGATATTGAGCGGTAAGGAGTGGGGGGGGGGTTAGACGTAACATTTACGTCGTCGTCGCTGGGGGGATCACCCTAGGGGGTGAAAGGGAAAGACTCTTCTGAGAAGAGGGGGGGGAGATTGGGGGGGGGGGTAATCTCAAATCAGGGGGGGGGAGAAAAAGCAGGGAGATCTACATGGTCGAGAAATGCTCTTTCTTAGCTGAATGCGGTGTTCTGTCCAAAGGAAGAAATACTACGACTAAGGGGACGGGGAGAAGTACTGGGAAAGGCTGAAAATCTCTGTGGGGGGGGGGAAAAAAAATCGAATTCCCTACAGATCCTGAGAATTTTTCAAGGAAGAAAATTTCGAAAAGAAAAGCCAGGGGGAAAAAGAAGATGGGCGCGGCTGGAAAGGAGGAAGCGATTGTCGGTATGTCCGATACCCCAGAGAGAAAGGATAAGAGGGGAAAGGCTGCTAAAAAAAACAGGGAAGGAAGGGATGAAACCTTGTGGGGGGAAGAGACTACCTTGTGAACAAAAAACCATGCGTGCGGTCTTCCCGAGCAGGAAAGAATGGAGCAGGGAAAAAGTGACTACAAAGAGCGGAAGGGACTCTCCTCGAGCGATAAAAGGGGACGTCTGGGGTGAGAAATAGCGGCTGGCTCGGAAATGGGAAAATAGGAAGGGGAATGGACGGAGTGAAAAATGGAGACGCCTTGTCTGGAATCGAACAAGGATAACAGGGGGGGGTCTAAAAGGGAGGCTGGGTGGAGACTAAAAGGTTCGCTTGAAGCCCGGGAACAACAGAATTGGAATTTACTCAAAAAGATTCATAAGCTCGACTTGCTTGGGACGACAAAGCAAACGAGGGGAGGAGGAAAGCGAAATGAAAGAAGATTACAGGTCCATCCTATCGCGAGGTACCGACGGGCCTGGAGCTGGCTTTTAAATATCCAGAAAGGAGAGGAGCAAAAGTGGACGCAAGAAAGAGGGGAGATCCAGGAGGGAAGCTATAACTACTAAGTCAGTCTCTGGGACTCTTCTTAAATTTGTCCGAGTGGGGCGGAGAGAGATCGGAAAAGAGGGTTAAGGGAAAGGAATTGGGGGAACGTCAAGACCGTGGACAACCTCGCACCTACTTAGTTAGCTCCATGAGAAAAAGTCCGAAATGGAAAGAAAGAGAAAAGAAGTGGGACCATGACTGGGGACTGTGGATCCCTTTCAACCCTAGTGGGGGGGGTAGAGTGGGAGTGAAAAATTATGTGAAGGGGAAATCGTTGGGGGGGGGGGGGTGGTTTGGTTTGGGGTGGTGGGCGTCTCCCGCTTCAATACTTCGTTTTCGTCCATATTTCCTCGGGTAAAAGTCCAGTAAGGGGGAAGGATCAGGAATGATGGAAGAACTAAAAGCATCTTAAGTGATTTGGGTAAAAAAACGGATAGCACGAGAGAATTTCCATCAAGCCACCAGGAACTTTCGGGGGGGAAAAAAAGGGGGAAATCAAATGGGGGGGGCAAGCAGGGGGAATAAACTTCCAAAAGGACTCCGTAAAAAACTAAAGAAAACTATAAAAGGGGCGTTCGGGTCAAAAACTTCGACCGTCGGAGGCAGGTCGTGCAGTTGGGAAGGAACGGGCGTGAAAAAAAAAAACGCATGAAGGGAAAATCCGAGGAATCTGAGAAACAACAACAAAGGATGAGAAAAGAGGCTGACATAAAAAAAGCTCAAATCAGGGGTAATTTCAGATCCTTGCACGCCCCGGAGGGACCTGCCGAAGGAACTAAACGAAGTCGAAAAGAAAGTTTACCCTAAAAGCAGGGGAGAGGGAAAGAGAGAAGGGGTAAAAGCTGGGTATTACCAATTTGGGGTCAATGGCAGAAAAGGCCTTGTGGCGATATTGGGGAAAATCTCGGGGTGATCGCAACGGAAAAAAAATCGATCAAGAGGATATTTAAAGGAAACGCAGATGGCTATAGTTATCACGGGAACCTACCCGGGCGTCATGGAAAGCGAAATGGGGGGGGGGTCAAAAGGGAGACTGAATAGAAATAACGAGAAACCATCGAACGTAAAACCGCTCCACCCACCTAAGGCGGTCTTGCCAAAAAGAAGAAAAGAAGCAGGGCTAGGAAAGCAGTGAATCAGGAAGAAAATTCGGAGGTTCAGTGGGAGGCTCCCTTCCTTATTGGGTCGTCGAGGTAGGGGGCAAGAAAAAAACGAGGGAAAAATCCGGGAGGAAAAAGGAAAATCTCGGGTCTACTAAAGACAAGCCGCGACCGCTACGGCTGAACTTGAGGGGAAATAGGAGGGGGGGATATAGATGGGCAAAATGACTCGAGAGGATGTGGACGTCCCATCCCTTCGACGCTTTCCTGGGATTGGGAAAAAAAGGGAAAGGAAAAAAATCACAGAAACCGGCGGGGGGAAAGGAGAGATCTGGTTCCGTAGAAGTGCTTCAAGAAAGACCCATTACAGACAAAAAAAGAAAACGTCGGCAACCAGGCGCGAGCTCGGAAGGGGATTATTCCATTCACGAGGGCAAGTTTCCATGGCCAGGGAAACCCGAAAAAAGGGCGAAAGGAAAAATCCCATTAAAACCTGCTAGCCAAAAAGGGGGGGGTCCGTGAGGGGATGGGACAGAGGCGGAAACAACGCTCAGGCTTACTATCCTAAGGATCGTCCAGGTTTACTTTAGGAGGTCTGGAGAGGGGGGGGACAAAGGAACCTAAAGGAGCAGGCGAGGAGAACTCGAATGCTACTTTGTTTTAAAAGGAAGGGAAGCAGGATCATGTGGGGGGATGCTCAAAAAATAGAAGGGAAGGGAACTAAAGAATCGACAAATTCAAGGTTTCCTCCAGACCTTCTGTTCGTAGCGGACCGAGCAAGAGAGAAAGAATGAGTCGGGGAAAAAGAGATGTCAGGAAACGGAGGAAGCCGCGGCGTCATAGGCGAAAAAATGGAGGTTCAGTCAAGAAAGGCCCATTATCGCCTGGGGCTAAAAACCGAATAGGTTAAAGGGAGAAGAAATCTTCCAAAGAGAAAAAAAAACGAGAAGGATAAAATCATACCGGGTCCCATGAACTCGAATCCGAGTCTTTCTTAAACGGGAAAGAAAGGGGCATTCAATAAACGGAGGGAGGTCGAAGAGTCGAGAAAGAAACCTGATCAGGGAAAAAGGACTAAGATTAAAGTCAAACACCCCGAAATACAAAAAAAAGAAGCTCCAGAAAAGCTATTCTGCGCAGGGAAAGGGAGAAGCCATCACTAAAAGACTCGTCCCGGGACCGGAAGAAAAATAGAAACCGAAAAGAGACAGGAGAGAACTACCAGGAAAATCGTGGTAGTTCGAAAGGCTCCAAGGAAAACTCGCGTAGTCCCAACAAAAACTGGGGGCAAACAATCCGCTTTCGACGAGTAGGCGAGAGGATAAAGGGAAGACGGAAAAAGGGAAAAACAGCGGAACGTCTTCTGAGGAGCCAGCACCAGTGTTCCGTCCTGAGCACTTATGACTCAGTCCGAAGCAGAAGAAATGGACCTCAAAAGGGACTCTTAGGGGGGGAGGAAAAAAGGGGAAAGGGGAGGGAAGCGACTTCGGGGAAGTTGATCAAGCTTCATTAGGAACCAGGGTACTGAAAAGAAAGGGGGTTTGGGGGGAAAAAAAAAAAAAAGGCGAAGGGGAGATGGGCGTAGGTAGCCTGATCTTGGTGGCCAGCCCAACCTCGTGAACGATGAGACACGTGAAGGGGGTTAAAAATGGGGAACAAGAAAGGGAATGAACTCATAAAGTGAAGTCCTCGTTGTGAGGTTGGTAGAGGGGGAACCTAGAAAAAAGTCCGAAGATGGCGCGCCTGAAGGGATTAGTTTGGTCCTGGAGCTTCCCCTCAGGGGATAAAAGGAGGGGGGCCTGGGAGGTCGAGGGATGGGAAGTTGACGGATCCGGGGCGCGAGTATGCTCCGGCAATCCACGAAGGTAAGGAGGTACCGATGGAGTCCTTGACACAGGGGGGTGCAGAAAAAAACTGAGTCTTCCACGAAAAAAACGGAAAACGATCGACTATCTGAAAATGAGCCCACTAGTTTTCAACCGCGTCGGAGGGCACCGAGAGGGTGAAAAGAAAGAAGGGGATGCAAAAACGTCAGAGATTGGCAGGGGTTCCACACATCGGTCCTGAACACGGAGGGTTGAAAACCGGGAGAGGGGGTTAAAGGAAAAAGATGGGGGAAAAAAGACTCTGGGGAATAGACTTATACCCTCAGGGGAGCCGAAAAAAAGGAAGGGAGAGAAGCACGGCCGGGAACCGTCGGGGGGGCAAGATTAACTAGATACAAAAGGGCAAAGGGGAAGCCTGAGGTGGGAGAGGAGATCTAAACGGCACATAGGGTGATCTCGGGCCTTTAAGGGGCTGTGGGGAGGTAGAAACTCCGGGCCCTCGGTTTAATACCCTCTTGGAAGATCGTGGGAAAAACTGGAGAAATCGGGGGGGGACACGACGAGGAAGGAAAAGAGGTCGCCGAATTGAAAGGAAGGAAGGAAGGGAGGGGGAAGTGAAAAAAGGGAACACCAATAAGCCAAACAACTTGCCAGCTAGGAGAACATTGCTCAACTTTTAGGGAGGAAACCGGTCTCGAAAAAAAAAACGGGGGGGGAAAGCATCAAGCAGCCAGTCCC
>Ga0179593_1439377_pt1 | contig 23458 bp, 12 predicted proteins | sample CZODoug2_1_08_16_FD_185931 | JGI IMG/M metagenome (GOLD analysis project Ga0179593, IMG submission 185931) | Vadose zone soil fungal communities from Angelo Coast Range Reserve, California, USA - CZODoug2_1_08_16fungal (PacBio error correction) | ecosystem: Environmental > Terrestrial > Soil >...
AACTCGCAATCCACCAAAGAAAAGTAACGTGGTCAAGGGCCGGGGGCCATCGTACTAAAACTGATTAAGACTGATCTCATCCCTGCAGCGTTCGCGGAAAATGGGACAAAACTTATGTTCTCTAGCACCGCGATTGGAAAGGTGGGAAGAGGAGAAGCCAAGTAGGAGTTCGTCGACGGTGAAAAAAGTTAACTAGTTGAAGAAGTGAAAGCTAGCAAAAAACAAAAGGGGAAGTCTTTGGGTCCGACATTGATACTCTGCCAAAACAACACCGTGCTGGGGTCGTATGCTCGTCTGCTATCACCAGGAAAGGTCATAACAATAAGTTTCCTCATGTTCTTCAGGGCTGGTGTTTTCGGGGAGTCCAACGACAGAAAAAAAGGAAAAAAAAACCATTACCGGGAGGTAGGGTGGGGGACGGGGGTCCGGTGGGATCCCAGGCTAAAGCTGCTCTGACGAATTCTAGGAAGGTTAGGTTAGACCTTAAAGAGCTGTGACTCCGGAGTGTTCTCCCTACGCGGAAAAAAAAAGGGTTCAGGGGGGAATCGATCGGGGGTTAAAACTTCGGGAAAAAATTGGGGAGGGAATCCTTGGGACGGATTCCTGACAATTGCCGAAGACAATACCCACAAGTGTCAGGGGCTGGTACGTTTCCTCTCAAACGGTGAGCATAATAGCATCATAAAACGGACATTCTGCACCTTTGGGGTGGATCCGACTACGTCTCATGGGGTTCAGAATTCTTGGGACAGGAGGGGTTGTCTCCAATGTGAAGACAAGTACGCTTCAGGCCCTGCTATTGGTCGGGCCTCCTACCGGCCCCAAAGTTGCGGTTGCCAGGCCGAGCACAACCCGACGCTTAGCGGAGTGGGGAAACCCCAAGAACGAAGAAGGCAATCTCCACATGTTGAAACCTTAAATTACAGAGGGGCAAGGGGATGCCCAACTAGTGGTTCGGCAATGGGGGTGGGGAAGAGAAAGACCTTCCTTAAACCCTCCTGTATGCTAAACAATAATGGGCCTGGAAGAAAAGCTCAATCTCGGAATAAATGCTACTTGACGGGGGAGGGAATCGAAGGCAAAGTTCTCGCCTGCACCAACCTAAATCAACAGAAATCACTGGAGCAAACGATTTCTACCTTTTAATGACAACTCCGCCCGGGGCTACATCGAAGATACAGATAACGTCACTTCTTTCTAAAAAAAAGGGGAAATTGGAGAATTCCCGAAGCTGCTCGTTCCGGCCGGTCTGACAAAAGGACAGCGTCACCCTGTTTTCTATCGGGAGCAAAGAAGGCAGGGGGAAATGATAATGCGTTCTGCCACTTGTCTCTTTCAACGCCTGATAGTTGGACACATATGGAGACAGGAGGGTAAAATATGGAAGAAGGGCCGTATCTTTTCATTTCAAGAATCATCGTGGAAAGGATGGGGGGGGAGAGGATTTCCTCGATTTTTTTGGGGCAGTAAGTCTCCCCAACTATGCTTCTTATGAGAGTCGCGGATTTTGGGGGAGATCTGGGGGGGGCAAAAAAAAAACGCTTCATGGCTACAACCAAAAAAAGAGCTTAAATGCACCACTTTTACGGAGAGGAGTCGCGTTGATCTCAGAAGCATCTGCATCGCCGATCATTCACTTGGACAACTGTCACAGCATCAAGAAAAAAGGGGAAGAGGAAAAGTTGTGTGGGCGCCGTTTCTTATGACCAAGTCGTTCCAATGACAAAAATAGAGGTCCCCAAGCGGCCTCGGGCGCTATAGGAATTAAAAAGAGTGATCGTGGCAGTCACTGCATACGAGGTCCAGCCGTTCTTCCGGGCGACGCCCCAATCAAAAAAGGTTGGGGGGGGGCATTGTGTGATTCGTCCATGCCCCAGCAAAGTACTGACATAATAACCCACCCGGGTATGACCCTTCACAAATCGATCCCTTCGCTTAAGGACAGGATTAAAAACGGCTCATTCTTCTGCTGTCAACGAAGACCTGGCGAAGCTGCGTCCAATAAATAGAATGCCCAACTGAAAAGGGTGACCTCTCCGGACCTGTCTAAAAAGGTTAAAAAAGAGAGAATCTGGAACCCGGCAGCCGGCAAAACATTTCCGATTGTCCAAAAGTTCAACGGGACCTTGTCTCGGGAACTTTATGGCAAGCGCCGCGGTGGGGGGGTCGCACAAGCTCGGGAGGATTGATAAAAGAAAGCTCACGCGAAGTTCAGACAAATTAGGGTAATCCCACGGTACTGCCGGGAGAGGAAGGAGGAGTCGGATCCGAGTACTGGCGCCTCTGAAAGCCTCTCATGGACTAACGTCGCCGGGGGGGGGGGGAAGGTTCTCGCCGCATTTTGCATTCACGGCCAGGTCCACGGTTATCTTCTGATATATGTGCTTAGGGGAGTCGATAGGGAAAACAAATCCTCAACATGTATAGATTCCAGAAGCGAGGGGGGGGAGGGTGTCTGTTGAGTAATGGGGGGGTTTAATCTCCTCCCCCCCACCAAACCAAGGTAAATCGGAGGGACTTTTTAATCCAATCTTCCATCCAATTCGAGGAGTCTTCCGCTGAGAAGTATTCTTTCAAACTCAGGGAAGAAAATTATCAGACCGTCGGGGGGAAGGGAGGGGGATTCTGTAGGATCCACACAAAGGATTCAATAATCCACCGCCAGACTCCGGAGAAGAAGCATATTTCCTTGATAAGTGCTAGCGAAGAGGTCAAACCTACCTTGTGAGACAGAAAGAGGCTTACGGCGGACTCTACGCCGACTGAAGGGGGGACGATAAATATCCCGCTGCCATACTTCGTGGGAGAGAAACCGAGACCTTTTAATAAAGTTTATATCAAAGAGACAGATAAAAGATGAGAGGGCGTTCGCACCCTTGTCCTATACTTATTTTTTTAGGCGTGGGTTCAAGGGGAACCCCTTTGGGCGTCAAGCACCGTACGCTTGCGGTCTTATCTGAAACAAAAAAAGCTGTCTAGAGCGAAATACATCCCAAGCCAGGGGGGAAGGTACGGGGCACACGACTCCTGTCCTGATCTGAGAAAAATCCGAAAAAAACCTTTACGCGCTGGGTATCAGCTTGGGAGAGGAGAAGGGGGGCGGCAGAAGGCTAGCTTCTCAAACGCGCGTAAATAAAACTTCAAAACCAAAAAAAAAGGTTCAATACTTTTTTGAAGCCCAAGAAAACCAAGACATGAGGGGAGTCGGCTTTTCCCGCGAAAAAGCGAGGGGTTTGTCTAAAAAAATCGGGGTCAATGGATAAGTCGTCGTGTAGGGGGGGAGAAAATGTTAAAAGAGTTTTCCGGGATCTCAATTTCCAAAATGGCTGAAGCTGGAGACAGTTGTCAGATTGAAAAATAGATTGGAGTGTAGGTCAGGTTCCTCCTGACTCTGTACACTAACAATTGGGGGTAAGCTCAGAAAAAAACGTACTGGGGAGTTCACATCTGGGGTATCAAAAATTTCGTCTGGGACGAGACGAAAGGAAACGAAACCGTACATCCGTTCAATTTCCCACGGGACTATCCTCTTCGCGCATTTAGGGAATTCACCGAAAAGCTGCAAGTCTGACGAGATCAGGGGAGAGAAATTGGAGTCTCAGACCTTTGCAAACAAAAATCATTGGACGATCTGCGTGAAACAGAAATACCAAAATGGAGCGGTCGGCGGGGATTTTCTCTACCCCATTCTGGGATAGAAAAAAAAAAAAAAAAAAAAAAAAATTCCGGCTTTCAGCGGCGCGGAAGGAAGGAGCCTTCATCACTCAGAGAAGCTGGATGATGGGATACATCTCCAAAAGTATTTTTCTTCTCCTATGTCTCTCCAAGGAAGGACTTTTTGGTCTTAGATGGGAAGCGAGTGGCCCACCTAAAAAGGGGGGTAGTGAAAGGAGAGAAATCCCTGCGTTGGTGGTTTGGTAAGATGACCAGAAACCTTTACAGGTGAATGTATTGGACGCCAAACTGGTGTGTCTGTGACCCAAAACCTCACCACAAGCGGTAGGCCTTCCAATTCTCGACGGCCGAGGGGGGATTATTTTGAAGCCATGAGGCCGAGGGAAAGGGCGCCTCAAGACCTTGGAACGGGATATGGGGATGAGAAACCAGTCCGAGGAGCAACTGCAAAGCGGGGCAAAGGATCACAACTATTGGGTTTGAAGTCGTCAATGACCTATCCGGTCACCCCACTGGAGGAATGATCCCTCTGATCGTGTTTTTCATCTGGGGTGGGGAGACGCCGCAAAAAAAGACCGGCTTAACTCCTTCCAAATTGCTCGCAGCCGAAGTCACGATCAAGGGGGAGGATCCTTATCGGGTGCAGAGTGCGTGTCAATTCCTCTTAATCCTCGTACATGCGAGTAAAAAAAGTACTCCACCCGCAAATAAGCCGACCACGCGCGACGTCACGATCCTTGTGCTGTGGAAAATATTCACGCCCAAAATAGCTCTCATCTGACACAAAAGTTCCATGGCCGGCCCCCAAAGGCTTTTCTACCGCTGCCAAGGAGAACCACTGGGTCTCTGGCTCTATTAAAAAAATTAAGCGGTCAAGAAACTCGCTCCTCAAAAAACGTTGGAGGACGCCTAACCATTCTCAATCGGAGCGATTTATCGGGGCAGAATATGGTCTCCTCGGTCCGATGGATAAGCTGCCAAAGGGGGAAAGCTTACACAGGGTGGTGCATCCGGGTCAGTTATAGGGGACTGTTACCTGCTACATGGTTCCTTAGATTGACCTAGTTTCAGTCAGGGGGAAATTGTTGATCGGGAGGAAATTATAAGGGCACGGCTCAGCGCGAAAGGAAAAGAAAAGACCTTGTTTCATTAATTTCATCCGCTGTAGCTAGGGTGACTGAAATACCCGGGTTTTGTTCGTTTGTCTTCTGATTCTGGCCTTCTTACAAAACATAGGAACAAACCCAAAGCTTGGCGAGGACCTCGCCCTGCCGCGTGTCCATAGCCGGGATGAACGGGGAAAAGATGAAAAAGTCATTCTTATTCAGATAGAGCCCTCATTACTCTGGGTGCCTTAAAAACATGGCAATCTCCTTTTGAGAAAGAACCCGCAACACATCGGGAAGAGAAATTGTTTTGAGCGGTCTTCCTGTGCACGTCAACGATTCTAACGGGCGGAAGTCCTTCTTCTCTCAGAATACCGAGAGCGTGTTCATGGTTCCGAAGCTCATTCCTACCATTGACCGTCTTTTTTGAACACGCCCCCCGCCGAAGGCCAGAAGTCCTATAAAGGGGGGGGGAGACCAAATGTCAAAAAAATTAAAAAAAAAAACATACTCTCCACAGCCTTCCATGATGCTTTATAACGCCGTGTATCAGAAAGCTCAAAGATCTTTGGGAGGGCGAGACAACTTTACTCCCTCCTCATCTTTCAAGTCTGGGCGAAGAATTATCATTTCCTACAGGGCACCGCTAGACTGGACGAGTCTTTGGGTCGGACCGGCCGGAACACTGACTTAAAAGCTCTTGAAGAGAAGGCGGCGTCGGCATTCCAGTCTCCATCCGATTAGCCCGTAAGAGGATGATAAAGCTCAACATCTCTAAGGGGGCTGTCGGTGGAGGGGTTCTCTCAAAACCTTGGTTCAGGAGCGCCGCAACACAGTCGAGGGTGATTACGGGACATGGCCTCAGGTTGCCCCTGATTCGGCACTAATTCTTACCTTTCCGCTTTCAGAGGTCCCCAACACATAGAAGGTGAAAAAAAAAAGGAAATTTCCTTTTCCCTGGCGCCAGATGGCCCGACTATTGGGGAAAACAATCATATCAGGGGGGTGTTGGAGCGGGTCTAATAAAGGGGGGCAGCGGTATACGCCAAATAGCAAGGCTACGAGTAAGGGTCGATTCTCAAACTAGACTGGGAAAGAAAACTGGTTCTCGGGTCACAACCATCAAACCTTTCACGAAGCCGATTTAATGTACTAATGAGGAAAGAAATGCGGAGAGCGGGAAGCTGTACAGCCGCAACTTGTTGTCTGGGGGGGGGGGAGGCCAAATCCTTCCCTACAGGTAGAATTAGGCAAATGGGCGCCCCTCCGTATCTATAAGTATGCACAAGTCGTGCACACCGAGCCCGGGAAAGCAAAAAAAGAGGTATTCCTCTCCTAGGAAACTCTAAAGCAATACCGAAGGGTCTTTCCCGAATGGAAACCTACGACCGTCATGTCTTGGGGGGTCTGGGTCAAGGTTCTGGTCTGTGGAATAAGAAAAAAGGGACTCCACCACATCTGCGACTGCTCCGCTAAACATTACTCTTCGTACACCAAGTCTGGATCGAAGAAGCTATCATGAAGACCTCAGTCTGGTGGCTAGTAGTAGGACCCACCGAAGACGGGCGGGTGTCTCTAGGGGATCCATCCTGTCACCTACGGTTTATTAAAGAACTCAAAACGTGGTCTCTCTTAAGACGAATTATGGAGGGCGAAAGCGCCGTGGGCATGCCAAAACGATCAGCTCATGTCCCTCATTGGACCGAGGGCTTAAAGAGAAGAAAAATCCCCGAAACGTTGCTCATCTCGCCATACAATATCTCCAACAACAACGAGAAAGAGTTTACTCGGAAAAAAAAGAAATACACCACAGGTTGGGGGGGACAGCCTATGTCTTTAAGTGCATCTTCGCACTGATACAGCCATCGTTCGCGAGGAACGGCATACTTTCGGCGAGCTCGGCCCAAAGGGGAGTACTGGGGAGCAATCGTAATCACCGTTCAGTCGTGTAGGAGAAGAACCTTAGTAGGGGGGGTGATCGGATAACACTAACAGGGCCAAACTTTTGAATACCCTATCAAACCATCAATTGGGAGGGTTTCTGTCAGGAGGTAGCTTCGACAAGAGGAATTACAAGAGGGCAAGGGTCTAGTCTTCTGAAACACTGGGTTTTCTGCTTCACGAAATAAAGAAAAAGACCCAAACATACCTACCGCTCGAGGACGTGCGTACAGACCCTTCTCGGCTGAGGTGCCTTCGAGAAAATAATGTGGCCTCAAAAGAAAAAGTTTTATTAAATCGCGGGCCTCACTCGGGAGCACCGCGGAATTCCACAGTCTTTCGAGAGAGAGAAAACATCCAAAAAGTGTGCTACTTGTTGCCTGACCGGGGGCCCGAATGCATCACCTACACAGGTCTGGTTGAAGGGAGACTGCCACCGGAATCAGAAAATATTTTCAGAACCGCTAAAACGGACTTCGTGGCCAAATTTTTGTGGGGATAGGTGGCGATCTAGAAAGGGGGTGACAGGAAGTCTTTTTCAGCGGTTTGGGACACAATTCGAAAATTAAAGGCCCTTTCGATTTCACCACGGGATCAAGTCTACGGCCCCCGGTGAAGAGACCCGAGCACCCCCTATCTTTTGGGCTGACCCCAAAATTCCTCCTGGGAAGGTTTCCGCCTTTTTACAGGTTAATAGCCATGATGAAAAATGGTCTTCTGCAATGTTGTGGTGTTGGTTACTACTGAACCTTTAATTGAATAAGAAACGCCGGGTTGCATCAGGGTCCTCCTTGCGAACATTTACTCGTTACGAAAAAGGGCCTTGGGTTCGGTTTTTCTTCCTCTCATGGCCCACATGTGACTTTTCGGCACCAATAAAAACCTTCTCAGTGTTTCGAAAAATGAATTCAGCAGAATAAGGTTGAGTAAAAAATCGGAAAGGATAACATTGAAGGCCGAAATAGTTCTCAAGGCCTCGGGGGATAAGGTCACCCAACTTTTAAAGGTCCCCAACATCGTTTCACCATTTTTACTAAGGATTGCCGCACTTCAAAAAAAAAAAGGGCTAATTCGTCTTCGAAAAAAAAACAACTTGGGGCGCACGCTGAGACAGCGGGTCTTGAGCGATAAAAACAAGCGTGGAGCCCAACGGCCCCCCCCCCCCCCACCACACCCCCCCCCCCCCCCACCCCCCCCCCCCACCCCGTTTCTCTTGTGAACTAAGTCCTCGGCCCTTCTTTGGGGGTGGTCTTGGGGGGTCTCTCCTTGGGGGAGTTCAGTCTAAAACAGAAAAAACACTAGGCTTCTCCTCTGATCTGGGGGAGACTCTGGGGAAAAACATCCATTCACCTGGCGGAACTAGAAGAAGAACGGCACCACTGCTTCTGCCGGTCTTGATCTCCTAATAAAACTCTCATCTCAGGAAAACTATGTGGCACAGCATCAAGAGTACAAAAAAACAGGAAAAGCTTAACGAGTTGTCGGATTCTTATACCCCGGGGGGTCTCTTTAAAGCCGCGAGCGGACCCGCGTCCTATTAAGATGAAAAATAAGAGGAAGTAGGAGAATTCACTTACGATGTTGCTGTTAGGTTCGAAGAAAACACTGTGGTTTTATATTGTTGGTTACGTCCTATTACTCGTAAGTCGCCAGCGACGTCCCTCGACCCCACTGGGTCTGGCCCGGCACCCTCGGCAGAGGCGCGTGAACGCTGTTTTTGTTTCTCTCCTAGGTTTCTTTCGTCATTCCATTATCATGCCTCAAAAAAAAAGGAAACAATCTGACTAAGCTTTTCCCACCTCTCCGGACCGACCGGTGACAAAATCTTCAGTTTCCCGCCTGCAACTTTCCTATGTTGACACATGGGGAAGTTCAAAACCGTTATTCAAATCTTTCCTAGGTCTCCAAAAAAGATAGAACTGTTGATAAAAATCATCTCGCGCTTGGCTACTCAACGTATTGCATGCCAATGTCAAGCTTATTCGATCTCTGTCAAAACCACCCGGAGGTACTTCTAATCTGATATCCTTGATAACAAGAAATGGCAGTTTATGCCCCCGCGTTAAAACACGTCCCTGGGACACTGTTGCGTGTCCGATAGTTGGGCTATCGGGATATCTCCCTACCAGAAAGCTGCTGTCCTAGCGCTGGAATGGGGGTTGTGGGGGGGGGAAATCCTCTTTGGCTTACAATGGTGAAGAAGCAAAACCCGGGGGGGAACGACAGGGGCTCGATATCTCACGTATCTGGGAAAATGGAGAGTTTCAGCAAAAGTCTTTCGGGAGGTTTCTTCTTATATCGCACACCCCGCTAGGGAAATTCTACGTTTGCTCGACCGAAAACTGTGGATTTCTTGTGTCATAGTAGTCTTCAAATTCTAATGTCACCTACAGTGTGTTTATAAGAGGTGGAAAAAATTCCTTTACTCTTCCTGTTTGAACAGCTAAGAGGGTCATCGCTTGACAATACCTGCGCACCTTTACATTTCTAGAAAACATCACTCCTCTCTCGGAAAAAATTTCTCCTAACTTTCCCCCCTCATGCTTTTGGTGGGTGCTTTTTGTCCCCGACCCCTTTGGTCTAACTAGCCCCGTCCCGCGTTTCAAGAAGATAACCCCAAACAACCCGCGGATATCGCCGCCTAATCCTTGGGGGAAGTGGGAAGTTCCCCTCCCGCGCCTGATCAGGCTACACCTGCATGGGGAGAAAGAAAAAAATTGACGCTGCCAGCGCATCTCGAGAGTTGATCCGAAATACTCTTCAAAAAGGGGGGGAGCCTCTAAAGACCTGAAAAACATCTGTCAAGCTGGGGGTCTCGACCCCTCCCGCTCCGACCGCTGTGATCTCAAAGAGCTCAAAAAAAAAGTTATTTTCTCAATCGTTTCGGACTGACTCCTCGGGGTCTTCGAATGACGAGATCTTGCTTTAAAAAAAACGGAACGAGGTCATACTATGCTACCTTTTGGTGCCACGAGGAAAGGCTTGCTTTCTTTAACCTTATACGAGCTCTGGAAACGAAAAGCATTGGGTATCTCTCAAACGAGTATAACAATATATATTACCAATGTCTGAGGGGGTAACGGATTCTCGCGCCGTAAACTGCACTCAATCCTCAGCTTTTTCAACTCGGAACCTCAACTCGTCGTTAAGGACGTCCTAAGACTGAGTTTATCAAGATCAATGGAGGACGGTTAGGCTCTACATCTGCAAAATCGGTGGGCTATCGCTTTAAAAGCAGATCCCCGAGGTAGGGGTGCAGTTCTTGTAGCCCATCGGGGGGTAAAATAGGTGGAGAAAAAAAAATTTCCTTCTCGTTGCTTCAGGGATCTAATGAGGAGAACTCAAACTAGGCGGAGTCTTCTCAGTCACCCGTTTTGGGTCTGACTAAAGGGGTTAGGAATTATCAGGACACTTGGGGGGCCGGGGAAAAGGGGGAAGTAACCTTATGGGTATTCCTCCCTATATATAAAATCTTTGTTGGGGTGTTTTTTCCATAACATAACGAGGGGAAAAAAAGGTTTCCTGGTAGGTGCCAATGGGCTTTGACCGCAACTCCTCAAAAAGGAGTTAATGCCAGGCGGCACGATATCGTAACAGGGGAGGTCGGTACAGGTGTCTCGTTAAAACTAAGGGGAAAAGGGGTCCCACTCTTCTAGTAATAAGAACAGTCAAGGCCGACCAATGCGAAATTGAACCGGGAGGGGTTTTGGAAAAGGCGCATGGGCTATCTCAGATGCTCTACCCTCGTCTCGCGGGGGGGATTAGCTTTGTTTGTAGGGCAAAATGAAAGGACGGTCCCCGGTTTCCGCTCGCCATACGAACTCAAGAAAAAAAAAGTAAAGCGGATATTAAGGCTTGTATTGCAATTTGGTCAAGAGGGAAATGCGTCAATATTAGATGCCTCCCAAAATTAAAACCAAAAAGCCATGCCGTACAGACGATTCAATATCGGCTGTGCGATATCTTCGTAATCCGATCTATATATCCAAGGCAATGGCCGGAGGAGGGTGGGAGAAATTACGGCTCCGTTATCAATGCTATGAAGCATATTCAAGAAATTAATGCGGGTACTATCGGGAAGGAAGAGGTTATGACTTACTAAACCTTCTCGGCGGTAAGTTTTATCATCAGTGGGGACTCTGGGTAAAAACGCTTCCTATAAGTGGGAAAAATCTAATATGCGGTCGTCCTGGTAAGATGAGATGTGTCCCCGCTCACATTTCCGATATTTAACCTCGGGAACATTGGAGTTGCAATGAATTTTGGATCGCCTCCTGAATTCTGACGGAAGTCAAAAGAAGTATGAAAAGGAAAAATGGGGGGCACCGGGTCTGACGCGGAATTTGGTTTCAGGGCCTACCCCTTTTGGGGCAATGGATGTAGTAGTGGGAAGTGCGGGATCCCCAAGCTGGCCCAAAAGGCCCAAGTCTTTGGTCTTCTCCCTCCAGACCAGATTTCCGGATTCATTTCGCCTGCCGTAATCAGAGGATCATATTCGCCCTTCTTCCTCGGGTTTTCCTCTCGAGTTCAGGGGGGGGGTCAGAAGGGTGGTCATCATCAAATAAACAAATCGGTTCTCCTTTGCCTCGTTAGTCGGGGTGAAAGTCGGTAAAAAAGAAAGATCTTCTCTGCGATGTAAGATCAAGTACAGGGGGGGAGATGGAGTTTCGACTCTCTAACTAACGTGATTAGGGGTTTGGCCTCTCAAAAAAAAAGGGAACGAAGACCCCTAATAAAGAGGTGGTTGGGACTTCCAAAAATTCGCCTGAGTAATCTCCAAAGCCTGGGAGGGGGTCGGAGGGAAAAAAAATGAAAAAAGGGGAATCGAGACCAGCTTGGTTTGGTAGGCTATACAGATTTCAGAAAGCCTCAGAGTGAGCGCAATTGGGCACGGAGTCAATGGAGGGGGGGGTCCTTCCGGGCTCTAAATGGTGAAAGATGTCTTTGTGAAGAAAAGGCCGGACCTCCTTGTCGGTCGGTGGTAATTCAAAGGGGAAGGGGGGAACGGGCGTGGACATGAAGGGGTTGGGGTCGGGGAAAAGATTTAACCACCTGTGAGGGGCCCTGCAAGTTGGCACCCAAAAAATTCCGGAGGATTTGTAGTGAGGTGTGGGGGATATAATTGGAAGTTCCGACATCAAGTCTCATTGGTACTAAAAATTACATTGAGAAAAAAAAACTTCATCACAATTGGGCACGAAGGGGGGGGGCGGGGAAAAAGTGTACTTGATAGCTGAAAAAAAACAACATTGCCAAGAGGGCATCCCTGTCTATGGGTTCCTTGGGACAGGTTCTCCGGGGGGTTTAACCCGGAGCTCTTGTGGGGAGAAAAGGGTAGAGGGGGGGGTGACTAGGCGGCAAGATACTAGGAGGGGCCTCCAGTGGACACATGGCGAAACTCAATATCAGGGCCGAGGGGGGACTGTGTCAGGATACAAAAAACACTTCCTGAAACTTAAATAGGGGGAAAAAACATGAACGCAAAAACACTTACATGTCCTTTAGAGGTCGATTCGGAAAGAAGAAAGGTAGGGACTTTAGCTCAAGGTGTAACAACCTTGGGCTTTTGCGCTTTCGCGGACCAATTTAAAAGGGAAGCCGGTCAATGTCAGCAAATTGGGGGCCTTCTATCGCCCCCGAGATCGAGTGGGGGGGGAAAGCAGTCAGCCCATCTATGCCCTCGATGACTCCATAATTGAGAATCTGCTCGAAAGAACGCAGGGGGGGGGAGGGAACCAGAAAAGTCCCATCTACTGTCAATTGGGAGGGGGGGCCTGTAGGGGGGGGGGTATGGTAAAAGTTACTACCATAAAAAAACACCGGAAGAAGAGGGAAAGGTAGCAGGGGATGGATCGAGAATATAGACTATAAAAAAAAAGAAAACTTCTTTTTAATATATACATTAATGGGGGGGGGTGTGTGGTGGTGGGTGAGGGGGGGGGGGGGGGGGGGGGGGGGTCGGGTGGACGGTTTGGTGGGGTGGGTTGTGTCTCCCTGGGGGGGGGGGAGGGGTTGTTGGGTGTGGGGTGCTGTGAAAAGGGTCCCACCTCCAGTCCTGAATTTCTTTTCTCTCTTCTCATACACTACGAACTCCTTGGTTAAGGAAGGCAAACTCCCGCCGCACGGTATGCTACAAAGTAGAACAATGACTTCGGCGGCCGGCGCGCCTCATTGAAAAAATGTTCCGGGCCCTCTCTCCATAAATGAAGGCGGCTTTCTCATTGCTGACAGGGTCTAAAAAAGGAAAAAAGAAAAAAGGAAAAAAAAAAACTTGTGGTCTTTTCAGTGGGGGGCCGGATCTCCTATAAAGCTCTCTCAACAACACACCTTATGGGAGTCACATAGGGGTAGAAGGACTACGGGAGTCTGCAAAAAAAAAAACCGGTGGTCAGCCCGTACTTAAGGGGACAGATCAGCAAAGGGGGGGCATATCGACGTGAAGGCTTTCGCGTTGCCATGAAACACTACTTCTTCCGCGAGGAGACCAGAAGGAAAAAACTTCTTGGGGAGAGAGTACTCACCTTTTCCGGCGGGTCGAGAAGCAAAATGTGGTAAATATTTGAAGGAAGAAAAGATCTCACCGAACGGTCTTGGTCCTACAATGTGAGAGAGACCCACCTGGAGTCGGGGGGTGTCTACGAAATGGGACTGTAGGTAAAAAGGGAACATTTCTCGGTCCTGGATTGCCCGGGTATGAGTGAAAGGAATCATCTTTTTTTCGGATGGATCTCAACTAGAAAAAAAAAAAAAAAACAAAAGAAAGGACAAGGGAGAGTCGTAAGTGGGAATGGGCCCTGGGGCTAGGAGTCGAATCTCATATTCCTCAAGGGAATAATTTAGGTGAGAGTATCGCGGGTCCAAAAGGGGGGCAACTGAAAGCCGGAAAACTCCACAATGCGCTTATATCGGGTTTAAGAGATCACCAAGGTGGGTTCCTACTTTGTAAGTAGCCTCCGGAAAGGGGTCAGGGCTGACAAGAACCCAGGGTGGGCTCTGGGCCTTTCGCCCTCTCGAATCATTTTTCGGGAAGAAGCAAAAGCATAAAAGGGAGTGGGCAACTGTTTGGGGGGTTGTGGTAAAAATCCGGGGGGAAGGGGAATATCTCAGTTGGTGCAGGTAAGTCTTTTTTTCCAAAGGGGTGGAAAGAAGTCTTACAAGGCGGCTTAGGCCCTGGTTTATTGGGAGAAAAAAGCTTAAATAGGGGAATCCTGGTTACTTATTTGCCACGCCGGTCACCCCCTCTCTATCGTATGTGGGGGAACAAAAAAGAGCGAATAAGGTGGGAGCTCTCTCAATGGGACATTAATTAATAGTCAAAAAGGGATTGAACTGAGGCTTCTTCAATTTTTGTGTCATCTATACCTTAGTCCCCTTCCTCCTACACCCCTACGTGTAGTTACAAGCAGGAACTGAAGGGATCCTGGGTCAACGGGGGCGAAAAAACTGAACTTGCTGTGTGTCGCCTCTCCTGACCACTTGTCTCAGGAACCACCGAAAAGCCAGAAAATCCGTGTGTCAACGGGGGGGGGGGGGGGCATTCAGCACAACCACGTTTGTAATCGGAAAGTCAGAGGAAAATTCCTCCAGGCGGGATAAGGGGAAAAACCTCTGTTCTCCTCCCCTCGAGTCAGTCTGAAGGCAGGTGAGTAAAAATCTCAGTCCGGGATACTTGAAGAACTGCCGTAAACTTGAGATGATGTCGTGCGACTGTGGACGGGGTGACTCTGTGGGGGAGGTACATCTTGTCTCAGGTAAACAACGCTTTCAGCAATAAAGAGCCGGATTGGGGGGTAATAAAAAAAAACTGCAACGAAGGGGGGTCTTAATGAACGCATGTTGCAAGTTAGGATACAAAAAAAACTTGCGGACTTCTGGCCGGCAGGGAGGATTGGGGGGGGGAAAAAAGGGGAAAAAATCCTCATGGCTACGAGTTCATCTTAAAAGTACAAGTTGAATTCTCGGCTTCGGTTAGTAGCAGAAAAGAAAGAGACCGTCTCACGGAAAGAGAAGCTGCGAAAAAAAAAAAAACACCAGCATCACTCCAAGGTGAATGTAACTATTTTTGTGGGGTGCGTCCTTATTCAAGTATACAAGGACTTGACACAATTAAAAAGGGAAGGCGTCACCCCTATTCAACGAGGTCTAAAAAATGCATAAGAGTACCCGGAGATCTGGATTAGAAGGCAAAGGGCCATCTCTTTCTTTCTAACCCACCGCCGGTTTGATTTGGGGGCCTACTTTTTTGAAGTAAGCAAAACAGGGGGGACCGATAGAAAAAGAGGGGGGAAACCCTTTGATTCCCTGCAACCCGCTTCGCAGGGGGTTGAAAAAATGAATTAAAGTAGATACTGATTAAGGGGGCAAATTCCTCATCCAATTCTCCCGTTCGGCGGTCTACACCAATAACGCTGAACCTCACAGCGTCACCTGATTTTACCTCTGCCTTCCCGGGCACTGGACAGCGCTATCAAGGACACTCTTCAGAATAAACGGTCCTCGGTTCCTCCCTTTTCTAGTCCTCCGGGGAGGTCTAGGAAAGGCGCAAAGTCTCCGGGTCTTATAAAGCTGATCGCGCTCTCCTTTGAGAACGGTAGGTAGGAAATGCCGTTAAGGGAATAGGGTAGGGGGCACAGGGTCCTGTGCAGCGCGACGCCTCGCCTTGCTCCACTCTCCTGGAAATAGTTCACCGCCTGTTAAGTACGTGGGACAAGTACGTGCAAACGATATGGCTTCTATACGGCCTCGCCGTAAACCGAGATTACGATCTCGGACAGGTGTCCGGTTAGGTTTGTTCCCTTGGTGTTACAAAGCTCAGCGGGGGTACAGAGGCTGGAGAGGGTTGCACTAAAAGACCTCTGTGGAGGAAGCCAATCATCTTTATGCTCTCTTCATCGGAATTCTGTCTGGCTTAGTGTATAAGGAAAACCGAATGTCTTGTCCCTGGACTTTCTTCTGTAGGAAAAACCCCGAGGGAACCCCTAGAAAAACCTGTGAAGCCGAATTCGGGCCTCTGGGTAATTCATGACGAGTTCAAAAAAAACCGAGGTCCTACCTGGGGTCTTCCTTCTAATTAAGACGGGAATTTTCTCTCCAGCTCCTCGGGACCTTTGTTCAGGGCTGCTGAGCCAAGCAGCCACCTTTAACCGGTCTTCAAAGTCGCAGGTGAGGTCTCCTCATCCATATCGTTTTTTTGGAGGAAGTTTGTTTCCCAGAACCCATTTGGCTTTAAAAATCCCAAAGGCAAAGGTCACTAGGTGTCGGTCTATCTTTCACAAACACCCCCCACGCGGGGAAATCTCGTCGAAAAGGAAATACCCATATGGTGTAGAAAAAAAGGGCACACTCTCAATCCTCGAATGAAGGAAACTTTGAGCTCAATCCGTGCTAACCAAAATTTCTTCTTTGGCAGAAGCTCCGCAGGATCAGGGAGATGTCGAAAGAGCGCACACACAGTGAACCCCATAACCGCGAAGCCCTTCCTTCCAAAAGAGGGGGTCAAAATGGGGTATCCAAAGCCCAGACTAAAACGAAAGGAGTGGGAGATGGCTGTTAGCGCTCGCAAGCGATTTTTCGAAATCGGGTCTTCGACAGGCTGACACTTCTCTAAGAAAAAGACGTGAGCTTGCAAGTATACGGAATGTCCCGACCGTGGGGAAAAAAGAGGAGGCAAAAAAAACGTTTTCACATCTGACACATTTCTTTGAGGGGACCTTTGACTCCCGGAGCTAAAGTACAATAAAAAACAGGTTCATCTGGACCTGCGAAACAACAACCACCGTAGATTTGAAATATATATATACATTTGTCCGAAGGGTACTATAGACTGGCTCCCTGAAAGAAAACAAACAACGCTGGCAAATTTCGCTCATCTGATAAAGGAGGGAATGCCTTAATCCAGAAGCTAATCTTAGAATTTACTACTACATTAGTCGTCAAAGTTGGGGCTCAAACGTGGGAGAGGGCGAGACTCGACAGAGGTGAGTTACGGTCAGTATATAAACAAGGCTTACAGATGGTGAAGTAATTCTTTCGCGCTCGTTTCATTAATCGGGGGGAGGGAAGTCGATCACTCAAAAAACATAGAATAATTATTCGGAGAAATCATACAAGTGGGGGGTCTCTCCCTGATTTTTCGCTCCGATCAGGACTAGTACTCATGGAAAGGCCTTGCGGTTGTTAGTGGCCTCCGATATCACTCTTTTTGGGGGGGGTCCATAGAAAACCGTACTTGTGCCTGGGGAAGTAAAAAGTGTGGTCGGTGACCCAACGCCTCACACCATCATTCGTTCCTTTCCATGCTAACGAAGAGTACAGGTGTAAGGGGCCATGAGCTGGTCTCTTTCAGATCCTCCCTCCCGAATGGAAAATACTGGAAGAGGAAAACATTCAAGGAGACACTGAAAGGAAAGCGTAAATAAACACACCAACGTCTGGTTGGTTCAATCGGCGCATAAATCGCGCAAAAAGAAAAACCTAATGAGGCTCAAGAATAAGGAGATCTGTTAGCATCTGTGTTTTCTCCTCACATCATACACGTAAGTCCTCCTTCTTGGAGTGCTCCCAGAAGAAAAGAAAACTCTCAATAAAAAGAGGGCCGAGCAGTGGAGGGCTCAGTATGTGCGGGGGGTGGTTCCCAATCTAAGCCTCCTAGCGCTTCCCCCCCCAAAAGTACTCAAAAAACCTAATATCAGTCAGATCGGCAATCTCGCTGTGTGCGGAGACCTCGAAAGACTCCTCCCTATCGAGGAAGCGCCACGGTGTTTTTTAAACAAAGGACTGCCCTCCAAATTGGCTAAGTCAGTCCGCCGTTATCCAGTCTAGGCAAGCTTCGTTCCATGACGCGGGAAACGCTCCTCTGATCCAAAAAATAGGAAGTGGGAATTCCCCTACGTGAGTCGAGAATCTGCTTTGTTCGAAAAGGGGGGACGATATTGCTCCTTCCTGGCCAACCGGGGGGAGGGGAAGCTCCACTTTTGAAAAGAGGAAAATGGTTTCAAAATACGGGTTACTATAGGCCGGAGGGGAAAAGGGGGGGCCCGCCATCACAGTTCTGCTATTCCCGGCCTTTTCCTTGGCTGAAAATGTCGGGGAGCGTACGATTGCACGGCTGAAAAGAAAATCCCTCCGAGGACGAAGTCAGGGGGCCTTTAAGACGCGGCGACGATTTTTGACACCGTTTTTTGAATTAAGGAGGACGGGGGGGGGGAGGAGTTAAGTCCAGGAATAAACCGCCCCATCAAACCAGATTGTGGGTATGGAAACCAGAAGATCACGCTGTCCTCTATTCAATGTCGCCTGCACGATATAAGTCCTGCTGGATGAAGACGAGAAAGAAAAAAAGTAGGAACGGTCGGTGGTTTTTCCTATCAGGGGGGAGGGGGAACATTGGCAAGACTCAGAGTGGTCTAAAATCCGTCGAACACAGGGAAGTACGCTCCCCTTTCATAGGGGGAGGGTTCCTTCTTTACCCTAGGAGAAGGAAAGATCTTCTTGACCGGGAGGCGATCAATAAGCCAAGGAGAAAATCACATTTTTCCAAAAGGTCAAAAAAGAGCTTCCACAAGGGGTTTTTGCAAGAGCGCCAAGCCTCGAATGCCCCCCAGAACAATATTTTTTGTTATACTTACTTGGGAAAAAAAAAAAGGAGAGACATACTCTACAAGGGCCAGTGAAGAGGCTGCTGAAAACAGATAAAGCCGGAGAGGTCTGCCATCTTTTGAGCGATAAAATGTCCCTCCCGAAACAACCCAAAACCCAAAAAAAAAAAAAAAAGAAAGTGCCAGAAAAATTTTGTCCTATACTAGGCAAGGAAATCAAGCGGCCCGCTATAACCCTGGAACTATGTCTTTTGGGGGCCCCAGGACAAAGAAGAAATAGACCAAAGGCCGGAGAAAGTCCGGGAGAGGCACGTGTCTCCTTTCCATTTAACGCAACTGTATAGATGAGCAGGACCCCCCACCAAAACAAACAAAAATTTCAACTCCACATCTATCCGGAGGTAATGTTATGGGGGAGGCAGGATCTGCCGGGGTCACAGACAAGGAGGGGGAATTGTAAGTACGATGCTTGATACCGCAAGGAAAAGTTGATTCACTAACTTATTGAGGATTAAATTGTCCTCATTGGGACGGAGGAAACAAAACAGTTCCGCACGTGGGAAATCAAAAAGGAGGGAAAATGGTAAAAATGAGAATAGTGGGAACAAAGGGAGGGAGAGAGGGGGTTGACTACAAATAAATGGGGGGGGGGGGGGGGGGGGGGGGGGGGGGGGGGGGGGGGGGGGGGGGGGGGGGGGGGGGGTGGGGGGGGGGGGGGGTGGGGGGGTTGGGGGGGGGGGGGGGGGGGGGGGGGGGGGGGGGTCGAGCGGGGGGGGAGGGGAGCCAAAGACTATAAAAGTTGGTCATCGGGAACCGACGGGAGCCCGAAATGCAAGGGCCTAAGCGTACTGGGTCATAATTCTCAAAGCTGACCAGAGGACCGGAAAAAAGGGTGCAACATTCAAAACAAAAAACAGGGGACGGTTTAAAGGGGAAAACTTCCTTCCAGAAAAGTAAGCGGCGAGGGGAGCTCAATGTAAAGCCGGAAGGGGTGGGCGCTTTCAAGACCGTCAGGCCTACGGAAAAAAGGGGAAAAAGGGGGGGGGGCGGCTCTAAAAATAGAGAAATTTTGAAAAGCCTAGGAGGCAGCCCAGCGGGCAACGAGAGGAAGCCCATCACTTCTGTCTGATCGCGACAATCAAGAGCATCTCAAGGGGAGTAAAAAAAGGGAAAAACTATACGGTCCAATGGGTCGTTGGGGAGGGACTTTGGGGAGGGGGAGAGGCAAGAAATATTCAAGGAAGAATCCGGGACAGATCGGCGTAAATGCCGGGGGATCTAAGAGAGATCTAATAAAAAGCACTGCTTTGGGGAGAGAAGAAAGCACCGATTAAAATCGGGAAGCTATGGATAAATAACACGACGTAAAGAGGCAGGCCTTCTCAAGAAAAGCCGACACGGTGTGCCTAGATGGAACAAGACATGGTTTTGTGTGTTTTGCGGGGTTGGGGGTGGTGTGTGTTGGGGGTTGGGGGGGGTGGGGGGGGTGGGGGGGGGGGGGGGTGGGGGGGTTTTTGTTGTTTTTGGGGGGGGGGGGTTTTGAGGGAAAAAAAGCGCAAAAACAAGGACGTGGAAACACGCGAACAGGGGATGGCGGCGAGAGAGAAAAATTGATGCATAGCTGGACAACAAACGACGACGGCCCTGCCAACGGGTTTATGTGGCTTGGGCCGTATCTGCGGAAAGGGAAAAGAAACTCTAAGAAAAACAACAAGGAAAAAGGAGCTGGACGAGGGGCGAGTAAGACAAAAACACCAACGAAGTTGGTCAGGGCCGAGTCGTTAGATTTTCCAGCAAGCCGACTGAGTTACCAGCTCGGACGAGCGGGTCGCAGCGGGCCAGAAAAAAAGGGCGGCGATCGCGGGAACACGCAGAGGCCGGGGGTTCTCAGCGGGGGGGAAAAGAAAAGGGTGCCGTCAAGGGGATGGCCGAATGAATTCACCGGAGTTAAATAGTTTATATCAGATCGAAAAGAACGTTCAGACTGTGGAGAAGGGAGCACCCACCGTGCTCTGGTTTCCCGGTAGGAAGGATCTCGTCTGAGAGAGAGAGGGGTACGCCGAGGCCAGGATTCTTCATTCTCCATCTGGGGTTGTGGAGGGAGTCAAAAACAAGAGTCCCCCACTACATGACAAGAGAGGGATTGAAGCGTCGTGTAAGACCCTTCTCTAAAAAAGGGAGGTCTATATCATAGAGAGGAGATTTAGCTTCATGCTCCGATCAACTTTGAGGACTGGAACAGTCGTTCAAAAAAATTGCTCCGGATATCATTTGGCGATAGAAGACCAGGTTTGCCTACTGGGACAAATTGGCCGAAAAAAGGGGCCAGAGAGCCCAAAAGCAAAAAAAAGGAGGCGGAGGTAAATTGGGGGGGGAGAGAAAATCAGCCTCATTTTCGGTGCAGAAAAGCTCACCTCCCCACGGGGAAAAATGACGTTCCACCCGGGGGGGTGGTGGGGGAAGTCCTCAAGGGGTTCAATTAAAGTCTTGTTTCCGTCAAACTTTGAGAATTCTGACAAGAGCGTAGTGCCCTGAAAAAATGTCCTTGAGCCAATGGGGGCGTATACCAGAAGCCTGGGGGGGGGTGGGACCGCAGAGCCCCCCTCGAAATATCTTGTGGAGGAAAACCCAGATCCGCAGGGGGGATGAGCAACTGCTGACTGTTGTAACATGGGAAAATTCCTAGGAAAGGGGAGGCATGTCTTTACGGGTAAAGGGGTGTTGGGGGGGAAAAGCGCTCCCTCCCTGACTAAGACCCTCACGGTCACTTGTCCGAAGAAGGGGGGCCGAAACACCCTGGGGACTCGTGTAAAGACGTGCTTGTGCTGAAGGGACAAAAGGACCCCTGTTAAAGCCAAACCCCATCACTAAATCCTGAGAGAAGGGGGTGCAGAAATTTGGAGAGAATCTCTCACCGGGGGAGGGGGACCTCGAAAGGAGGTTGTAATTCCAGAAAGGCGTCATCAAAAACGGGCCGATTAGACAGGTCAAAAAGAGATACAAAATTCAGGTCAAGGCAAAAGGGTCTCCATACATCGTCGCAGGTTTCCGTAGGAAAGATGGCCTCCTCTTCAGGCCCTTGGAGAGGCGGAATGAAGTTGCAACGGGTGCGGCACCCTGACCCCTTAGAGTGGGCAGGACATCTGTATAGCGGTAAAAAGCTGGCTCATACTAAACAGGCTTTGCGCTTTTTAAGAAGATCTGGGTGACAGGAGGGGGAGAGGGGAGGCCGCAAAAAAAAAGTTTTTTGGAAGGAAGTCTAAAAAACAAGGGCTCTGCTTAGGGGCCCCACCCGGGAAGCCGGTCTTCTTTGGGTGAGAGTTCAACAAAAACAGACAGAAAGATGGCTAGAATCAAGGTATCACAAATTTAGGTAGACGAGACTTGACTCGCCACTGCAAAAAAAAAAACATGCAGCGCATCTCCTCGTGAAAATCTGCACAGCATCCCTCCGAGGGATCTTCCCTCTTTGGGGGTCGGGGACCGGATTAGATGCCCAAGGAGCTGGGGTCCAAAGCTATCGGCACAAAAAAAACGGAATAGGGCTATCTGGGCGAATTAAGGATATCAGGGGTGAATAGGGGGCAGCTATTTGTGCCAAGCCGTGCTTCTTGCAGAAGATCCCGGTTTTATTTGGGGGAAAAATCTTTTTGAAAAAAATGAAGAAAAAAAAAAAAGACACCCCCCGCACAGCGACTAAACATGGGGGAAAAAAGGGGTTGGCCCTTCAACACATTAGCGGCCCTAGGATCTTAAATTCCCGGCTTCGGATCGCAGTTCCTTGACTTGTTAAACTGAGCAAGGGGAGGGACGGGTATGCTCCCATCAAGCTTACTCCACTTAATTGACCTCGGAACATTGGCCCTTTTAAACAAAAGAGAAAGAAAGGGCCCGTCACAGAAAGGTCAAGATTGGACAGAAAAAGGGTAGCGGCAACCGTTATTGACATCGGCAAGGGGAGAAAACTCGGGGGCTGTAATCGGGCATTAGCGAAGGGGTTCAAACGGTAACTTCCAAATGGAATCTGATGGGCGAGGGAAAAGCTTAGGGGGGGGGGGAGAAAAGCTTGATAGCCTTTGATCCGAAACGCACACTTGCATCGTGACCCGGACAGGGGGCTGAAAGGGCCAGGGTCACAAGCTGGGTCGCGGAGAGTAAGAGTGTGAGTCGATTGCATATCTTCCTCCACCTCTCTATTGGGGGGGCCGATGCTCTGGAATGGTCATGGGCTTTTAGGTTGTTTGGTAACTAGGGCACGATGTGGCCAAGCAAGATTGGGGAAGGGGGTAAAAGAACTCGTTACAGCCACTCTCTGATAGCGTCTCTTCCTCGGGTCGGTCGGGAGGGAATCACCAGGTGCCTGAGGATTGAAGGGAAGGGGGAAGACACACCCCGAACTGGCTACCAAGAGCCGCTGTAGAGTAAGCCAGTGCTTGGGGAAGCTGGGCAGCTATCTTCAAAACCCGAAGGTGGAAAAAAAATAGACTCGGTAGTTCCCGGACACGATGCGGCGAAACGCTCGCCGCGGGCCCTTCGGAAACTTTATTCTACCTCCACTCGGAAAGGGAAAAAGGGTCTATTAAAGAAACTCGCTGTCGCGTCCTGTCTTCAGCAACGGGCCCTTCCCGAAGGCGTGGGGAGGACTTGGGTTGCAAAAAAAACAGTTGTGCGGCCCTCCAGGGGGGGAAAAGGCACTCGGTGACTGGTCTACGGTCACCCCCACCACTGATATCTCGGGAACAACAATAAGGGTGTAAGGCAGTTTCCCAAGATCGCAGCCCTGATCCTGGAGGAAATCCGGAGAAAGCAAACATGTCGTCTCTGGCGCCTAATCCATCATCGCGAGTTCACATTAGAGAGGCCAGGGGCCAAGACTGAGAAAAAAAGGAAGGACGGAAAAATACGTGCCAAGTCGTTCGTAATCCCACCAGCCGCAAAGCACGCGGTTATCTGTTCTTGTGGCGCTCTCGAAGTGGGGAAAAAAGTGGTTTTCCTGGGGAGTTAGGAGAAATTGAGAGAAGCTTTAAGCTTTACCGAAATATCTTCGGACCATACTTGGGAAAAGGAGAACCGTTTTGCAAATCCAGTGGATGTCAGGGGGGCAGGTGCTTTAGAAAGCAGTCCCCAGAAAAACATTTT
>Ga0179593_1518902_pt1 | contig 23458 bp, 32 predicted proteins | sample CZODoug2_1_08_16_FD_185931 | JGI IMG/M metagenome (GOLD analysis project Ga0179593, IMG submission 185931) | Vadose zone soil fungal communities from Angelo Coast Range Reserve, California, USA - CZODoug2_1_08_16fungal (PacBio error correction) | ecosystem: Environmental > Terrestrial > Soil >...
ACCACATCCCTTCCAAGAATTAAATAGTCAAAATAATTGGGGGAGTGGACGCTGATGACGATAGAATTTCCTTTGGGACAAGATTAACTGACAACTGGGGTCCTGAAAAACCGCGGGAGGGTTCCTTTGGATAAGGGGATTGAACGTGACAAAGAAGCATAGAATTCGAACGACTAAAAAAAGAGCAATATACATCGAAGGATGGGGAGAAAAAACGCACGATTCCGAAAAACTCGAAAAAAACTTCTAACAAGGAGAAGGGCGAACCACAGAGACAAAACGAGAAATAAGGGGGAGATCCCCTACGCAAAATCGTCGTGCCGCCACGTAAAAAAGGGGAAAGAGATCGGCTGGCAGTATGGTAAAAAGAATGAAAACCGAAAGGAACGAGACTGGAACTCCCACGGGGAAAGGACAGCTAGCCAAAAGAATACATACTGATCATCAAATCAAAAGGCCTGCCTTACCAAGGACCGGGTTCAGAACTGGGCTCCATCACGTGCTTTGGGGCTCGCATCGTATACGTCAAATGTCAAGATTATTGATCGCGTATAAAGGCACGAATTTAGGACATTTGAAAGGAGAAGAAAGGGGGAAGAGGAACTTAAAGGGGATTTAACTTTGGGGAGGTCTACAACACTTCAGGGAAAGGGGACTACTTTGGTATCTGATCTAGAGGGAAAAAGACCGGGAGCAGGCATACAAAGAGGAACAGATCTGGGGGTCGGGGAGTATCGGGGTGGCAAACCGGGAGAGGCGCTCGGTCTGAGTGAAAAGTCCTGGGGGTCAGGAGAAGACCCAGTCCGACTAAAACTAACAAAAAGTGGCAGGCTCGTTAAAGTGGGACTGAGGGACCATGGGCAATGACAACGTAACTTGGGGGGATGTAGAAAACGCCGTTGACTGCTTCCTTATCGTGAGGACCATGATCAGGAGGAAGGGGGGTGCCATGCAGCGAAAAGTCCTAAAAAAATTGAGAAAGAGGAAAGGAGGAGTTGGAGGCTTTCAAAGTAAAGGCGATTGCGGTAATTAAAAGAACGACCGTGGTGAGGAAATGTTGCGGGGAAAGAACTGATTCAAACGATTGGAAAACCTCACGTTAAATTTGGTGGGGAAAGAAACAGTCTCGTCTGTCACCAAGATCCTCAAGGTAGGGGGGGTGTGGATGAGGATCGCAGTTTCAAACATGAGGGGAGCCAATTTTAAAGAACTAACGGGAAAGGCAATTTCCATCAAAAAAGGAAGCGGGGAGGACCTGATGTAAATTAATGGAGTAGTCAGACGTCTTTGGAACTCTCCCGCAGGAGAGCAAACTGGGGGGGGGGCCCCGGACAGAATGCGCGTCGTTGGTGGGGCCTTGAAAACTATCATGCAAAAAGGGAGGTCGAAGAAAGGAGGAAGGTCTTTTACCTTCTCTTCAAATAAAAGTTTATTATCGCGACGTTAGGACAAAGAAGGGGGCCTGCGGACAAGCACGTCAAAAGGAAACTTATCTCGAGGGGAAAGCTGAATTAACTTCCGAAAGAGCGGCGGGGGGGAGAAGTGAAGGGCTGTTCGTTATTTCTCATAAGGGGCAGAAGGGGGGAGCCGAAGGTCAGTTTGTTTCGGGGGAGGAGGCCCAGGGCAGGGTCAGGAGGTTTGGAAAGGGGGGGCACTTTAAGGACCCTTGCGAGCAAATGGGGGGTCGATCGAGTGGGGAGTGGAAAAGAAGGAAAAAAAGGATGCCAAGATAGGATTGGTGGAAAAAGGGCATTGAGAAAGCGAAAGGGGGCATCCAAGGGTCCAAATTCGTAAGCAAGGTGACATAATGGTGAGAAAACACTAATCTGCCAGAAGGCGCACTTCGAGAGTGACTGCGCAAGGAAGGAGCCAAATCCCTGCCTTCGGAAGTCGAAATAGAGGAATAGTCGCAAACCAAAAGTGCCTGAGCTAGAGAGAGCGTCGAAACAAAAAGGGGGAAGTCGGAAAGGAATAAACCTCTAGGGCTCGTGGCAATCTCCGGGAGAAAGGACAAAGCTAGGGATTAAGACAAACTATTCTTCAGAGAAGAGGAGGGACTAGAAGAGCCAATATTCCCAGGAAACGGAAGTCTGATCAGGTTCTTAGGCCAAGTCGAATAAAATTCATCATCCATCGACCGCAAAGAGACATCCAGAACCCGAATGGGAAGACAAGTCTTGATCCCTGAAAAAAGCGTCTGATGCAGGTAGAAGAAACATTAATTGACTTAAAGAATTTCAATACAGGATGTATTGAAGTGGGAAGGGAGGGGCGGGAGCTTCTCTGAATATTCTAGCAGAAAAATAGGGGCAGATTTCGGAGGGGCCTGGCTGGGGAAAGAAGACGAGAAGAGAAACAGTCGCGCCGGGCTTTCTCAGTGAACGCTGTGCGACTGCAGGTCTATCTAGAATAAGGGTATCTTGGGAAGAGCGCAAAACAGATGTTATGGAAGGGCCAAAGACTGAAGGGTCTAAGATCAGATTACGTGTCTGAGGTTCAAGAAACGTCATTTGGCTAGGGCAGCTGCCTCGGGGACTTACAACTAGAGGACGAACTGGCACCCAGCAGAGTTGATCTGAGAAAAGGGGAAAACCATCGTGGGGAAAGTACTTGGACGGGAGAAGGGGAGAAGGTCATGGGAAGAAAACTCTTTTTTGCCAGAGGGGGGCAATGACTTGGGCTGACAAGGGGGGGGTTTATCAACTCTTGAAGGATGGAGTCACCTTCGAAGGGCGCTTTGGGGGTTCCAGAAATTTTTCAGAAACTATTGAAATCGAGAAGAATTGGCGGGTGGAAGGACAAGTTTCATACGGGGGAAAGGTGGGTGGCCTCGGTGCTGTTATTCCCGGAAGCGCAGGGGGTATAGGAGGGGACGGGGGGGAAGGCCATAAAAAAAAATTGCGGAGGTGGTCCCTCCGACGCCATGTACTGCAAAGTGGACCCAAACTTCTGAATGGGGAAAAAGGGCGTTGCGCCGAGTAAAGAGAGGAGCCTACCGGGAATAAGATTGCTCGGGTGTTAGGCAGCTGCCGAGGAGCCGGCACTAAGTGTCGTGAAAGGCGGGGAGACTCCGAGGCAAGCTTTGGCACAGTAGAACTGTGTATCTTGAAGAAAGAGTGGGCGGGAGCATTCTTCTCCTTGATACCCATCGTAATCCGAATAGAAAAAAAAAGAGAAAGGGGACTTGCGCAGGGAGAAGGTAGAAAAAAGTAAAGGAAAATGATATCCGATCTCCAGGGGGGTGGGAAACCCGCCTGCGATATGCGCCAATACAAGCAGAACGAAAAGAGGTCAAAGAGATCTAGACAAAACCAAAGGAGGAGGAAAAAAATGATGCAAAAAGGGCAGGTTGTCCGGATAGTTTCTCGTGCAGATGGAGGGGGGGGCAGATTATGTGGGGCACCAAGATGCTTGAGACCTGAGAGCTCTGGGTAACGCTGCTTAAACTCAACGCAAAAAAAGCAATCTGTGTCAGAGTAGGGAAATAAGGGAAGAAGGTCTTTGCACCACGAGATAAAAAATCACATCAGGGGTCTACCCTCTAAAAGCGGGGGGGGAGGCTGTAGCTTTACAATTCAGCCAAACTCCACGAGATTCAGAGGCAAGAACGGAAAACGAGAAAGAGATTCTGATCCACGATTCGTTGAGGGAAAGCGCAGACGCGGTTCACATGAGAAAGCCCTTTCATCAAGAATGGAGGAGGGACGTGAAGTATCAACGATGTTTAGTCAGGCACTGAATCCTAGCACCTGTGTCGCGTCGCACGCAAAAAATGCACAAAAAAGGCGAAAAAGGGGGGACCTGGAACAATCTTCCTCACAAAAGTAAAGAGAAGGTCTCGTTGAGAGAGAAGCCTGCAGCGGAGCCGGCGACCGACCGCTCAGCAAGACATCTCTCAGACGGGGGAGGGAAAAAGGAAACGAATTGGTACGCGGTTTCTTCAAGAAGAAGGAAAGGAAGCGCAAACCGGACATCGACTCTGCTTGAAAAGGGGGGGGAAAGTCGATCACCGGGGAAATTCCTCGGAGGGGGGGGGAAAGGAAATGCCTCTTCAAAAGCCTCACTTCTAAGAAAAAAAGGGGAACTCATCAAAGGCAGGGAACTTCGAGCTTTACGTCAGGAAAGCCAGTTCTTCTGCTGATGGAAGAAGACAAAACAAAAAGGGGCGGACGACTATCCGATTCGCCAGGTCTCCAAAATATTTTGAGAAACCGAGCGTTTTCGGGAGGTCTGGGGGAACGCCGTCTTCCGGAGGTAAACGAACCAAAGAAAAGTGATCATCAGATCAAAGCGCCTCGCAAAGCTCTAGCGACCAGCCTCGTACCTGGGGATAGGGGGGGGGGCAGAAAAAGAGGGTAACAGGAAAAGGAAAAAGAAAAGGGGAGCGTAGATTGCAAACCGTTGGTAGAAGAATCTAATGAGATGAAAGGTGATGTGTGATATTATGAAGGAGGTTAATAAATTTCGATCCAAAAAAGAGCATATACGGGAGGGGGAACTCGGATCGTCGTAGGAAAGCCTACAAGGAAAGGTGGAGGAGTTGTACGCGGAAAAGAGGAATTGAAAAAGGTCTTGAAATGTCATCTTGGGCAAAGAACCGAGGAGGTCTTCTGGATCGATGGCCTTTTTCAGAAAAGGAAAAAAAGAGATCTGGGAAAGGGCAAGTCTTTTTGAGAGGTTAAAAAGCGAGACGGATCTTTCCCGGGCGGGGGGGGACCTATTGCGGCTTAGTAGGCTCATAAAGTCACGGAGGAGGTTAGGAATTCGTATTCGGTTCGACGCCGGACTGATACAGTAAGAGAGAAGCAGCTTTACAATGGGGGAGAGATCAGGGATAGGGTCCGGAACAATCACAAAGGGGGCATCATCAAAAAGTAGGCTACATCCCCCTCGAGGAGGTCATGCGAGAGTGTATAGGAAAAAAGGGACCTAAGTAAACCCCAGCTCGAAACAACCTTCAGGCCGGAAAAAAAGAAAGGGATGCTGAAAAAAAAAAAAACAGATCTTCGCACATCCGAAAAGAAAAAGGTAAATGGACTCGCCGTTCAGGGCCGAGGAGAAAATGAGGGGGCAGAGAAAATGGTGAATTTAGCGACTAGGGAAAGCATGCCAGAGAGTACACTATAAAAGAGGGGAGCGGGCTGATTGCCGGGACGCTAGGGGGAAAAAGCAGAAAAAGATCTCCTGTCAGCAAAAGATCTCCATAAGTGCAGCAAACAAAGACGGAGGCTTTCCGGAACATCCTCATCCATCGGGGAAGGAGAAACTCAGGAAAAGAACCTTCGCGTGGAATATCCCTACTAAGGACCACAGGTTCCAGGATGCACAAAAGTGGTCAGATCACTACAGGCTATGGGGAACCGGCGTTCATGTGAATTCCACGCCCTGAAATCAACAAAAATTAAATGAGCTAGGGGAACACAGACAAGCACGACGAGGGGTACAAAAAACCCAGGAATAAAAAGGTTGGTCAATGGAGGGTTGGGAAGGGGGGGGTCGAAAGAAAAAAAGGCAGACACACCACGGGGAGAAAGGACCCGGGGGAAAACGTAAGAAGGGTCCATATATGAGTATGGAAAAAAGAATCGATCAAAGAAAAGTCGCTTCGTATGCCAAACGGGGGAACTTGATAGGAGACGGAGAAAGTATATCGTCAGGACGGGAGGGGGGGAGATCAACACCAGAAGTCCCAAATCGCCCGTTAAAATATTCTAAAGGGGAAACTTTGTCTCGCTGGGGGCTCTGGGGGGAAAAAATAGAAAAAATTTAACATCCACCGGTCGAAGACAGGCCTGACAAGAAAAAGAGAAGGGAAAAGGCACTAAAAAAAACGAGCCACAGAAAAGGACAATCACCTGCATCTTATATGCGGGGCGCAGGAAGCGTAAAAGATCTTTAATAACGCGTCCCCCAAGGCAGAAAAGGTGGTAGAACTAAACGACTGCAACAACCCTACCCGAAAGTCTCTGCCTCGAAGTTGAGGAGGGGAACTCTTGCCACATCCGCAGACGATTAATAAAGCGAAATTAAAGGGGGGTACTACAGGGGGAACGGAAAACAACAACCTTGTTGTTTAGGAATCGAAGCTGCCGGGGCGGTCGTGCAGCGGGAGAGAGGGCCCGAGGAAGAAGAATCGGATCTCGATTTTTTTTTGGGGGAAAGGGAAAGGTGGGCCATGCTCGGATGGGAAGAGGGCTTGCCAAGCGGAAACATACTACATAATCGCGAAAAAATCGAGGGGGGCACGACGCGTGTCTAAAAAGGCAACTTCGCCCTCGGTGGAGGGAAAGGGGGGCGAAATCGACTTTGGAAAACAGTTGGGCTCGGTTGAGGGGGGGAGGGGATACAGACCTCGTCTTCTATGATCTGACGGGGTGGGGACGTCGCAGAATCTCAAAGAAATAGAGGCAGACGGGCCATTCGAAAAAAAGGAAAGGCAGACGGGGTACCATTAATGGGGGCATCACTTCATAGAGAAAACGATGCCCCCCAAAAAACTCTGGTTTCTTTGGAAGGACTATCGAAAGCTTGGCAGGAGGGGTTGGTAAAGAGAAAAAAAGTCAGGAGCTCTCGAAAAAAAAACAAAAGGAGGAAGTAAAAATACTAGGGAAAAACCCTCCCTTCCCACTTGAAGAGGGAAAAAAGTGAAAATTAATAAGGGGGGGTCTTGGGAATCGGGGGAAAACTGGGGGCATTCAGTGATGGGCGGGAGTCTGCAAGGACGGTTAAAACCACCGAGGCTGGTGCCTTTTCTAATGAAAAGGAAACGAGGGTATCGCTGGAGGACTACGAAAAGTCCAAAAGGCAAGATAACTAGGGTATTATAGAAAAGGAACGCTACACTTCTCGCAGGGAGCCAATCCCATTTCTACACTCTATGGAGAAAAAGTCGCAATTCTATCTTTCGCCAAGAGAAAGAAAAAAAAAGAACCCTAGCATAGGAGAGGGCCGAGGTATCTTCCTCGCTATCTGCAAAAACTCTACGGATCACTGGCCCAAAGAAAGCGACTTTCCGATCGACGGAGGGGAAAAAAGTCAACGTGACAATCCTTCCGACCTCTGATCAAAGATGGCCGATTGCTCCGAAGGAAAAAGGAAAGGGGGCTCGCAGAAAATGATATTAGAGTTTCCCAAAGAAAGTCTTCATAAGCCGCTTAAGAGGAAAAAATTGGACAAGTCTCTGGATAAGGGGGGCGCGACGGAGGGGAGGCAAGGGGTCGGAAAACGTTCTCCACACAGCCAGCCCGGGTCGAGGGGATTTACAACGGAAAGAAAAGAAAATAACACTCATCTGGCAAGAGAGCAAGGCGGTGATATGGAGAGGGGGGGGTAGGCCGAGAGGGAGAACGTGCTGCAAGGCATTTCATTGCTACAGGGTAGTTTAGCAAGAGACCCTACTAAAAAGTGTGCTCTCAGTTAGACATGGAAATGGGAGTCCCTTGGGGAACTGCCAGGGCTTGACTGGCTACACTCCCTGCTTCGTGATACATTTTCTCTGTAGGCGCAAAGCTCATAAAGAGAGCCGAGGAACTATCTAATTCTTCGCAGAAGGAAAAAAGGCTATGGACGTGGACGGAGGTTACCGTTCGGACGACGTGTCAGTCAGCAAGGGTGCGGGACGGCAAAGTGACTCCCAAAAAGGGGGAAACCACTGGAATTACTTTTTGGTTGTACAAAATAAACGTAGGGAGGTTCGATCCCCATGAGAAGAAAAAGGGGAGTTGGATGGAACGGGGAGAAGGCATGTTACATGACCAAGCGCCAGTGTGCCCACTAACGAGGTAGTTTCACTGGGAAAAGCAGACTGGGGACCCTGAAAAAAAGGAAACGGAACTGCGATTTCAAAGAGGACCGACTGAAAGAAAAAAACGAGGGTAGTTCCAAAAGACGCGCGGGTGCAAAGGAAGAAATCTTGGAGAGCATTCGAGAAAGGTCGGGGTAGACTGACAGGTCCCGAAGGAGGGATAGAGACATTATTTATCGAAAAAGGGGGATAGTCAGTCCGCTGTGCATTCTTACAAGTCGACTAAAAAGGGGGGGAAAAGGGGACCGATGAACCTAAATTTCCAAGAAAACGACCGGATCCAAAACTGCCGGCAAGAAAAGGGGGTTGGGGAAGGGTGAAGGGGGGGAAGTCATTCGCAAGGGCTGAAGGGATCAGTTTGTTCAGGCACAGGCCGGGGCTAAAAAAAAGGAGCTTTGGTGCAGAAAGCGACAAGGCATGGATCTGGAGAGAAGAGAGGGTTGCACCAATTTAGGGTGCCAGAGGAGGATGTTTTAGAAACCAGGGAAAAGCGGCGAGAGGGAAGAGGGAATGGAGGAGGAAAGTACGGAAAAGGTCATGGCTACAAAGCGATTCGGGAAGAAAAAAGGGCACGTCTATGCCTATGATCGAGAAAGGAGCCGCCAATAAGGACCCAGCCAGGAAGAGGGAGGGAGGGGAAGGCTGATCCATCTTCTGAATAGGTCTCGAAGGAGGCCGATAGAACGGGGCCTATGAACAACAAGTGATCAAACCGAAGATAAAAGGAGGTCGCGTAGCTCCGACGGCAATTACATTTGAACTCGAGATCTTATCCAAGGCGGACGCAATCTCTGGGGGGGAAAGGTTAGAATACTGGACGAGAAAATAAAATTTCTGAAAGGAGAAAGACTGGGAGGGAAGGAGAAGGGAACGCATCTCAATACCAAAGGGGCTTCATATAGATTGATAGAAAACCAACGGGGAAGGAAGCCCGATAACAGAGGGATAACATTGTACGCGTCCTCCCCAAAAAAACCAAAAAAACCCAAAACAACCAACCCCCACCTACCCCCCCCGAGACTGTCCTTAGGGAACCCAAAGAGGGCCATTTCTCGTTCAAACTGGGGCCTTTGTCGAGCTCCGAACGATCGAAAGGGAGAGGTAACATCTTGCAACCGGGACCTTGCGTTCAGGAGAGGTAATACTGAGTGGGAGGAAAAGCAAGAAAACTGAGGCACCTGGGGTTACTGACTGTAACGGGTCAGTCTCTGAGGAAAGAAAGAAGATTCGCTGTTTTTGGTGGGGGTTCGTGAAAAAGAGGACTCGACGCGTAAGAAAAGCCTTTCTAGGTCCGCCAGAGTACTTTCCGTGAGCAGCCCGTGCAGAAGTGGGTGAAGAAGAGGCTCGTTTTCCTTCCCAATCAGAGAAGAAAGGCCCTACCCTCCGTAGACCAAAAGCAGAAAGAGAGGGGTGCCCGTGAAAGAAGCGTCAGGAAGTTTCAGATGGAAACCTGGGAAAGGAGCCCGGAGGTAAGGCAACTTTGGTCCTGATGAGGCGGAAGGGGGGAGAAAGAGGCTCCTCCCTGGCCAGGGGGGGGAAAGGAGAAAAAGGAGGTCCTCAAAATCATAATCGTCATGGAAAGGTTCAAAGGGTTAGTGAAAAGGGGGGTTTTGGTGAGTTAAAAAGCGCCATGTGTTAAAAGAGGATGTACTTGGAGAGGCCATAAAATAAAAGTTCTCCGCCCGCGCCCATTTTAAGAGAAAAAAAAAAGGCTCAATTGAAACGCTGGAAAAGTGCAGAACGGGAATTCGTGAACGAGCAAAAAAAAAATAGTGGGCTCGTGGAGCTGGGGGAAAGGGGGGGGGGGCTCCTGGGGAAAAGAGGGATGTATGATTCGGACAAGCCTCAAAAGGAAAGAGGGGAGAACTGGCGGACTGATCGTGTTCAAAGAAGAGGGAAAAAAAAATGGACCCTCCTCAAAGAAATCCCGCTCATGCGTGAAATTACCAGGGATCAAAGGGAAACGCGCAGAGAATTATCTTCGCCGAGAGCGACTCCAATCGGAATCAGAAAACCAGCGCCAATGAGAGAGAATCTGGGAGCGCGTGGGGGGGAACAGAGCAACTCACAAAAAACATGAAAAAAGTGGAAAGATAAGAAGAACACGCGGTGGCATGAGGATTAGGGGGTTCTCGTGCATATAGATAGGTACCCTATGGAAAAGGGATCGCTTCCGCGTCTCCAGGGAGGGCTCATTAACTTAACGCCAAATCACATAAGGTATTCGGAGCGATTATGGGCCGGAGAAAAATTTCTTTCCACGAAGAAAAAAGGAAGCACAGTTCCGTACACGAGCAAGTCATGGGGGGAAGGGCTGTGGGGGAAAGAATCAAGAGAGAACGCAAATTGGCCGGCCAAAATGCACTGCAGCGCGAACGAACATAGTCGTCAAAAAGAAGAAAGAACTCGTTACATCGTCAAGCAAACAGGGTAAACCATAGAAGTTGTGAACGGGGGGGGGAAGAAAAGGTACACCGCGGGGGAGGAGAAACGGAGCAATTTATTTCTGAAACAGTAAAGGTTAAGCCTGGAAGCTCCAAAGAAAAACCTTGAAAATGCCTTTATGAAGAAGAGGAGGCCACTCTAGGGGGAAGGGGAGAAGGGAATACTTGTCTGGGGGCCAAGACCTTCATGAGAGGCAAGGACAGCGATCATTCCATCAAAGGTATAAAAGGTCATCCTAGAACCGGGAAGGGTGGACAGTGTTCTTCTTCAAAGGGCCAGTCATTTAGATCGTAAACAAAGGGGGGGAAAATCGGAGAACTGCTTTTCCTGTTGGAAGCAACACGGAGTATTGGGGGGGGGAAATGCGAAGCATATTGGGAAATCGAAAAAGAAGGGAGGGGACAACGGGGGGGAAAAGGGGGGAACACTCATCACTTTCCTCGTTGGACTTACTAGGAAGAAAGCGGCATTCCGACCAATGGAAGGGAAGAAGGGACGCACGATAAACACAAAAAGAGAAAAGTCCGTGGAAAGAAACTCAGTCAAAGGAGGGAGTCCCCCATGAGCTAGTTCTGACATAGGACTGGACAGCGAACTCAATGGAAGAAAAGATGGTATAAGCCAATAGGAAAAGGGGCTCCCAGCCAAAGGGAAACTGCAAGACCACAAAATTGGACAGAGTTGCGAAAAGGTTCAGCGTACTTACCGGATAAGACATGTTCATTTATGGGGGGGGTGGGAAAGAAGTTGAGGATATCAAATAATCTTTTTAGAAAGGGAAGCCGTTTGCGAAAAGAAAAAGGAAATTGGAAGGAGGCCAGGGTGGGAGAAGCATCTCCATAAGCGGTTACAATGGGGGGAAAAGGAAGTCATAATTAAAAACTCCTGGAAAAAACGAGGGGGGGGGGGCGTTGTGAGTGAAGAGGTCCGGAAAGAGGAGCGCGGAAATGTCAACTTTAGAGGGGGTACTGGGGAGAATCGTCAAGCGGAGTCCGGTAGCATCTGAAAGGGGGGGACGGAGAGACCGAGAAGGAATTAAAGAGGCAACCTCCGTGGTTGGGGAGGAAGGGGAAAAGGATCGCCGAAGAATAAACGGCGCAGGCCTCTTGGGAAATCGCTTAAAAAAAAAGGAAAGAAAGAAGAAATAAAAGGAAGTCTTAAGTATGGAGAAGGAAGGCTGGCAAAGGGAAAGGCAGGAACACTTAATCAGCCGAGACCTGAGGAAGTTCGAAGCTGCTTCCGAGAAGGGAAAGAATACTTGGGCCTAACTCAGGAGATCCACCCTCGTCGAGAGGGAGAAAAGGAAGCCCACGGGACCGAAAAATGGGGTCACACCCGGCCGTAAAAATCACAAAGGGGCTGGACGAAAAAAAAAGGACGTCATCTCACCAAAAGTTCGACCTCTCTCCAAGCGGACCAGAAAAGAATTAGAAAGGGAAGGAGATCGCGATTATGAAAGGGGGGACATCGGCAACTTTAGGGGAAAAGGAGGAAGGGGTTCTTGGACCGAATGCAAAAAAATCTGGCAAACAGGTCCTCTACAATCGAAGGTACACTATTAAAAAAAGAAGGGACCACATAGTCCGATCTCCTTGAGAGGGATCGCTCCACGAACGAAGAAAAAAAAAAAACCTAGGAAGTGGGGCCCAAGCCTCAGCAAATCTTTTCGAACCTATCTGAAATTGACTGAAAGAGAAACCCAGAAAAAAAAATGACGAGATGAACTCCTTACATGGGAAACATCTGCCACGGATGAGATCTAAGTCATCGAAGAAAAGATCGATGTTTCAAACAGGTCTGCTTGGGCTTTAAAAGAAAGCCGGAAAAAGAACAAACTTTATCTTGGATGGGGGAAAGAAACCACATACTGGAACCACCCGTAATAAATGGGGGTGCACTTTGTACTTTTGAATTTTCTTCCCAAAAAAGGCCATAAAAAAAAAAGCGAATTCACCTGTGAAAAAGAAACAGCTTCAGGGAAAAGGGGGTGCTAAGGAAAGCTAGAGGCAAAGCAATTGCTTCGCTCATCTGTTGGGAAGATTCCAAAACTGGTCAGAGAAAAGAACTTCTTGTAAGGAAAAAAAAAACCGTTTGAAAAGGGGGCGGAATCTCCAGTACACTCTACTACCTGAGAAGGGACGCGGTATAAAGGGCGGGGGGGGGGTACATTAAAAATCCCTGGGGAACAAAAACCACAGAACAAAAAGAGCTGAAAAAACCCACTAAGACCACTATCACCCGAAAGAAGAAAGCGCTCTTTCAAGGGGAGGGGACGGTCTTCATCTTCTGAGAGTCGCTTGGAAAAGGAAGAACCCTTAAACAAGCAGGGGGGTTTAACTACCCTAAATGGGTTAAGCACGAACAGGGAGGGACACCAAAAAAGGGATCAAAGCGGAGGGGGCGATTCTGTTCCAGCTACTCTACTAGGGAATGACCGGAGCATATAGGGGGAAGGCAGAAAGTTTTTTCCTTATGGAGAAGACGACCCGTTCCGAGGGGGGGGGGAGAAGCACTATACTGAAGGAGTGACGGTTACTAACCAAGAGAAAGGGCTCGAGGGGTGTCTCGGGTGGGGCCGGAGTCCGAGGTGAAAGACGGCTGGTGACAAGAAAGGGGACACGATAGGGGGAGCGTCGGGAGACGGGCGAGCAGAAGGGCGAATGTGGGAACTTCTCAAGCGTTTCGCCTAGTGGGAGAAAAATATACGGGCGGAAGTTTTCGCGGGGAAGGGGTCGGATAAAAGGCCTCCTTGAAGAGACTGGACTGCGTAGGGCGAGGGTCGACTCTCACGAAGGTGACGGAAAGAAACTTCGCACAAGGGCAAAAAGAAAAAACGGTTGGACACAGGAAATGTTGTCACGTACCAGGTGCCAGAGGGAAAGGAGATCCACTCCAAGCGCCAGGCGTCCGGAAAATTTTTCTTGAAAAAAGGAGAGGCTCAAAGGGCTTGGTGTGTTTTTATTCAGGGCGGAACGGAAAAAAAAAAAAAAGGGGAGGGGAATATAGATATAAGGGGAGGGTCCACAAAGCCCTTCGCATACGAGGGGAAGGAAAAAAAAGTGTTTGAGGGAAAAGATGGACTCGGGGAATCGCGTTCAGGGCGGGTACGTTAGAAACATGAAATCCAAAAAAATCGGGGGGAATTGCACGGGCTGGCCTTCAGGCATCGGGAGGGATTCATACGAAAAAGCAAAGCTTTGCGAAAGAAAAGAGAAAGGGCGAGGATCAGACCCCACTAGTCCAATCTACAAAAAAAAAAAAGAAAGGAACGGCCAAAGTGTAGGGAGGGGGGAAAAAAGCCTCCAGGCAAAAAATCGAATGGGGGGAGGGGGAAAAACGATGAGATATCAACACTGTCATGGACTGCAAAGAGGGAGCGAAGGAAAGGATCGGTCTTTCCTCCGAGGAAGGGTCTGGAAAAGCTGGGGGGGGAAACTCGATGAAAAAAAGGAGCAATCTAATGAAAGAGTCGCGAGAAGGGACCTTAATAAGAGGGTGGGGAAACCTCTGTGACTCGGGGGGGAAGAAAAACCTCAGGAAAAAAAAAGGGTCTTGTTAAAGACATCGTGATCTGCGTGGTCCGGTACATGAGGAAATTAGAAGGGAGAGTATCTCTTTCACTTTGGGTAAAGCTGGAGAAAGGGGAAGTTCAGGGACTATGGTACAGTCTTCAGGGTAACACCGGCGCCCTTTCTACAGGGAACGTCTTCAACAAAAGGAGACTCGGTAAAAACCAAAAGGAACACGCTCTAAAGGTTTAGTTTGATCGCACGTGGATCGGGCCTGAAAGAAAAAAAGATTGCTTCTAAGGCGGGAAGGGCGACGTTGGGGGATGTTAAGGATAGAAAAAAAAGAAAAAGAGAAAGAAACACAAGTCCTCAGGTTGGACGGGGGCCTGAGATTAGAGGGCAGGGAAAATGGTCCTGTTGATTGCCGGATTCGCGATAAAAGAGGGGCTTGGATCCGGCTGGGGGGTTTGTTTTTGGGTGCCCAGAGAATTTCCTCTACCATGGAGAAAAAACAACTTCTTAAGGGGGAATCATACTAGTGCTATGACGATGATTTACTTTCCCCGGCATACGGGAAGTGTGCTTTCTTCCCTTTGGTGGGGAAAATTAATCCCAACGAAAAAGGGAAAAAGTTTACTGGGGGGGGGGTAACGCAAAAACTCTAACTTGGCTTGGTTCGAGACAACTCGCCGCCAAGGTCGGTGGGGGAAGCATTTGAAGACACGCTCATTTGGGCAAAAGAAAAGATGTAGTTGCAAGGGGGGAAAAGGTATCCGATCGGGGAGAGCTGGAAACCTGACCAGAGAAGAAGGGTGACCAGTCGGTTGCAAACTGAGCAGGAATCAAACGGGGAGGGAGGTCCCCGTAACAGCGCGTCGGGGGGGGGGAAGAAATCTGAGGGAAATCGAAAAAAGAAGGGGGGGGGGGTGTCTGAACTAGGGGGAAAGAGATGAATAGGGAAACAGTGAATGATCGGAAAAAAAGTGACTCGTGCTGAAGAGTGCTGAAAAAAAGGGAAAAGCAAGAGGGAAGGAGGAAAACGAATTGTCTCCTAATCAGAGCAGGATCTGCCGCAGGGAAGGGGTGTAGGTCAGTGTGTTCGCAGAAGAGAGCGCACCTGGTAAACTGAGGGGAAATTTGTGCACAGAGGTCGTGAAAGGGTTTCCGAGGTAGAGGGCACGGTGGTATCCGGGAGGGGGAACGTGCGGCGGTATTTCTAATCGAGGAGGTCGCAACGCATGGGGGGGAGAAAATCATCGGGGGGATGGGTGCCTGCATTGGAAAGCAAGAGCGCGCAGAGGAGATTTCAGTCTTGGAAGGGGAAGAGGCACGCCTACTAACTGCAAGAAAATAAACTGGAGCCGTAAAAGGGGAAAATCATTCCCAATCCCGGAGGAGGGCGAAGAAAAAGGGAAAAGGAAAAGAGCAATTCGAAGCTCTGGCGAAATCGAAACACCGAAGCGATCAAGGGAATAAGGGGCGCGGAGACAAGCTCCTCTTCAATGGGGGAGCGAGAGGATTCTACACCGGAATTCAAAGGGGATGCGAGGAGTGAAAAAAAAGGAAGGAAGAGTCCCAGGGCACCGCATCTATCTCGGGGATCAAGGGGAGGAAGTAATGAGAAAAGAAAGAGAAAAGAAGGTCTCAAGCTGCAGAAGAAAAAATTGGGGTATCCTCACATAGAGGAAGAAAGAAGCAGCATGGGGAAGGGCAACGGGGGACTCGGGCACTGAGTGCGGCCCTATTCAGATGGTCTTCCCAGTTTCGAAGGGGGGGACGAGTCCCACCCAAAACCCAAGGGGCCCCCCAACCACCCCCCACCCCCCCCCCCCCCCCCCCCCAAAAACCCCCCCCCCCACCCACAAAAACCCCCAAAAACAAACCCCCCACCCCCCCAGCTCTTGTGAAAAAGGGGAGCGTCTCCATGGTGTCCTTAGGGGGGAGAGAGGGAAGGCCGATCTCTTTAGACGGGGGAGAAAAAGACAATTCAAAAAAAAAAACTGTTCTCCGGTAAGGAATTGAAAAGAGTTTGAATATTGGAATAGGTCTCTGCGACCAGGGTAAAGTTGGTGGGGGGGTGCCGATCCTCATAATCAAACCGGGAGGAAATCCGGGGAACCTCTCGATCCTCCAAAGGTAGAAGAAGGAGAAACCAAGATTCCTAATTTTTCGACTTCAAAGGATGAGTTTACTTCACCAAATCTGGAAGTAAAGGGGGAAAAGCCCGATGATCGATCAAACGCAGGAAAAGAGATTTTGGAAAATGCTGGGTCGAAAAAAAGGGAGAAAAGGGCGAAAAGGGCGTAATAAACCCCATGAAAAGGGCACGGTCAGGAAAAAAAAGGTGTACTGCAGGGGGAAGAGGATCGGCCGAACGGGTCAAAGCTATCCTGAAAATGGGGGGCGCAACTATTTCAATCTAAGAAAAAAAGATCGTCCGTTGACATAAAGGGAAAGGTTAGGTCTTTTGAGGGGAAAAAGAAGACGCGCCAGGTTTTTGAAGGGAAAGGATCTCCATAAGGGGCCAGGCGTGGGGTCCTTCCGCGCGCCAATTTAGGAAAAGTGCCCACTCATGGAGAAAGTGCGCGGGCCTATTTAAACGAAGAGTTCCTCAGCGACCGAGGGAAGTCTTGTTGGAAGACTGAAGGGAGGAGACTGCATCGGGGGTGGGACTGCTTGAGCAGGGGAGACCACGCCAGCATCTTAAAAAAGAAAACTATGGAGTCATGAGAAAGAAAAGACTTCTTCGGGAAAGATCGACCAGAATCGAATCAGAATAGACAAAGAGATGAGGGCCGGGGAAGAGGGGCAAACCTTCAGCGGGACACTGGGGGGAATCGAGGAGGGCTCCACATAGGGGTTGAAAATCCGCTCCATCGGGAAAGCCAATTAGGGGCCTCATTCCAAAGGAAGTTGCTAGCTCTGACAAGAGAGGAAAGAGATATGAAAAGAGGAGGGCATGAGGGGGGAAAAGGAGTACTGGGAAAAGGCAGATGGAGCCGATTAGGGAAAAACTTGGGGGCTTGGGAGGGAAAAAAAAGGGGGGCCGCGAAGAACGGGAATGGGCTGGGGCCTGAAGACATCCCGACTCAGAGTCGGGATGAGAGGGGTTAACGATTATTTCTACTGAGAAATGTCTTGCCACGAGAAAAAAAGAAAAAGGAATCATTTACGACGCCGAGGGCTCAAAAAGAGGGGGGACCCTATAAAGACAGCCTCTATGGCCAACTCTGCACCTGCAAATAGAAGGAAATCTCATGAGAGGGACGGAGAACTTGCAAAGTTCCATGGAAAAGAAAGGCTCAACATTGGGGGGGGGAAAAAAAGGTGGGTTTTCAATGGGCATGATTCGAAACTGCTTTAATATTCCTGGGGGGGGGATTAGAGATAAGGATCCGAAGGACACCTTGCGCGGGGGAGGGGGGGGGCGACCAAGACAACTTTGCACTAACAGTAAATATTAACAGTAGGAAAAAATCGGTCATTCTAAGAATTGGAAGAGGGGGGGGACGAAATTTATGCTCCATCCAGCAAAAAGGCGACGACGAGGCCTCATCCAGAAAGGAAAAGAAAAAAAAAGGACGCAAGGGGGTCAAGTTAAGAAGGCCAAGGTTTTTCAGCACTAGAAAAGGGAAAAAAAAGGAACTCAGAATCCAGTGAAACATCTCATCTAAATGTAATGGTTTAGAAAAGAAAAAGGGGGGTTGCTGGGGCAAAAGAAAGGTGTAACTAAAGAATAGGGGAAAGGAAAACGCCTTCTGCATCCTGAAGATCCGCACGCAAAAAAAGGAAGACTGGCGAAGGAGAAAAGAAATTTACTTGCTGGAAGCAGTCACGGGGATGAGAGGGCCAGGGACAAAAGAAGCGGTCTACAGGGAAAAGAAAGAACAAGGCGGCGAAATATGTCAATGGGGGGAAAAAAAAAAAACCTCGAAGTGTGAGTGCATGCGCCATACCCGCGCAATCAAGAAAAGAAATAACATGGAAAGGGTGCAAAATCAACTATCTAGAAAGCTCGACCACGCAGAAAAAAGACCAGAAAGAAAGTTGGGAAGAAAAGGAGGAACTTCTTAACTGGGGGAACCTAATAAAGCTTTCTCGGATTATTTTCAACCGAGGGGTCAATCAGGGCGGAGGAAGGGGGAAACCTTGGGGGAGGGAATGAGGGTTCCTTCGAAAAAACAAATTGTCGTTAAAAAGCCACTAGAAGAAAGGAAGTCTTATTAAAAAAAAAAGGAAGACAGCAGAGGAGTGGAAACCGGGGGAGTCAGGGAATCGGGGAGGGATTGATACTTGCAAGTAGACCTTGCGAACGCCACGGGGGAAGAAAGACGACTTACGGTGGTTTTCTATAGAGCTAAAAAAGGGAAAGTCGGCAAAATTGCCGCGGGGGAAATCAGCAATGAGAAAGTTGGGGAAACTAGGGGTCGACGTGCGGGGGGTTGTTGGATCCTAATGAGGCTTAAAGCAAACGACATATAGAAGGATAAGTAATTTTCGTGTAAATTGAATCGTCGCGGTGAGGGAAGACAAACCGGACTATACATCTTATCAAAGCATCTCCTTAAAGTTAAAAAGGCTCCGAAGGGCTCTTCCCTAAGGAGAAAACCTAGAACACTATCTTGGGGAAGAAATCAAGGACGTGCAGGAAAGAAAAGGGTCAAAAGAAATAAAGCCGCACAACGTGTCCGAAATCTTTTAAAAAAACCCGACGTCAAAAAACCGTTCGGACGGGAGAGAAAAAAAGCTCAGAAAAAAAGGATAAAACATCTGCTCCCAAATCATCTACCAGAAGGGGGACTCCGCAAGTCAGAGTCAAAAAGAAAATGGAGTGCAGAATTCGGTTTTTTGAAAGAGAGGAGAGTTAAAAAAGCGTGTCAGCAAAGGACACCACCCGAGAAAGGGTGAATAAAGCGCTAGGAAAAACAGGACAACGAAAAGAAAGAGGAACTGCGAAGCATGGCTCAAGACAGAAAAAAGGCTCGTGTCCTGGTGAAAGAAAATCCAATGCTTGAAGAAAGTCGGGGGAGGAAAAGAGAGACGAAAAAGAAAAAAAGGGGCGTTACACATGATCGTCATTGGGAACTGCAGGAAGCTACTTTGGGAAACTACCAGGGTGCAAAGTGCCAAACCTGGCGATGGTGGAGGCAATGAAAGAACAATTAAGAAAAACCAATTGAGCGATGTGGGGGGGAAAAAAAAAGGGAAAACATCCCAGACTGAGGGGAAAACCAAACATTAAGGGGAATTTTGGTAAGTTGGGGGATCATTTCCGGCCAGAAAGGGCCGACCAAAGGAGGGAAGGGAAATTGAAATAACCTAAATAAAGGCCAAGATGGGAAAAAGGGGAAAGTCGTAAGGACTGGAAGTCGAAAGTGCCTGGGAAACCCGTCGGATACAGCGGAGGTAGCGACGAAGCATCTGTCAGGGGGGGGGGGGAGGGGAGACCCAAAATTGCCAAGGAGACTCACATGACACCCTGAGGGGGGGGAAATGTGTCGAGAGGGAGATATTTCATGAAAATCCATGGAAACCACCACCGAAAGGCGCGAGCCTGGAAAAGGAATCAGATCCACGAGAAAAGCAGGAAATCCAGCGACCGGCGCGGGAGGGAAAGGGGTCTGCTCTAGAGCGTGAATCTTGGGGGGAAGGACGACCCCGTAGACCAGAAAGTGAAAAGTGGGTGGTGGGAAGAAGACAAGTTTAAGCAGAACGCTCCCTTAGAAGAAACGGCAAAAATCTCACTGTGAAGAAAAGTTACTTGAAAAAAATGAAAAACGAATTAAGATGAAAAGGGGGAAAAAAATATGAGACCAGGTTTTCCAGTTTGAATCTTCCATATTCAAGAGTACCTATCAGCGGGAAAGGGACTTTACTTATTCTCCCAAAAAGAGTATGCCCAGGCGAAGGTGTCCTGGGGGAAGAGGTCGTAGGTGCACAGAGTTAGACGAGAAGAGGGCCATCTGACGCGAGACTTGTGAAAAGGAAGAACTTTTGCGAGGACAGAATACGGAGGTGGGGACTTAACGGACTCGCGGTTAAAGGGCGAAATCTAGGGGGGAGGGAGACAGTTTAGAGGGATCGGGGGGGGGGGGAGTTGATCCAAGACGCAGTTAAGTTAATCGAACTCTTTCGGGCGCTTTCGAAGAAGGGAAAAAGGGGAGAAGGGGTTAGGACTTGTCCATCCAGTCGACAGGCACCATCAACGGGGTGGGAAAAGATTGGGTGGAAGAAATACCAGAACCTCAATAAGCACCGAGGGGAAGGCGTAAGGAAAAAACAAAAGGGCTGGTTTCTGGGGAATGTCAGCATGCAAGGAGTGTTGGGTTGGACTGTAAATACGAAAAAAAAAAACTTGGAGGAAAGGAAAGAGAGAATTAGGAAACCAAAACACACTCCTGCAAAACAGGGCATGATCTATCATTACAGGGGGGGGGGAAGGGGACGCTAGACACGGGAATAGAGTCTTGGAATCTGGAAGGGTCAACATGGAAGGGGTCCACACGGTCTGGTTCCTGGTTCTAAGGGAGCAATAGCAATAGAGAGAGGATCTATTTCTCAAAAAAACACCGGGAAGACTTAGACGGAGGAGTACGCAAGAACTATTAAAAACGCTAACCAAATGAGATCTACAAGTCATTTCCAGACACGGGCTAAACCGAAAGGAATGGAGGAAGGTAGGAGGCGGGCAACGAAAAACTCGGAGGTCGACCTTCGAGGCGAAAAGACGCCCAGGGGGCTGCTGTCCTGTACATGGAAATCTTACCTATTGGAAAAAAATCACTGGAAGAATCCGAATCTTTCAAAAACCAAGGCGAGACCGGATATCCCTTCATAAAGGATCTGGTGCTAAAAAGTTCAACCAAGTACTCGGGAAACTACCGCTGCAAGGCCTATGATAATGAGGACACAACGGCTTGTTTCTCCGAGCTTCTGAGAAGTCCCTTGACAGATTCAATTCTCAGGTATCACGGGGGGATGGAAAAAAATTTCGGGGCAATCTTCGGGGGTAGATCACGGTACGGGACTAGAGGGGGTCTGTAGAACATGGGGGGTAGGGGCAGTTCTAAAACGGAAAAAAGAACGGGGCGAACGGTTCTCGGGGTAAAAGGTAAATCTAAGTCAGAGCGGAGAAAAACGCCGAAGCTCGGTGATTCGGGGGAAAAGAGTATCTTTGAATCGAGATGCGCAGCCTCGTGGGAAAATACGATTCTTGGTAAGTGCGAACTAGGGTTCAGGGGAACAAAGACCAGCGAGAAAACAGTAATCTCAGACGACCGAAGGGTTCACTCCGGAGAACAAGGAAGAACCTGTTTGAGAGGGGGCAAGAACGGTGTGTGGGGCTTTCGAGGCTAATTCGAGGTATCCTGGCGACACGGGGAAAAAACAGACGGAAGGTACATAAAGGAAAAAAGGAAGGCTATAGGGGGAAGGGAGTGGGGGGACTGGTCCATCCGCCTTTAAGCGTGCTATACGAAAGTAGGGGGAACTGTCCCCTTGGCAGCGTGAAAAAATTCGGAGTAAGTGTTTTTGCGGAACTACGGGCTCCCAACGCAAAAATTTCAAACCCCCCAAAAGGGGTATTACGGGTGGTGCCAGGTGGAGGGGCGGTCCCCGGGGGAGAGCCCCATGGCATCAAGGTTTTTTGTGAAGGTCGGGGAACATAACAGCGCTCAATTGGGGGAAAAAAGCTATGTGTAAGTTAGAGCTCATGTCTTAAGCATTCAGATCAAAAGGGGGAAATAAAAGGGGGGGAATCTTCTTCTGGGAGGAGGGAAAAAGAAAACTGCATGAGAAGCAAGAGGAGGTTAAAAATTACGGTCTTCGGTGGCCAAATAAGGGACGACCTACATTCTGACACAGACCGCAGAAGACTGATTCTTCTTGGTCCAAGGAAGGGGCTGTCAGTGATTAAAGAATAAGGAACGCTGGGGCATGCGGAAAAGAAGGAAAAGAAAAAAGGAAAAGGCTGCCAACAACCGAATTTCAAGAAACGGACTAGGGCCGCGGAGAATTAGGGGATGGGGATGATGGGGTGCGTCGAGAGAAGGGGAGCGAATTCGGGTTTTTTCGACTCGGAGCGGTGTAGCGAAGGGGGGCGGGCGGGTGTGAAAGGAATAAAACTTCGGGGAAATTCTTGTTTATGATCTATCTAAGGAGGGAGTAGAAAGTGTGGGGAAAAATTCGTCAGAGAAGTGTCGTTGACCAATACAAGGGAAAAGGAGAAAAAATGGTCATCTTTAAATCAAAGTATAGAAAAGATCGATCATGCCAGAAAAAAAAGAATATAATGAGAAGACACCTTAGACAACGAAAAGGTAGCCCAAGACCGAGAGGGGAGAAGGTCATAGGGAGGAAGAGGTCGACCTCAAGTTGAATAGACGAAGACAAAAGGAAGTCGTCAGAAGCCGGATGTATTACAAGAAGGAAAGGACATTGCAAAGGAAGGTTCTGCCTTCCACCGAGCCGCCGAAAGGAGGGAGGGGAGGGAAGGCTGCACCCGAGGAGAATGCACCGCAGACGAAGCAACAAGGGGCGCATAATTTACTAAAGGAAGCATCAGAATAAGGACAACTTCTTCATCGCAAGAAGACATAGGGGAATCCCCCTCAACAGGGTACAGTGGCAATCCAACGATAAAAGAGTATTCAGGGGGAAATCCTCTCATGGGAGGTTAGCAGAAGTGGAAAAGGGTATCGTAGGGGAAAAATTTTCCAGTTGTAGAAGGGCAGACAACCATCGGTGGGAAAGAGGAGTCGATCGTCGTAATCTGGCCAGGGTTTCTTCGGAGTCAGAGAGGACTTCGATAGAGAAAATTCTCACCGTGTCCTGAGGTGGGAAGTTCGTTTGAGAAAAGGCTTTGACGACTTCGCCTTCGGGTTTAGGAAAGACGGAAGGAGCAATGCACTAAGGGGGGAAGGGGCCGCAAGGACGCCGTTTCAAAAGAGAATCGACGACGTGGGAAACGCAAAAGTTGGAGAAGGGAATACTTTTTTTCAAGGCCCTGTTCTAAGGAAAGGCACGTTTATCTGAATCACCCCTACCCAGAGAGGGAATGATGGCGCGTTTCAAGGGGGATCATAGTGAATGTGAATAACCTGTTCAATTCTCCGTTCGGAAGGCCTAATTTTAGAAGGAGCTGGGAATCACGGGAGACGGCTCGGCGGAAGGCGGACAATCACGACGAGTGAAATCCTAGAGGAAGATCGCATAGGGGGGGACGTGGTTAGTGGACCCGGTTTTTCAGTGGGGGACCCGATAAAAACACGCAAAAGGGTGAATTTTAACAGGGGGGATAGAAATACCAGAAAAAAGAATTCCTCAGAAGGGGTACCGGATGGAAATTGATATCCAGTGTTAGATTGTGCAAGGGGTGAAAAAGGAATCGTTGGGAAAGATCCTCACGCCGAAGGCTTTGTTCGGCTGCTGACGTGAAGGATAAATCTTGTATGCGGTCTGAAAAAATTCGTCCATCGAGAAAAAGATTGGAACTGGGTCGGGGAAATGGAGAAGGATCCTGTGGCAACTCCATAAAAAGAAAAGGATAAGGCAATCTAAAAACGCTCGCGTGCGAGGATAAAGGGAGGACTGACCGCCGTCGAATGGAGCTATCGCAATCCATGGGGGGTGGAAAAACTCACTTCGAAAGAGAAAAAAGAAAAACCAATAATAGGGGAAAACTAACGCCAAGAAGATTGCC